>Ga0181594_10004792_pt1 | contig 11960 bp, 6 predicted proteins | sample 071ome_18_FD_145603 | JGI IMG/M metagenome (GOLD analysis project Ga0181594, IMG submission 145603) | Coastal salt marsh microbial communities from the Groves Creek Marsh, Skidaway Island, Georgia - 071413BT metaG (spades assembly) | ecosystem: Environmental > Aquatic > Marine > Intertidal zone... | reverse complement strand
GGTCGACCATCGAGTCCAGCACGCTGCGCTTGAGCCGGTCCCGGCGGGCGTCCTCGCCGCCGGACTGCGCAATGGAGCCAAACACGCGATCAAACAGATCGCGCGGTTTCTCCTGCATCGTTCCGGCCACCGTGCCGTCCGGGTTGTAGCTGTGCACGTAGCGACTGACGCGGCTGCGCCGGAAGAAGGTGCCGCCGATCAGGGTCGGCGTCATCCCCGCGGGCAGGCCATTCGGGTAGTGCGCGCGTCGCACCAACTGATCGATCGAGGCGCCGCCGGCCTTGGCCTCGCCATTGGGCGGCGTCGCGGTGAAGGCTCCGGAAGCGCCATCGAAATGCGCGTTGATCCCGGACTCGTCGCAACGCACCTGATCGACATTGCGCATGATCAGCAACTTGTCCTTGAGCGGTTTCAGGGGCTCAAAGACATCCGCAAAACCCTCGCCCTGCAACGGCGCGGGAATTCCCAGACCGAAGAAGATATTGAACGCGCGAACAGGCGCCGCAGCGGACCGGGCGGCGCCTGACGAAACCATCATTTCTTCCAGGAAGGGCAGACCGACCACGGCGGTCCCAAGCCCCTTCAAAAGGGTGCGGCGGCTGAGTTGTGTTTTCTTCATGATTTACCCTCTTCTGAATCAACCATTTCGTCGCCCTCCATGGGCGGCCGGGCGGGAACGCAGCTCATTACGTAATCCCAATCTTCGCGACTGCCGGCAGCCGCTTCCTCTCGCAAGAACTCAACGGTCCTCAATGCGCTGATTTTCTCCACTGCGGCCGTAGCAAGAAACTGCTCCGGCGAAACTCCATCACGCGCGGACAGCTCTTCCACCTCACGCCGAACCGAATCGGGAATCTCCACTGTGTATACGCTCATGATTCAATACGAAATAATCGCAAAAACTGACCTGGTGTCACGACTTGAATTCCAAATGCTTTGTCCACACCGGCGAAATCTCGCGCATTGAATGTGACGATATGGGAGGCTCGACCGCACACGGCCAACTGCAGGATCATATCATCATCAGCATCGGCAAGCCATGGCCTCCATAGGAAGTGTATTTCACGATGCTCGCAGAGACCCGCAAACCGACGCACAAGACCCAGCATTCGATCCCTTGATACGTCAGGCGGCAAATGATCGGCAGACATCAAGATCTCCCATAACTCGAGTTAGAGCGGAACTGAAAGCAATGGCGTTATTCGCCCCGCCCCGACAAGATGCAACAACCGATTCGACGCGCCCTTCGAAGACCAGACAGCCGCGCGCAACACGTTTGTGTCAAACACCGCGCGAGCACCGTCCACAAAAGGATCCCTTCCTTTTCAATCCGTCCTTCATTCGCCTCTTTCCGTCCGGGTCGTTTGAACCAAGTCGCTGCGAATAATCGCGGCAATCAACGCAGAATACGTTCCACCCGCCTTCTGCGATTCGCGATGAATCTCATGCAGAGCCGGCGCGTCCTCGGGACCCAGCGGTCGACCGAGCGCGAACTGGGCCAACTTCCAGGCGAGCGTCTGGCGCACCCGGTCGCTGCCGGCCAGGAAATCCATGAACTCCGCGGTCGCCCGGTAATCGACCGCCTTGGCGGCTCCGGGGAACAGGATGTTTCCGTCCTCGCGCAGCTTGTTGCCGTGTTCATCGTTCTCGTGCCAGGAGCCCAGACCGTCGAATTTTTCCAGGGCGAAGGCCAACGGCTCAAACTTGGCATGGCAACCGCCGCAGGATTTGTTCTGGATCCGCCCCTCCGCAATCTTCCGCTGGGAAAGTCCGGGCTTGGTCGGAACCGGGGTCACGTCGAGTCCCGGCGGCGGGTCTTTCACCACGCCGCGCAGCACATCATGCATGACAAACAACCCGCGCGTGACCATCGACGCCTCGTCGCCGCCAACCGTCAGCACGCTCCCTTGTGTGAGAACCCCGCCGCGCCCCGGGACGTCGGAAACATCGTAGCGAACCAGCTCCGCGCCGTCCCCTTGGGCAGCCAAGCCGTAATGCCGCGCCAGACGCGGCGTAAGAAAGGCCACCTGCGCGTTGAACAATTCTGAAAGGGGCTTCTGCTGCTTCCAGACCACCTCCTTGAAGTAGGCGAGCGTCTCCCGGCGCATATCCTCGGCCAGCGCGGGATCCCAGTTGGGAAATTTATTCGGATTGGGCCGTAAATTGGCGAGACGCCCGAGATTCAACCACTCCGACGCAAACTCCAACGACCGGTCCACCGCCCGCGGATCCGCCAGCATGCGTTCCAACTGCGCGCCCAGATTCTCTTCCACAAACAAATCCCCGTTCTCACCGGCCCGCATCAACTCCTCGTCCGGCGGCGCGCCCCAGACGATGTAACTCATTCGGTTGGCAAGCTCGTGCCCGCTCACCGGCCAGAAGCCGCCATCTCCCTTCTGCGTTTCCATCCGATAGATGAACCGAGGCGATTGCAACATCGCCTCGATCACATAGCGCGTCGCTTCCTCAAAACTTCCACCCGCCCCCGCCACGGACGTCGAGATGCCGCGATAGGCGACAATCTCATGTTCCTCCAACGGCCCGCGCAGCAACCACCTCCCCATCCGCTCGATCAACGCCCGGTTGTCTTTGTCGATGAGCTTGCGACTGGAGTGAAAACGCTTGGCGAACTTGAGCACGTCCATCCGATCCACGATGAGCCCCGCCAACTGCGCGTAAGCCTCCACGTGCTTCAGGTCCACGTTGAGATTGTAGGCGGTGTTGCTGAACCCGTCCGCGCGCAACTCCCGGGGCAGCGCCTCCCGCGCCTCCTTCGCGATGTCCACGCCCGTCGCCGCCTTGACGGTGCGAATGTACTCCGAATTCGTCAACCGCCGCAGCCAGTTCTGGTGCGCTTGATCAGAACCATGCGCGTAGGTCGCAGGATCAATGAAATCCAGGGTCCACTTGGCTCCGGAGTCGATCCAGCGCTTCAGCAACGCCTTTTCCTCATTCGACAAGGGGTCGCGATCCTCCGGCATCTCGTTCGACTCCACAACCTGCCACAGGACGCTTCCAGCATGCTTGCCCGGCTTCAACAAGGCTCCATCGTCCCAGGCCAACGCGGCCGCCTTGTGGGCCAGGTCCAGTTTGCCTTTGCGGTTGCTGGCGTCATGGCATTCCAGGCAATGCTTCGCCAACAACGGCGCAATTTTCGTATTGAACAGTCGCGCTTCGGCCGAAACCTCGCCCTTGGCCGCTTGAGGCCCCGGCTTCGCCGAGACGCCCGCCTTGAAATTCTGGACCACCTCCCGCTCCAACAGGTCGCGGCTGTAGATGGCCACCATGTGAAACGTCCCCTTCCACTGCCGGTCACCGCTGATCTCATTGCCGAGTCCAAGCCGGAATTGTCCATGCCAGTTGTCCGTCCCGCCGCCAATGCGCCCTTCCTTCACCGGCCTCCCATCGAGGTAAATCCGCGCCCTGCCCGAGCGGTCGCGCGTGTAGACCACGTGCGTCAACTTTGCTTTCAGGCTCCGTCCCGGCGAACCCAGGGAGGGAATCCCGTTGCCGCTCGTGCCGACCGTGCGCAAACGAAAGTCATACCTGTCCCCTTCCTGCCCCAGGGTGAAGTTCCGTTCACTCCCATTGCGCGAGAGCGTGACCATACGGGCAGGCCCCTTCTGCCTCGCATCCGCCGGCCGAATCCAGGCCTCGACCGTGATCTCGCCCGACCTGCGAATCGCCTCGATGAGACGAGCCGGCGGTTTCGCCGAGCGGGCCATCGCCGCGCCGCGAATCTCCAGCGAGCCTTGCGAACGCCGCACCCCGGCCGGATTCGTGATCCGCAGATTGATGGGCTCCCCCGCACCCGAGGTGTCTTTCACGACCGCCCCGGATGACTCCTGAAATTCATAGAACACCTGCAGCCCGCCGCCCGCGCGCTGGGCGGCTTGCGCGGAGAGAACAATCAAGGAAGCCAGAAGAACTGGAACGCCCGGACGAAAAAACGAAAAGGTATGAATCTTCATGCGCAAGGAGCTTGGCCAACGCCGACATCCATATCACGCCACAAGCAGGCATGACAACCTCGAGGAAGGACCAACCTGTTCGCAGGCTGCAAACCGCCGCCTTGCCCATCCGCCGCCAACCGCGCAGCATGCCCGACCGCCATGCCGCTCAAGCACATCCTCATCCGCTGCCTGCTGATCTCGTCTCTCCTCAGCGCCTGCCGAACCGCCCTCGCGGCCAATGCCCGACAAGCCGAACGCCTCGACCGCGGCGTTGTCGCCCTGCGACTCGGGAATGGCGGCATCTTTGTCGGGTGGCGCCTGCTGGCAACGGATCCAGAAGAAACGTCATTCAACATCTACCGAAACGCGCCGAACAAACCCGCGATTCGCCTGAACCCCGCCCCCATCACGGGCGCGACCCATTTCATCGACGCCAATCCGCCCAATCAGGACGACCGCCTCACCTATTTCATCCGCCCCGTCATTGGCGGCCGCGAACAGGAATCGAACGGATCGTTCCGCCTCGCGCCCCATTCCGCGCCCTACCTGTCCATTCCGCTGCAAACTCCGGAAGGCTACCGACCCAACGACGCCTCCGTCGGCGACCTGGATGGCGACGGCCAATACGAGATCGTCCTGCACCAGGCCGGACGCGGCAACGACAACTCCCGCCCCGGTTTCACTGACCCGCCAATCCTGGAAGCCTACCAACTCGACGGAACCTTCCTGTGGCGGATCAACCTGGGAAGAAACATTCGCGAAGGCGCGCACTACACCCAATTCATGGTCTACGATCTCGACGGCGACGGTCGCGCGGAAGTCGCCTGCAAAACCGCTGATGGATCCATCGACGGAAACGGACGCCCCATCGGGAATCCCAATGCCGACTGGCGCAGCCAAACGGGCAGAACTCAGGGTAAGATCCTGAAAGGCCCCGAATTCCTGACCGTATTTGACGGCTTGACCGGAGGCGCGCTGGCGACGAACCGCTACATTCCGGGACGCGGCAATATCAAATCCTGGGGCGACGACTATGGCAATCGTTGCGACCGCTTTCTCGCCTGCATCGCCTACCTCGACGGCGCGCGCCCCAGCCTCGTCATGGCTCGCGGCTACTACACCCGAACCGTGCTGGCCGCATGGGATTGGCGAAACGGAAAGCTCGCCCAACGCTGGGTGTTCGACACCGACGACGGGACGCCCGGCAACCGCGCCTACCGCGGCCAAGGCAACCACAGCATTGCCGTGGCGGATGTCGATGGAGACGGACGCGATGAAATCGTTTACGGCTCCTGTGTCATCGACGACGACGGCACGGGCCTCTACTCCACCGGACTCGGTCACGGCGACGCCATGCATGTGACCGACATAGATCCGCAACGCCCCGGACTCGAAGTATTCAAGGCCAACGGAGACGGCCCCAGCGAGGCCGGGATAGAGCTCCGCGACGCGCGAACCGGCGAACGCCTGTTCGGCAGGCGATCAACCGGTCGGGGCGGTGTCGTCCGCGCCTGCGCCCTCGACATTGACCCGCGCCATGCTGGACTGGAACTCTGGGGCAAGGGCCGCGGCGTCGAAGGCCTGTTCAACGCGCGGGGTAAACTGATATCAAGATCCGCCCCCCGCAGTTGCAACATGGGCGTCTGGTGGGACGGCGACCTGCTGCGCGAACTCCTCGACGGAACCCGCGTCTACAAGTGGGACCACGTCAACGCCGAGCAACACACGATACTGAACACCGGCGACTTCGACTGCGTCCGCGTCAACGGCTCCAAGTCCAACCCCTCGCTCTGCGCCGATATCCTCGGAGACTGGCGCGAGGAGATCATCTGGCCCACCCGCGACGGCCAGGAGCTGCGCATCTTCACCACCACAACTCCGACCCAACACCGCCTGCCGACATTGATGCACGATCACGTCTACCGCCTTGGCGTGGCCTGGCAGAACGTCGGTTACAACCAACCCGCGCATCCGGGTTTCTTTCTCGGAGCCCCAAGCCCTTGAACATCCCGTGAGACCTTCAGCAACCTGGCATCCGAAATGAAACGCGCCTGCGGCTTGATCTGTTCACTGCTGACCGCCTTCGCCGCGTTCGCGGAGAAGCCCTTCGAACTGCGCTTCGTCGACGCCGACACCGGACGCGGCATCCCGCTGGTCGAGGCCTGGACGGTCAATGACATCCCCTACGTTTCCGACAGCCACGGACGCATTGCCTTCGATGAGCCGGGACTGCTCGGCCGGCGCGTCTTCTTCAAACTGCGCAGTCACGGATACGAGATTCCCAAGGACGGATTCGGAATCGCCGGCGTGCGGGTCCGTGCCAGCCCGGGCAAACGCGCCGAGTTCCGCCTCCAGCGCATCAACCTTGCAGAACGCCTCTATCGCATCACCGGCCAGGGCATCTACGCCGACAGCGCGCGACTCGGCCAGCCAACGCCCGTCCAACACCCGCTGCTGAATGCGGAAGTCGTCGGACAAGACTCGACCCAGGCCGTCGTCTACCGCGGCGCGATTCGCTGGTTCTGGGGGGACACGTCACGCGCGTCCTATCCGCTCGGACAATTCCAGACCGCCGGAGCCGTTTCCGAACTGCCATCCCAAGGCGGGCTCGATCCGGCCGTCGGCGTCGACCTCGACTATTTTGTGAACCAGGAAGGTTTCTCCCGTCCCATGGCGCCAATGAAGGAGGGAGGTCTGGTCTGGATCGACGGCGTTTGCGTTGTCCGGGACCAGGAAGGCGACGAGTCCCTGATCGCCCACTTCTCCCGTCGCAAGAACCTCGCGGTGGAACATGAACACGGACTGCTTCGCTACGACGACACGAACGACATCTTCGTCCGGGCCGCAACCTTGCAACCGGGAACCGGGGCCCTTCATCCCCGAGGCCAGGCCACACGGCAGGGCGATCATGTCTACTTTGCAGCGCCCTTTGCCACCGTGCGCGCTCCGGCAACCACCGATGGCATCCTGAATCCCAACGCCTACGAAGCCCTGACCCTGACCACGAATGACGCCGGGCGCGTCGCCTATGCCTGGAAACACAATGCGACGCCCATCGATCAGGAGAGCGAAGCGGAACGCCTCCGACTGGCTCCGGACAGGCAACCCGCCCCCCTGCTGCAACTACATGACGCCAAGACTGGAAAAGCCATCCGCGCTCACGCCGGCTCCATCCGCTGGAACGCGCATCGCAACCGCTGGATCCTGGTGATTGTCGAACAATACGGGACGTCCTTTCTCGGCGAAGTGTGGTATGCGGAGGCCCCCGACCTCATCGGCCCCTGGGGCCCCGCAGTGAAGATCGTGACTCACGAGAAATACTCCTTCTACAACCCGGTTCATCACGCGTTCTTCGACCGGGAAGACGGACGTTTCATCCACTTCGAAGGCACTTACACCAGGACGTTCTCCGGCAATGACGTCGCGACGCCCCGATACGACTACAACCAGATCATGTACCGCCTGGACCTGAACGACCCACGCCTCGAACCGGCTCGATCGAACAAGTGACCGTCCGCCCTACCTGTCCGGCCCAAACGTCTTCTCGTGTTCGTCACGCGTGACAAAGCCATCCTGGTTCCGGTCCATGCGGTCATAAAGCCCCTGCCCGCCCGGAAACTCCCCCCGTGACAGCTTCCCGTCCTTGTTCCGGTCGTTGCGGGACAGGACTTGATCGAAGGTAAGGCGGCCCTTTTGACGATTCGGCCGACCGCGCTGCGCGCCCTGCTGTTCCTCTTCCGAGGCGGCGCTTTCCGTAGCCGCCGCTTTCGGCGCTCCAACTTTACCGTGCTTCAACTTGTCGTCGAAAAACTGGCGGACCATGCCCTCGATCTCCGGAGCGCCGAAGCCGGGACGTCCGTGCCCCGCGCCCTGAATGGTGTGGAAGCGCACATCGCGACCCGCCTTCTTCAACGCCTCGTAGAGCAAACGGCTCTGATTCAGCGGAACGGTGCGGTCTGCATCCCCATGCACGATCAGAAAGGGAGGATCGTCCCGGGACACATACTCGATCGGATTCACCCGTCTTGCCTTCTCCTCGTTTTCCAATACCGCGCCGCCGATCAGCTTCGCTTCCGGCGATTTCGCCGAAGCGTGACTTTCATAACGAGGCGTGGTCACAAAGACCTTGAAGTCCGTGGGGCCATAGTAGTCGCAGACCGCCTGAACGCGGCTCGATTGCTCAAGGTTGCCGCCGACATCAAACGCCTTCACATCACCGCTCGTTCCAAGCAACGCGACCAGATGACCACCCGCCGAACTGCCCCAGACGCCAATGCGCTCCGGATCGACCCCATACTTGCCGGCTCGGGCCCGCAACCAACGAATGGCCGCCTTGCAATCTTGAATCTGGGCGGGAAAGACCGCATGCCCGCTAAGGCGATAATTGATCGACGCCACGGCGTAACCGCGCTGCAGATAGCCTTTGCGCAAGGGCGGACAGCCGTCCTTGCTGCCGTTCTGCCAACCGCCGCCATGCACCCAGACGATCAGCGGCAACGGACCTTTCGCCTCTTCGGGCAAATAGAGATCGAGCCGGTGACGCTCGTGCCCGCCCGGGATGTATTCCAGATTCCGATGCGCGACAACATCGTCCAGGGCGCCCCGCGATCGAACCGGCTGCGCCAGCGCCCCGGCGCCGACGCAGCCGAACGCCATCGCCGCCGCCACCCATCCAACAAAAGTCATTTTCATCATTATGGTCCCTTGGCCGCTGACCCGAGACGCCGCGCCGCCCACCGAAAAGAATGCGAAACCAGGTCGCCCGTCAATTCCCCATCACCGGCAGCCGAAAACACGCCGCCTCTTTGTCGTTGCGCACCAGCAGGTATTCCCCCGCCAATGCCGGCGGATTCCAGGTCTTGCTGGTCAGGGCGGTGAAGCGCGTCAGTTCCATCTGCTTCTCCGGGTTCGGATCAAACAGGATGACGTCGCCGGCCTCAGCCATCAGGAGCAGGACGCCGCCGACCAGGAGGAGTTGCCCGTGACCAAAACGTTTCCCCTTCCAGGCGCGACGCCCGCCATCCAGATTCACACAGGCCAGCGCCCCGTCGTCGAGTCCGTATATGTGATCTCCCTGCCGGATCAAATTGGCGAACTTCGCCTTCATCGCCATGGTCTTCCACACCCGCTCCGCGGAGAATGTCCCGTCGTCCTGTTTCAAGACCTCCAACATCGCCGCTCCGGTCCCGTAGCCGCTGGACACAAAGACCTCGGAATCGGAAACAGCCATCGGGAGACTGACGTGGGGGTGCCCCTGTTTCCACGGGTAATCCCACAAGACCTTGCCGTCGGAAGCGTCATGGCCCGCGATGCCTTCGGCTCCGAACATGAGGACCTGCTTCACGCCGCCCAGCGTAGCCAGGACCGGGGAACTCCAGTTGGCTCCATTGCCGCCGCCCGACCAAACGCGATTCCCGCTTTGCTTGTCGTAGGCGACCAGTGAACGCAGCCCGCCGCCGCCCGGGTTCACGATCACAACCTCATCCAGGATCAATGGCGATCCGGCCACGCCCCACTCCGGCAGCGTCGCCGCGTTGTCGTCCAGAATGTTGACCGACCAAACCCGCTCGCCCGTCGCCAGCTTCAAACAGTTCAGGATCCCGGTCGCGCCCTGCGCATAAACCCGATCCCCATCGATTGTCGCCGTCGCGCGCGGCCCCAGCCCGCCCAGGACAGTAAAATAGCGCGCCTCGTCCGTATGCGACCAGATGACCGCGCCGGACAACAGGTCATAACATACGACCGCCTCCAGATCACCCCGTTGTTCCTGCGTGATCGCATGACGCCCCTTGACCGAGAACCCGGACCATCCGGCGCCCACCTCTCGGCGCCAAAGTTCCTCCGGCGGCTGCGCCTGCCAATCTGTCGCCAGCCTGGGCCCGGACAGTTTTCCATCGCGATTCGGACCAAAGAACTGCACAAAGTCACCGCCGCCATCAACCGGCTCCGCTGCGGTTCCATTGTTGGCAAGGCGCCGCTCGGCTTCCGGAGCCGCCAACTCATCCTTCACAAACCGGAATCCAATGATTGGAACCAGGTCGCCCGACGTGCCCTTGATTTCAAACAGGCCGAAACCCACGACCAGAGCAACGACCAGACCGACGAGTCCGACGCCCCGAGGCTTGGCCGGTAATCGTGAGAAGAGGACAAGCCAAAGCAACGCCAGCGCAAGGGCGAGCAACGCCACCGCCATGCAGGCCATCACGCCCTCCTGGCGATTCGCTTCACTGCCGGCGATAATGGCGATCATCGCAATGACCGCGGTGATCACGATGACGATCAACGGCCACCAGCGGACAGGTTTCTGTTCCGCCGCATTCGCAGGTGTATTCGGAGACTTCGTTTCTTCAGCCATGGCGCCCTCGGCCCGTGTGCGTCACGGAAGATACGCGAAGCCCCTCTCCCGGCAACCATCAAGGAGCGATCCCTGTCGGCGCGGGCCTAGGCGTCCTCGCCTGCGGGTTCATCGGACGTCCCCGCCCGCTTCTTCGAGACTGGCAGCGAGACGCCGCCGGAACCCGTAGTCGGGACGACTGCGCCAGGCTGCCAACGCGCCCCCGCGCCTCCCTCAAACATTCCGTTGTCGTCCTCCAGCCGATTCAGATAATCTCAGCCCAATGCGCTTTCTCTTGCGGACTTTCACATTCCTGCCTGCCGCCTTGATTCTCGCGTGCCCCAGCGCCGCATCGGCTGCCGACCGCGCATCAGAGTTCACCAACACGATCCGTCCGGCTTTGATGGAACTCTGCTGGGACTGCCACGACCCCGAGGATTCCAAGGGCAACGTCGTCTTCCTCGACGCGACGACCGTCTCCGGCATCTCCAAACACCGCGCGACCTGGCGCAGCGTCGCAGCCCAGTTGCGCAACCGCACCATGCCGCCGACGAAGAAGCCCCAACCCACCGAAGAGCTCCGCATGCAGCTTGCGGACTGGATCGACGCACACCTCCGCGACACCGCCTGCGAGCAGGGCCCCTACGCCGGATACGTCACCGCGCGCCGAATGAACCGCCTCGAATTCGACAACACCATTCGCGACCTCTTCGGCGTGAAGCTGCAGTTCTCGGAAACCTTCCCCGGCGACAGCGGCGGCGGCGAGGGCTTCGACAACAACGGAGAGTCTCTCTTCCTCCCTCCCATGCTCATGGAACGCTACGTGGAGGCCGCGCAACAGATCGTCGACGCCGCCATCGTCTCGCCGCCCGTTTCCGAGCGGATCAACGCGGGGAAGATGCTCCCTGCCGGCAAGCCTGGAATCGAAGAGGATGCATCGCGCAAATTGGAACCCGGCCAGGAACTTGCCGCGCTCGTGCCGATCTACGTCGAGGGCGACTATGAGATCACGGTCGGCGTCCAACCGCTCAAGCAGGGCGCCGCACAATTGACTGTCAGCGTCGATGGCATACCCGCCAAGCGCGTCAGCTTCGCCCCGCGAAGAAACGACATCGATCGCCCCGACTACAAGGAAGCAGACCTTCGACTGACCCGGGGCGTCCACTCCATCTCGGTGCGTGCTGACAAGAAATCAAGCGTCGATCTGCTGGGCATTCAAGTGGAGCAACAACGGGTCGAGCCTTCGCCCGGCAAGTTGATCGCCCACCAACGACTGCTCGGCGTGGAGCCCGGAAAGACGCCGCTCAATCCACGAGGGGCCGCCCGGCAAATCTTGCGACGCTTCACCCCCCTGGCTTTCCGACGGCCTGTCGAGTCTCGGGAGTTGAATCCGTTCCTCGCCCTTTACGATCGCTCGGCCGAACGCGGCGATCCTTTCGAGGAGCGCATGAAGTTGGCTCTCAAGGGCATTCTCTTGTCGCCCGACTTTCTCTTCCGGCTGGAAACGGAGCCCACGAGCGAGTCCATCCAACCGATCTCGGACCACGAACTCGCCTCGCGCCTTTCCTACTTCCTTTGGTCCACCATGCCCGATGCGGAACTGCGCGCGCTGGCCGATCGCGGCGAATTGAACACCCCGGAAACATTGACCCGGCAGGTCGAACGCATGCTTC
>Ga0181594_10004787_pt1 | contig 11969 bp, 6 predicted proteins | sample 071ome_18_FD_145603 | JGI IMG/M metagenome (GOLD analysis project Ga0181594, IMG submission 145603) | Coastal salt marsh microbial communities from the Groves Creek Marsh, Skidaway Island, Georgia - 071413BT metaG (spades assembly) | ecosystem: Environmental > Aquatic > Marine > Intertidal zone... | reverse complement strand
TCACCGCCTCGGACCGGCGGCGGCAGCTGCTCTCCGGGGCCGCCGCAGCGGTGCCGTTCACTGCGGTCCTCGTGGCGCTGACCGCGTGGCGGCTCCAGACCTACGGCCACCCGCTCCCGAACACCTTCTACGCCAAGACGGGGGGGGCTCCGTTTGCGCGCGGCGCCACCTACCTGCTGGCGCACGCGCTGGCACACCCGGCGCTCTGGGGACTCGCGCTCGGCCGGGCGCTCGCGGGCCGTGCATCCCGCTGGACCGCACCGGCCGCTGCGCTCGTGCTCGGGCAGCTGGCCTATGTCCTGGCCGTCGGAGGGGACTTCAAGCCAACAGGGCGCTTCCTCATTCCGGTCTCGCTCCCCGCGGCGGTTCTCGCCGCCGAGACCGGGGCCGCACTCTCACGCGTGGCTGCCCCTGTGCTCCGGCGCGCTGGCTGGGTGGCCGTAGGGCTCGCGGTCGTGGCTGGAACGGTGCGGATGCGCGGGCAGGTGCGGGGGTGGGCGCAGTACCGCCACGAGGACTTCATGGCCCGGCGCGTCGTGGGTGAGTTCCTCGGGCGGTCGTTTCCACCGGACACGCTCATCGCCATCCACTCCGCGGGGTGCATCCCGCACTACTCCGGGCTCCCCACCATCGACATGTGGGGACTCACGGATGCCCACATCGCCCGGGCTCCCGTCGCGGACCTGGGCTCGGGCATGGCGGGACACGAGCGGGGCGACCCGGCGTACGTCTTCGGCCGGGACCCGGCGATGTACCTGCCGGAGGACCACCTGCTCACGCTTCAGCCTCACGAACTGCAGCCGGGGCCTGGATTTCCGCAGGACTTCGAGGACCGGTACCGGGCCATCACCATCCCGGTGGCGGGGCGAGCGCTCAACCTGTGGGTCCGGAAGGGCTTCATCGACGGGCTCAACGCAGGGGGAGGCTGAGCGGCAGCGCCAACGGATTCCGTGCGCCGGTCAGCGCAGCAGCGTCAGCGACGTGATCACGACCACCCCGACGAGGTTGAGGACTGCCCCGGTCCATGCCATCTCGCGGGTCGACACGCGCCCCGTGCCGTAGACGATGGCGTTCGGGGCGGTCGCCACCGGGAGCATGAACGCGCAGGAGGCGCTGAGCGTGGCCGGGACCATCAGCACGGCGGGGTCGACGCCGGCTGCGACGCCCGCTGCAGCCAGCACCGGCATCAGCAGGGTCGTGGTGGCCGTGTTCGACGTGACCTCGGTCAGGAACGTCACCGCCAGCGCGATGCCGCCCACCATCAGCACTGCGGGCCAGGTCGCGATCCCCAGGTCGTCTGCGAGCAGCCGCGCGGTCGCGTCCGCGAGGCCGCTGGCCTGGAAGGCGCGGGCGATGGCGATGCCGCCGCCGAACAGAAGCAGCAGACCCCACGGGATGCGGCGGGCCTGCTCCCACTCCAGCAGCCTGGGGCGCGCGCCGTCCGGTGCGGCTGGACCGGCCGGGATCAGCGCGAGGACGACGACTGCAGCGAGCGCGATCGTGCTGTCGCCGACGCCCTCGGCCCCGATGAGTCCCGTCCACCCGCCGAAGGGCTCGGTGCGGGTGACCCATGCGAGCGCGGTGACGGCCCCGACCCCGAGGACGCGTCGCTCCCGAGGCGTCCAGGCTCCCGGCGAAGGCAGGGCGAAGGGCACGCCCGTGCGGGGCAGGCGGCGCACGAGCCAGAGCCACGTCAGCGGAAGGAGGACCAGCACGACCGGTACGCCTGTGCTCATCCACTCCGCGAACCCGATGCCGCCCCCGGTGACCTCCCGATAGACGCCCATGAACACGACGTTCGGGGGAGTGCCTACGGGTGTGCCGAGCCCGCCGATGCTCGCGGCGTAGGCGATGCCGAGGAGCAGCGGGACCCGGAGGCGGTCCCCTTCGGCCTCGCTGCGGGCCGTCGCCTGCTCGAGGACGGCGACAGCGACGGGGAGCATCATCAGTGTGGTCGCGGTGTTCGAGATCCACATGCTCGACGCTGCCGTTGCCAGCATGAAGCCCAGCACCAGCCCGCGGGGACCGCGGCGGCCCACGAGGCGGACGAGTCCGACGGCCATCCTCCGATGGGCCCCGGCCTGCTCGATCGCGACGGAGAGCATGAAGCCGCCCATGAGCAGCAGGATCAGCGTGTGTCCGTATGCACCGGCCACCGCCTTGTGGTCGAGGACGCCGGCCAGCGGGAGCAGCGCGAAGGGAATGAGCGACGTGACGGGTACCGGAACGGGCTCCGTGACCCACCAGACGGCACACAGGGTGGTGATCGCTGCCGTCCATCCGGCTGCCCCGGGCAGTCCGGCCCCGGCTGCCACCGCCGCGCCGACGAGCGCGGCGAGCGCGGGGCCGAGGACGAGCGCCCAGGTGCGGCTCTTCGGGGCGTCGCTCACCGCGCCCCCGTGGGTCGGTCCGGGGCTGGGCCGGCACCCGGAGTGGCGTGTCGGGGCTCGGCCAGCCCGCGTCGCTGGCCGACCGGGGGCGGGGGGCCGAGGTCCCAGATCTCCGTGTCGCCGGTGCGGGACCCCGGGCCCAGCTCGGACTCGAGGACCGCGTGGAGCCGCGCGCCGGCCTCCGGGTCGAGGTCGTGGTGCACGACGACCCACCGGAGTCCGATGTCCCGGAGGCTGCGGGTCGCGGCCCGGTCCGCCGCGCCGCCGAGCTGCAGGCGGTGGGCCTCATCGTCGCGGCGCGTGCTCGCTGCCGCCAGCGTACGGAACGCCGAGTCGTGGATGAGCGGCGAGGTGCTCGCCCGGGCGTCGGGTCCGTAGACGATCGGTCGCCCGTGGAAGGCCTGCCACCAGAGGTACCGAGAGGTGGCCATGGTCGCGCCGGCGTCGGTGGGCAGGTCGAGGATGGCCGCCTCCCCCGGGTCGGCCCCTGGCTCCCGCGCGAGGGTCGACATGGCTGCGGGCAGGGCCGCATCCGCGGTCGCGAGCGGCCACGGGGCGCCGGACAGGACGAGTCCATCGATGAGGACGAGCCCAGCGAGGACGAGGGCTCGTCGGCCAGGCACGAGGTGGGCCGCGCCCACGGCTGCGAGACCCGAGACGGCCGCGAGGGCGGGCACCGCGAGTCGGAGCGGGTGTGTGACCGCGAGTCCTGGCGCGAGCCGCTGGATCGCCCACCAGGGAAGGCGCAGCCGCCCGCCACCCGCCGTGGCCCAGGCCCCGTCGAGGTAGAGATACGGTCCCAGGGCGAAGACGAGCGAGACGCTCGCGGCTGCGAGTACCCAGGGGCCTGGCGCCGAGAGCGTTCCCCGGAAGCCGTCGCCGGCTCCGCGCCGCAGCTTCCAGGTACCGAGTCCTGCGAGCACCAATGCGAGGAGTCCGAGGTACATCGAGTGCTCGAAGCCCTCTGCGGACAGGTCTACGCTGCGGAAGCCGAGCGGAGCGACGAAGGTGCGGGGGTCGACGGCGTTGTGCATCGCGAGCTGGTCGTTCATGGACTCCGGATGCTTGATGATCGCCGAGTCCGAGTGCAGCTGGGCTCGGAGGCCGAGTGCCGGTGGGGCGGCAACGAGGACGGCGACCAGCGCACCCAGCCAGGCGTGCCGGAGGGCGGGCAGTCCCCGCACGAGCGCGTAGAGACCGGCGCCGAGCCCCAGGTACGGAGACGCCACGGCGGCGAGGCCGATGCCGAGGCCGGCCCGGGCCCATGCCTTCGGCCTCGACGCACGCGCTGCCTCCTCCGTCCAGGCGATAGCCAGCGCTACGAAGCCGATGTCGAAGGCCTCCGTGATGCCGTTGTGGATCTCGCACACCATCCACGCCGAGCCGGCGAGGGCGGTGCTCGCCACGAAGCGTGCGGGACCGTCGACACCCAGTGCCCGGGCGAGGCGGGCACCCGCCCAGCTCGCGAAGGCGACGAAGCCGAAGACTGCGAGGTTGTACGCGGCGGTCGGTCCGAGCAGGGGAACGAGCGGTGCACCTCCGGCGGCGAGCACCGGGTCGATGAACCACAGCACGCCACCCCGAGGGTAGGCGAGCAGCCGCGTCTCCCACGGCAGCGTGCCGCGCGACAGCGAGTCCCACCACCACCACGGCCCCCAGGCGTGGTTCCATACGTCGACGTCACCGCTCCCGACCAGGCGGCTGCCGACGGTCCCCAGCATCGGGAAGGTCACCACGGTGGCGATCAGCAGGTGCGCCAGCGCGCTCGGGAGACGGCGGAGCTGAGGGGGCATGGCGGGGTTCAGAGGATCGACCGCCCCAGCGCCGACTCGATGAGCCAGCGCGCGAGCTCGCCCGTCTGGTTGCGGACGTCGAAGGTCGGGTTCAGCTCGACCATCTCCATGCCGACGAGCCGGCCGGTCTGGGCAGCCATCTCGCAGAGGAGGTGGGACTCGCGGAGGCTGATCCCCCCGGGGACCGGGGTCCCGACGCCGGGGGCATCCCGGGGGTCGACCCCGTCGAGGTCGAAGCTGAGGTGGACGCCGGTGGTGTGCTGCTGCACGTGGGCGAAGGCCTCACGCAGGCACTCGGCCGTGCCCCGAGCGTCGAGCTCCGACATCGTGTAGACGCGGACGCCGAGCTCCCGGACGAGGGCCGTCTCTGTCGGGTCCACGTCCCGCACGCCGATGATCGCGATGTCTGCCGGCTCCAGCGCGGGCCCGTCTGGACACAGCGCGGTCGTCAGCTCCGGGGGCCCGTGTCCGAGGAGGCAGGCCAGGGGCATGCCGTGGATGTTCCCCGACGGGGAGGTCGCGCTGGTGTTCATGTCCGTGTGCGCGTCGACCCAGATCACGCCCAGGCGCTCGCCGCGCGCCCGGAACCGCCGGGCGAGACCGGAGATCGTTCCGATTGCGATGGAGTGGTCGCCGCCGAGGACGAGCGGGAAGGCTCCTCGGCCGGTCACCTCGTGCACCCGATCGGCGAGGCGGGTCACGACCCGTGCGATCTCGGGCAGGAAGCGGAGACTGTCCGCGCCGGGGTCGCGGGCCTCGAAGCTCGGCGAGCCGATGCTCTCGATGTCGTCGACCGTGTGTCCGAGCCGTCGGATGGCCGGAACGAGGCCGGCGACATGGAGTGCGCTCGGGCCCATGTCCGTGCCCCGTCGGCCTGCCCCGAGGTCGAGGTGTACGTTCGTCAGTGCGATGTCCATGGTGGGCTCCTAACCTGGGGCGGAGGGGGAATCTCCGGGGGCTTCACGTCCGCGCACTGAAGCGTCCGGGTGGCGCCGACCTCCACCCGGTCCCACCAGCGGCCCGTTGCACGGCGCGTCTCGGCGTCCGTGAACCGCATGTCGTGGAAGACGATCCGGACCGCGCGTGGGTTGCTGGGCAGGGGAGCCGGAAAGAACCACTGGAGCCGCTCGGGCGCGTGACAGAGGCCCTCGACCAGCGACAGCACGTAGCGGGGCGTCGAGCGCTGCCAGCGCAGCGCGTAGAACCACAGCTGGAAGTCGAGGCGGGGCTGGTGGGGGGCGACGAGCGGTGGACGCCGGTCCACGGGCCCGGGCTTGTGTCTCAGCGGCTGGGGGGTCCAGGTCACGCCGTCCACGCTGGTCTGGAGCTCGGGCTCGAGACGCGTCGTCGTGATGCTGCCGAACAGGTGGTAGACGTTCGCCACCCGGAGGGCTGCGGCTTGCGTTCGGATCCCGGGGAGCGGGTCGAACCCCGCAAACCGGGCCGTGGCCCCCAGCGCGGACAGACCCAGCCAGGTCGCGACCAGCGCGGTCGGTACGAGCCCTCGCTGCGCTGGGACCGACCAGGGCTCGGGCGGGAGCGAGCGCCGGAGGGCCCGCAGGATCGCGCGACCGTGCCGCTCGTCGAGCAGTACGAGACACAGCGCGCCCGTGAGCGGCACGAAGAAGCCGTAGTTGGCGGTCGCGAAGTCGAGCACGAGGAAGGTCGCGAACACCCCGAGCGCGAGCGCGCGAAGGCGCCGGCCCCCGAAGATGGCGACGGGGACGGCGAGCTCGAAGAATAGGGTCCACCAGCTCTCGAGCATGTGCCACCAGCCAGGCAGGTGGTGGAACACCGCAGCCAGCGGCGTGGGCAAGGGAGCGGTCTGGTAGTAGAGCGCCATCGCACTGCCGTCCTGCCACGCCCCGGCTGCGCCCTCCCACTTGGCGACGCCGCTCTCGAAGAAGACCTTGAAGAGGAGCACGCGGTACGCGAGGTGTGCCAGCGGTGCCGCCCGGTCCCGCGGGAGCAGCGCAGCCAGGAGGCCCGCCTCGATGAGGAGGTTGTCCCACTGGAAGGACAGGAACGTCGGCGCTGCATGGGCGTAGCCGAGGTACAGCAGGGCGGAGACCGGCAGGAGCACGCGCGGTCGGAAGCCCGCTGCGGCGACGAGCCCGAGCAGGGCCCCCCCGACGCAGCCGCCCACGAGCGCCAGCGGGCTCGCGCCGAGCCAGAACGGGCTGGGAGCGTCCCAGAAGCCGGTCTCCGGGCGCTCGGCGAGCCGCGCGAACCAGTCCACCGCCGGCTCGAGTCCAGTGGGTCCGATGAGCGCATCGACCTGTACCCCGAGGGAGACCCAGGCGATGACGAAGTGGACGCCCAGCGCGGCGTGGAGCAGCCGCGCGACGGCGGGTCCGGAGCTCGTGGGGGCTCCAGCCTCGGTGGACGACTTCGGGACCCAGCGCGGCATCCGCAGAGCGTAGTGCGATCGGGCCGTCCCGTCGCCACCCGGAGGCTGCCGCTCAGCCCGGCGCGGTCACACCCTCGAGAGGGACGACACGGCTCAGCCCCGTCGCCCGTGAGACTGCAACCACCCGGTGAGCAGCGGTGTCTGCCACGAGCAGGAAGTCTCCGGCACGGGCGATGCCACCGGGCTCCGAGAGTCCCGCGGTCAAGGTCGTCGTGACGCCACCCCCAAGATCGATCCGCTTGATCTTTCCGTTGTAGGTGTCGGCGACCCAGACGGCGCCGTCCGCCGCAGTGAGGTCGAGGGCGTGCTGCAGGCGAACCTCCGCGCCGGTACCGTCCTGGTCGCCGAAGTCGAACAGTCCAGCTCCGACGAGCGTCCCGACGCTGTGGGTCTGCAGGTCGAGAAAGCGCACGCTGGAGACCTCGCTGTCGGCGAAGAACAGGTAGCGACCGAAGAGGCAGAGCCCGGACGGCTGGGCGAGCGCGCTCTCTGGCGCCGGCCCGTCCACGTGGCCTTCGCGCCCGGATCCGGCGACCGGCCCGAGGCGCCCCTGGCCGGGTACGAGGGCCCACAGCTGGTGGGTCCCGGCCATCGCGATGAAGACCATGTCCTGGCCGGGACGGCTGGCGCCGTGCTCGAGTCCGGCAGCCGCGACGGCCCATGGGCTCCGGAGGGGCGTCCCGGTGGGACGTCCGTTCCCGGGCTCACCGCGTCCCAGCCGGCCCGTCCCTGCAACCGTCCGCATCACCCCGGTGTCGAGGTCGACGTGCCGGATGGCGTGGTTGCCGGTGTCCGCGATGTAGAGGTCTGTTCCGGTCCGATCGACGCCCTGCGGAGACCGCAGCCGGGCTGCGTCTCGGGTCCCGTCCTCGAGTCCGGGTGCCCCGGTCCCGAAGGCCTGGACGAGGCGCGCGGTCGGCCAGCCGTCCGGCCCCCGTCCGAGCGCCAGCTCGAGCACCCGGTGGTGACCCGTGTCCGAGAGGTACATCCGCCCGTCGCCCGACAACGGGTCCGCTCCCTGCTCCTGCATGGCGGCGGGAGGCCACACGCTCACCTTGCCCGGGTAGCGAAGCGGAGCTGTGTGGACCGGAGGGTGCATGGTCCCGGAAGTCTCGGTCCCCCCCGCATCCTCCGTGGGTCCAGGAGATGACTCGGCCAGCAGTCGCTGGATCACGCGCCCGAGGGTGTCGCGGTCGATCTCCCCGGACTGGCGCCAGGCGATGCGTCCCGCCTTGTCCAGCACCATCACCGTGGGCCAGGCCTGGACGGTCCACGCGCTCCAGAGCTCGTGGTCCGGGTCGAGGACGACCGGGTGGGAGACCCCGTGCTGCGCGACGGCGTGGGCGACCATCTTCCGCTGCTTTTCCGCGGGGAACTTGGCGCTGTGGACGCCGATCACGCTTACGGGGGCGTCGGCGAAGCGTGCCTCCACGGCAGCCAGCTCCGGGAGGACGTGCAGGCAGTTCACGCAGCACGATGTCCAGAAGTCCACGACCACGACCCGGCCTCGGAGGGACGCCAGCGACGGGGGAACCGCCACGCCGAGCCATGCTTCCGGATCCGGCGGCAGCTCCGGGGCGTGGTCTCGACCGGCCCCGACGCGCCGCGTTGGCTGGTCGGCGTCGAGCTGTCGCGCCAGCGCCTCGGGTGTGCGGACGGGAATCCGGCAGCTCGTGCCCTCGCACAGGTACGCGGTCGGCGTGTCGCCGCCCCCCTTGCCGCTCAGCCATGGCAGGAGCGGAAGGGCGTCCTCCAGCTCTGCGGGCGCCACGACTGCGACGGCGAGCAGCGGGCGGTGCCGTCTGCGGGCCTCCGCGAGCAGCGCGGCGGTCCTCGGGTCGTCCCGGTCCCCGATGATCGCCAGCTGCTGGGTGCGGCCGGTGCGCCACGCCGCGGCGAGGGCCTCCGGACCGAGGGCCCGGGGGGCGCGATCGATGAGGGGGACGTATCGACGAATGATCTCGTCGCCGTAGGCACCCAGGTCGTCTCGGCCGGACAGGACTGCGAGCCGCGCGAAGGCCAGTGCCGCGAGGCCGTTCGCGGAAGGCTCGGCGCCGCCGAGCATCCGCTTCGGCCGGCTCACGAGCGACTCGGCGTCGTGGCCGGTGTAGAACAGCCCGCCGTCCGCCCCGTCCCAGAACAGGTCGATCGTACGGGTCGCGAGGCCGTTGGCCTCTTGCAGCCAGTGTGGGTCCGTCGTCGCCTCGTACAGGTCGATGAGCGCGAGGACGAGTGCTGCGTGGTCGTCTGCAAACGCGGGCACGTGGGCCCGACCGTCCTTCCAGGTCCGCTGCAGCCGACCGTCCACCACGAGCTGTTCGAGCAGGAAGTCGGCGGCGGCCTCAGCCGCGTCGACGTAGCGGTCGCACCCCAGCGCTGCGCCCGCCCGAGCGAGGGCGCGGATCATCAGTGCATTCCAGGCGGTGATCACCTTGTCGTCGCGCCCGGGCCACTCCCGCTGGTCGCGCCATGCCTTGAGCACGGGAAAGCACCGGTCGATCAGGGCCTGCTGCTCTGCAGGCAGGTCATCCCGGGCCGTCTCGAGCCGCAGCACGCTCGTCCCGTTCTCGAACGAGCCCGCGTCCGTGACCCCGCACAGCGCGGCGAGCGCGAGCCCGTCGACCATGCCCAGTGCGTCACGGAGGTCCCGTGGCGTGAACACGTAGAAGCGTCCTTCCCCGCCCGCGGAGTCCGCGTCGAAGGCGCTCGCGAACCCTCCGGCCCCGTGCTGCATCTCACGGATGACCTGGTCGCAGGTCTCCTCCACGACCCGGCGGTACCGGGCTTCGCCGGTCCGCAGCCAGGCGTCGACATAGACCGGCACCAGCTGGGCGTTGTCGTAGAGCCTCTTCTCGAAGTGCGGGATGCGCCACTCGGCGTCGACGCTGTATCGGGCGAAGCCGCCGCCGAGCAGGTCGTACAGGCCGCCCCGTGCCATCGCGTCGAGCGTCTCGAGAGCCATGGCACCGGCGGTCTCGTCGCCGGCGAGCGCGGCCTGCGTGAGCAGGACATCGAGCGTCCCGTGTGGCGGGAACTTCGGTGCGTCGCCGAAGCCGGCGTGGGCTGGATCGAAGTCCGTCTCCATGGCTCGTGCGACGCGGGCCAGGGCGTCGTCGGCGACCTCGGGGGCCGGGGCTGGGAGGCGACCGGCGTCCCGGAGGTACCCCACGAGCTCTGCAGTCGTCTGATCGATCCGATCCCGACCCTCCGTCCACATGCGAGCGACGTGGGCGAGGACCTGCCGGAAGGAGGGCATCCCGTGGCGCGGCGCGTCGGGAAAGTAGGTGCCTCCGAAGAAGGGCTCCCCGTCCGGGGTGAGGAACACCGTCATGGGCCACCCGCCGCGCCCGCCGCTGAAGGCCTGGACGGCCTGCATGTAGATCTCGTCCAGGTCCGGACGCTCTTCCCGGTCGACCTTGATGTTGACGAATTCGCGGTTCATGTCCGCGGCGGTCTCGTCGTCCTCGAAGCTCTCGCGCTCCATCACGTGGCACCAGTGACACGCGGAGTAGCCGATGCTGAGAAGGATGGGACGCTGCTCGGCCTTCGCGCGGGCGAGTGCCTCCGGACCCCACGGGTACCAGTCGACCGGGTTGTGGGCATGCTGGAGGAGGTAGGGGCTGGTCTCGGAGGCGAGCCGGTTTGCGGGGCGGGTGGGGTCGGTCATCGGGCGCTCCGGGGCGGAGACGGCGCTATCCCGATGCCTGCCTGACGAGTGCCCCGTGACGTGTGGTCGAGGCATGGACGCCTTCGCAGAGCTCGCCGACTACGAACTCGACCCGGAAGCCATCCGCCGGCTGGCGCGGGACTTCTGCGTGCACCACCAGGTCGTGGTGCTGGGGAGCATCCCCGAGGACGCACGCGAGGTCGTGCATGTCGGGATGCTGCACCCGGAGAACGGGCCGGTGCGGACCATGGTGGGCCGACGCCTGCTGCGACCGGTGAAGGCCGTCCGTCTCAATGCCTTCGAGATCGCGCGGGCGATCAGTCTCGGTCACGACGGGCCACGTGCAAGGGGAGGGAACGGAGGCCTGCTCCTTCCGGTCGATGCTCCACCTGCAAGGCCCGACGCGGGGGTCAGCCGCATCAAGGTCCTCTGCGGGCTCGACATCACGGAGCGACGGGCGCCACAGGATGGTCGGTTCCGTGTGCGCCTCGAGGAGCGTCCGGGTGAGACGCCGGTGCCGATCGACCTTCGGGTCAGTCCGGCGCCGGGTCTGTGTGGAGAGGATGTCGCGATGCGCGTGCTCCGGACGGCAGGCGGCGCGCTGTCCCTGGAGGCGCTGGGCTTCGACCCGGAGCGCCGCCAGACGGTCGAGTCACTCCTCGCCAACCCCGAGGGACTCATCCTCGTGACGGGGCCTACGGGAAGCGGAAAGACCACGACGCTCTACTCGATGCTCGACACGGTTCGGGACGGGACGAAGAAGGTCCTCACCGCGGAAGACCCGAACGAGGTGGTGCTGGAGAAGGTGAGCCAGAAGCAGGTGACCCCCCTGGCGGGCATGGCCGAGCTCGCACGGGCCTTCCTCCGGCAGGACCCGGACATCATGATGATCGGCGAGATCTGTGATGCAGACACGGCGACGACCGCCATGCGCGGTGCGGGAACCGGGCACCTCGTTCTGTCGACGCTCCACACGCCGGACGCATGGAGCTGCGTCCAGCGCCTCGAGGGCCTGGGCATCGATCCGGACGTGGTCGCAGAGGTCGCGCTCGGTGTCGTGGCGCAGCGACTCGCCCGCCGGCTCTGTCCCGCCTGTTCCGGGCCGGCCCGTGCGCCCCCCCGGCAGGCGCGCCTGTTCGGGGGGCTGCTCGAGGGGGTCCCGCTGCGGGGCGCCGCCGGTTGCGAGGCGTGCAAGGACACCGGGTACCGTGGGCGGCTCGGTCTCTTCGAGGTGCTGGTCTTCGATGAGCGTCTTCTAGACGACATCATGAGTGACCGGCCTGGGCATGAGGTCCGTGACGAGCTCCGCCGTCGCGGGCACATCAACCTCGTGCAGGATGGACTTCGCCGGCTCCGTGCGGGGGACACCTCGCTGGACGAGCTCACCCGGGTGCTGCCCTTCCGGGCGATCGAGGCCGAGCGGACCTTCGCGGAGCAGAACGGTGGACGGGTCGGATAGGGGTGTGGCGTCCCGGGCGCTCCCGGGGCGGAGGTTCCTGATGGCCGACCGTCTGACCGATGCCGCTCGCAGCGAGGCGCTCTCCACGCTCTCCGCCTGGAAGCGGGATCCGGACCGTGATGCCATCCGGCGCACGTTCCGCTTCGAGAACTTCAACCAGGCCTGGGGCTTCATGAGCCGCGTGGCCCTCGTGGCGGAGAAGCTGGACCACCATCCGGAGTGGACGAACGTCTGGAACCGGGTCGAGGTC
>Ga0181594_10004776_pt1 | contig 11986 bp, 7 predicted proteins | sample 071ome_18_FD_145603 | JGI IMG/M metagenome (GOLD analysis project Ga0181594, IMG submission 145603) | Coastal salt marsh microbial communities from the Groves Creek Marsh, Skidaway Island, Georgia - 071413BT metaG (spades assembly) | ecosystem: Environmental > Aquatic > Marine > Intertidal zone... | reverse complement strand
CTGGCGTCCGGCGATCCCCTCCGAGGTGTAGATCTCCCGGAGCCCGCTCATGTGGTGGACCATGTGCCGGATCGTGATCACGTCGCCGAAGTCAGGGACCTCCGGCAGATGCGTCTGAATGTCGTCATCGAGCGAGAGAGCGCCTTCGTCGGCCAGAAGGGCGATCGCGAAGGCCGTGAACTGTTTGGCGACCGAGCCGATGTCGAGGACAGTCTCACGGCCCAGCGGAATCCCGTGCTCGAGGTTGGCCACACCATAGCCCTCGGCGAAGATGACCGTACCCTGCCGCACCACTGCGAAGACAGCACCCGGCTCGCCGTGGTAATCGGCCATCAGCTCGTCGACCGCCGCGCGTTCGGCGAGGGTGGTGACCTGCGCCTGGGCGCCGGTCGGCGGGAGTGCGGACGCTATGAGGAGAAGGGCTGCGGCGACGGCACTGCAGCGACCGGCAGGCGAGAGGGGAACGGGCATGAACAGGCCGGCCATGGACGTGATTCCTCGTTCGGGTGGACCGGCCAGCACAATGGGATCCGGCCGGAAAACCGGCCAGCCCCCGTTCATCGGTGGTCACGCGGGGTGTGCGCCCGAACCCCTTGCCTTCAGGGCAATTCGCCTGCCGTGAACCCTCTGCCCGGTCAGAACGATGACACGCTGAGCCTGCCGATCATCAGACCTTCGGGATGTCTCATCGTGGTGACGTACACGCTCAACTGCCCCCGATCGAGGAACCTCCTCAATGCCGGGGAAAGCGTGACCCCACCCACCAGCTCGGCGGGCCCGACCTCCTCCACCAGGTGCACCATCCGAACGCCGCCGTCACGTCGAGGTACCCGCAGCGTCACGTCGATGACCGAATCGTCGAGAAGCACCGGAAGCGCCCACCGGTAATCCAGGCGGTTCAGCGCCGGGCGCAGAGTGAAGCTGACTTCACCCAGCGGAGCCACCTGCTGACCATCCGCCGCGTCGAGATGCACGGCGACCGGACCCGGCATCTCACCACCGCGAAGAGGAGGCACGCTCCAGGGAATCTCGCGTGGGGCCCATCGCTGCTCGAAGGCGTACGCCAGCCCGACCAGAATCTCGTCGGCACCCTCTCGGGCCAATAACTCCATCCCGACCGGTAACCCATCCTCCGTAAAGCCTACCGGGATGGTGATGGCCGGCCAGCCGGAATTCGAGCTCAGTCCGCACGTCGATCCTCGCTGAACCTCTCCGATCGCGGCGGGGACCCTCCGCACCGACGGATACGCGATGACGTCTACGTCCAGAGCGCTGAACACCGAATCGAGCACAGTCCGCAGACGCTCCCTCCGGGCCAGGGCGTCGTCGCGCTCACGGGAGAGGTCCCCACCCGCCTCCTCACGAACGCTCAGTTGGCGTGCCAGCGAAGGAGACACGAGCTCCGTCGCGACGAGATCCCGGAGCGTACGGACGGGCCCCCCACCGGACGTGGCGAGATAGGCGTTCAGGTCATCGCGAAACTCGAGGTCGATCATCGAAGCTTCGCGCACGAGAGAGACGAGATCCGGGATCGCCACGGGCACCGTGTCGGCCCCCATTTCGGTCAGGCTGGCGATCGCCAGGCGGGTGAGCGATGCCGGCTCCACTTCATCCGGATGCTCGACGTATGGAGGCTCAGCCTCGAGCTCGGACAGATCCAGCGACGTGACACCTTCTCCCGCGTTGAGCAGGCGCTCCAGAATGCTCACCTGGATCCACTGGGAAGAGATGTCCTCTTCCGTCCCGTGGAAGAACTCATTCAGCACGCCGACCCGTACTCCCTGAAATGCATCCGACCTCAGCGCACTTCGAAAGCCCGACGTCGCGCCTTCGGAGGGGGGCAGCGAGAGATCGAGGGCAAGCGCAAGATCCGAGACCGTCCGTGCCATCGGAGCTACGACATCATGGGAGTGCGCCAGAGGGAGCACGCCTGCCAAGGAGGTGAGACCATGGGTGGGACGCAATGCGAAGAGGGCATTGTGTGCCGCAGGAATGCGAATCGAGCCGCAGGTATCCGTACCCCAACCCACCGCTGCAAAGCTGGCGGCAACGGCAACGGCAGTACCTCCGCTGGAGCCACCCGGAGTCCGCGTCGGGTCGTATGGATTATGGGTCTGTCCAGCCACCGAGGAGACGGTCGTCACCCCGGAGGCCAACTCGTGCATGTTGGCCTTCGCAAGAATGAGAGCTCCAGCCTGTCGAAGCTGCCTGACGAGCGCGGCATCGCTGGAGGGAATATTCCGAATCAGGGCAAGAGAACCAGCCGTGGTCGGGAGGCCCGCGACATCCACATTGTCCTTCACGATAATCGGGATGCCATGCAGCGGGCTTCGCACGATGCCCCGCGCGCGCTCCTCATCCGCCGTAGCAGCGTCCTCCAGAACCATCGGGTTGATGCTCACGATGGAGTTCAGACTCGGACCCGATCGATCGTACGCCGCGATCCGGCGCAGATAGGCGCGCGTCAGCTGAACGGACGTCGTGGCCCCGGATTCCAACGCCGCCTGGAGTTCCTCGAGCGGGGCATCAACGACCTCGACCTGAGCTTGAACGTCCCCCGCGATCGCGCACAAAAGGAGGGGGACGACGAGTCGCATGCTCACATGAGTTCGACTCTTACAACCCGAGCCAGTAGTTCACCTTCACGATGAACCGGTTCTCGGACGGCGCACTCCAGAGTCCGGCGAAATCCCGGTCGAAGTTGAAGTCGCCGCGCTGGCTGCTGCCGTACTGATTGCGCTGCCACACGAAGAAGATCGTCGAGCCCGGTCGGTACTCCCACCGCAGAACCGCGTTACCGACGAGCGAGCGCACGTTGAAGTCGCGATCCCGGAACGAGTAATCGGCCTGGCCGTCTCCATCGAAGTCGACGTTCTGATACGTCGTTCCGCTCTCGCTCACGGTCTCGCAGATCGAGCTACTGCAGAGGACACCCGATGGCTGCTCGTTCGTGGAGCCCGGAGTGAACGTCGTGAAGTCGAACGTCTGCGACTCGGCGAGCTGCTTGTACGCGACGTAGTCCCCGGAAGAGAGCAGCGGCTGCATGAAGAGCTCGAGCGTGAGCGTCGGGCTGAACGTCCAGTTCAGTCGCGTCTCCATGGACACCGTGGTGCGGTCCAGATCGGAGAAGATGTAGCGAGAGCCGAACGTCGGATCGTAGGGGAGGACGCTCGTAGCCGTGACGTACTGGTTGCCGGACGTCGACACCTCGTAGCTCGGATTGAACGAGAGAGAGAGGTTATCGGACGGACGCACATTGAAGTTGGCCCGGATCTGCCGGCGGCCACCACGGCCGATCCGGTCGTCGCTCTGATCGTAGTCCAGTCCGAAGCTGACCCGCTTCCGCCAGTCGGTGTTCACGTGCGCGTTCCAAGAGAAGCTCGCCGGACCGACCATCATCGGCCCGCCGCGCGTGTCTCGTCGGCTCATCTTCTGCGGCTCGTAGCGCGCACTGGCTCTGACATCCCACCAATTCGCAAGTTTCGCGCTCCCCCGAAGGGAGTAGTTCCCATTGGTTCGCGCGTTGTGCCACGAGCCGATCGACCACATGTCATCCAGCGCCTCATGACTCCAGTTGTGGAAGCTGGAGAGCGTGAAGTCGTAGTTCTGGAAGTAGCGGCTTGGTTGAATTTCCCGGTAGGCGACCCGGAACCCACCATCCAGGCGCTCGGCATTGGTCGAGAACCCGATGTCGTTGACCTCGAATACGTCAGATACTTCCGCCGCCCAGATCGAACCCGTCCAGTGCTGTCCGTTCCGTTTCTCCAGTTGAAGCCGCCAGTCCCGCCCCGTGAGCGAGGTCGCCGTTTCGTCAACCGAGAAGCGCGTGGCATCCGGACGCTGAAGGAAGTGCGTCGAGGAGCGCTGTACCCGAGTCATGGCCGTTTCCGAGCCGCGCACATGACTTCCGGCAAAGAAGCCCCACAGAGCCCAGTCACGGTCGTTCCACTGGTGCTCGAAACGCAGGCCCCCGTTGAACGCAGACGACGTGAGCCAGTCGAAGGATCCATCGCCGGGGAGGTCTCGATTCATGAATGACCCGAGACCCCGAATCTGTGTGGTCCCCTGATTGAAGTCCTGACCCAGGCTGAACACACCGAACGTGGTCCGAGGCTCGACCAGGAACTCATCCTGCCGGCCGGAGTCGAAGAGCCCGCGTCCGAATTCATTCCCTGTTACGGCAGCCATCGCACCCACGGAAAGCCCGCTGGTGGTGCGACCGGCAAGCTTCGCAGCTCCGAGGATCGTCGCATTCTGCGGCACTTCCGAGAATTGAACGTCACTCGGAGTTCCACCCTGCGGCGAGCGACCGATACGCCTGCTGTAAAACAGGGAGTTTCGGCCGCCGGAGAGGCCAAAATCGAAATTTCTCGCGTCCTCCACAAAGAATGGCCGCTGCTCCGGGAAGAAGATCTCGAACGCCGAGAGATTGATCACCGCAGGATCGGCTTCGACCTGTCCGAAGTCCGGGTTGATCGTCGCATCCAGCGTGAAGGCGGCACCCAGGCCGTAACTGAGATCCACGCCCATGCGACTCCCGGTGGCGGAGCCGTCGAAGAATGGATCGCCGTCGACCGCCGGACCCCGCTCCAGGCTGCTCACCGCGTAGGGAAGTACCTCCAGCCGGCGGGCCGGGCGCGACACTCGGACATCGTCGATCCGACCCATCTGACTCACGATGCCCTGCCGGGTCCGGGAAATCAGTGAGTAGTAGCTCCGTTCGTTGGATGCGATGCGCAGCCGGTGGAAGTTGATGCCCCACGTCTGGGGGTCATCCGAGGCCTCATACCGAATCTGAGAGAGAGGAATGCGCATCTCCGCGGTCCAGCCCTGGTCGTCGATGTTCACCGCAGAGGCCCAGACGGCGTCCCATGCCCCATCCATCTTGTCGTCGTCGTAGAAGTAGACGTCGCCCTGCACCCCGGCCGCACTCACGCGAAAACTGTAGCCGGTCAGGCCGTCCAGATTGGGATCCAGGTGCACGCTGAACTGGTCGTACGTACCGTACTGATCTCGACGCGCCAGCCGCCGATCGATCAGTTCCGGGTGTGTGTCCCACATCCGGGCAGCAATCCAGATCGCGTCGTCACCGAACAGGACCCGCACTTCGGTGTCCTGCTCGGCAGGTCCCCCCTCGACCGGCTCACGCTGAGTGAATCCTCTGAAGACGCGTGCGGCATCCCAGTCGGCCTCGTCGATCTGACCGTCGATCTCGATCTCTTCCAGCTTCCGGGAAGAGTCCAGTCGGGCCTCCGCAACTTCTCCCGACACCGTGACGACATGACCTCGATCGGACGGCTCGACGTCGACCGGCGTCGCGCTCTCCTGGCCCAGCTGGCCGGAGACCGACAGGGGTGCAAGACCGAAGGCTGCGAAGAGAAGGGTCGAGGCCGGGGATAATTTCAGCATCACGGGTTTGAACAAATGTTTACCGAGAAGCTGTTCCGCTACTGCCTCTCAGTGATCCAGCGTTCTACGGCCGGGTGAAGGGGGATCGGTGCCGTGGACAGATTGTCCAGGTCGATCTGCCGGGCCATGTCGTGCACCTGCTCCAGAGAGACACGATCGTTTTCGAAAATGTTGAGGAGCGTCGTGACGATTTCGCCGGGCAGACTCTCGAGCGCGAAGACCCAGTTCATGACGGCCAACGTCGTGATGGGAGCATCCATCCCCCGGTACGCACCCGCGGGGATCACTCCCTCCGAGTAGTAGGGGTGCTCCTCGTACATCTCATCGAGTACCTCGGCGGAAAAGCCGATCAGGCGCATGTCCGACGTCGTCGTCGCCTCCAGCACGGCGGCGGCCGGATACCCGACGGAGATGATCGCAGCGTCGATCGCACCATCCCTCAACGCCGCCGACGACTCGGCGAACGAGAGATACTGCGGATCAAGGTCGTCATACGTCAGGCCATGCGCGGCGAGCACGTCGCGGGCGAGCTGCTCCGTACCGCTTCCTGCTGCGCCGACGGAAACGCGGAGCCCGGCGAAGTCGAAGACGGAGCGCGCGGACGAGGAGGCCGGCACCAGGATGTGTGTCACATTCGCGTAGAGCGGTGCGATGGCGCGGAGGTCCGAAAGAGGCGTTGCGAAATCTCCCTCTCCGCGCTGTGCCTGGTACATCGTTGACGCGATCGCCATGGCGATATCCATCTGGCCCGCAGCTACCCGGTTCACGTTCTCGACCGAGCCTCCGCTGACCTCCGCCGTGAACTGCCGGGCCTCGTCGGCGATAGAGAGACGGCTGGCGATCGCTCCTCCAAGTGGATAGTAGATCCCACCCGTTCCCGCCGTGCCCAGCGACAGAAACTCCTGCGCACCACCTCGAGCGCCTCCCGACGGGGTGGACGTCCCGGACGTCCGCACGGACACGTCCGCGGATGGACCGGCCGCCGGTCCGAGCAGGAAAAACCCGCCCACGACAATCGAGGCGAGGGTTGCGGCGGCCCACCTGGTCCACGGCAGCACCGGCCGTTCTTCCGTTCGGAGAAATACGAGCCCGACGCCGGCCAGGCCTGCGAGATCGGAGGCGATACCCGGGTAGACGAGGAGGCCTGCGGCCAGCAGGGCGAGAGCCCGCTCCCACCCCTCCAGCTTCGCGCGGGCGAAGCCAACACCCCCTGCCGCGAGCACCGTGACTCCCACCAGAGCCGTGGTCGTGGCAACGACAATCGCAACCGGTGTCCCGTCCAGCAGGAGTTCCGGCCCATACACGAACATGAAGGGCACGATGAACCCGGCCCCGGCCAACAGGGCGGCATAGAGCGCTGTCCGGATCGGCGGCGCGCCCGAGATCCCCGCGGCAGCAAAGGCGGCCAGGGACACGGGCGGGGTCACATTCGAGATGCAGCCGAAGTAGAAGATGAACAGATGAGCCGCGAGGAGCGGAACGCCCAGCTGAACGAGCGCCGGCGCACCCAGAGCGGCCAGAACGACATAGGCGGCGGTCGTCGGCAGCCCCATCCCCAGAACGATCGACCCGAGGCCCGTCAGGACCAGAGCACCAAACAGGTTCCCCTGTGACAGGGTGATGATCAGTTCCGACATGCGCAGGCCGATCCCCGTCAACGACGCAACGCCTACCACGATGCCCGCCGCGGCGCAGGCGGCTGCGACCTGAACCGCACCGCGGCCCGCCCGCTCCATGATCTCCCGCAGCTGCTGGGGAGATGGTCGTGTCGACGGCCGTGCAAGTGCCATCAGCAGTGCACTCGACACCCCCCAGAATGCAGCACGCATCGGGGATCGTCCCATCCCGAGCAGCAGGACGATGATCGCGAGAGGCAGCAGGAGGTGGAGCCGGTCGAGAATCGGTTCCTTCTCCTGATCCTGATTCGGCTCGATCCCCATCCGGGCAGCGCGGAAATGAATCGCTGCCAGCAGGGCACCGTAGTAGAGAATCGCCGGGATGATCGCCGCAACAGCGACCTGCAAGTACGGAATGTTCGTCCAGGTGGCGAGGATGAACGCCCCTGCACCCATCACCGGAGGCATGAGCTGACCCCCGGTGCTCGCAGCTGCCTCGATCGCGCCCGCGAAGAAGGGCTTGAAGCCCGCGCGCTTCATCAGGGGAATCGTGAACGTCCCGGTCGTGACAACGTTCGCGACCGCACTACCGGACAGAGACCCCATGAACGCACTCGCCACTGCCGCCGTCTTCGCAGGACCTCCTCGGGTCCGGCCCGCGATCCGGTTCGCCATGGCGATGAGCAGCGCCCCACCGCCGGCGGTTTCCAGCACGGCCCCGAACAGCACGAAGAGGTACACGAAGTCCGCCGAAACACCGAGCGGAATGCCCCAGACCCCCTCGGTCGACAGGTACAGGTGCTCGATGAGCCGGGTGACGCCGTAGCCGCGGTGCGCGAGGAAGCCTGGCAGATACGGACCTGCAAACGCATACACCAGCGCGAGCCCGCAGACGGCGATCAGGCCCCAGCCGGTCGCACGCCGCGCCAGCTCGATCACGAGCACGATCGTGATCGCACCCATGACCAGATCCATGCGGGTCGGGCTTCCCGAGCGTGCGACCAATTCCTGGTTTTCGAACGCCAGGTACGCACAGGCAACAACCGACATGATCGCGAAGAACCATCCGGTCACTTCACTGATGCGTTCACCGCGCGTCGGCTCATCCGCGTCATCTGCCGCTCGAATACGCTTCTGAACACCGACCCCGAGGAAACCGAGGACCGACATCAGGGCCAGATGCACCGGACGCTGCACGAGCGCAGTGAAGGGAGAGATCCCGGCCGAATACATGTGGAAGAGCGCCGCGAGCGACGAGACGATCGCGATCAGCGTCGCGACGAGGCGACGTCGGGACATGCTCACGCTGATTCCGGGTGGTGGAGCTCGAACCGCACGCCTACCTCGTTTGCAGTAGGCCGAGGGCAACGGCATAGAGAAAGAAGACCGTCAGCATCACCGCAGCAGCACTCGCAAAGGATCGACGCCTGTCGATCGCATGTGCACCCTGCGCGATTACCAGAATCGACCATATCACCGTCAGATCGAGAAGCTTCGCCACATTCCGCGCAAACCCCGGTTCGAGGAAGCCAGCGATGAAGACATCGACCGTGAGTCGCAGTTCGAGGTTTTGCGTCTGGATGGTCAGCGGGAGCAGAAAAACGCCGATAAGGACCGGAATGAACCACGCGTGTGAAACGGCCGCAAGGTACTGGGTGAAACGACCGTCATCCCCGAGGACGAAGGCGAAAATCAGGGAATAGAGGCCAGCGATCCCGAACTGAAGTACGAGGGTCGCGACGACGGTTCCCGGAATCCGGCCGTATCGCAGAAAATTCCGCTGCTGCTCACCGAAATCCGCGACGGAGACACCCTGCTCGATCAGTTGCTGGCGAATCGTTTCGTAAATCAGGTCTGCAGGAATGAGCGCGGCGGTCGCGGCAGAGATCGCCGTGGTGAGCAGTAGGACGCCAAGCCATCTCGGCTCGTCCGCAAGCTGGTCCATCAGCCTGCCCGGGCTCAAAAAGACATTCAGCAGTCGACCGGGCAGCCCATCGATTCGCCGCCTGTCATCGGGGGCTTCTTCGCCGATCGAAGCTCCAGCGCCGAAGTCGTACTCGGGCATGGGCTACGGTCTCTCCTTCAGCCGAGCGTGCTCGGTCGACTCGATTCGGATCGGGAGAGGGGCCGGGGTCAGAGGGATCCTCAGAGAGCCCTCTCCGACAGCGGTCCGGCGGCTCTCGACCATTTCCGATGTCCGATGGTCCCACAGCACTCGACCCTCGACCTCCAGTTCCGATGCCTGACCGACCGACATCCCCTGAACACTCATATCGAACTCGGACGATACACTGCCACTCATCTCGAAGACGAGGAGAGGGCGGCCCGAGACGACCGTGTCACCCGTCACCGTGTAGGTGAGAATCGACGTTTCCGAGCGCATGCCCATATCCGTCTCCCCCTCGTACGACACCGTATCGACCCACTGGTCTCCCAACCCGACGGCGCGTCCGGGAAGGCCGGGGAAGAACCCGTTCGCGAGGGCGATCCCCGAGAACATCTGGCTCGCCTCCTCCGCGACAACCGGCGTCGTACGAAGTATCGCGTTGCCGACCCGGTCGAGGGAAAACTCGAGGCTGCCCTCGATCGCCCCTTCATCGACCGTGATCGGTGCGCCCAACGGATTTGAAATCGAGGCGGAAAGCTCGACCACACTCAGCCGTACATCGACCCCTGCGGCTGTCGGCGTGAAGCCGACCGAATAGGTCGCGCTGCCCTCCTGACGGAGCTGCATGCTCTGACCCATCAGAGAAATCCCGAGCGTCGTCGTAGACGAGTAGTCGTACGTGACCTCGCGAGCGACGGGCGCGGAATAACTGAGGGTCGGAGGCGCTACAGAACCGGTGGCGCATCCTGCGACCGACATCGCGAGGAGGAGGGAAGCGGACAACTTGTGCATGGCGGGTGACACCTCTTGGAACACGCATGCTGCGCAGCACGCGCACAGGGTCCGTAAAGGATAGCGCGCAGCGGACTTCGCCGCCTCCAACCGGAGCCTGATGACACTTGGCGGCTCCCGAACCGGCTGATATCCTGTTGCTCCGCTTCGCGATCCGAATGTTGACCGTGGGGCGAAACCCGCCACGATCATGAAGGTTCTCATGAGCTACCGCACCAATCCCGACAGAATTCTCGACAACATCGACCGCGCCAGAAACCGGGCTGCGGAGGCGGCGGGCCTGTACGTAGAGCGGCAGGCCATTGGCCGTGAGCTCGAGACCGAGATGCCCGATGTGGACGCGACCACGACCGAGCGGATGAAGAGGATTTTCAGTGTGCTCGAGCGGGCCTACACGAAGTGCGCTCAGCGGACCGAACTCGGCCGCCTGGCATCGCGCTTTCAGGCGGTCGGTGACATCCACCATCATCACGCACGCGGCGACGTAAGCATCTCCATCCAGTACATGGACCACGAGCGTTACGATGATGTCGGGGTCTCCCCCTTCGAAATCCGACCCTACCAGGTCGCGGATGCGAAGAAGGAGACCAAGACGAGTCGCGCGGATGTGAACGCCCTCAAGATTCTTCGCAAGGAGCTGAGGGAAGGTCTCCGTGCGACCTATCAGAAGCTCGAGCCCCGGATCAAGGACGCGCTTCGGGACCGTGCAGACATGGGGCACGTTCAGGTCCAGGTCACCGTCGATCTCCGGCCGGCGGAATAGGTACCCGGACTCCTGAGCCGGAGACTCCTTCTCCTCTTCCTCGACGGCTTCGGGATCGGCGTCGACGATCCGACGATCAACCCGTTCCTCGTGGCGGACCTGCCAACCCTCAGGGGGTTGTCCGGCGGCAGGCTGCCCACCCTCGATCGCCCGGCACCCAGTGCGCAGGTTCTTCCCCTCGATGCGGCCCTCGACGTGGCCGGCACACCTCAAAGCGGTACCGGGCAGGCCGCACTGCTGACAGGCGCAAGCGCCGCTGAAATCCACGGGGGCCACTTCGGTCCCTGGACTCCATCCGGGCTGCGTCAGCTGGTGGCGGAGCGAAGCGTGCTTCGAAACGTCGTGGAGGCCGGAGGCACGGCGGCGTTCGCGAACGCGTATCCACGTGACTGGCCGGGCCCTCGCGGTAGTCGATCGATCGCAGGTCCGCCACTCGCCGCCCAGGGTGCAGGGCTTCTGAACCGACACGAGGAGAGTCTGGCCCGGGGGGACGCCGTGGCGAGCGAAATCGTGAACGACGGATGGAGGCGCCACCTCGGCTACGCTCAGCTACCTGACGTGAGCCCCGTCCAGGCCGGAGCGAACCTCGCGCGCATCGCTGAGGGCCACGACTTGACGCTGTATGCCCACTACTCGACCGATCGCGCAGGGCACCGCGGAGGCATGGCTGGCGCTGTCGCTGCCCTCGAATTGGTCGATGCGTTCCTGCGAGGCCTGCTCGAGACACTCGACCCTTCGGTCCTCCTGCTCATCGCAAGCGACCACGGCAATATCGAGGACGTGCGAACGGGTCACACGAGAAACCCCGTGTTCGGTCTCGCTGTCGGCGATCGGGCGCCGGAGGCCCATGATCTTCGAGACCTTCGTGATGTCGCCCCCTTCATTCTGACCTTTCTCGGGACAGCTGGCTGATTCAGCCATCCACAGGCCCGTCGAGCCGACGATCATTTCGCATGGCCGACCGACCTCGACTCCTGGGTGCCCTCCTGGTCACCGATGGCGGGCTCGATCCAAACGTGCTCACCGACGCACTCACGAACCATCGACGTCCTGGTGAGCGCCTGGGACAAACGCTCATCCGGCTGCGCGTCGTATCCGAGGAGCAGGTTGCCCGGGCGCTTGCAACTCAGTTCGGCCTGGGATTCAGTAGCGGAAATCTCAACCCACCGCGACACGTCTGGGAGACGGTCAGCCTCACACTCTGCCGACGCCACGGCATGGTTCCTGTGGCCGTATCCGAGCGACAGCTCACCGTCGCGATGCATGATCCGCTCGATCACATCGCCATCGACGACCTCC
>Ga0181594_10004768_pt1 | contig 11997 bp, 12 predicted proteins | sample 071ome_18_FD_145603 | JGI IMG/M metagenome (GOLD analysis project Ga0181594, IMG submission 145603) | Coastal salt marsh microbial communities from the Groves Creek Marsh, Skidaway Island, Georgia - 071413BT metaG (spades assembly) | ecosystem: Environmental > Aquatic > Marine > Intertidal zone... | reverse complement strand
CCGGGAAAGCATGAAGGGGACGGAGCATGGGCGGATGCCTGGTACCAAAAGGTCTATCAAACCACCGGCCTGCAGCCCCACATTCGGAAGGAGACGGTGGTGCCTAAGGCGCTTGAGGCGGTGGTTGCGCGCTGCCGGCCGACCTATGAACGCATCGCGGCCCACCGCCTGTAAGGAGGACTTCCATGCAGGGCATTCATGATCTAGGCGGCCGCCATGGTTTCGGCGTCCTCGAGGTGGAGAAGGATGAGCCCGCTTTTCATCATCGCTGGGAGGCGGCGGTATTCGCGATGATGTTTGCCGCGGGTCGGGCCGGGGCAACCGGTAATTCCGATCGCTTTCGCCATGCCATTGAACGTATTGATCCTGCCGCTTACCTAGAAGACAGCTACTACGGTCGCTGGCTCGGGGGCCTGGAAACGCTCTTTGTGGAGGCGGGCCTGGTGACTCGGGAGGCAATCGACGCGAAGGCAGAGCGCTTGGGCGCGCCGCTTGATGGGCGCGTGGCCTCCCGGCCCCAGGTGCCCCCCGATCCCATCGTTGGTTATGGCGCGCCAGGTTGCCGGCGGACGTTGCCCGTGCCCCCGCGCTTTGCTCTGGGCGATGCGGTGCAGACCACCTTGGTCGCAAGCCCGGGCCATACGCGCTTGCCCGCCTATGCTCGAGGCCGTCCGGGTCGGATCACGGCCCAGCACGGGGGCTGGGTCTTTCCCGATACCCATGCCCATGGGGCGGGGGAGCAGCCTGCGCACCTTTATACCGTTGCCTTCGAGGGCCAGGACCTTTGGGGCCCGGGGTCGGAGCCGGGGGTGGTGGTGCATCTCGATCTGTTTGAGCCCTACCTGCTGCCGAGGAAGGAGGCCCCATGAGTCACGACCACGACCACGATCACGAAACGCCCTCAGGGCCCGCCCTTCGAGCCGAGGCCCTGGAGGCCCTTCTGTTGGAAAAGGGGCTTTTGGATCCTGCGGAGGTCGACACGGTGATCGCCAATTACGGGGAGCGGGTGGGGCCCTTGAATGGCGCTCGAGTCGTGGCTCGTGCGTGGACCGATGAGGCCTATCGCCAGCGCCTTCTGGCCGATGGCACAGCCGCCGCGGCGGAGCTGGGCATCGTGGGCGGCCCCGGAGGGCAAATGGAGCGCCTTGTGGTGGTGGAGAACGGCCCTGCGGTTCATAACGTCGTGGTGTGCACGCTGTGCTCCTGCTACCCCTGGGCGCTTTTGGGTCTGCCGCCGCGGTGGTACAAGGACCCGGCCTATCGGTCCCGGGTGGTGCGCGAGCCTCGCGCGGTCCTCCGGGAGTTCGGTCTTGAGGTGCCGGCGGAGAAGGCCCTGAAGGTTTGGGACTCCTCAGCAGAAGTGCGCTACCTCGTACTGCCGGAGCGCCCGGAAGGGACGCAGGGCTTCTCCGAAGAACAGCTTATGGCCCTTGTGCCCCGGGAAGCCATGATCGGCGTCGCTCTGGTAAGCGAACCGCAGGGGGAGGCAGCCTAGTGGCGTCGCAAAAGAGCAGCGATGCGCGGCTCCAGCTGGGCACGGAGGTGGCACCGCCCACGGAAAACGGAGAGCTGGTGTTTGAGGCCCCCTGGGAGGCGCGGATCTTCGCGATGGCGCACCACCTGTGCGACGCCGGGCTCTACAGCTGGGATGACTTTCGGGACGCACTCATTGCGGAGATCGCTCAGTGGGACGCCGCTCACCCGGCGGGAGAGGGCTACGTCTACTACGAACGCTTTCAGGCAGCCCTCGAGGCCTTGCTCGTCAATCGGGGCCTTTTTGCTGCCGGAGCCCTTGAGGCCGAGACCGCAAAGCTGGCGGCCCGGCCCCATGGGCACGATCACCCTTAGGCGTTACGGTGCTTCCCGCTCGTAGAAGGCTTGGCCGAGGTAGGAGCGGATAGGGCCGCAGTCAACCTGAGACGCCATGGCGGCCCATTCCGGGGAGTTCGCCATATTGTTCTCGATAAAGGTGGTGTAGCTGTCCCCCCAGGCTTGGACGCTCTCAAAGATTCGTACCTTGATCATTGCGCCCTGTAGCGCATCGGGAATGCCCTGGCCGGCATACCAGATGTGGGAATTGGCTGAGGCGCCCAGCTTCTCCATGGCCTCGGACCAGGCCTTCTCCGCTGCCCGGTGGCTCATCCGGCTTGCCCCCTCTTTTAAGCGGCAGGTCGAGAAGAATGCATAGCCTGGCCCCTCTTCCTCCGGCGCATTGCTTCTATGCACGAGCTCGCCTCGCATTAGCCACCGCTGATTCATTTCCCGGACCTCATCAAAAGCGTCCTCCATGGCCTTTCCGCTTTTCAGGTAGGCGCTTAGGGAAGCGGCCAAGGCACTCGGGTTGGGCGAAAAGCCGAGCCATACGGCGTCGAATCTTCCATCCACGGGCAGGGAGCTCTGGCTCATAAAATGAGGCGCCAGGACATAGGCGTTGTATTGAATGTCCTCGGCTTTAGCCAGGGCAGCGAAGTCGGTTCGCAGGGCCATCATGTCGTCGAGGGATTTGCCCTCTTTTAGGGCGAAGGGGATGGCTTCGACCATGTAGGTCGCTAGGGGTTCGTGGGGATCCGCGGCGGCGCCAGCGGCAAGAAGGGGCAGGGCCCCAATCAGTAAAGACTTTTTAAGTAGGCGAAGCATTCGGCTTTCCTCTGTTGGCGAAGATCCGCCAAGAAAGGTAGAGCGCCTGGGTGCTGTAGGCGGACTTTCCTCTAGAGAAAAGGATGAGCGGTTTGCTTAGAAAGACGTGCTTTCAAATTCGGTAAGCGAAGCGCCAAGCTAAAACAGCAGGTGCCCCGCGAGGGCCAGCACGGGCAGCGTAATCACCGTCCGCAGAAAGAACACCGCGGCCAGCTGCAGGAGGTTCAAGGGGATGGAACTGCGCAGGATCAGAATGCCGTTCTCCGCGATGAAGATCAGCTGGGTCACGGAAAGGCTGGCCAGCACAAAGCGCGATACGGGGTCCTCGATATCCGCCGAAATAATCGCGGGTATAAATTGGTCGAAGAAGCCCACCAGGGTGCCCGGGAGCACGGCCCAGGCGTCGGGAATCTGGAGCAGCCACAGCAGGGGGTACATGGGCAGGCTGAGCCAGGTCAGCCAATCCGTATAGGTAATCACCACGAGGGCGAGGTACTCGATGGTCATGGCTGCGGGCAGCACGGCCATGTAGATATCAAAGATCGTGTGGCTGGCCTGGCGCACGATGCGCTTGGGGCCCGGGCCCTGGGCGCCGGCAGTGACGGCGCGGAACCAAGCCCGGGGCCAAACGGCGTCGGGCATGGCGTCGGGCTCCGCCGTTGCCCCGGTGAGCGCGCCGGGATAGCGGTGTTCGCTAAGGCGCGAGAGCGGCGGCAGGCGTGGCGTGATGAGGGCGCAGAGTACGCCGCAGCCTAGGGTGATGAGGTAGAAGGCCAGGAAGTGGTCCATGAGCCCGGCCAGCTCTGCGATGACCACGCAGAAGGGCAGGGAGACCGCAGAGAAATTGGTGACGACCGCGGCGGCTTCCCGAGCCGTGTAATGCCCCGCTTCGTATTGGCGAATGGTCAGGAGCGCCCCCACGGAGGAGTCCCCGACCCAGGAGGTGACGGCGTCCAGCGCGGCCCGCCCCGGGAGACGAAAGACCCGGTAGAACACGCGTTCCAGCAGCGTCCCAATGAAATCGAGGAAGCCGTAGTCCGTGAGCAGAGGCAGCAGAAAGTTCGCCACCATCATGATGCAGAAGATGATGCCGGCGAGCTCAATAAAGGCGACCTGCCCCGTGTCTTCTCCGATGATCCACTCGGGCCCCCACTGAAGGGCGACGCAGGTGCTGAGCACGCCCCCTAGGACCCGTAGCGCCAGCCAGGGCGCGGTGGTCACGAAAACAGCGCGGAGCGTTTCATTCCCGAGAAGCCAGGCCGGCTTGGCCCAGGAACCCAGAATCGAGCCGAGGGCCGAGGTGAGGAAAAGCACGCTAATGAGGGTCGGCATGGCCTCCCCAATGCCTTCCTGAAGGGCGCCGGCGAGGATGCCCACGATAATTTGCTGGCTATCCTCCCAGGGAATGGGCGTTAAAAAGAGCCCAATGCCAAGCATAGAGGGGAGCAAAAAGCGCAGGGGATTGGGGGCCTTTGCTATGATCGGCGCTTGTTCATCCGTCATGGTCCGTCCTTGTGTTTACCCACGCTATTACCCGTCCCCCCGCGCCGAGCTACGTTGACGGCATCACCACCGCAGATCTTGGCCGCCCCGATTATGCCCTGGCATTGCGGCAGCATGCCGCATATGTGGACGCATTGCGCGCCTGCGGCCTGGAGGTCACGGTCCTCGAACCCGCGCCGGCCTTTCCCGATAGCTGTTTTGTGGAGGACAGCGCGCTGCTCACGGGGAAGGTTGCCGTGGTCACCCGGCCCGGGGCGGACAGCCGGCGAGAGGAGGCGGCCCTCATGGAGCCCGTGCTCGCAGAGCGCTTTTCCACCCTGGCACGCATCGAAGCCCCGGGGACCCTGGATGCGGGGGATGTGATGATGGTGGGGGATGTCTTCTACATCGGCCTGTCAGCCCGCACCAACGAGGCGGGGGCGGAGCAGCTCATCGCCATTCTGCGGCGCCACGGCTATGACGGGATCGCCGTTCCCATGGCGGAGATGCTCCACCTGAAAACCGGCGTGAATAGCCTTGAGCACAATCGCCTGCTGGTCACCGGAGAGTTTGTGGGGGCTAAGGTGTTTGAGGGCTTCGAATGCATCGAGGTACCCCCGGAGGAGGCCTACGCGGCCAATTCTCTTTGGATTAACGAAACGGTGCTGGTGCCGGCGGGCTTTCCTAAGGTGTTGGCCCAGGTGAAGGCCCTAGGTTACGCCACCCTGGAGGTGGCGGTGTCCGAGTTCCAAAAGATGGATGGGGGGCTGAGCTGCCTTTCCCTGCGCTACTAGGAGCCTTTGTAGGGGTATTAGCCCAGCTTCAGGAGGCCCCCCTCCCGGGTAATCACCGCTTCCTTCAATACCCGCTGCGTGTAGCGGGTATCCGTCACCGTCGACAGGGCCAGGAATTGGGCCCGGGCTTCGGTCGGGGTGAGGGTGAGGCGGAGCCAGCCCCGGGGGCCGTTGTCCGTCCATAGCACTTCGGGGTTGTGCGCCGCGAGCCGCGCATCGATTTCCGCCCCCAGCTCTTCCCCAAACTCTGCGAAATCCCCAGGGGAAGTGATCCCCGTGGTGCCCAGTTCGAGGCCGCGGGGGTCCCCCGCGGCGTTATGAAGGGCATTGAGCCAGAAGGCGTGGCTGTCGCCGGTGAGTACGAGGGCGTCCCGGACACCCGCCTCCGCAAGCAGGGCATAGAGCCGCTCCCGCGCCCAGGGGTAGCCATCCCAGGTGTCGAGATAGATGGGCAGATCCGCCTTGCCGAGGGCCGCCATGCCCTGCCACTGGCCGTGGGCCGGGTGTTCTGGGCGCTTGGCGACGGCGTCAAAGCGCGCGTCGCTTAAGGGCGGCACGTGCACGCGTCCCATGGGAATCTGATTGCCCAGCAGGCGCCAGGGTCGCTCCGCGGCCACGGCTTCGGAAAGCGCATCCTTCAGGAAGGCTTCTTCCCGGGCTGGCATCATGGCCCGCCCAGGCGCCCCCAGCACTTCACTGCGGAAGCGCTCGATATCCTCGACCGTGCTTTCCGGCGTCAAGTGGGCGCGGTAGTCGATTTGCTCATCGCGGCCCGTGTGGCGCGTCTCCAAACTGATGAGGCTCGCGAGATTCCCAAAGCGGAAGTGGCGCCAGTAATCGGCGCGGGCCTCGGGGGAGGCGGCGTCGCGAAGGGGCATCCACTCGTAATAGGCCTGGAGGGAAGCCTCGCGCCGGGGCCCCCAGGGGCCTTCGGCATCGGGCTGGTGGTTCTCCGCGCCGCCCATCCAGGGATTATTCGCCGATTCGTGGTCATCCCAGATCGCAATGAGAGGATGGGCCGCGTGCATCAGGAGGCTGCCAGCGTCACTTTTGTACTGGCCGTGGCGCTGGCGGTAGTCCTCTAGGGTCACGATTTCCTTGGCCGGCGCATGAACGCGACCGAGGGTTGCGCCCGTCTTGCCGCCGTAGCTGTCAGGGCCGTACTCATAAAGGTAATCGCCGAGGTGCAGGACGAAGTCCACCTGCTCGTCTCGTGCGATGGCGTCATAGCCGTGGAAGTGCCCAAAGGGATAGTTTGAGCAGGAAGCGATGGCCAGGGTGAGCTGATCGACCACGCCCCTGGGGAGGGTCCGGGTTCGGCCGATCATGGAGACCGCGTCCCCCGCCAGGAAGCGATAGTAGTAGGTTTGGCCCGGGGCGAGCCCCGTGGCCAGCACCTTAAGGGTGAAGTCCCGCTCCGGTCCGGTCTTCTGCGTGCCGCTTAAGACCGGGCGCTGGAAGGCCGCATCTTCGGCGAGCTCCCAGCGCACCACCTTGACCCCGGCGCTCGGCTCGAGCCGGGTCCAGAGCACCACGGAGTCTTCCGTGGGATCGCCGCTGGCGACGCCATGACCAAATACCCCTTGCGTCTTCTGGGCTGCGGCGAGGCTTCGGGCGCTCCACCAGGGGAGGAGCGTTCCGGCAGCAAGCCCTTGCACGAGGGCCCGACGGGTAAGGGGTAAGGTCATGGTTCGTCTCCTGCCTTAGAAGCGGATTGTGCCCGTGAGGGTCACGGTGCGCGGGGCGCCGAGTTTGGTCTTGTCGGCGAGATTGTTTGCTATCGACTCCAGCGTTGCATGGGAGGCATTTATAGGGAAGTGATCACGCGGGGGGCGCATGCAATATCTTTAGACTTTCAATGACAGCGCTGTCATTGTGCGCAATGATCAAAAGAGAGATCCCTCGCTGTTCAAGGAAGACGACAAAGCCACTCAGGAGGTGTCGCTATGGGAAAGCCGAAAATTGCCATCAACGGTTTCGGCCGTATTGGCCGAACTATCCTTCGCATCACCAAGCTTCGAGATCACTTTGATGTGGTGGCGGTAAACGATCTGGCGAGCGCCGATCAGCTCGCCTACGCCTTTAAGTACGACAGCATCCACGGGGTGTTCCCGGGAGAGGTAGCCGTCGACGGAGAAACCATCACCATCGCCGGCGATCGGTTTCCCGTGCTTCAGGAGCGAAACCCGGCGCGCCTCCCCTGGAAGGCCCTGGGAGTGGACTACGTGGTGGAGAGCTCCGGGGTTTTTCGATCCCTCGCAGCGTTGGAGCAGCACCTTGAAGCGGGGGCCAAGCGCGTAGTGCTTACCGTGCCCTGCAAAGATCCCCTGGAAGCGACCCTCGTCATGGGCGTGAATGATCATGTAGTGACGCCGGCCTCCCGGATTATTTCCAACGCCAGCTGTACCACCAATTGCGCGGCGCCGCTGGCCAAGGTGCTCCAGGAAACGGTCGGCATCAAGCGGGGGCTCCTGAATACGGTGCACGCCTACACCTCCGACCAGCGCCTCATCGATGCCCCGCACAGCGATAAGCGCCGCTCGCGCAATGCAGCGTCAAATATTGTTCCCAGTTCCACGGGGGCGGCGAGGGCCATTGGGCAGGTGCTTCCGGCCCTTGCGGGACGGCTAGACGGCCTCGCTATGCGCGTTCCCGTCCCCGACGGCAGCGTGGTGGATTTGACCGTTGAGGTGGAGCGGGATACGGACGTGGAGGAGATCAACGCAGCCATGCGCGCCGCTGCGGAAGGCCCCATGAAGGACATTCTTGCCTACTGTGATGAGCCCATTGTCAGCTCTGACATCATCGGCAATAGCCACTCGAGCATCTTTGATGCGGGCCTTACCCAGGTCATGCAGAAGCGCATGGTGAAGGTGATCAGTTGGTACGACAACGAGTGGGGCTACAGCACGCGGGTGGAGGAGCTGATTGGGCGCCTTGCGGTAATGGACGGCCTCCCCCTCCCTGCCTGAAGCCCTTGTTTTTGGAGGACAGTGGGGGGAGCATCGACGGGAACAGGGAGGAGGGCTTTATGATTAAGAACGCTGTCGGCATAAAGGCTGCACTTGCCTTAGGCGTCCTATTGGCGCTGGCGCCCGTTCGCGCGGGGATCGATGACGGTTTGCTGGAAGCGCGCATTGCCTCCTTTGAGAACGGTACTGGCGCTGCGGTGACCTTTCGCAATTTCGATGCGCTGTTTCACACGGAGCGGGTCGCTGCGGGGCCTGAGCCCTGGGTGCTGGAACGGGCGCCGGTGGATCTCGCTGCGCTTCGCTATGAATTTGCCGGGGCCTCCTACGACCTCGCCCATTTCCTCGAGCACAACCGCACCAACGCATTGCTGGTGCTTAAGGACGGCAAGATCGTTCAGGAAATCTACCGCAACGGCGCCGATGAGCAGAGCCGCTTTATTTCCTTCTCCGTGGGCAAGTCCTTTACCTCGTCCCTGGTGGGCCTAGCGGTGGATCGAGGGCTGCTGCCGTCCCTGGACGTCCCCGTATCGACCTATGTCCCGAAGCTGAAAGGCAGCGGCTACGACGGGGCGACGGTGCGCGATCTCATGCAAATGTCTTCCGGCGTGAAGATGAATGAGAACTACGATATCCACTCTTCCGAGCCCAACCTGTTTGCCGAGGGCATCTACCAGTCCTGGTTTTCAGAAGCCGTTCGCTTCTCAGATTTCGCGGCGACGCTAGAGCAGGCTTCACCTCCGGGAACGGTCTTTAACTACAACACCTTTGACACCCAGGTTCTTGGCTCCGTGCTTGAGGGGGCGACGGGGCAACGTTTTACGGAGTTTCTCGGAGAGGCCCTTTGGCGGCCCCTGGGCATGGAGTCCGATTTGCTCATGACCATGGATAGTGCCGGGGCCGATCGAGAAGCCATGGCCGGCGGTGGGTACTTGATGACCCTTCGTGACTTTGGACGCTTTGGGCAAATGATGCTGAACGGCGGCGTGGCCCATGGGCGCCGCATTCATCCGGAGGCATGGGTTAGGGAGGCGACGGCCGCGGATCCAACCAAGCCCTTTCTTCAGGTGGGTCAGATCGATGATGGCGGACAGGGTCTAGGCTATCAGCACCAATGGTGGCTTTTTCCCCAGGGGGACTTCAGCGCCGAAGGGGTTTTTGGCCAATTTATCTACGTTATGCCTCGCCGCAATATGGTCATCGTCAAGTTGAGCTATTGGGAAGGCGCCTGGGAGCCTGAGCAGGCGCTGGAGAGCGTTGCCTTCTTCAACGCTCTTGGCGACTTTTTGGCCGACTAAGCGGGCGGCGAGGGGGGGCTATGGTGATTACGCTGGTTCAGATTCCCGGAGAGAAGCGTGATGTGGACGCCGCCATTACCGGCGGAAAGGCGTCCACGCCGACCTATCTTGGGCTCGATGGGCTATTGATGAAGTATTACTTAAACGGCGATCAGGGCGGTGGTGGGGTCTATCTCTGGGAATCCCGGGACAAGGCGGAAGCGTGGTTCAACGACGATTGGTGGCCCATGATGGAAAGCCGCTTTGGCGTCCGCCCTACGCTTACCTATTTCGACTCCCATGTGATCGTCGATAACGTGGTGGGGGAAGTGCGCATCGAGCGCTAGCCCTGGGGAGGTGGCGCATGCGCGTAGCCATCGAGATACCTCGAGTAGAGGCAGGGCAGCTCGGTCTGCTCAGGGACTGGGTCACCCTTGGGGAGCGCCTGGGTGTGGCTAGCGCCTTTGCTGCGGAGGCCTGGTGGAGCGATGCGGTTACGCCGCTCGCCTATCTTGCAGCCCACACGGAGCGCATTCAGCTCGGGACCGGGATCATGCAGGTCACGGCGCGGACGCCGGCCATGACCGCTATGACCGCCCTGACCCTTCACGATCTCACCGGCGGGCGCTTCATTCTTGGCCTGGGCGCGAGTGGGCCCCAGGTGGTGGAAGGACTTCACGGAGTTCCCTTCAATCCGGCCCTAACGCGCCTTCGGGAAACGGTGGAAATCTGCCGCTTGATATTCGCCGGGGAGAAGGTGGTCTACGACGGTAAGACGCTGACCCTTCCTCGCCCCGGAGGACAAGGGAAGGCGCTGCGTATTGATCATGCGCCGGCCTCCATTCCGATTTATATGGCGACCCTAGGCCCGAAGGCCCTGGCCTACACGGGAGCCTCGGCGGAGGGGTGGCTGGGCACCTCCTTCTCCCCCGATTACCCCGAGGCCCATTTCGATCACCTTGAGGCCGGGGCCCGGGAAGCGGGACGGGATCTGGCGACCCTGGATCGCTGCGTCTCGGCCCGGGTGAGTTTCGGCGACGATCTCGAAGCGCTGCTGGCGGAGCGCCGCCCCGGGGTCGCCTTTACCCTTGGGGCCATGGGCTCGGGGGATACGAACTTCTATGGCGAGGCCTTCCACCGGGCGGGCTTTGAAGCCATCGCCCGGGAAATTCAGGCCCGCTGGCTTGCCGGGGATCGCAAGGGCGCCGCGGCCCTGGTGCCTGATGAAATGATCACGGGCTTCCAGCTCCTCGGCTCCGATGCGCAGATGAAGGCGCGCATCAAGGCCTACGAAGGCGCGGGGGTGACCACCTTGAAGCTGGGGCTCGATGGGGCTGGTCCCCTCGGTTCTGCCCGCTTTGAGGCTCTCGAACGATTCATGGATTTGCTTAAGGACGACGCATGAAACTCTACATGGTGCCCCTGGCCCCAAACCCCACAAAAATCATGCTTTATCTCAAGGAGCGAGAGCTGGCGGGGCATGCCTTGCCCGTGGAGCAGATTGTCGTGAATACGGTGAAGGGTCGGCACAAGGAGCCGGAACACCTGGCGCGGAACCCCTTTGGCACCGTACCCGCGCTGGAGCTCGATGACGGCACCTTCCTCAAGGAATCGCTGGCGATCCTTGAGTACTTTGAGGACGCCTACCCGGAGGGCAACTTCCAGGCGGCCACGGCGGAGGCCCGGGCTCATGCCCGAGATGTGGAGCGTATCGTTGATGTGCGCCTCGCCGGCGCCATGGGGGCGTTTGGTCATGCGGTCAATTCCCCCCTGGGCTATCCAAAGAATCCCGAGCAAGCGGAGAAATGCCTCGCCGCTATGCAGGCCCCGCTGGATTACCTTGAGGCCGGGCTAAGCTCTGGGGGGCCCTGGCTCACGGGGGAGAAGCTTGCGCTTGCCGACTTTACGCTCGCGGCATCGCTTCAATTTGTGCGCTTCGTGGAGGCCGACGTGCTTGGAGATCGCCCGGCGCTGCGCGCCTGGGATGACGCGTTTCGCGCTCGCCCGGCGAGCCAGGCTGTGCTGCGGTGGTAGGTCCCCGGCGCTTGAGTTGGCTGGGCGCCCTCGCGCTCACGCTCGCCGCGTCCATAGCATCAGCAGAACCCCATCTCCGCCTCAATCAGCTGCAATTCGTGGGTTCCCATAACAGCTACAAGCAGGCCCAAAGCTGGGGCTGGGCGACGGTGCTCCGCTGGCTAAATGAGGATGCGGCAAGGGCCCTCGACTACGAACACCTTCCCCTCGAGGCCCAGCTTGATCTGGGCCTTCGCGTGCTAGAGCTCGATGTCTTTTTTGATCCGGAGACCGGTACCTTCCCCGTGGGCCACGTGCAGCTCATGGATATGAACAGTCACTGTTCCCCCCTCCGGGACTGCTTGGCCAAGGTGCGGGCTTGGAGCGACGCCCATCCGCGCCACCTGCCCCTCTGGATCATGTTCAACGCGAAGGATCAGCCCATTGATCGCCTGCCCACCCCAACGCCCTTCGACCGGGCGGCGTTTGAGGCCCTCGACGCGGTCTTGGAGGCCGGCCTCGGGGATCGGCTGCTTCGCCCGGGGATGATGGGCCCTGGCGCTTGGCCAACGGTGGCGGAAAGCCGGGGTAAGGTTTTGCTCCTGCTCGATGAAGGGGCGCCGAAGCGGGACCTTTACGATACCGGTGCGCCCCGTCCTCTCTTTATGCACCTGCCGGAATCCGATCCCCGGGCCGCAATCTTTGTGATCAACGATCCCGTGGCGGAGGGCGCTCGCATTCGCCGGCTGGTGGCTGCGGGCTATCTGGTCCGGACCCGCGCTGATGCGGATACCCTAGAGGCGCGGCGCAACGATACCCGGCGCC
>Ga0181594_10004766_pt1 | contig 12000 bp, 7 predicted proteins | sample 071ome_18_FD_145603 | JGI IMG/M metagenome (GOLD analysis project Ga0181594, IMG submission 145603) | Coastal salt marsh microbial communities from the Groves Creek Marsh, Skidaway Island, Georgia - 071413BT metaG (spades assembly) | ecosystem: Environmental > Aquatic > Marine > Intertidal zone... | reverse complement strand
CCACCGCAAGTTGAACTCGCGCGAGACCCTTCACCCCTGACCATTACCTGGCGCTCCCCGTCCGGGTCTTCGCCCGAGCATGTCTGATCAATCATCGCCAACTAACTTTATCCGCCAGTTAGTGACGGCCGACCTTGATGCCGGCCGCTATCCGCAGGGCATCACAACCCGTTTCCCTCCGGAACCTAACGGCTACCTCCACATTGGGCATGCAAAGTCGATCTGCCTCAACTTTGGCCTGGCTGAGGACTTTGGAGGACGTTGCGCCCTGCGCTTCGATGACACCAATCCTGATCGGGAGAGCCCCGAATTTGTTGAAGCCATCAAGGCAGATGTCCAATGGCTGGGCTTTGACTGGAAAGAACGGCTTTATCACGCCTCAGACTATTTCGAACAACTCTACGCGTTCGCGGTGGAGCTGATCGACTCGGGGGATGCCTACGTGTGCGACCTCAGTGCCGATGAGATTCGCAGCACACGCGGCACATTGACCACGCCCGGTGTGAACAGCCCATTTCGCGATCGAAGTTGTGAGGAGAACCGCGAACTGTTCGAAAAGATGCGTTCGGGCGAATTTCCTGAAGGCAGTCGGGTGCTCCGGGCCCGAATCGACATGGCTTCACCAAATCTGCACCTGCGGGATCCAACGCTTTACAGAATCCGCTATCAGACGCATCACAACACGGGTGATAACTGGTGTATCTACCCTATGTATGATTTCACTCACCCATTGTCTGACGCCATCGAAGGCGTGACTCATTCCCTGTGTACGCTCGAATTTGAAGACAATCGGGCTCTTTACGACTGGGTGCTGGAACACGTCACCACTCCAAGTCGGCCCTATCAAACAGAGTTCTCCCGCCTGTCACTGGAATACACGATGGTGAGCAAACGACTGCTCACCATCCTGGTGGAGCAAGGGGTGGTGGGCAGTTGGGATGATCCGCGCATGCCGACCTTGTCCGGCATGCGTCGAAGGGGCTACCCCCCCGAGGCACTGGTGGACTTCTGTACTCGCATTGGCGTGACCCGAAACCAGCAGAACGTCGAGCTCAGCGTTCTGGACAACTGTGTCCGTGAGGCGCTCGATCCCGGCACCCCCAGGGCATTCGCGGTCACACGCCCACTCAAGATCGTCATTGAGAACTATCCCGAGGATGAGGAAGAAGCGCTAGAGGCGCTCAATCATCCGGGGGATGAATCTCTGGGAACTCGCTCGCTGCCTTTTTGCCGGGAACTTTTTATCGAGCAGGAAGATTTTCAAGAAGACCCCCCGAAAAAGTTCTTTCGACTTGCGCCTGGGCGCGAAGTCAGACTGCGTTACGCCTATCTTGTCACCTGCACAGAAGTGATCAAGGATCCGTCCGGCGAGATTATCGAAGTCCGCTGCACCTATGATCCTGAGACAAGGGGCGGCAATGCGCCTGACGGCCGCAAAGTCAAAGGAACCATTCACTGGGTATCGGCCCGGCACAGCGCACAGGCGCAGGTCCGACTTTACGAACCGCTTTTTGTTGACCCCGAGCCGAGTGTCTCATCGGAAAATGATCTGCAAAACGCGCTTAACGAAACCTCGCTCACCACTCTGGACAACGTTCAGGTTGAGCCGAGTCTGACCAACGCGGCTCCGGGATCGATCTTTCAGTTTGAACGTCTGGGGTACTTCTGTGTGGATCGGGACAGCACCGATGCCAGGCAGGTATTCAACCGTACCGTCGCGTTGCGGGACTCCTGGGCAAAAGCCAAGTCAAAATAGCCGGCAATTCGATCAGGCGGACGGTGCCGGCGTCCGACGCGCCCGACCCCACCGAGCCAGAATCTTTTCCTGGAGAACGAGCGCACTGGGCGTCACCACCAGTGTCAGAATCGTCGCAAAACTCAGCCCGAAAACAATCGACGTCGACAGTTGCGTCCACCATTGTGTTGAAGGCGCGCCCTGCGTAATCTCCCGGGTCACAAAGTCGATATTGATCCCGAACATCATCGGCATAAGGCCCAACACCGTGGTCGCCGTGGTCAACAGGACGGGGCGCAAACGCTGCACTCCAGTGCGCAGCACCGCCTCAACCGGGTCGCCAATCGTCTCCCGAAGACGGGCATAAGTATCGATCAGTACGATATTGTTGTTGACCACAATCCCGGCCAGAGCGATCACTCCAATGCCATTCATGACGATGCCGAAAGGCGACTGCGTCGCGATCAGGCCGATCAGCACCCCAACCGTCGACATGACCACAGCAAACAGGATAAGCGATGCCTGATAAAAACTATTGAACTGCGTAACGAGGATTAGCGCCATCAGAAACAGGGCAACGAGAAATGCTTTGCTCAAAAAAGCCTGGGCTTTTGCCTGTTCTTCGTCTTCGCCTTTGAAATCAACACGAATCCGGGCATCGAGCGGATGCTTCTCCAGCCAGTTCTGGAGTTCGCGCAATTTGTCATCCGCCAGTACGCCGTCATCAACATCGGCTTTGACGGTAATGACGCGCAGGCCATCGACGCGTTTGACCATACCCGTCTTTTGGCGGGCCTCGCGCTTGACGAAATTCGACACCGGCACTGCACCCGACGCCGTGTTGATTCTCACTGCATTGAGGCCAGTCACCGTCCGGTCGATCGTCGGGAAGCGCACCCGGATATCAATCTCATCCTCACTATCATCCGGGCGGTATTCGCTAAGTTTGTACCCACCGGTCGTCATCTGAATCATGTTACCGATCCCGCTGATATCGATCCCATATTTGGCAGCTTGGGCACGATCGACCGCCAGCGTCCAGTCAATGCCGGGAAGTGGACGGGAGTCCTCGATACTGTTGAGACCTGCCATGTCGTCGAACTGCGCCCTGACTTTGGCTGCAGCATCATTGAGTAACTCCGGGTAGATCGAAGAGAGCTGCAACTGCAGCGCTTTTCCCACCGGCGGCCCCCCTTCTTCTTTGCGAAGATCGATGATGACGCCCGAGATATCCTGCAGCCTTCTTTCGAGAGTATCGAAGATCTCACTGACACGCGGTCGTAACCGCCAATCGGAAAACTCGAGCGACACCGAACCGATAATATCCTCTGCTTCCTCGTTGTTCTTGTCTGAACCGACACGCGTATAAAAGGTTCGAATCCCGCCAACATCCAGAACACGCTGCTCTACCGCGCGCATTATTTGGTCCTGCTCAGAAATTGAAAGATTGCCCCGGGCCCGCACCTGGATCTGTGCATTGTCGGGCTCTACATCAGGAAAGAACTCCACTCCCGGCCCAATCGTTCCGTACAGCAAGAACACACCCACAAGAGAGCCGAAAGACGCCAGCAATACCAACCCCGGCCGTTTAACGGCATTTTTCAAAAGGCGAAGATAACGGCCAGTAAATCCATCAACACTATCCAGGTCACCCTGCTCGCCCGCAAGCAGGGTCTTTAAAGCACGCTCGCTGATAGCGGTCTTTTTACCGATTAAGGCGCCGATCGTTGGCACGAAGATCAGGGCCATCAGCAAGGAAGCGATGAGCGTGATCAGTACCGTCATGGGGAGGTACTTCATAAACTCCCCGACTACGCCGGGCCAGAACACGAGTGGCAAGAAAGCCGCCAGCGTCGTCGCCGTCGAAGCAATGATCGGTGTTGCCATCCGTGACGACGCCTGCAGGTAGGCCTGATGCCTTGGCACCCCTTCGCTGAGTTTCCGCTCGGCAAATTCCGTCACCACAATGGCGCCGTCCACCAGCATCCCCACGGCCAGAATCAGACTGAAAAGGACAACAATATTGAGCGAGACATCGATCAAAAAGAGCGTGAGCAGCGCCGTCAGAAACGAGCCCGGAATCGCGATGCCCACCAAAAGACCACTCCGCACTCCCAACGCGGAGATCACCACAACCATCACGAGCAGGACCGCGCTGATAACACTGTTCTGAAGGTCATTCAGCATCGTCCGGATCTGATCCGAGCGGTCCTGTGAGTAACTGACCGCCACCGTTTCACCCAGAGTCTGCGGCCACTGCGCCCGTTTTTCCTCAACCACTGCACGTACCTGCTCAATGGTCTCAATCACGTTCTCACCGGTGCGTTTGGATACCTCGAGTGCGACGGTGGTCTTTCCGTTAACCCGAGCGAAGCTCGCCGGATCCCGAAACGTCCTTCTCACCTCCGCAATATCACTCACCCGCACCACAGCATCGCCATCCACCAGCACGGGCAGATCGGCAATATCCCGGATACTTTCAAACAGACCCGGAACCTTGATCGAAAACCGGCCCTTTCCTGTATCCTGAACACCGGCCGCCACCAGCATGTTGGAACTCCTCACCGTCGCCGACGCGAGGGCGGGATCCAGGCCATAACTCTCGAGCTTCAACGGATCGACGATCACTTCCACGACTTCATCGCGATTGCCGGCGATGTTGACTTCCAGCACCTCTGCAATGCCTTCGATTTCGTCCTTGAGTTCTCTGGCGATACGGTAAAGCGCCCGGTCCGGCACATCGCCGGAGAGAATCATCACCACGACGGGGAACAGGCTGAAATTCACCTCATGTACTTCCGGATCATCGGTCGCTGTAGGGAGATTGCTCTTGGCCAGATCAACCCCCTCGCGCACATCCCTCAGTGCGGCATCAGAGTCAAAACCTGCGTCAAACTCCAATAGCACGTTCGCCCCGCCCTCGTAGCCACTGGAACGCATCTCCTTGATTCCTTCAATCGACTTGAGCGCCTGCTCCATGGGCCGAATCAACAAGCGCTCGGCATCTTCAGGGGAGATGCCGTCATGGTTCATCGTGACATAGATGATCGGAATATCGATATCCGGCTCGGACTCTTTAGGGATATCCTGATAAGCAATCGACCCGGCAATCAAGACAAAGAGCAGGACCGCGAGTACGGTTCGTGAGTATCCGAATGCAGTGCTGATAAGCGACATGGTCAGCGCGTGCTATTGCACACCGCGGCTTACGGTCACGCGTTGCCCGGCCGATACAAACTCGTGACCTACCGTGATCAGTTCAACAGAGTCCGGCAAACCACCAAGCCACATGCCTTCGGGGCTATCTGCGATCAGCTCGACCGGCATGAACTGCACCGTAGCGTTGTCGTCAATCACCTTCACGCCGACCCGCCCCTCATCGTCCAGCGTCAATACAGCAGGACTGAGACGATGCCCCCTGCGGTCACCGAGATTCAGGCTGATCCTGGCGGTCATGCCTGCAGAGACCGCCAACCCTGGGTTATCTGCCGTAACCTCCACCATGAAGGTACGGGTCGCACTATCACTGGCGCGGGAGATAAAAGTGATCTCACCGGGAAGGCGCTGACCGCCGACAAAACTCAATTCAGCGGGCATACCGGGCTTCAGCCGTGACACCTCACGCTCTGCGACCTGCCCCTTTACTTTCAATTTTGACAAGTCCAGCAATCTGAACGCTTTATGACCGATATCAAGATAGTCACCCAACTGAACAAAACGCTGCTCAACCACCCCGGCAAAAGGCGCTTTCACTTGGGTTCTGCGGATATCCAGGCGAATGCTTTCCAGACTTGCCTTGGCAGAATCGAGCAGTGCCTGGGAGCGGGTCAGTTCCGTTGCCGACTGAAGATTTTTCTTTGAAAGCTGGGTCGCTGCCTGATATTCGGTCTGTCGCTGCTCCAGCAGCGCCTGCGCCTCGCGCAATCTTGCAGTTCGATCGCCCATATCGATACGCGCCAGCAACTGCCCCTCTTCAACGAGGGCTCCTGTTTTGACTTGCAATGTCGCGACGGTTCCCTTGGTTTGGGCCGGCACATCCACCTGACGCATGGGAGCGGTGACTCCCATCAGGTGCAGCACCTGCGCGACAGAACTTGCCTGAAGTGTCTGGACCTGCACAGACGGCGGTTGGACGGACGCAGACGGCACTGCAGACGCACTGGCTGAGGTGGGCGTTTCTTCGCGCTCTGAAAAAAGACCTGATCCAATCCAAAGCCCCACGATCAAAACGAGCGCAAACGCAGCAATAACGGACTTTCTCAAGCAATCACCTCATGTCATCTGGTACGGCGAGCGCCTGAATCCGATCAACCGGTTCCGCATCCCTGATCTCGCCACAAGAGGCACGGAATTATAGCGGCAGCACTTGAAGACGCAGATAATCTCTCACGAAAATGACCCATCACTGGCGAGATAAGGATGGCGCTTAAAGGCCGAGGTACCGCGTGCTGATTGACCGATCCGACTCGAGTTCCACTGAGCTTCCGGACCACACAGTCTGCCCTTTTTCAACAATGAAGTGTTGATCAGCAATGCGGGCGATATCCGAAACGTTCTTGTCAATTACGAGAATCGAGAGCCCTTCATGTTTCAGCTGCTTCAGGCACCGCCAGATCTCCTGGCGCACCAGAGGGGCGAGCCCTTCTGTCGCTTCATCAAGAATGAGCAAAGTAGGATTGGTCATCAACGCCCGGCCGATCGCCAGCATCTGCTGCTCGCCGCCCGAGAGCTGGTTGCCAAAACTCGACCGCCTTTTGGCCAGGTTTGGAAACAACTCATATATCTCTGAGATTTTCCACGTCTTCGAACCGGAACCCCGCTCGCCTGAAAACGCACGCAATTGCTCCTCAACTGTGAGATTCGGGAAGATGCCCCGCCCCTCTGGAACAATTCCGATTCCAGACTGGGCCACCCGATAACTGGGGAGACCAACAAGGCTGGCCCGGTCAAACTCAATGACGCCTCGCGCAGAGGCCAGCAATCCCATGATGCAGTTAACAGTAGTTGTTTTTCCCATCCCGTTGCGTCCAAGGAGGCTGACTAATTGGCCTTTGCCGACAGACAGATTCACGTCAAAAAGCGCCTGACTGCTCCCGTAGAAAGCGGAGAGGTTTCGCACCTCAAGCATATTCTGACCCTGATTCGCCGAGGTAGGCTTGCTGCGCCTGCTGGTTATTCCGGATATCGTCGGGGCTTCCGGTGGCAATCACTGCGCCATCGACCATGACAGTGACCTCATCCGCCACCGAAAACACGACGTCCATATCATGCTCAACCAACAGGACGGCGGCATCCGACTTCAGCCGGTTCAGAATCGCAATCAGGTTCTGGGTTTCCTCGGCGCCAAGTCCCGCGGCTGGCTCATCAAGCAACAATATCGATGGAAAGCCTGCAAGGGCCATCGCAATTTCCAGCAAACGATGTTTGCCGTGAGACAAAGCCTCAGCCTGAGCATCCAGTTCGTGGTCAAGACCTGCATCGCTTGCCAACTCATGAACTCTTTTGATTAGCGCGCTCTTGCGATTGGCGGGGGCCCAGAAACGAAAGGAATGACCCTGATAACCCTGAACCGCGATGGCGATGTTCTCAAAAACGGAAAGCTCTCCAAAGAGACTGGTGATCTGAAAGGTTCTGCCAAGACCCAGCTTCACCCGCTCATGCACCGGCAACAACGTGGCCTTGCGTCGCCCCAGACGGATCTCACCCTTGTCGGCTGTCAGGCTGCCCGCAAGTAAGCCTACGAGCGTGGTCTTGCCGGCTCCATTGGGGCCAATGACGGCGTGAATTTTTCCCTTCTCCAGACAAAGATCAATATCGGCGACCGCATGAATACCGCCAAAACTTCGGCTGATTCCCCGCGCTTCAAGCTCGACACTCATGGGCGTGACCGGCCTTGCCACCGAGTCCACCAGCCCAGCAAGCCGCCCCGTCCAAATTTGGCCACGATGATCAACAGGATACCCAGATACAGGTGCCAGTAAATGGTTATCTCCGGGAGCAGTGTCTCGACGCCAATAAAGATCCCCGCGCCAAGCAGCGGCCCCACCACAGTTGCCGCACCTCCCAGGAGCACCATCGCGATCAACTCGCCAGAACGGGTCCAATCCATCATTTCCGGACTGATGAATCCCGTGAAATTGCCCAGTAGCCAGCCCGCGAGCCCGCAGATCATCCCCGAGATGACATAGCACACCAATCGGTAGCGGAATGTGTCAAAACCCAGCGCCTGCATCCGGACTTCGTTTATCTTGATACTTCTGATCACCTGTCCGAAATCGGATCGCGTCAGTCGGTGAATCAAGATCATCACTGCGATCAGGCAAAAGAGCACCAAAAAATAAAGTTGACTGTTGTCATCCAGATCAATACCAGGACCCATCTCGCTACGCGAATAGATCACCAGTCCGTCATCTCCTCCGTATTCCTCGATACTGACAAAAATGAAATACATCATCTGGGCAAACGCCAGGGTAATCATGATGAAGTAGGCGCCTCGGGTTCGAAGACATATGAGGCCTGTCAGCAGTGCAAAACATCCTGATGCCCCAAGAGCCGCCGCCAGCTGTAGCCAACCGCTATTGAGATCATAGTAAGCCGGGATTCCAACCGCATAAGCCCCGATACCGATAAAGACGGCGTGGCCCAGGCTGACCATCCCGCTGTAACCCAAAATCAGATTGAGGCTGCTCGCTGCGATCGCAAGGATCATTAACCGGATAAAGACATCCAGAATAAAGGGTTCCCCGGCATATTCCGCCCAGAAAGGCAGTAAAAGTGCCCCAAGAACCGTGACAACCGCCAACCACCCGCCACTTTTCGACATCACGAACTGCGAACTCCAAACAATCCCTGTGGGCGAAACGTGAGGATCACTGCCATCAGGATGTAAATCAGCATCGCTGAAATGGCCGGCGCCGACGTCTCCGCTGCCTGGTGCGATAAAAACAATCGCAGAAAATCATCAAGAAAAGACCTGCCGAGAGTGTCAATCAGTCCCACCAGCATCGCTCCGAGAAAAGCTCCCTGAACAGAGCCGATACCGCCGATCACGATAACGACAAAAGCCACAATCAGGATTTCATTCCCCATGCCGATGCTCGCTTCTGTAATCGGCGCAATCATCAAACCAGCAAGCCCGGCCATAGCAGCGCCTGCGGCAAAGACCAGGGTAAACAGCATCCGAATGTCCACACCCAACGCCTCCACCATGCGCCGGTTGGATGCTCCCGCCCGGATCAACATCCCAATCCGGGTATGACTCACGACAAGATACAGCGCCAAAGCAACCAGCAAGCCCGCCGAGATGATAAGAACCCGGTAGACAGGGAATTCGACGTCGTAAAAGAGCCTAACCTGACCGTTCAGGATCTCGGGCAGTGCAAAGGTCAATCCTTCAGGACCCCAGATTATCTGCACCAACGTATCAGCTATAAGAATGAGGCCGAAGGTTGCCAAAATCTGCTCAAGATGATCTGCCTGATACAGCTGCCGGGCGATACCCAATTCCACCACGACGCCGATGACAAACGTGATGGGCACCGCCAGCAAAACCGCGAGCAGGAAGGAGTCGAGCCACAAGGCCAGCGTGGCACAAATGAACGCCCCGAGCATATAAAAAGCGCCATGGGCCAGATTGATAAAGTCCATGATGCCAAAGACCAGCGTGAGTCCGGCAGCCAGCAGAAACAGCAGGACGCCTAACTGCAGCCCATTCAGCACCTGAATCATGACGAGTGCACTGTCCATGGTCAGGTCTCGCTGAAAACTCGGGAGCGTTGCCGGATCACGAACCCGAGGGAAAGCCTGCCCTTAGACACCCTGGCCGCACTCCGGCCCATCACGCCGGAGTGCGCAGTTCGATCACTCAAAACAACAAACCGAAGCTCTTCCTTTTTAAAGACGGCAATCTGCTACGTAGGTATCCTGATGGTTTTCGAAAACCGTCGAACGAATCTCCGTGGTCCAATTGCCGTTACCGTCAGCGACGACTTCAAGCAGGTAGAAGTTCTGGATCGGGAAATGGTTGGCACCGTAGGAGAATGATCCGCGGACAGAGGGGAAATCCGCTTTTTCCATCGCAGCACGCATTCCGTCTCGATCTTGCAGATCGCCCCCCACGGCTTCCACAGCGCTGTTGATCAGAAAAATACTGTCATAGGACTGCGCTGCATAAAACGAAGGGTAACGTCCATATTTCCTCAGGAACCCTTCGACAAAACGTGCGTTTTGCGGGTTTTTGAGTCCGGGGCCCCAAAAGCCCGTGGTCAAAGAACCCAGTACGGCTTTCATGTTTGCCTGCTGAAGTTTTGGAAGTGAAATGGCGTCCACGGTGAACACCGTGTAAAGCGGCAGTTTGTCAGCAAGGCCCGCCTGCTCATACTGCTTCATAAAGGCGCCTCCGGCTTTTCCCGGATAAAAAACAAAGAGCGCCTCCGCACCGGACGCTTTGGCTTTGGCGAGCTCTGCAGAGAAATCCAACTGCGCATCCTTGCCCCACTTGGTCAGATCCTTGCCAACGATCTCACCCTTAAAGGTGCGCTCAACTCCCGCCACCATATTTTTGCCCGCTGCGTAGTTGGGTGCCATCACGTAGAGCTTGCTGACTCCGCGTTGGCTCAGAACCGCACCCATCGCCATTGGGGTCTGGTCGTTCTGCCAGGAAGTGGAGAAGAAGTCGCGGTGACAGAGCTTTCCGGCAAGCTGTGAGGGTCCGGCATTGGCGCTGATCAGAAACTTGTCGGCATTGAGAACAGATTTCTGAGAGGCCAGTAATACATGTGACCAGATGTATCCCGCTACAAAATCGACGTCATCTGATTTGACCAGTTTATCGGTAACTTGTTTCCCGGTTTCCGGCTTGAATCCATCATCTGCAAAGATGACCTCAATATCGAGACCGCCCATTTTGCCGTTTAGATCCTCGACCGCGAGATTGACTGCATCGCGCATGTCATTGCCGATCACGGCTGCCCCGGTGGTTAGCGTCGTCACAAAACCAATCTTTACACCCTCTGCCGAACCCACCCCCGGCAATGCCAAAATCATCAGCGCCAATGCGCCACGAATAAATTTCTTTATCACTTTAATTCCTCCTTATGGACCACATGAACCATAGTCTGACCAACGCTTACGCCACTCTTTCTTGGATAAAAGGCTGGTAAGGCCTTTTGGCGTCTCGCAGCCGAATCGATCGCGACGGTCGAATTCCGACAGTATTTTAAACAATAATAGGCACTTCGAGCCTTTTGGCTTTCCAAAGCCGTCATCGCAAAATGGATACACCTCAGACGCTTGTTATCGGAGCGGGCATGGTTGGCAGTTGTTGTGCGCTGCATCTTCAACGTGCAGGCCACAAGGTTGCCCTGATTGATCCTCATCCGCCAGGCAGTCAAACGAGTTATGGCAATGCCGCGACGATTGCCACGTACGCCTGTATCCCGGTCAACCATCCCAAATTACTGAAATCCCTTCCGAGACTTCTGTCCGGATCGGAACGGCCGCTATCGATTTCCCCTGCCTACGTGCCCCGTATGCTGCCCTGGCTTTTGTCGTTTTTGCGCCATTGTCGGCGCGAGCGGGTCGACCAGACCATCTCCGCACTGGGCGCACTGCTCCGACATGCCGAGGACACGACTCTTGCGCTCGTCCAGTCAGCAGGCGCCGGGGATTTTATTCGCCGCAACGGAACACTGTATCTTTATTCGGATGCCCATAGCCGTTTGGCTGCTCAAGACGACATCGCCCGGCGGCGCGAACAAGGCATGTCGATCACAGAAGTTGAAACTGACGAAGTGCAGGAACTCGAACCCGCGCTCGCCCCCATCTTTGCCGGCGGAATACTTTACAACGACGGTTTTCAACTGAGCGATCCACAACAGGTGATCATGAGACTCGTCGATCAATTCGCACGGGACGGCGGTGAAGTCATCCAAGACCGTGTTGACCGCATCGAGTCCGCGGGTCTGGATCAGGTCACTGTGCATTGCTCTGGACATTCAAGAACGGTTCACCACGCGGTCATTGCCGCGGGCGCCTGGTCCACCCGGATTCAGGGAGCAGTGCTCGATCGTTTGCCGCTTGATACGGAACGGGGCTACCACGTGATGTTTCCAGAAAACCTCTCGATTCTGTCACGGCCGGTGGGGCTCGCTGACGCCGGACTCTATCTGTCCCCTGTCGATGGTGGCTTGCGGGCAGCGGGAACCGTTGAACTGGCAGGTCTTGATGCCAAACCCAACCTAAAGCGTCTTGACTATATCGAGCAG
>Ga0181594_10004765_pt1 | contig 12000 bp, 8 predicted proteins | sample 071ome_18_FD_145603 | JGI IMG/M metagenome (GOLD analysis project Ga0181594, IMG submission 145603) | Coastal salt marsh microbial communities from the Groves Creek Marsh, Skidaway Island, Georgia - 071413BT metaG (spades assembly) | ecosystem: Environmental > Aquatic > Marine > Intertidal zone... | reverse complement strand
CTTCTTGGACTTTTTACAAGGCCAAAACAAGATTATGATTGACCAAGACGATCAGTCTGTGTACATCATATAGTAGCGATCGATCGTTTTAATTCATTGAAACTTTTTGAAGAAAAAACAACGGCGCGCGTGCCTGGTTTTGTCGACAGACTCGAGGCTGACGTGTCGTCGATTTGGTTGTCGTAAACCTTACGTTGACGATTCATTACTCGAAGAATTAGAGGGTATGCGTTTGTAGTTACACTATTTGTACATACATTAGGATTCAAATGTGTGCGAGGTGCGCGAGCGACAGGTGCGTCAGTGCGCGTCGCAACAGGTGCGAGACGGGACCCCGCGCGCGGTCGGTGGAGACTGGGGATTGGAGAGCGGTGTTTTAGAGTTTTTGCTACACCGTCGTCGTCGGTTTCGTGGCGTCGAGTGATACGGTGGCACCCCCGGGTTGTGAAGGACGACGAGTGAAAAAAACAAAAAACAAAATTCATGATGACGCCGGAAGAACGCGAGGCGTTGGTGGACCTTCGGGTGAAGGTGCGCAAAGAAATCGGCGCGGATATCAGCGCGGAGAAGGGATGGGAGGTGCGGGTGACGGTGCGGAAGGGTGGGGTGCACGAGGGGAAGCCGTATAAGGAGTTTTTTCCACCGGGTGGGAAAGTCAAGTTGAGAAGCGTCAAGGAGGTGTGCGAGTACGTGGCAAAGGTGCGAGGGATGGCGATCGGAAAGGAGGTGGGGAAGAAACGGAAAGTGGTCCCGGAGGTCAACGCCAAGGTAGTGGCGCCAGTCAAGGCGAACGTCACGTTCGGTGGGAAGAAGGGAGGTTCTGGCGGCGCCTCGGTGGCGACGACTGGTTTGAGCGTCGAGGAAGAAGAAAAGTTGGAGTACGAACGTTTCGTGCGGGACGTTAAACAAATGTTCAATCGAGACATTCGACGCGATGGTTGGTCGGTGGCGGTCACGGTGCGAAAGACTGGCAAGTTGAAGGGTCAGACTTACAAAGAGTTTTTGACGCCGTGTGGAAGCAAGTTGCGTTCATTCAAGGAGGTGATTACGTATTTGAACGCAGAGGGTCCGATTTTGAAGAAGAACAGGACGAACGACGAAGACGATGATGAGGACGATGACGGACCAACGCAGGCTGAGTTGGACGAGATGGAGCGGAGAATGGCTGCGGCACACGCGGCGGCGATCACTCGAGCCGCGCCGTCGATACCAGAGACGACTCAGAGCTGCGTCGTGCAAGGTTTGGAATTGGACGAGAACATGGATGAGGATCGTTTGATTGTCGAGTTTGTCAAAATCACTGGTTTCGAACCTGCAGGTTACGATACCGTGGAACAGCTACGACAGATGGTGGATAAGGAGCTCGCCAGAGCCGCTTCAAAGGCGAACGACGCGGCAAAGAGCACTTTCAAATTTAACGCCTCCACGGCGTCGCTCAGGCCGCGAAATTCGCTCGCCGAGTTCCCCAACGGAGCGTTCTCGCCGAATGAAGACGACAGGAGGGCAGCCCAACAAGCGCTTGTGTCGCGCGTCAAGGAAGCTGCGAGGGAAAGCTTTGACGCATCCAAGACGGGAGACATGTCCAAGGCTGATTGGAGAGGCGAAGGACGAGTACCCAAATTTTTAGGAAATACGTCAGTGACGGATGATATTCGTGGCGGTACGCGTGCTGGTGCCGCTCCCAAAATCGCTGGCACGGATGCCGAAATCAAGTTGCTTCCAAGGGCGACATCCGTACCGAGTGCGGATGTAGAAAACCGACCACCGTTTGATCCCACCGACGCACGTCAAGTGATGACGCTGAAGGCCGCCATGCACACTTCTTCTTCGCCAGAAGAAGCGAGGTGTAGAGAGGCTGAGCGTGCCAAGGTGATCGACCTCATTCAAGGATGTTTGCGGGATCGTAAGCCCGGAAGTTTATACCTCGCGGGTTTGCCAGGAACCGGCAAGACGCTGACTCTCAAGGAAGTTCAGAGAACGACTGAGAAATGGGGAATCGCGGGCAAGAGTCGACCGAAAGTGGCATACATCAACTGCATGTCTCTGAGAGATCCCAAGGCGATTTTCGGCGTTATCCTCGAAGAACTAGGTGAGACTGCTCACGCAAACGATCGCCAGTCGATGAACAACTCGATGGAATTCAGTGACTTTCCAGAAGTTGTCGCGCTACGAAGAATGATGACCGAGTCCAACTCAAAGTCAGGCGGTGGCATGTGTATCGTCTTACTAGACGAAATGGATCAATTGCTCACGACCTCGAAGGATGTACTCTACGAACTCTTTGCGTTGCCCGCTTTGAAGGATTCGAAGTGTATTCTCACCGGAGTCTCAAACGCAATCAACCTCACCGATAGAGTGTTGCCGATTCTGCGGGCGCGTGGATGCGAACCTGCGCTTGTTTCATTCGCTGCGTACGATGGGGCTCAGCTCAAGGTTTTACTCAAGCAACGCCTCGCGTCTCTTCCTTTCAAAGCCATGGAAGACAGCGCGATTGAGCTTTGTTCGCGAAAAGTTGGTGCAGCCACGGGTGATATGCGCAAGGCGCTGAACGTATGCGCGACTGCCATTGATTTGTGCGTCCAAGAAGCGACTCGACCGATGGATGATGGCTCAGATCAGCCCGCTCCCGCCCCTGGCATTGTGAAAATTTCCCACATGGCGAGGGCACTTTCGAAGACGTATGCGTCGCCGATTGTCGATTCCATTCGCGCGCTACCACAGATGCAGCAAATGGTGCTCTGTTCAGCAGTGAAACTGTTGAAGAATGCGAAAACCATGGAGACGACCCTCGGGGCTCTGCATGATCGCTACGTCCTCGTGTGTAAATCGGCTGGTGTCAGAGAGTTGTCCCAAGGCGATTTCCATACGATGTGCTCCGCGTTGGCTGATCACTGTTTGTTGAAGATTGGAAACGGCAACAACGATCGACTGCGTAAAGTGAGAATGCTGGTGACTGAAGACGATGTGATTTTCTCGCTTCAAGGCGTCAATTTCTTCAGAAATCTATTAGGTGTAAGTGCTTAGGCTTACTAGGCGTCTGTGTAATTTCAATTTTACGAGACTGCAAACAGACGAAACGAAATGCCCCACATACCGACTCTCACAACCTGCGACACAAAGACGCAAAACTCACTCAAAACAACCAAAATGTTTTCTCAACTGCGACCGACGGCGCAAAGTCTGCGCGCACTTCAGCGATCGCGCTCCACTTACAAACCACACACATGTCGCGCTTCGACACCGCGGCGCAACATGGTCTCTGCTTCTTCAGAAGGAAAACCGGCGCGAGACACGACGTTCACGCCAACACAAGTGCAGTTTTCATCATTCATGCCTCCCGAAGCTCGCGATTTCAAGTTTTCGAGGCATCTCATCATCGCCGTAGACGGCACTCGCGCATCAGAGGACGCTACGAGGTGGGTCATAGCTAACATGGTGCGCTCGGGCGATCTTTTGCATCTCTGTCATGTCGCTGTGCCACAATCTCTCAACTTCTTTTACACCGGTGCGCCGGGCACAGAGACGACTCAATGGCAATCGCAATACGAGGATTTCGTAAAGTCTTGCGTCGAACGGACCGAGAAACTACTCGAGAAGACCATCAGCGATGTGATGCCGAAAGCCACTGATGTTGACGAAGACATGACTCCGTTTCGTCCGCCCATCGAGCTGGACTGCATCTTGGATCTATCATGGGATCCAATCGGTCACATTTTGATTGAAAAGGCGACAAAGCTGGATGCCGCGTGTCTTATCCTCGTGCGTCATAAAAAGCGGTGGGCCCAGAAGCTGTTAACCGGAAGTGTGTCAGATTTCGTGATCAATGAGGCTGACATGCCGGTGCTCGTTTGGCACGCTCCGATGCCGACCGAGGACGATTTACTTGGCATCGATGCCATCGATGAAGAAGAGAAAGAAGGAGAGAAAGAAGAAGAGAAAGAAGATTGAGCGGCACGAGGTTTACGATGAGAAACATGTTTACGTCGAATTACACAAAAACATCCGCACCATCGTTTCACGCATCAACGACAAACCTCCGTTGATTAGTGCGAAAGAATTTCGCGAACATACTTGTACGAGTTGCTCCAAATGGCTTTACACAAATCAATGGGAAGGTGTTCCTGTTTGTTCTTGATGTTTTTGTCTGCCCCGTTTTGTAACAGCAGATTGACAATTTCAACGTGACCTCTCATCGCGGCCCAGTGCAGCGCCGTGTTATCGCCGAGATCGAGCGTATCGACATCGGCGCCTTGCTCGAGTAAATACTTGACGGTGTGATAATGTCCATTATGAGCTGCGCGCTGGAGCGCGGTGTCCTTCATCAATCCGCACTGTTGGATATCGGCGCCTTCGTCGAGCAAGAGCTCAACCACCTTTGTGTGTCCGTTACCCGCGGCGAGTACGAGCGGCGGATCACCGCAGTGATCGGCTTCATTCAACGGTGCGCCTTCGTGAATGTGTTCCTTTACCCAATCGTAGTAACCATCGACGCAATCGCGCCAGATGTTTGACTTTTCTGGGATAAATCTACCAGTCTGTAGCAAACACAAAAACAGTCAGTCGACTTTGCGAAACGTTTCGCACCGCGCATCGCCGTTTCGCGCGTCAAACAATCTCTCGCGCATCGGAAATCGTCGCGCGCGACGCACCACCAAGTCAAAAGGCATCGCGCTCCGGGCTCGATCGTTCGTCGACGCGTCGGTTTGTGCCTCGAGAGCGTTGCAAAATTTACAAAAAACGCTCGAAACGCTTTTTTTACAAACACCCGTCAGCAGAATCGTCCTCGCGAGTCTTGTTCAAGATTAATGACATCACAAACACGCTACTAGAAGAATGCAAAGGGACGCGACGCGTCGTGGGGAGTTTACTTTTTCGGTGGGCGGTTCGCTTTTTCAACTACGCCGCTGGTGCCGAAACGCTTGCGCAACACAGCCAAGACGTCGCTCATCGGCACGCCCTGCTTGTTGAGCATCACCATGGAGTGGTAGAGCACGTCAGCCATCTCGTTCGCCGCCGCCTCCTTACCCTCGTTCTCCTCCCACGTCTGACAGAGCTCGCCCGCTTCCTCTCTGATTTTCTTACACAACAACTCGGGGTTATCCAACAAACGACGGGTCCACGATGGCTTTTTATCCTCGTCCACCACTTCGACGCGTCTCGCTTCGATGGTCGCCTCGAGTTCGTACATCGTCGTCAACGCCTCCTCGGCGAGGTGTCTACCACCGCCCTCTTTCGAAGCCGCACCCTCTTCTCCATCAACGCGTTTGTAATAGCACGTGTGCGCACCCGTGTGACACGTCGGTCCGCTCGGAACGCCCAAATAAATGAGACTATCTCTATCGCAGTCGACGTGCACGCTATCCACCGCGATAAAGTTTCCACTAGTCTCCCCTTTACACCACAGCTGTTGTCGGCTTCGAGACCAAAAAGTCGCCTTTCGGTTTCTCAGCGTGTACTCCACAGCCGTTCGATCCGCGAACCCTTGCATGAGAATCGCACCCGTGTCCACGTCTTGCGCGATCGCCACCACCAGACCCTTATCGTCGTACTTCAACCCATCCAAAAAAGCCTCGAGCGCCTCCTCCGTCGCCGGTCCACCCGCCAGGGACACCGCGTGGCCGTACGCGCGAGTGTGCGTCGTCATCATTCGTCTCGCCCCCTTTCCGTTCTTTCCCGTCGTCGTCATCGGGCGAGTACCGCGTCGCGGTACCGCCGCCGCTGTGGACGACACGTTCAGCATCATCATTCGCGTCGGCGGTCGCGCGCGTCGTCGCGATCAATCAATCTGACAAGCAAACGGTGATCGTCCGATCCGATCCGTTCCGTTCAGTCCGTCGTCTTCGGCGGCGTCGGCGTCGTCCGTTCGTCGGCGTCTCGACGGTGCGCGCGTCGGTGTCTGACGGGATTCCGTCGTGCACTTTTTGTCTTCACACCGCGACGACGACGACGACGACGACGACGACGACGACGATGCGACGATGCGCGACGTTCGGCGGCGCGCGCGCGTTCACGGCGGCGGCGACGGGCGCGCGCGAACACCGAGGAACGATGCGACGCGCGTCGGCGTCGGTAACGGCGTCGGTTTCGATTCGGCGTTGGTCCGTAGCTGCGGCGACACCGAACGCCGCCGAAGCCGACGCCGAGACGACCGATGCCGGGACGACCGATGCCGAGACGGCGACGCGGGACGCGCGAGCGATGAAACGCGCGCTCGAACTCGCCCGCGAGGCTGGACGTCGAGGGGAGATTCCCATCGGTGCGGTGTTGATCGATGACGAAACCGGGGAGACGGTGGCCGAGGCGTCCAACGCGTGCGAAGCGACGGATGACCCGACGGCGCACGCCGAGATGCGGTTGATTCGCGCCGGGGCGGAGGCGATGGGGGGGAACTGGCGAGCGTTGAAACGAACGACAATGGTGGTGACGCTCGAACCGTGCGCGATGTGTGCGGGGGCGATATTACAAAGTAGAGTGGGCTCGGTGGTGTACGGGGCGAAGAATACGCTCTTGGGCGCCGACGGAAGTTGGGTGTCAATGCTTCGGAAAGAATCTGTCGGGGACGATGGAGGGCCGCGACGACCGCATGCGTTTACGCCAGATTTAAAAGTGCGCGGTGGGGTGATGGCGGAGGAAACGGGGGCGTTGATGAAGGAGTTTTTTAAGAGACGAAGGACGTTGGGAACGTGGAGCGTTGATCGCGACCCGCGCGATGAATCATAGCGAAAGAGAGTTGAGTGAGAAACGAAACGTGTCGTTTTTGTTGTCGTTCAGTTGTTGTTGTAATAACAGGCTACTAGAAAAAATGTCATCTATCGTGCGCGAGCGTAGTCGTCGTCGTCGTCGTCGTCGTCATCCACGAACCTGTCGCGAATTTTCATCGAGCCGCCGCGCATGTCCTGAGACACTTCGTCGACGGGGGCGCGATCGTCATCGTCATCGTCGTCGTCGTCGTCGTCGTCATCATCGACGTCCTCGTTCTTGAGAGGGAGCATGCCGTCAGAGTAGAGATCGTTTTCTTCCTCGTCGTCGTAATCATCCTCGTCGTCGTCGTCACTCTCACCACCGAGACGCGCTTCGAGACGCTGCGTAAAACGCTGAGAGCTGTCGTCGTCGTCTTCCACGCCAGCTGCGAGCACTTCGCGCTCATACTTGGTGATTTCTCCGTCTCTGCTGTACGTCGATTCAATAATTTTTTTAATATCGTCTCGCGTGTACTGCTTGCGCCCTTGGCGCGCATCTTCTTCGCTCACTTCGCGTCCGGCGTCGCGGCACGCTTCTTCCAAAGTTTCCCCAGCGTAAATACTAATCGGACTGCCGTACGGGTGCGGGTGTCTCTTGATCATGAGCAACAAGTCCTGTCTCGTCGGCATGACTTCCACTGGGAATCTAAACCGCCACCACTTGTCCCGCTTGGCGGTCACTTTTACGGTGAGCTTGTCGCCAATGTTGAGGTGGTCTCGCACTGTCATCCAATCGCTCTCATTAATCGGAAGCAACGCGTCAATCTCGGTACCAATGTCTACGTGCGCACCGTGATAGAGATCCATGGCAACCACCACGCCCTCAAACTGTTGATCTATCTCGACGGCGCCGTGCATAATGCGCGAACTGTCGCCAAAGTGTCGGGTCGGATCTGTGTCCACCTCTTCTTCAGCCTCTGGAGCGTCGGCGAGCGTGCGAGTAATCGGATCGCGCTCACGCAACCACGATTTTTTACCGCTACGAATCTCTTCGTTTTGAATGCCGACAAAGTTGAGCGACGCTCCATCCGTCGCGCTCACGGCGATGTGCTGCGGCAGCGCGTCCCACCCACCTTCGTCCAACCATCCCCCTCCAAAGTCGTCTCGATCCGACGAGTAGATGATTTCGGCGCCTTCATTCTGCTCCGTGCGCGGGTGAATGAGAAACGGGTTAGACTCGGAACCATCCTGGTAGATGCGCTTGAGCTGCGACTCATCCAACCCCTCGGTGCCTTCGTCGTCCGCTACCGCCTCTTCGTATCCGTACTCCTCCCGAGCCTCCTCTTCGAGCGCGTCGTCGAGACGTTCCATGGCGAGTGTCAATGGTTCCTCATCCATGTCCACTTCGTGCATGAGATCCGCCTCGTCGTAAAAGATATCCTCTTCGATGAAGTGCGTCTGCGAGCGCTCTTGGAAATCGATCGCGACGAGTTGTTCGAGTTTCTTCTGTCTCTTGGCGCAGTCAGCCTCGTACTCAGCTTGATCGGAGAGGGACATCCCGGCAAAGGTTTCGCACTGCAAGTCAAACCACTCGATGATGACGTCAAATGGCACCCCGGTGCGCTCGGCGAGCTCAGCCACCTCCTTATTCGACGGCGGGTACGTTTGCATGTTTTTCACCCTCAACCACCAGTTGAGCTGACAAATATACAGCGCGCGACCGCGGAGGTTACCCTCCGCATCGGTAAAGTGCCGAGACTCCTCCAAAGGAACGTCACGTTCGAGCTCGTCGAGCTCCTCCTGCTCGGCGATGAGGTCGATATCCCCAAAGGTTCCGAGACCACGTGCTTCTGAACCTCGACCGGCGGTGGAATAATCGAGTTCATCATCGTCGTCGTCATCGTCGTCCTCATCCTCGTCGTCATCGACCTCATCCGCATCTCTTCCGTATAAATCATCCTCGTCGTAATACGACCGACCAAACGCCCCTCCGTACGCATCCTCCTCGTCATCCTCGTCATCCTCCGCATCCGCATCTTCATCCTCGTCGTCCTCCGCATCTTCATCGTAATCATCACTCCATCTCGCGTTGTCGTCGTCATTCTCATCGTCTTCCGCATCCACGTCGTCCTCGTCGTCCTCGTCGTCGGCATCCCTCGCTCGCGCGCGCGTCCGCGACCCTCTCGACCGCGTCAACCCACCGACGCCCCTCGACGCGCCCGCAACCACCACGGGCCTCGCACACCCAACGAACGCTGATGATGATGACGATGAACCCGGTCGGCGCTTCCGTCGTCCGACGCACAGCGATAGCGTCGATACCCCGTCACAGATTCCACCGCCCGCCGCCGGCACACGCAACAGCGGTCGCTCCTTTCGCGTCATCATCACGACGTTCCGTCGACCCGTCGTCGTCGTCGTCGTCGGGCGCACCGACCCATACGTCGTCGACGGTGTCATCGTCGTCGCCCGCATCGTGTCGTCGTCGTCGTCGTCGTCGTCGTCGTCGTCGTCGTCGCGCGTCCTTCTCGCGTCATCGTCGAAACGGGTGCGCTCGAAAAAGTGCAAATGCGCCGCCGGTTTCGAAAAGTTTATTTTCGTCAGTTATAAATCATATGTGGTGATTTATGCATACTGTTCTCATTTGAAATCAAATAAAGTTCATTTTGTGTATTTTTATTATGTGCTGTTCTTTTCTTTATGATATATCTCTATTTATGTGTACAGTATGTATTTCTATAACCCTAGTTTCTTAGGGTTGTGTCGTGAAGGAAAAGTGAGTTCGTTATGACGCTGTCACTGAATTCAATCGAAACGAAACGAATCGGACGTCACACCCGCGACCGCGTTTCTCTCATCGCGACTCGACGACTCGCATCATGTTTGCCGCGACGACGCGCAACGCCGTCGATGCGCGCGGTTTCTTCGTCGCGCGTTCTTCAAACTCGTTTCGTCAACGCGAAATCATGACGACTCACAAAAAAAGAATGGTGACGGTGCCCGCTGCCAAAGCGTCGTCGTCGTCGTCCGGGACGCCGGCGACGCCGAAGGATACGAACAAAGTGCAACCGGGGGTGGTTGGACCGACGGTTGAGCGGGATGGGTGCGAGGCGATGGAGGAAACGCTGGAAATTTCTGTCGATAACGCAAGCGCGGCGGGGAGAAATCGATCCGTCGTGCGCGTGCGCGCGTTGAGCGCTCCGGGGTTGATGCGAAGCGTCGCGTGGGTGCTGAACGGGATGGATCTCGTCGGACACGAGTGTTCGATCGCGACGGATGCGAATGGGGTGGTTGATATGGCGTTTGAAGTGACGGAACGTGTCGGTTCGAGCGGGACAAAGGAGCAGATGATCACCGACGCGGATTTGATTCGCGACAGGTTGATGGATTATCTGGCAAAGTGTACGAGTGCCGAGGAACGGAGAGAAGGCGTGCTCGTTGAAGATGGCGTGTGCGTGGATAACACGAGGTCCAAGAGTTCGACTTATGTGAGCGTTAAGATTAACGAAAAGGTGGAGAGTGTCATCTCGCTGTATCCAATTGGAAACACGTTCACCGGTCTCGGCTTGGTTGTGCAAAACGGCAAGCTGAGCAAGGAGAGAGATCCGGTGACGGGTAACATGACGAAAACCTGGGAGTTTGAAGTCGTGAGGCAATCGGACCGGAAACAGTTGAACTTTGAACAGCTTCAACCGCTCATGTATACTCTCGCGCTCGTGTGCTCGCCGGCGAGCTTTGGCAAGTCGCACGCGTTCACTTCAAGGTAGGCACTGTTTTGTCATCCATCATGTCAATAACTACTATATCAAATCGCACGCTACTGTATCTACTATCGCAATAATAAGAATGATAATAACCATACCAACGCTACGTCACGTACACGTTGTCGTCACATTGAGTTCAACGCGGCGCCGAGCGGCCAAGCCGCCTCGACCGGCTTGCTCTCATACTCGATTTGCTTTACCAATGTGAAATCTTCCCACTCATGTCTCTTAAATCCGACAGCGAGAAGGGCGTGTGCAAACGTGAGATCCATGCACATAAAGGGTAAGTCCTTCTCTTCCACACCGTGGTACTTTGTCGTCACCTCGTCGAGAGAAATCGAGCACGCTTCTGAGGCGTGCTTTTTCAATTCGCTCACGCTCGATCTGCCATCGATTTCTTCGTCGGTGACAATCCCGACATTGACGGCGCGGTCCCAGAGATAACTAGAGAGATAGACGCGTTTGCTTCCTTGAGCCTTCGTACCGCCCCACGCACCGTTAAAGGAGCACTCGTCTCGCTTTTCGCACGGTGCGTCGACGCGAAGAGCCTCGACCACCGCCTTGTGACACAGGTCGTGATCGCTCCCGCTCGCCAACGCCTTGGCCTCGTACGTCTTGCCGGCGTACACGTACTCTCCGTCGTATCCGCCGTGCACGCAGGGCGACCCGAAATCACTGCTCGATGTAACGTTGAGAATGGCGGCGCGAGCCGCCATCAACCCGTGGCCGAGGTGCGAGCGCGTGTACACGTCGAAAGAGTTCCCCATCGCCTTGAGCTTTGTGACGTATCCATCCGGCGCCGAATCGACGTGTTCCGGAACAACTTGGTACGCGAGCTGAACCGACCCGCCTCCGAGATCGACCGCGGCGACGGTGTGCACGTCACCGTTGCCGTCCGCATCCGCGAGGTTGCCGAGCAAATAGTTCATCGTCAACCATTGGTACGCGCCCTCGTCGGCGCCGTCCATGATGGACACGCTTGAATCGTCAAACTTGAACGGGTACTCCCCGAGAAGCTTGGAGCACTCATCGAGAATGTTTCGCGCCGATTGTCCCGGTAAAAGCCGAAGACCTGCCGTGGCGCGAAGCTCGATGCTCGTCTTTTCGCGCGCGCTCTCCGGAACGGCTTTCATCGCCACGGCGAGAAGCTCCTTGAGACTCGCCGCCGCCGCCGTCGGATCATCCTTGTACGAGCTCAACCCGGGCTTGATGGCTTCGAAATCATCATTCAACAACCTCAACGCCCCGCCTTCGCGCGGTTCAAACGTAAACACGTGGATTCTGCTTCCCGTCGAACCCGCGTCGATGACGACGGCGTATTTTCTGCTCTCCGCTCCGACGCCCATCGACGACGACGACGTCGTCGTCAAAGTCGTCGTCTCCTCAACCTTTTCCGGCGCCGCCGTCTCCATCGGAACCACCGGCGACTCAACCCGCCCGACGTCATCCAACCCGATCGGTTTCGGTTTCCCCGCCGCCGCCGCCGTCGTCGTCGTCGTCGGTTCCGCCGTCCGCTCAAACGCGCCAAACTCGAGCGCCCTCCCGTCGTCCCCCGC
>Ga0181594_10004762_pt1 | contig 12002 bp, 9 predicted proteins | sample 071ome_18_FD_145603 | JGI IMG/M metagenome (GOLD analysis project Ga0181594, IMG submission 145603) | Coastal salt marsh microbial communities from the Groves Creek Marsh, Skidaway Island, Georgia - 071413BT metaG (spades assembly) | ecosystem: Environmental > Aquatic > Marine > Intertidal zone... | reverse complement strand
ATACGAGAGGCCTGCTTGCAGCACTGCCACGCCTTGATGATCTTGATGCGCCGCTGACACCGGTGCCCGGGGATATCCCCTCGCCGCTGGAACGCCCTGACGGATGTGTCTTCAGCACGCGATGCATGGAGATTGCCGGGGAGATCTGTTCTTCCCGCATTCCTCTTGAAGAATGGATTGATCCCTCTCATCGTGTCGCCTGCCATCTCTATCAGAAGGGAGGCGCGTGATGGGAGAGAAAATGCTGATCACCGCCCGGGGACTCTCGGTAAGCTACCGTATTGGCAAGGGTCTCTTTACCCAGACAAGTCTCAAGGCCGTGGATAATGTCTCGCTGAATATCCGCAAAGGGTCTTTCTTCGGGCTCGTGGGGGAAAGCGGTTCCGGCAAGACGACACTGGGGCGTGCCTTGCTCCGCGCCGCGCCGATTTCGGATGGTAGCGCGATCTATCAGGATGATGAGGTTGAATACGACCTGACCCGGATTGAAAAGGCAGAGCTTGAGGATTACCGGCGCCGGGCACAGCTGATCTTTCAGGATCCCTATGCGGCGCTGTCGCCACGCATGACGGTGCGGGATATCATCGCAGAACCGCTGGAAGTGATGAAGATCACCTCTTCGCGTGAAGAAACCGATGCACGTGTTCGTGAGATTGCCGCAAAATGCCGGCTTAATCTTGAGCACCTGAGGCGGTTTCCCCATGCGTTTTCCGGCGGCCAGCGCCAGCGGATCTCCATTGCCAGAGCTCTTGTCTCACACCCGCAATTCATCATCGCCGATGAAGCGGTGGCGGCGCTGGATGTGTCCATTCAGGCGGATGTGCTCAATCTTCTCAAGCAGCTTCAGGCTGAGATGGGGCTGACCTTCATGTTCATCAGCCATGATCTGAGTGTGGTGGCCCATACATGCGACCATGTGGCGGTGATGTATTTGGGCCGGCTTGTGGAAATCGCGCCGACACGAAAACTGTTTGCGGCACCGAAGCACCCTTACACCAAAGCGCTTTTTTCCGCGATCCCGTCCCTTAACCCTGATGAGCGCGGCACCGCCCAGAAACTGGAAGGCGAGATCCCTTCACCAACCAACCAGCCACCCGGATGCAAGTTTCATACGCGTTGCCCCCATGCGGTGGATATCTGCAAATCAGATGAACCGAAGCTTGAGGTGGCCGATGGTGAACACGAAGTCGCCTGCCATCGTTGGAAAGAACTCTTTGCCTGAAAGCCGTAAACACCTGACTTTTGCACGGATGAAATCAGGTGATGACCTGCGGCCTTAATCGGTGGATTTAAGCCGGCTGTTCTGCACGATGACAACCGCACCGACAGGCAGGCAGAGCGTGATGGCGGCAACCGTGATCATCAGGATTCCCAATTCCGAATAATCGGCCGCGGAAACAATTTCCCCTGTCACTTTATCCTTCACTTCGCGCGTCACCTCAAAAATCTGGTTGAGATATTTGGTGCCAAGTGAACTTGCCGACAGCGCCAGATTGGTGAAGGACGCAAAAACCGCGAAAAAGGTGGCTTTCATATTGGCCGGTGCATTTTTTGCAATCCAGGCCAGAAGCGGGATCATGGAAACCTGACCTAGCGGAGACTCCACTGCGGTGTTGATAATGGCAATGAATTTCGCATCCACCACCCCGCCGGTCATTGAACCTGTCCAGTGATGAAGGCCGTAATACATCCCGATGCTGGGCAGGAACAAGACCGTTCCGGCGACCGAAAGAACAACCATGATCCGCGCAATTGAATTCCGGGCCATGAAGGGACGCAGCAGAATGATCCCCGCCAGGGTAAGAACGGAGGCGAGCAGGGAGAGAACGGAAAAGAACTGCTCATTGAACAACAGCACGTCAATCTCAAACCAGGTCAGGCCCGGGCCGGGGCTTGGCATGGCGCGGAAGACAAAGATGATGATCGCTGTCCCGATGATCATGAGACGCTGGGCCTCGGGCAGATATTTTACAAGCCGGTTCATCAGAAACAGAATGATGGCCGTTGATCCGGCAAAGACGATTTCCTGCGCGAAGGGCAGATTGAGCGTGCCGACGCTCACCGAAAAGATCACAAAGGCAAGACTGCCCAGAAGAACAGACCAGTTGATTTCTGTTTTTTCACGCATGGTGCTGTGATGGGAAGGCGTGATGCCGCTTGCGGCAAGATCACGGGCTGACTTCATGGCAAGTATCCGGGCCAGCAATACCCCGCATACCGAAACAGCCGGGATAAGGAGCGCGTAAAGATAAATATCGGCGTAAAGCTCAATACGCTGTGTTTCGCTCAGGTCATCAACACCGCTGAACAGAATGACATTGGCCAACGCCACCAGCACGGTGCCGCCAATGATGGCAAAACGCCCCAATGTCTGCATGGTGGTGTGCATGGTTTTTATCTGGCCTTCAGGAAAGGGCGTGCCGTCCTTGTTGACCGTCGGCACCGCTTCAACCGTCATGGCTCGGCCACGACATCCTGAATGACATAGCCTACCGGCGCCAGAATAACGCTGACCACATACCATGTTTCCACGGGCAGAATTCCGGCCATCATCTCTGTATGCCCGATCAGCCCGTGCATGATCATCAGGCTGGCGGCGATGACGGCGGCGCCGATGAAGACCATGTAATTCTTGTGCTTCCAGATGAGATCCACCAAATGACCAAGCGGCATCTTCAGAGCCCATGGCAGGCCTGCCCAGAAGCCGAGACCAGCCAGAAAAGCTGCGGAGAGGTCAAGGTAGTCCTTGATGAAAAACGTGCCGACAATACCCGTGAGCCCGGAAATCCCTGCCGCGGTATACACCATGAGCGGCGGCAGATAACTCAGCCTGAACTGGCGGGGCAGATCAGCAAACGCATGAAAGATATACCAAAGCAGTTTCAACATCACAGACGCGATTACATTATTAAAACAGGTTTAATATTTGATCCAGGTGGTCTTGAGCGCGGTGTATTTATCCAGCGCGTGAAGGGAGAGATCACGGCCGATGCCGGATTGCTTGAACCCACCAAAAGGTGTCATCGGGCTGAGCGCATCCACGGTATTGACCGAAACCGTACCTGCCCTCAGGCGGCGTGAAACCCGGTGCGCACGGGACAGATTCCCCGTCCAGAGAGAAGCCGCAAGGCCATAGATCGTATCGTTGGCGATCGACACAGCTTCGTCTTCGCTGTCAAACGGGATGACGGAAAGCACCGGGCCGAAAATCTCATCCCGGGCAATATCTGCCGCCGGTGCCACGTTGTCAAAGATCGTCGGTTCAATGTAAAGCCCGCGGTTGTCAATTTTGACCGCATTGCCGCCGGTGATACAGTCCGCGTCTTTTTTGCCCAGCTCGATCATGCTGACGATCCGGTCATGCTGTTCCTGGCTGACAATCGCCCCCATCCCGGAGGCAGGATCAAGCGGGTTGCCCGGCGCAAAATTGGCCGCACGCGCAACAATCCGTTCAACGAATTCTTTATGGATCGACCGTTCAACAAGCAGGCGTGAATTGGCTGAGCACACTTCACCCTGATTGAAGAAAATCCCCAGTGCTGCCATATCGGCGGCCGCATCAAGATCATCGCAATCCGCAAAGACGAGGTTCGGGCTCTTGCCGCCGGTTTCCAGCCAGACCTGTTTCATATTCGACTGGCCCGCATATTGCTGGAAGAGTTTGCCCACCGGTGTTGAGCCGGTGAAGGCGAGGCAGTCCACATCCGGGTGCAGGCCGAGCGCCCGGCCTGCGGTCTCCCCGTAACCTGGCACCACATTGAGAACACCTTCGGGCAGGCCGGCTTCCATGGCAAGCCGGGCAAGGCGCAGGGCCGAAAGAGGGGATTGTTCTGCCGGCTTGAGCACGATGGAATTGCCTGCGGCAAGTGCGGCAGAGACCTTCCATGTCGCCATATCGAGCGGGAAATTCCACGGCACCACCGCACCGACAACCCCCAGAGGCTCGCGCGTGATCATCGCCAGATCACCCGGGCCCGTGGGTGCGATTTCATCATAGATTTTGTCAATGGCCTCCGCATACCATTGAAAAAAGAGCGCCGCGCCCGGAACGTCAATCGTCGCGGCATCTTCGACCGGCTTTCCCATATCCATGCTGTCAAGAAGCGCAAGTTCATCCAGATTGGCCCGGATGAGATCTGCCAGTTTGAGCAAAACAGCCTTTCGGTTCATCGGGGTTTCGCCGGACCAGACACCTTTTTCAAACGAGGCCCGGGCTGTGGCCACCGCATGATCGATATCCGCGCTGTCGCCTTCCGCCACGTCGGCCAGTTTTTCCCCTGTTGCCGGGTTTGTTGTGGCAAAGGTCTTGCCGGATAGGGCATCGGACCCCTTGCCGTTGACAAACATCTGGCCTGAAGGGTTGAGCCTTGCGGCGAGATCATTCCATTCTTCAAGACTATGGACCGGCATGTTTACATCCCCCCTGTAACAATATTTCCCGGTAAGGGTAGCGTGTTTTTCCCGGCGGTATCAACCCATGGCGGTGTTGATTTCGCCCCTTCAAGATTATGACGGGCAATGCCTGCAAGAACCAAGAAAAAAGTACCGGCAGCACATCATGCCGTCTGCCGGATATATATCAGGAGGCGTTAGTGTGAGGGCGGCAGAAGAGGGATCCGTAGGATCAGTGAAGAGGCGGAATTGCCGGATTTGCTGTTTTTTCTCATTCCGTATTGTGCAAGTATATACTCGGTAAAGGGGAGGCAACGTGATGAAAAAACCTGCGGTTGATATTGTCGGCATTACGAAAATCTATCCGCACCGTCTTCATCCTGTCACCGCCCTCAGCAATGTCAGTTTTGATATTCTGGACAACGAGTTTTTCACCCTTCTGGGTCCGTCCGGATGCGGCAAGACAACGCTCCTGCGGATCATCGCCGGTTTTGAGGATGTTACCCAAGGGCAGGTGCTGCTTTACGGGGATGATATCAGCCCGCTTGCGCCGCATCAGCGACCGGTCAATACAGTGTTTCAGCAATACGCGCTTTTCCCGCATCTGACAGTCTCTGAGAACGTGGCCTTTGGCCTGAAGCGGCTCAAACAACCCGGTGAGCAGGTCAGCCAACGCGTTAAAGCCATGCTTGAGTTGATCCGTATGTCAGATTTTGCCGAACGCAAACCGCATGAGCTTTCGGGTGGTCAGCAACAGCGTGTGGCACTGGCACGTGCGCTGGCGCCAGCGCCCAAGTTGCTGTTGCTTGATGAACCTCTCTCGGCTCTTGATCTCAAGCTTCGCCAGGCCATGCGGGAAGAGCTGAAAGCCATCCAGAAGCAGACCGGGATCACCTTTGTTTTCGTTACCCATGATCAGGAAGAGGCAATGGCCATGTCGGACCGTATCGCCGTCATGAGCAACGGGGCAGTCCAGCAGATAGGCACACCGCAGGAGGTCTACACCAATCCCGTCAATCATTTTGTTGCCAATTTCATTGGCGAGGCAAATATCATCGAGGCCGAGGCAACGCCAATGCGCGGCACTTCCGCAAAGCTGGCGACACAGGACTGGCCGCCGATAAGGGTTGATCTGGGCCGTAAGCTTGCCGGACCGGAAAGCCTTTCCATCATGGTCCGTCCTGAACAGATCAGCCTGCGCCCGGCAAGTGCCAGAAACAAACAAGGTCAGGCCAGCGGTCAGGTGTTGGGTTTATCTTATCTCGGCTCAGATACCCAGTGTCATATCACCCTTGAAAGCGGCCTTTCGATTCTGGCACGGATACAGAATGTTTCTGAAGAGCTGGGAAATCTCACCGTTGGCCAAAAGGTTGTTGTCGAATTTCCGGAGAGCGCCGTCAGGGTGCTGGCGAAGTAATGGCCGGGCTCATTTCCACTTCTGCAAAAACAAAGGCCGAAGGCTCGATCGTTGAAGGCCGGCAGGCCATGCTTCTCTTTCCGGCATGGGCGGTCATCGGCGTGCTGCTGGTGGTGCCGGTGCTGATCATGTTGATCTATTCTTTTCTGACACAGGATTTCCGTGGTGGGGTGATCTGGGAATTCACCCTTGAAGCTTATGACCAGTTTTTTCTGGATCGGGGGCTTTTTGGTGATGAAGCACCAAGTATCGAATGGACCTATATCCTGATTTTCTGGCGGTCTTTTCTGCAGGCGTTTTTTGCCATGATCTTCTGCCTTCTGATTGGCTTTCCTACCGCCTATTTCATTGCGACCCAATCCCCCCGGTCGCGATCTATGTTATTGTTTCTCGTCACGATACCGTATTGGGTCAATCTTCTTATCCGGACCGTATCGATGAAATTTCTTATTCGTGATACCGGGCCGATCAATGAGTGGCTGATAGCCTTTTCCGTCATCGATGAGCCGGTACGCATGATCAATACCGCCTTCGCGGTGCAGCTCGGGCTTTTTTATTCCTATCTGCCTTTCATGGTGCTTCCCATCTACGCCTCGATTGAGCGCTACAATTTCGTTCTTTCAGAAGCCGCGGCGGATCTTTACACCGGCAGATGGACGACAATGCTAAAGGTGGTCATCCCCTCGGTAAAGCCAGGCATCGTTGCCGGCTGTATTCTGGTCTTCATCCCCAGTCTTGGCGCTTTCCTTGCACCTGATTTGCTGGGTGGTGCCAAGAACTTCATGATCGGCTCACTGGTTGAAGAACAGTTCAAGGGCCAGGCCGGGGACTGGCCTTTCGGTGCGGCGGTATCGATGGTTCTGCTGACCATCATCATGATCATTCTTCTCATTTACGCCCGCAGTCAGGCGCGGGATGCCGAAGGGGCCAGATGATGGCGCGGGTCGGCAAATCCATCCGCTGGTATCCGGGATTTCGTGCAATCACCATCGCATGCCTGATTATCCTCTACGCGCCGCTGATCATCGTGATGATCTATTCTTTCAACAACTCGGCTTCGATCACCGTATGGGGTGGGTTCAGCCTGATCTGGTATGAAGATGTGTTTTTCGGTCTTGAATCCGCAAAATTCAAACAAGCCACGATAAACTCCCTCATGATTGCGGTGATGGCCGCGGTTGTTTCGACCGCTATTGCCACTTCTGCCTCACTGGCAATGGTCCGGGGCAGGGCATTCAGGGGCAAGGCGCTTACCTTCGGGCTTATCAATCTGCCGCTGATGGTGCCTGAGATCGTGACCGCTGTCGCCACACTCATCTTTTTTGCTTCCATCGGTTTTGAACGTGGTGTGCTGAGCATCCTGCTCGCTCATATCGTCTTTTGTATTCCCTTTGCCTATCTCCCGATCGCCGCACGGCTTCAGGGTATTTCCAGTATCTATGAGCAGGCTGGTCGTGATCTCTATGCCACCCCGGGTGAGACGTTCAGGCTTATCCTCCTGCCTCTGATGTTGCCCGGGATTCTCTCCGGATTTCTGTTGGCGTTCATCATCTCTCTCGATGATTTCATCATCACCAATTTTGTCAAAGGAGCAGGGGTGGAAACACTGCCAACAGCCATATTTGGCGCCGTCAAACAGGGCATCAAGCCGAATATTATGGCGATTTCATCAATCATGTTGGTGGTGTCATTTATTCTGGTGTCCATCTCTTATCTCATCAGCCATATGGGGCGGGAGAAATAGCTGAACCGCTGCTTAGATAAAATTTGTTTGTTCACATGATGGAATAATCTACAGTTTACCGAGGTAATTAATAAATCCAGCTAATGGATAATCGCAAAGGAGGATATAATGCGTAAATTCACAACACTAATTGCCGCGACAGCGATGGCCGTTCTCGCGGCACCTGCCGCCGCGGAAAAGCTGTCGGTTTATCATTGGTTTGAATATATTCCGCAGGAACTTTTGAACAAGTTTACAGCCGAAACCGGCATCGAAGTGGTGATGGACACCTACGATTCCAATGAAGCCATGCTGTCAAACCTGAAAGCTGGGGGTATGGGCAGTTACGATGTGGCGGTGCCGGGTGACTACATGGTGAAAATCATGGCTGGTGAAGGCATGCTCGATACGTTCAAGCCATCTGAGCTGAAAAATTTCGGTAATATTGAAGACAAGTGGAAGAACGTCGATTTCGATATGGGGCGCAAGCATTCCATTCCGTATCAGTGGGGGTCGACAAGTTTTTCCGTTGATACCAATGTCTATGGCGGCAATATCGATACAACCGATATCATCTTCAATCCGCCCCAGGAGCTGAAAGGCAAGATCAACGTCCTTGATACGGCGGGTGAAACCCTCACTTTTGCATCGATCCATATGGGGATCCCCCAATGCAGTACCGATAAGTCCCAGCTCAAGGCGCTGAGTGCGATGCTTGACGGTGCCAAGGCGCATTGGGCATCGTTCAATTCCGATGGCGCCAAGGATGTGCTGGTTTCCGGTGACGCCAGCGCCGGCATGATCTGGAATGGCTTCGGCGCCAAAGCACGTTCGGAAAAGGCGTCGCTCAAATACGCCTATCCCAAGCAGGGTTATATCGTCTGGATGGATAATGTGGTGTTGCTCAAAGACGCCCCGAACAGGGCGGCTGCACTCAAGTTCATGGATTTTCTGCTTGAACCTGAAAATGCCGCAGCGGTTACCAACTATGCCCGCTATGCTGCCGGTGTCAAAGGTGTCGGTCCTTTTCTTGATCCGGAACTGGCCAAGGCACGTGAGAATAATCCGCCGGCCGATGCGCCAGCCGGTGTTTTTGTTGAGGTCTGTGACCAGCAGACACAGTCGCTCTACGATGCGATCTGGACACGTCTGAAAAAGTAAATATGCGGAACCGGTGATGCTCTTTCATGGGCATCACCGGTTTTCATATCCATGTCAGATCATTCTATTCCTATGAGTGCCGCTGCCATCGCAAGAGGTGTTTCAACTGGCAGTATTGACGCAGAAATCCTGATAGAGACGTGCCTGAGCCGTTGCGCCCAGGTGCAGGAAAAGCTCAACCCATTTACGGCCATCTACAGGGAAGAGGCAAGAGACAGGGCTGCCCTGATCAAGAAAAGGATCAAGGCTGGCGGCAAACCCCGAAAACTTGAAGGCGTGCCGGTTGCTATCAAGGAATTCACCCCGATCATCGACAAGCTGACGACACGCGGGTCAGCCGCACTCAGTCAGAATATTGAAACCTTCCAGCCCGTAATTGTCGACCGCCTCGAATCCGAGGGCGCGATAATCATCGCCCGAACCACCACCCCGGAATTCGCCCATTCAAGTTTCACCCGCTCCCCCCTTTTCGGACATACCCGGAACCCGTTTGATCCTGAACGCACCTGCGGGGGGTCTTCGGGTGGTGCGGCGGTCGCCGTCGCAACAGGATGCGTACCACTGGCGGAAGGCACGGATATGGGTGGATCGGTTCGTATACCGGCAGCTCTATGCGGTGTTGTTGGGCTGAAACCCAGTCTTGGCCGGATTCCCATGGATATCCTGCCAACCGTATTTGACACGATTTCCCATTTTGGCCCCCTTGGCCGCAATATCGAAGATATTCGTCTTTTCATGGATGTTGTCTCCGGGCCTGATGAGCGCGATATCCTGAGCCAGCCCTCTCCGTCCCCTTTAGATAAAACCCGGATTGATCCGAAAACCCTGAAACTTGCGGTTTCTCCTGATCTCGGTTTTTTTGACGTTGATCCTGAAGTCGCGGCTGATTTTGCGAACGCCGTCGGAGTTCTGCGTGATGCCGGCGCGGTTCTTGATGAGATAGACCTCGGCTGGTCTCCGCATATGGTGGACGCATGGTATGATTACTGGTGTGTATATCTGGCCGCGGCGGTGGATGACCTGCTTGATGAGCATCGCGAAGTAATGGATCCTGAATTTCTCTCTCTGGTGGATCGCGGCCGGGAGATGTCGGCCGTTGCCTTCCGCCGGATAGATGAGATACGCACCCGCCAATGGCATGCGTTCACAGGGGCCATGGCGGGGTATGATGCTCTGCTCTGCCCGACAATGGCACTGCCGGCACCGCCACTTGAAGCGAGCGAGGCGGATTACACCAGGCTTGATGCTGATGGCAGGCTCAAGGGGCTGGATATGACCTGCCTGTTCAATTCTATCGGCCAGTGTCCGGCCCTTTCCGTTCCGATGGGGATGACCGGCGGCGGCCTGCCCACGGGCATACAGATCATCGGCCATCGTTTTGCCGACAGTGATGTTTTGCGTCTTGGTGACCTTTTTGAAAAGATGATGCCATGGTCGGCACCGCTTGAGACGATCATCGCCGGATTTGCACCCGCCGCCCCGAACCCGAAAGAGGAATCCCATGCCTGAAGATACATCACCTCTGGTAAAGAGCCGCTATGACGTTCTGTTTGAGCCGATGGCCATCGGCCCTGTTACCGCCAGGAACCGTTTCTATCAGGTGCCGCACTGCAATGGTGGTGGGTATCGTGATCCGTCGGCTGTTGCTGAAATGCGCCGGGTCAAGGCCGAAGGCGGCTGGGGTGTTGTCTTCACTGAACAGGTTGAAATCCATCAGACCAGCGAGATAAGCCCGTTTATTGAACTGCGTCTCTGGGAAGACAAAGATATGCCGATGATGGCCAGGATGGCAGATGCGATCAAAAGCCATGATGCCCTGGCCGGGATAGAACTGGCCTATTCCGGGATCAACGGGCCCAATCTCTACACCAAGGAAGTGCCGCTTGCCGCGACAGGCGGACCGATCATCACCTTTACCTCTGATCCGGTGAATGCGCGCAGCCTTGAGAAAGAAGAAATCAGGGATGTCCGCCGTTGGTATGTGAATGCCGCGAGGCGGGCCAGGGATTGCGGTTATGATCTTGTCTGTCTTTATGGTGCCCACGGGTTCGGCATCATCCAGCATTTTCTTTCCCGCACGACCAACAAGCGCAGCGATGAATATGGCGGAAGCCTTGAAAACCGGAGCCGGTTCATGCGGGAAGTGGTGGCGGATATCCGCGATGCTGTTAGCGATACGATGGGGATCACCATCCGGCTGTCGCTGGATGAGGCGTTTGATGAGCTCAGTTTTTCGAACAGTGAGTTGCGCGAATGCATCGATATGAACAGCGATGTGCCTGATCTCTGGGATCTTGCCCATGGCACCTGGGAAGACTGTTCCGGCACATCACGGTTCAAGGATGAAGGCGCACAGGAAGACCTGATCCGCGGAATAAGAGAACTGACCACCCGCCCTGTTGTCGGGGTTGGCCGTTTCACCTCTCCTGATGCCATGGTCCGGCAGATCCGATCCGGGATACTTGATTTCATTGGCGCGGCGCGGCCATCGATTGCGGATCCGTTCCTGCCAAACAAGATCCGCGATGGCCGGATCGAAGATATCCGGGAATGCATCGGCTGCAATATATGTGTGACCGGTGATATGACCATGTCGATTTCCCGCTGTACGCAGAACCCGACCTTTATGGAGGAATGGCGCAAGGGCTGGCATCCTGAAAACAAACCCGTGAAAGGGGAAAGCCGGTCGGTGCTTGTCATCGGCTCTGGTCCGGCCGGGCTGGAAGCGGCCAGGATGCTTGGTGGCCGCGGCTATGAAGTGGCACTGGCCGAAGCCGGTCTTGATCTTGGCGGCCGGGTGGCAAGAGAACGGCAGCTGCCCAATCTTTCGGCATGGGGAAGGGTTATGGACTACCGGCTGGGTCAGATAGAACCCATGGCTAATGTGTCGGTATACCGGGACAGCCGTCTTGAGGCCGGGGATGTTCTGTCCTTCGGGTTTGAGCATGTCTGCATTGCCACGGGTTCATTCTGGCGGCGGGATGGCACCGCAAGAGCGCATCTGCGCCCGATCCCCATCAGCCCGGATATGGCCGTTTTCACCCCTGATGACATCATGGCGGGAAAGATGCCCGAAGGCCGGGTCGTGATCTACGATGACGATCACTATTACATGGGTGGGGTGATGGCAGAGCTTCTGCGCCAGCAAGGATGCGATGTCTTGCTGGTCACCCCTGCCAATTGCGTGTCGGAATGGACGGTAAACACCCTTGAGCAGAGCTTTATCCAGCGGCGCCTGATCGATATGGGTGTAGAGCTCATCATCGCAAGAAGGGTCAATGAGATAGCCGCGGATCACGTTGTGACCGC
>Ga0181594_10004755_pt1 | contig 12008 bp, 13 predicted proteins | sample 071ome_18_FD_145603 | JGI IMG/M metagenome (GOLD analysis project Ga0181594, IMG submission 145603) | Coastal salt marsh microbial communities from the Groves Creek Marsh, Skidaway Island, Georgia - 071413BT metaG (spades assembly) | ecosystem: Environmental > Aquatic > Marine > Intertidal zone... | reverse complement strand
CAACCAAATTGACGCCAAGGATGGCCAGAAAAGCCAGCCAGAAGGCCGAAATAACGGCGTAAAGAGTCATTTTGTTAGGCATGCCACAGATCCCCGTGTGAATTTGCGAAGTGCATACTGGGTTTCACCCCAAATCTCAACACGAATCAAGGTGTCTTGTGCCCGAAAATCCCTGCTTTTCTGGCCCGATGGCCAATTTGCGGCCCCTTGCCTGGAAGCTCTTGGAAGGGCCCCGCAAGTCCTGTATTTCTCCCCGCTGCCTTGCCTGCCAGGGGGCTACTTCGCCCCGGTTTACGCTGTGAACAGACCTGCCATGACCGCTTTGGTTGTTATTCCGGCCCGCCTAAAGGCCACCAGACTGCCCGACAAACCGCTCGCCATGATTGGTGACGCGCCCATGATCGTGCATGTGTGGCGCCGTGCGGTGCAGGCGGATGTCGGTCCGGTTGTCGTGGCCGCGGGCGATCAAGCTATTGTGGATTCTATAGAAGCGGCTGGCGGGCATGCAGTTCTGACCGATCCTGATTTGCCCTCCGGCTCCGATCGCGTTCACGCGGCGGCGGAAGCAATTGATCCAAAGGGTGAGCACGACGTCGTGGTCAACGTGCAGGGCGATTTGCCGACCTTGGACCCCGCGCTCGTTGCCGCATCTATTACCCCTCTTTCGGATAAGAACATCGACATTGCGACGGTCGTTGCGCGGATAACAGAAAATAGCGAATTATCCGATCCAGCGGTGGTCAAAGCCGCTTTGTCTCTTTCACCTGGAGAGCGTACCGGTCCGGCGCTGTATTTCAGCCGCAATTGCGTCCCGTCCGGTGAAGGCGATCACTATCACCATATCGGCATTTACGCGTTTCGGCGCGAGGCCCTTCGAAGGTTTGTAAAATTAAAACCGACGATCTTGGAACTACGCGAACGCCTCGAACAATTGAGGGCATTGGAAAACGGCATGCGGATGGCGGCCGCCCTGGTCGATACGATCCCTCTTGGCGTAGATACGCCAGCGGATTTGGAACGCGCCCGCAAACTCTTGGGTGCAGGGTAGGGGTAGCGACAATGGTGAAGTCCGTCTCAAAGCCGTCGAACACGATCGCCTTCCAAGGTATGCCAGGCGCCTATTCGCACATGGCTTGTGCGGAACGGTTTCCAAAAATGACAGCGCTGCCCTGTGCCCAGTTTGAAGATGCTTTTGCCGCCGTTCAAAAGGGCAGGGCGAAGCTCGCCATGATCCCGATCGACAATTCCGTGGCGGGGCGTGTCGCGGACATACATCATTTGTTGCCCCACTCGGGCTTGCACATTATCGGCGAGCACTTCCTGCGGGTAAATCATCACTTGTTGGCGGTGCCGGGCGCCTCACTGAAGACGCTTAAAAAAGTGGAAAGCCATGTACATGCGCTTGGCCAGTGCAGGAAGTTTTTGCGCAAACACAAACTCACACCGATTATCGCCGCGGACACGGCGGGCTCAGCGCAGAACATCGCAGAGCGTGCCGACAAAACCGTCGGCGCAATATCATCCAAGCTCGCGGCAAAGATTTACGGGCTCAAATCCTTGGCGGTGGGCATCGAAGATGCCGAGCACAATACGACGCGCTTTGTGATCATGTCGCGCGCGCCGGCGAAAACGAATGCAAGGAAAGGCGGGCCGTATGTGACGTCCTTCGTGTTTCAGGTGCGCAGTGTTCCCGCCGCGCTCTACAAAGCCATGGGTGGGTTTGCCACCAACGGCGTCAATATGACCAAGCTGGAAAGCTATATGATTGGTGGACATTTCGCGTCGACTCAGTTCTATGCGGATGTGGATGGCCATCCTGACGAACGGCCCCTGGAGCTCGCCCTCGAGGAGCTCAGATTCTTCTCGAAGGACGTGAAAATTCTGGGCACATATCCTGCCGATCCGTACCGGCACAGAGAGTAGCTAGCCAGAGTCCCTGCGCCAGTCTTCGATAAGGTATCGCGCGATTGAATAACGGCCGGGCAATTTAAAGCCTGATCCGCCGTCATTCCGGTCGCCGAAAGAATTCAATTCAGCCCGTGTAAACCAGCGGCAATCCTCTAACTCGTCGTCGTCGCGGTGAATATTTGTCGACAATGCCTGTCCGCGAAAGCCGAGCATGATGGAGGATGGAAACGGCCACGGCTGCGAGGCGATATAGCGCACATCGCCCACTTCAATGCCGGTCTCTTCACGCACTTCCCGGCGCACGGTTTGCTCTAGGGTTTCTCCCGGTTCCACAAACCCGGCGATGGTGGAATACATGCCGGCAGGCCATTGGGCTTGGCGGCCAAGGAGGCAACGCTTTCCATCTGTTACCAATGTAATGACTGCGGGATCGGTGCGCGGGAAGGACCGATACCCGCACTGTGAATTTGAGCACGTTCGGCTGTGTCCGCTTTCCGTGCTTTTAGTGGGCGACCCGCAGCGGCCGCAATGCAGATGGTTCGAATGCCAAATGGACATAGCGCGCGCATAGGCCAACAAAGTGGCGTCTTGCGCGGGCAAAATGCCGACGACTTCATTCAAAATGACGAAGTTCGCATCCATGTTGAGCGTCGGCGGCGCATCGGTTGCGGGAAGCCCAATGGCGAACCAAGGCGTACCGTTGTCCAGCCCGAGGAAGGTCACAGGCAACGTCTCAAGATCAAATAACTTCGTAGCTTCCTCGTATGTAAAAATGATAGCGCGCGGCTCGTCCGTGACTGGATGCCGCTGATTCCAGATCGGCGCAAAACGCGCCGCACCACTTTTCATCAATCTCTGGACGTGGGCGCTGTTAGTTCGGGACAGCGCCGCGCGATCAATGGAATTGGCGGTGTAAGTCAGGGGGTCAGATTCTGGGCGAGGCGGTTTGGTCAAAGGCGTTAGGCTCGATGATAGGGATGGCCGGAGAGTATACTCTGCGCGCGGTAGAGTTGCTCCGCCAATAATCCGCGTACCAGCATGTGCGGCCAAGTGAGTGCGCCAAAGGACAATATCAAATCGGCGCGTTCACGCACCGCTTTGTCCAAGCCATCAGCGCCGCCGATTAGGAAGGCTATGGTCTGCTCGCCCGAATCTTGCCATGTGCCGATCCGTTTGGCGAATTCCTCGCTGGAAAAAGGTTTTCCCCTCTCATCCAAGGCAACAATGCGTGCGCGTTCGGGAACCGCCGCGAGCAGAGCCTCGCCTTCGCGTGTTTTACGGGACGCGATATCCGTTTCTTTTTTTAATTCGATTTCTTTTAATTTGATTGGCCAGCTTAGGCGGCCGGTGTAGTGCTCATACAGCGTTTTTTCCGGGCTGGCCTTCATCCGCCCCACCGCGACCAAGAAAATTTTCATGGCTTCCGATTGAACACCCGCCGTTAGGCGCGTTGCGCCGACCCGGATACCACTGAAACAGGTGCGGTCCAGATGCGCTCGATGTTGTAAAACGCTCTGACTTCGGGGCGGAACAGATGAACGATGACGTCTCCGGCGTCAATCAGCACCCAGTCGCCTTGTGTTTGCCCCTCGCTTTTGGGTTTCAGTCCAATATCCTTGAGCTTTGAAACCAAATGATCAGCCATGGCGGCAACCATGCGGCCCGAGTTTCCGGACGCAATAATCATGCGGTCTGCGATGCTTGTTTTACCGGCAAGGTCTATGGATAGGACGTCTTGTGCTTTGTCGGCATCAAGAGAGGAAAGGATCGTGTCGACTGTTTTTTGCAGGTCGAACGGAGATTTCTTGGCGCGGATGTTTGCCTCCTTCTATTTGCCTAAACGCCTGCGCGTTTTCTTTTAGCGCGCAACGCGGTTGCCGAAGCCGGATGGCGGCGAATGGCCATATAGGTCCAGGAAGGAGGCGATCGAAACCAGATTGACAATGACCTCCTTACTCGAGACCGCGCGTAACGCCGCGCCGCGCTGCCGGCCAGCGCTTCATAAGAATACGGACTGCGGTCGAAAACTGCAACGCGAACAGTGTGAAAGATACGCGTCCATCGCCACCAAAGTGGAATTTGGGCCAGATTGTCCGCGCCCATGAGCCAGACGAACCGCAAATTTGGGTATCGGCGCGACAGAGCCCGAAGCGATTGTGCGCTGCGATTCACTCCAAGGTCGCTTTCTATGCCTGTAACTATAATCCGCCGGTCACGTGCAACCGATTTCGCCTGATCGACCCTGTCTCGAAGCGACGCCATATCCCTCGCAGATTTTAGTGGATTTTGAGGACTCACCAGCCACCAGACTTGATCGAGATTTAGGCGTTTTAGGGCTTCCTGGCTGATGTGCACGTGCCCGTCGTGAGCAGGATTGAACGAGCCGCCCAGCAACCCGATGCGCCTGCGGCGCCGGTCACCAAAGGGCGGAACGATCGGCGTGGCTTTAGGGGCGGATTTGCCCGTCACCGCGCACCTTGTATTTGAAAGTTGTCAGCTGCTCGACTCCAACAGGGCCGCGGGCGTGAAGCTTGCCGGTCGCAATGCCGATTTCCGCGCCCATACCGAATTCACCGCCATCCGCAAATTGGGTGGAGGTATTGTGCATGACGATAGCGCTGCTGAGCGCGTTCATAAACTTCTCTGCCGCATCCCTGTTTTCGGTCACGATGGAGTCCGTGTGGTCGCTGCCATGCGCCAAAATATGGGTCACAGCCTCATCCAGATTCTTGACGGTCTTGATGGATACAATCGGCTCCAAATATTCCGTATCCCAATCCTCATTGGTCGCGGGCACGACTTTCCCGCTCAACGCTTGAAGCGCCTGGTCCCCGCGCACTTCACAACCGGCCTTGTCCAGATCTTCCAAGATCGAAGGCATGATGGATGATGCGACATTTTCGTCCACCAACACTGTTTCAGTTGCGCCGCAAATGCCCGTGCGGCGCATTTTTGCGTTTAGCACAATGTCGCGCGCTTTCTTCGGATCGGCGTCGCTGTGAATATAGGTGTGGCACAGGCCAATAAGATGCAGAAAGGTCGGCACGCGGGATTCGCGCATGACGCGCTCCACGAGCGACTGCCCGCCTCGGGGCACGATGACATCGATATATTTTGTCATGGTCAGCATTTTGCCGACGGCGGCGCGGTCCGTGGTTGGAACCATCTGAATGGCGGTCTCGGGTAAGCCTGCTTCGCGTAAACCCGACTGAAGGGCCGTAAGAATGGCACGAGACGAATGAAAGCTTTCCGATCCACCACGTAATATGCAGGCATTTCCAGCCTTCAGGCACAATCCGCCCGCATCGGCCGTCACATTCGGCCGCGACTCATAAATGACGCCGATGACCCCAAGAGGCGTGCGGACACGCTCGATCTGGAGCCCGTTCGGACGTGTCCAGGAGGTAATGATTTCGCCGACAGGGTCGTTCAGCTGGGCGATATCTTCCAATCCTTTTGCCATGGCATCAATGCGGGCATCATTCAACTCAAGCCGGTCGAGCATTGCGCCGCTTAGACCTTTAGCTTTTGCCGCATCCATATCTTTTGCATTGGCGTCTTTAATGGCGCCGGTATTTGCGCGTAGCGCGGCGGCGGCAGCCGCCAACGCCGCATTTTTCTGTTCAGCTTTGACCGCGCCGAGTATGCGCGAGGCGTCACGGGCCTTGCGGCCGATGTCGGCCATTAAATCCGCAACGTTGGTGTCGTTAGCCGCCGCGCCGTCCATGACAATCTCCCTTCAGCTCACTCTATCATGCCGGGCCCTAGGACCCCATGACGAGGTCGTCCCGGTGAATGACCTCACTGCGGCCTCGAAATCCCAGGATTTCCTCGATATTTTCGGACTTCTGGCCCTTAATGGATTGGATGTCCGAGGCGGGATAGGCGGAGAGTCCTTTGCCGATGACCTTGCCGGTCTTTGATCGCACCTCGACGGCATCCCCACGCTGAAACTCGCCAGACACGTCCACGATTCCGGCGGGCAACAAGCTTTTGCCGGCATTGAGGGCGGTGATCGCACCATCGTCCACCACCAGCACACCGAGCGTCTGCAGGCTCGCCGCGATCCAACGTTTGCGCGCGGCGCGCGGTTCGGCTGCGGGTAGGAACCACGTGCAGCGGCCGCCATCGGAAAGATGCTTGAGTGGATTTCTCGGTTTTCCGGGGGCGATCGCCATTCGGCACCCTGCGCCCATGCAAATTTTCGCGGCGATCAGTTTTGTGATCATGCCGCCGGACCCTTGCTCCGATGCGGCGCCCGCCATGGCTTCGATATCAGGAGTCACCTCCCGAACTTCCGGTATGAGCGATGCGTTGGGATCGGATCGCGGATCTGCCGAGTACAAACCATCGATATCCGAAAAAAGCACGAGTGTATCGGCACTGATCATTTGCGCGACACGTGCTGCCAACCGGTCATTGTCACCGAAGCGGATTTCCGTTGTTGCAACGGAATCGTTTTCATTGATTACCGGAACGGCGTCCAGTTTTAGCAAAGTATCAAGTGTGTTGCGGGCATTGAGATAGCGGCGCCGATCTTCGGTATCGTCCAGGGTAATTAAGACCTGCGCGACGGTTATGCCATGCCGGTTCAGAGATTGTTGGTAGGCGTGGGACAGTCGCATTTGGCCTGTCGCTGCCGCGGCTTGTTTTTCTTCCAGGCGGAGCTTGCGACCTTTCATGCCAAGAGGGCCGCGCCCAATAGCAATTGCACCCGATGTCACGATGACGACTTCCTGGCCGCGTGCACGGGCATCGGCAATATCGTCACACAACGCGTCCAACCATGCGTGGTGAACGGCGCCCGTATCCTGATCTACCAAAAGCGCGGATCCGATTTTTAGCACCAACCGTTTCGCGGTATTTAAAGGGGACGGTTGCGGTGATTGCGACGGGCTCATGGCACCCATCCTTGATCTTCGAATGTTCCCAGGTCGTCTTCCAAATCACCGTGCTCGGCTGACTTTGTTGCCGAAACAATCTTCGCCAATCGCCTTAGAACGTCCTGTCGCCCCTCGCCGGATACACCCGAAAGAGCAAAAACTTTCTTACGGCATGCCTTGCTCAATGCTTGGAGTTTTTCCTCGCGCGTATTCTCATCGAGGGCATCGCATTTATTGAGCGCAACAATTTCTTTCTTTTGCGCGAGGCCGCCGCCATAGGCTTTCAGTTCGTTCCTGATTGTTTTGTATGAGCTGGCAACGTCTTCCTCTGTGCCGTCAATCAAATGCAGAAGCACGGCACACCGTTCAACGTGGCCCAAAAACCGATCTCCCAGACCGGCCCCTTCGTGTGCGCCTTCGATGAGCCCGGGAATATCGGCAATTACAAACTCAAGATCGTTCACCTGGGCCACGCCTAAGTTGGGATGGAGCGTGGTGAAGGGGTACCCTGCGATCTTCGGCCGCGCGCGTGTGACAGTGGCCAGGAATGTGGACTTGCCCGCGTTGGGCAGGCCGACCAAGCCGACATCGGCAATGAGTTTTAAGCGCAACCATACCCACATATCGGGCCCGGCAAGACCGGGATTAGCGTAGTCGGGAGCCTGATTGCTCGGCCCCTTGAAGTGCGTGTTTCCGAAACCGCCGTTGCCGCCTTTCAGCAATACAATGCGCTGGCCGTCTTCGCTCAAATCCGCAAGTACATCGTCTTTATCGTCGCTTAAAATTTCCGTGCCGACCGGCACCTTGATCACAAGGTCTTTACCGTCACGGCCGGTCCGGTTTTGTCCCGCACCGTCCACACCGCGTTCTGCTTTGAAGTGCTGTTGATAGCGAAAGTCGATAAGTGTGTTGAGATTGCGTGCGGCCTCAAAAATGATGTCGCCTCCACATCCGCCGTCGCCGCCGTCAGGCCCGCCGTATTCAATGAATTTCTCACGGCGAAACCCGACGCAGCCGTTTCCGCCATCGCCCGCTTTCAAATAGATTTTCGCCTGATCGAGAAATTTCATGGTGGTGACTTATATCCTGTGCGCGGTCCATGCGTCTCGGGTCAGAACGTAGTGAACAATTTCCACGTCACGCTGCCTAACGTTGTGAAAAACCGTCTCTTGATGTCCCGCAAACAAAAAGCCAAGCTTCTCCAAAATGCGCTTAGAACCCGCATTGTCCACAATCACGCGGGCTTGAATACCGGGTTTTGAGAGCCAGCCAAATGCAAATTGCAACACAGCCTTGGCGGCCTCGCTCATATACCCGCGTCTCCAATACTCTGTGCCCAGCCAGTATCCCAACTCAAGATATTGGCCGCCGTCGGTTTCCAGTCCAACTGATCCGATTAATTGGCCCTGATGAACTATTGCAAATGGATATCCTTTTCCTTCCCGTCTGCGTTCATCGTGCCGCCCAATCCACTGTTCAGCCATCCCGCTAGGATACGGGTGTGGAATGCTGCCTACCATGTGCGCGATCTCATACTTTCCCGCTAGTTCGCGAACGCGAGGGGCATCGCTTAATCGAAAAGTCCGAACAACCAAATTCTCGGTTTGTATGATGAGGTCGAACATGGATGTGCCCAGCCAATAAAAAGGAGACGGGCGATCCGTCTCCTTCCATTCCACGGGACCGCCAGCGTGGGATGCCGGCGGTCGATATGCGCCGGGTATTATTGTTGCGGCATCGGATCCACGGACACGTACACGCGGCCTTTGGACGAGGTCTTAAAGCTAACCTTGCCTTCTTCCAGGGCAAAGATCGTGTAGTCGCGGCCCAGGCCAACATTCTTGCCGGGGTGCCACTTCGTGCCGCGCTGGCGCACGATAATGTTGCCGGGGATGACGTGCTGTCCGCCGAACTTCTTCACCCCGAGGCGTTTGCCGATTGTATCGCGACCGTTCTTGGACGAGCCGCCTGATTTCTTATGTGCCATATCTGTGTCTCCTCGCCGAACCTGTTAGGACGACTTCTTAGCCGTTTTCTTCGCAGCCTTTTTGGCCGGCGCTTTCTTGGCGGTAGTTTTCGCCGCAGCTTTTTTCTTGGGCGCGGCTTGAGTTGCTGTCGTCTCCGCCGGTTTTTCGGTCGGTGCTTCACTCGCCTCGGCCTTCGGCGCGGCAGCCTTCTTCTTGGCCGGCGCCACGCTAATGCCCGTACCCATGTCCGTGATCTTCACGAGGGTCAGGTATTGGCGGTGACCGTTGCGGCGGCGGTAGTGCTTGCGGCGGCGTTTCTTAAAAATGATTTTTTTATCGTCGCGAAACTGACGCAGAACCTCACCCACGACCTTGGCGTCGGCCACTTGGGGCGCGCCGATCTTGTCGCCGAGCATCAAAACGTTGTCGAACACAACGGTTTCGCCGTCGTCACCGTCTACTTTCTCAACGGCAATCACATCGTCCTTGCTGACGCGGTACTGTTTGCCGCCCGTTTTAATCACTGCGAACATGGTCTTAAAGTCCTGAAAAAACGAAAACGGCGGGCCACGGCGAAATCGCACATGAACCCGCGCAGAAGCGGCGTGAATATACTGAGGCAGGCCTTCAAGTCAATGGCGCTTGCCTTGATGTCCCTGGCCCCCATTAACCTTTACTTTGCAATTGGTTATAGGGTTGCCGCTGGGCCAATTTCCGGGCCTAAGGGTGCGGAGCCGGGACTCGGCGTATCAGCGTTGCGGTGCCCGCAGCCTTCGGTTAGGGTCCGCGCGCCAAAAAAACAGCCGTGGCCAGCACTTAGCCTGACCCGGCGGCAAAGACCGCGGAGAGGTGCCGGAGTGGTCGAACGGGCCGGTCTCGAAAACCGGAGTACCCTTGCGGGTACCGTGGGTTCGAATCCCACCCTCTCCGCCAGTTTTTGCGGGAAGCCCCTTGGCTACATCAGATAAACAGTGATTTCACCGCGCTCGACCGTTTCCGATGCTTGTTCCTCGAGCATCGAAACATAGGGTGCAGCCCAGTTTTTGAATCGAGAAATTTTAGTGCCGTTCAACGCGGTATTGAAAACGATCACGACGGGCGGACGTTGATCGCGGGTTTTCTGAATGGCGCCCGGCAACCAGTCCGGCTCTCGGACCAAGAACGAATCATCCACATAAAAATCATTAAACATCATCTGCCGTTGGGTCATGAACGCAATGCCGGGGCAATAGGGAACGCACACGATCTTGTCGCCCGGGTTTGAGTTTTCCCGGATCACCTGATTTAAAAATTCAAGAGTGTCTTTTGCGCCGGTGGTCACATTGACCTTTACGACGTCATTAGCCGTAAAAATTTCTGGCCGGTCTTTTGCAATTGCGATCGCTCCGTTTCCGGAAAACATGAAACCAATCCAAACAGTATGCACAAGCTGCAATACCAATAGGGCGCAAGCAACGCACGCTATCGCGCGCCGCCAGCGCTGCAAATCAGCAGCTCGTGCAAAAGTGTACAGCTGTGCGCCTAATGCGGCGACCACCACCATGTAGCCAAGCATAAAATTCGCAATGTGCGGCAAGTCCGGCCTAAAAAAGAAATAGTGAGGAAATGCTGCCGCCGCGCTCAAAATCACGACGAACTCGGCTAAGACTTTCCATTGACGTTGGCCCAAGCTGTGCTTGAGGCGCCTGATGTTCAAGATAAGATACGCCGCAACGGCAATAATTGGTCCGTACACAAGGATCGCCATGTGTCTTGTGCGCGTATTTCCAAAAAAAATATCGGAAAAACTAGGTCTTTGAAGCAGCGTTCCGGCACCCGGTGCGGACGCCTGCGATCCTCCGCCCAACAAGAGAGATAGTCCGTTTGAAAAGTACTCCAACATGATTGCCGGATACTCCAAATACTGCATGATCAGTAAGCCCGCGTATCCATTGGCAAACGCATCGATTGCAATAGGTATATTGGCTGCAACGAAACCCGCAACCGCAGCACCTGCTATCCTTAGTGATGCAGATGTGGGGCTTCGCGAGACCGCATCTTTCTTCTTGGACAGGTGATTTAAAAAAAGAATGATCGCGAGCGGCAGTGAAAATACGTATCCAAAATCAGGCCGAATTTGAAACGTGATGGCAAGCACCGCGCCGGCGATTGCCGCATCACGCAGGTTCATTGACGGCACTTTGCGCGCCACGTGCATTTGCACTGCGACATTGAGCATGATGCATATGCCGTAAATGGCCGGGATCGCCGCCGCGGTAGCGGGGATGGGTATCAGCGCCAGCAGAGCGGACACCGGCCGATTGCCGATAATTTGAAAGGTTGTGTAAAAAATCAGTAGAACCGTGAGCGTAATGCTTGAGATAAATACAAATCTCACCCAGAAGAAGTTGACTTCAAAGAGATGAAATAAAAGCTCACCGAATTTGAACCAGAGAATTCCATAATGTATATCAAGATCTGAAATACTCCGGCCAAGATAAAGCTCGTACGCGATTTGCGCATAGTTGCCGTCATCGGAGATAAAATTGAGCCCGCTGAAAAAATATTGTGCATAGAAGACAAGGCACACGCCGAGCGTTAGCACGCCCCAAAGCGCTGTCCGCACATCAATTTTTTCTGCTAAGGCCATGCGCTCGGTCTTGCTACGCCATATTGATATTGGCTTGAACTGGGCAATTGAATATATCGATGCCTCAGCATGCTGTGCCTGGTATGAAAGAGCAATCACCAGAGGCGGTTTCCCGCGAATTTCTTTAGCTGCACATGGGCGCCCGACATTGAAGGTCACCAATCTCACCATTCCCGAAGTTATAATTCTTCAGCCGGTTAAGCATGGGGACAGCAGGGGTTTTTTCTCTGAGACGTTCTCACAGAAGCTGTGGGCGGCGGCGGGCGTAAGAGGCGGGTTCGTACAGGATAACCACGCCTTTTCCGCCCAAGCCGGAACCGTGCGGGGCTTGCATTTTCAGATACCGCCATTTGATCAGGGGAAACTCGTACGCGTGGTTCGCGGCGCAATTCTGGATGTGGCCGTGGATATCAGAGTCGGCTCGCCGACATTTGGGCAGCATGTGAGCGCTGAGATTTCTGCCTCCAATTGGAGCCAAATATGGGTGCCCCCCGGCTTTGCGCATGGGTTGATGACCTTAGAGTCGAACACGGAGGTGCTATACAAAGTCACGAATTACTATGCGCCTGAGCATGACAAGGGACTGCTCTGGAATGACCCAGCTCTCGGGATAGATTGGCC
>Ga0181594_10004754_pt1 | contig 12008 bp, 6 predicted proteins | sample 071ome_18_FD_145603 | JGI IMG/M metagenome (GOLD analysis project Ga0181594, IMG submission 145603) | Coastal salt marsh microbial communities from the Groves Creek Marsh, Skidaway Island, Georgia - 071413BT metaG (spades assembly) | ecosystem: Environmental > Aquatic > Marine > Intertidal zone... | reverse complement strand
TATCGTGGGTCTTGATGGCGCTTGGCTCCACTCGAAGCTCAGCGACGTAGAGCTAGAGCGAGCCTTAGCTCCTGAGCCGGTCCCCCTGCTCCTCCCGCTCGCCGGGCTTGACTATCGCTCAGCGGATCTCCCGCTCACCGGCTCACGGCGCGCTCAACGCTCCCTCTCTCCATGGTCTGCTCTCCCTTGGCTTATGTCAGCGACCTGGCAGGCGGATGACCCCGTCACGCGCTCGCTTGAACCGCTCATCACCTCGCTCTCCCCACACCGCTCTGCATGGAGCTCGCTCGCCGAACGTTTAGGGCTAGAGAGCGCTTGGTCACTCCTTGGGCTCCTCATACAGCTTCAGGTGAGTGGGGAGGAGGAGGCGTCTCAGGCCGTCGCTCGGGAGCTCGCGATCAGCGCGCTCGTCAGCCCTGAGCCCTTGAGCGCCGAGGCGCGCACCTGGCTCAGGGCGCTCCCGTGTGTGCTCGATCGGCTCGATGACCCAGACGCGCTCGCCCAGGTCTATGAGCAGGCGGAGCGAGGGCTACTCGACGTGAGCTGCGCCTTGCCGATTGAGCTTGTGTGGGTCAAGGCGACCCTTGCCTCACCCCACGGCTCACTTGGGGGAGACGCTCGAGTCGAGCTCAGCGCTGAGAGCTTTGATGGGCGCCCCTTATCGCTCAAGATAGAGCGCCTCAGCGCCGTGACGCCCCCCTCTCCTTGGAGCGCGCTCTCTCCTGAGGAGCTGAGCGAGCTTACACCTCATCGGGTGGCACCTGTTGACCGCTGTGAGGGCCGTGGCGCTACGCTCAGCTGTCCGCTTGACTGGCGCGACGCAGAGGGGGACACGCTGACGCTCTTAGCGAGCGTGAGCTCAGAGGATGGGCGCGTCACCTTAGGGGGGCGCGTCTTACGCTACCCCCTCCCCTCCGTCCCCGCCTGGAAGCTCGACATCGCGCTCCTGTCACGTCCTCGGGTCGTCAACAGCGCCTTGAGCACGTGGCGCCCTGCTCAGCTCCTCTGGTCGCCTCGACGTCCCTCAGAGGCCACCTCTGAGCCTGAGCGCCCTGAGGTGCTCCCGTTAAGCGGAGCTGGCCTCGCTGAGCTCCCACACCTTGGGCGACCTTCACCTCTCACGATTGAGCTTGACCTCTTGACGCCTCTAGGTGAGTCAGAGGAGCTGAGGCTCTGGAGCCCCTTCCCCTCCCCGGGACGTTGGCGTCCCCTACAGCCCTCAGAACAGCTCAGGCTGAGCGTTGGAGGGGCCCCTCTCTTCACAGATGACACCCTCATCAGCGCCCCACCGCTCCCTGACGTGACCCTCCTCCTCAGCCCACTCAGCGCGAGAGGGGACCAGGCCTTGAGCGACGAGGTCTTGACACACCTTGGTGGAGCGCCGAGCTCCCTCACCTCACCGAGCCTCACAGCGCGCCTTGAGGCGCTCTCGCGATCACCTGAGCGCTTGGCTGAGCTGATCGGGACGCCCGCTCAGGCTACGTCGCTCGGGTGGTCTCAAGCTGAGGTCGCCCACCTCAGGGCTTGGCTCTGTGTCGAGACCGCGACGCAGGTCACGCCCAACGAGCCCCCAACGCGCTCAGCTGAGGGGGGAGAGCTCAGCGCTACGTGGCTTGAGTGGATGAGCACAGGCTGCTTAATCGGGGCGCTGTCTGTTGATCAACCCGAGCGCGCTGAGCTCTTTGAGGACCTGAGCGCCCCTGAGGCGCTTGAGTCGCTCGTGACACGCCAGCTCTGGGGACCTGAGCGACCACAAGGCGCGTGGCTCGAGCGCCTGCTTGGTAGGGCCTTCGGGCGCCATGATGATGGAGCGCTGCGCGTCTCGCTCTCGAGGCGCTCTTCACCGGAGGGGAGGCTTGAGCTCCTCACGACGCTTGACCAACCGAGTAGCACGCTCACAACCTCCCTCACAGGAGAGGAGCACCTGCTCTCGATCGAGGCCATCACAGGGCTCCGCTCGCTGTCTCTCCAATATCTTGAGGCCCCGTGGTTGGTCGACCCGCCACAGGGGAGCGTCCCCAGCCCTTACCTCAGCGCGAGGCTCCTCACAGGCGCTGAGCTCAGCTCGATCACGCCTGAGCGACCGTCGGCCTCTTGCCTGTCCCGCCGAGCCCCACTCAGCGCGCTCCAAGGAGCTTGGCGCCTCGACCCAAGCTGGCGTGAGCGCCACCCGCTCTCAGACCCTCGCTGGTTTTTGAGCTATGATGGGGTGGCCCGTGAGGCCAGCGATGACCCCTGTCACGTCGCTGTCCTGTTTGACGCGAGCTCACTCCCCGAAGGAGCCTACGCTGTAGAGCTTGAGCTCGAGCAGACGTGGGGCCCACGCGAGACGCGCGTAGCGCGCTTTACGATCGACCGCGCTCCGCTCACAGCGCAGGCCGAGGCGCTCGGGGCGCTCCAGCTCCTTGATCAGGTCCAGGTCGACACCGATGACCCGCTCACGACCCACCACCACGCTCAGCTCCTCCTCGCAGACCCAAGCGAGGCCCTCGAGGTTGGAGAGGCTCGCCCCTTTAGCCTGATCTCGCTCAACCGAAGCGCCCGCTGTGCGCTCGTCATGGCGCCAAGCTTGAGCGTCTTACCGCCACGGGCCCCCGCTCGATTTACAGGCGAGGCTCCCTTCAGCTCACTTACCTTGAGCGCGGTCGACTCAATGGGTGAGCCCAGCGCCGAGCCCTCCACGCGCTGGGCGCTCCTTGGCGTGCCGTCCGCAGAGGGGAGCCAGCGCCTCGCGCTGAGCTGTGACGATGGGCGTGGGGAGCGGGCGAACCTCACCCTCGACCTCACCTTAGACGTCAGCCCGCCCCTCCTGAGGGCGCTCTGGTTAACCCAAGCGGATGAGACAGCGCTCACCGCGCGCCGTGTATACAATACAGGGAGCCCCCCTCCTGTGCTCAGCTGGCTGCTCTATACAGACGACCTCGTTGACCCTTTGGCTGAGCTGATCCCCGAGCAGAGCTATGATCTCCGAGGTGAGGAGGGTGAGCCGAGTCAGCGGGTGATTGAGCGATGGCGAGGCTGGTGGGGCGCCCCACAGTGCGCTGATGAGCCCCCTAGCCGTTGCCTCTTAGCCGATGAGGGCCCTTGTGTTGATGAGGTCTTGGCGCGCTGTAGGGCGAGGTTATACCCACTGACGCTCCACGCCTTGCTCGAGGACCCACAGTGGGAGCCCGAGGCGCTCTCCTTGTCTCTCCTCGCCACGCGCTCAGCGCCAAACGAGGCGCCGAGGTCACACTCGAGCTGGGATCAAGAGCTCGAGACACTCGGGGCGTTCAGCTACCTGAAGCTCCCCCTTAGCGCGCCTTGGACAGAGGCGGGCTGGGCGCCTCCCGCTGAGGATGGGAGGACCACCCTTAGCCTACAAGCCAAGGCGCTCAGCCCTGCTCACTCGATCACGCGCGACCGCCTCCCTATGCCCAGCCTCTCGCTGAGGTCGATCACCCCCCCTCCCCTCCTCAGCTTTGAGCGCGTCTGGCGACCCACCCCCCAGCTCCAAGAGCTCTCGGCGCTGACCCAAACCGAGCTCACCCTCGCTCAAGTGAGCAACCCACACCCTGACCCAATCTGGCTACAGATCGAGGCGCCCCTCACCTCGCTTCAGGCTGAGGGGCTCCTCGACCGTGTGAGCTCCGCTGACCCGCTCAGCGCCTCCCTTGCGCTTGAGGTTAGGGAGAGCTGTCTATGGGACCCCACAGGCGCTGTGCCCATTGACCATAAGATCATCCACAGCTCGAGCCCCCTCACCGCAGAACAGCTCCGCACGGAGCCCTGCTCTCCGCTCCCAGTCCCGCGTGAGGAGCGCTTCAGCTGGCGAGCTGAGCTAGAGTGGGTCGTCGAGGGACATGACGCCTCAGACGACGCAGAGGGCTGGCTCAGGCTGGCGACTGGCGAGCGCCTGACGATCAAGCTTCAAGCCCGCTGGGCGCTCCCACCCCTCTTGGCTGGGACGCTCCTTGAGCTTGGGAGCCTCCCTCCCCCGCGCCATCAGCACTATGTGCTCCCACACACGTTTAGCGGTGTCTTTTGGGGGGACTCGCCCTGTCTCGCCTGTACACCAGCGCCTATGTTTGGCAGACCCTATCGTAGGTTAAACGCCCTGAGCCTCACCGTAGATGAGCCCTTAAGCGCTGAGGAGCTCACGTGGCGACTTCAGGTGAGCCCGGCCCCTGATCAGGCGCTTGAAGAGGTCCACTCACGCTTATCTCTCGGTGAGCTACCCGCTGAGCTTTGGTACGAGGTGAGCGAGCCCTGAGCGTCGAGCGCTCCCTTGTGATGTCCCCTAAGGCCTGTTACAAATCTCCTTATGTTCACTCACATTTAGGAGTTAGAGGGTGTCCCGCTCACCCAAAAATACGTCATGACATCACCAAACAACGACAGCAGCATTAACCCCCCTGTCTTCTTCACCTCTGGGGGGTTATTGATCCTCCTGCTCGCCTTCAGTGTATGGAACCCAGACGGCGCGATCAGCTTCTTTGGCGCCATCAAGTCCTCCATCCTCACCCACTTCAGCTGGTTCTTTGTCCTCTCCGTGACGCTCATATTTGGCTTCGCGATCTGGCTAGCGCTGAGCCCCTATGGTCAGCTCCGGCTCGGAGATGACGATGACCGCCCAGAGTACTCACGGCACTCTTGGTACGCGATGCTCTTCGCAGCAGGGATGGGGATCGGGCTCGTCTTTTATGGGGTCGCGGAGCCGATGATGCACTTCCAGAGCCCCCCCGTGGGTGAGGCGCAGAGCTTAGACGCGCTCAGGCACGCCTTACCGCTGACCTTTCACCACTGGGGGCTCCACGCGTGGGCGGTCTACGCGATCATTGGGCTCAGCATCGCCTTCTTTACCTATCGACGTAAGCTACCGCTCTCGCTTCGCTCGTGTTTCTACCCGATCTTTGGTGAGCGCATACACGGCTGGATCGGCCACACGATCGACATCCTCGCGGTGTTTGGGACCCTCTTTGGGTTAGCGACCTCGCTCGGCGCAGGCGCGACCTCGGTCAGCGCGGGCTTCGCGAGGCTCTTTGGGACCCCCGACACCACAAGCACCCAGCTGATCATCATCGCGGTGATCACGCTCGCCGCCACCATCTCGCTGGTCACAGGTGTAGACAAGGGGATCAAGCTGTTAAGCGAGGCCAACATGCTCATCGCGGCGGGGCTCCTGATCTTTGTGTTCTTGGTGGGTCCGACCACACATATTTTTAACAGCCTCACTCAGAGCCTAGGGCTCTACTTCAGTGAGTTCTTTGATCGTAGCCTTAGGCTAGGCTTCAACGACCCTCAAGAGCGCTCCTGGATTCAAGGCTGGAGCGTCGTCTACTGGGCGTGGTGGATCGCGTGGGCGCCCTTTGTTGGGATGTTCGTCGCGCGCATCTCACGGGGGCGCACCCTGCGCGACTTTGTGCTGAGCGTGATGTGTGTCCCGGTTGGGGTCACCTTCCTATGGTTCTCGGTCTTTGGTGGGAGCGCGCTGTCTCCTGAGCTCCGGGAGGGCGTCACACGCACCATGACTGAGGCGGGCTCAGGCGCAGAGGCGGTCGCCGTCTACTCGCTCCTCGAGCAGCTCCCTATGTCCAACATCTTATGCTTCCTCGCCGCGGTGGTGGTCACGATCTTCTTCGTGAGCTCCTCTGACTCCGCCTCCTTCGTGGTCGACATGTTGACCTCAGGAGGCCACCCCGAGCCCCCTGTGTGGCAGAGGATTTTTTGGGCGACAGCAGAGGGCGCGACTGCGGGGATCTTGCTCTATACGGGTGGGGTCAAGGTCCTCTCAGGGCTCAAGGCGGGGGTGGTCAGCTTTGGCCTCCCCTTCACTGTGTTGATGCTCATGATGTGCTACGCGCTCTACAAGGCGCTCAAAGAGGAGCGCCTCGATCAGCCGAGCGAGGGCGCGTCTCCCGCTGAGGAGAGCGTCACCAAGGGGGCTTAGCGCTTAGCGCCTAGGAGAGGCCCCGCGTGCTCAGCTTGAGCCGACCCTGCTTGTCGGTCCCGATGAGCTTGACCTCCACGAGGTCCCCACGCTTAAAGTCCATCAGCTCTTGGCTCATCTCTGAGACGTGGACAAGGCCAGAGTGTCCGCCGAAGGTCACGAAGATCCCGTAGTCTTTCACGCCGTCAACCTCCGCGTTAAAGCGCTGGCCGACCTTGAGAGGCTCACCTTGAGCTCTGAGGCGCGAGATCGCCTCTTTGACCGCCTCCTCTACAAAGCCGGTGACCGTCGTGAGCCCATCCTCTGCGATGTCAACGTGCACCTCAAGCTCCGCGCTCAGCGCCTTGAGGTTGCTCCCCTGCTTACCGATCACTCGCCCGAGGCGCTGTGGCGCGAGCTTCACCTGCTCCTCATAGCGAACGCGAGCCTCGGCGAAGCCCTCTAGGTGTGGCTTGAGCGACTCAAGCAAGGCGACGTGGGCCTGTGACGCGGCGCTTAACGCCTCATGGATCACGACCCAAGGGAGCGCTCCGAGCTTATTGTCTAAATGCAGAGCCGTTACGCCCTCGGCGCTCCCTGACACCTTCAGATCCATGTCGCCGTAGTAGTCCTCATCTCCGCTGATGTCCATCAACAAGAGCCCCTCTTGAGCGTCCCCTTCGCCCTCAGAGATCAAGCCAATCGAGAGCCCAACCACAGGGCTTAAGAGGGGCGCCTCCGCCTGAGCTAAGGCGAGGGTCGCGCCACAGGTCGACAGCATAGATGAGGAGCCATCAGAGGACAAGACGTCCGCGAGCGCTCGGCTCATCAGGTTCGGAGCCTTAGGTTGGAAGTAAGGCTGAAGGCCCCTCTGCATAATCAGCCCATGTCCAATCTCCCGCCGGCTCAAGCTCCGCCGACCCCTCACCTCATGGGTCGCGAAGGGAGGGAAGTTGTAGTGACAGAGCAGGCCACTGCGCTGGTGTGGGTCGGTGATCCCCTTGACGCTCGGGGCCTCTCCTCCCGTGTGGGTGACGTTGACGAGCACCTGCGTGTCTCCCTTTGTGATCAGCGCGGAGCCCGCCGCTCTTGGCAAGACGCCCATCTGGATCGTCATCGGCCGAAGCTCGTGTGGGCTACGACCGTCTTGTCGTCGGCCCTCAAGCGCCTCCGCCCTCAGCCAGGCCCTCGCGAGCGACCATAAGGTGAGGCTGACCGCCTCTGCGGGGGCGTCAACCTCCGCGATGAGCTCCGCGAGTAAGGCCTTGTATGCGTGATCACGTGAGCGCTTGTCTCGTAAGGTGAGCGCGTCTGCTAGGGCACCTAAACGCGCCTCAAACGCGGGGTGCTCAAGCGCCTCAAACGCGAGCTGGTGAGCTACCTTGCTTGGGGACACCGCGTCATAGAGCTCCTCCACACAGCGCCACAGAGGGGTGAGCTCTCCTGCGAGGTTTGTGAGCTCCTCCGACAGCGCCTCCGCTGACCTCGCGCTCCCGCCCCCCTCTAGCATCACGACCCCCTCACGGTGCGCCGCGACCACCCACTCCTCACCCTCATCTAAGCGACGTTGCCCCGCGACGGGCCCCTTAAATGGGAGCTCTGAGCACTGCGCGGCGGCGCCCGCCGCGAGGATCGACAGCCCCACGAGGTCAGCCTTAGGGCTCGCGCTCAAGACCGTCACCATGACGTGGAGCTCACGGCGCTCCTCTTCGTCAAACAGAGGTCGCAGCGCGCGGTCGATTAAACGGCTGACCTTCACCTCATAGTCCGAGGGTCGCCCTTCACGACGGAAGCTCCCACCTGGGACAGCGCCGATCGCGCCTGGGCGCTCTTGATAGTCCACCGTGAGCGGTCTGAAATCGGCCTGCGCGGGAGGGGGGCCGTCTGTGAGGGTCGCTAAGATCACCGTCTGCTCATGCTCTAGCCACACCGCTTGGCTCGCTTGTCCAGCGCGCTCACCCACGCTCAAGGTGAGCGACGCTCCTCGCCACTCACAGGTGCTCCGATAAACCGCTGGGGTCTTAGGAGAGGCCACTAGGCAGGGGGGGGATAGGGGCTGTCTTAACTTCATTGGGCACCTCTGTGTAGGGGAGCGATGTCTGTAGAAAGCAAAAAAGGGAGCCGATTGGCTCCCTTACTTAGCACGGGGGACAGGGTTCGAACCTGCGACCTACGGATTTGGAATCCGTGGCTCTGCCAACTGAGCTACCCCCGTTCAACAGTCGAGATCTCTATCAGAGCGGGTGGCGAGGGTCAAGGAAAATCCACCCACCTCATCAGCACACCCCCCACTCACGTGAGCTCACTCCACCTCAAAGATCGCGTCAATCTCTACTGGGGTGTTCAAGGGGAGGCTCGTGACCCCTACCGCGGAGCGGGCGTGCCGACCAGCCTCGCCAAACACCTCGCCGAGGAGCTCTGAGGCGCCGTTGGCCACAAGGTGCTGTTCACAGAAGCTCGGCTCACAGGCGACAAAGACATGAATCTTAACGACCTGCTTGACGCGACTCAGCTCCCCGAGCGCCACCTTCGCTTGAGCGATGAGGTTGACCGCGCAGACCCGCGCGCAGCGCTGGGCTTCCTCTAGGCTGACCTCCCCCCCCACTCGCCCTGTGTGCAGGAGCGCGCCTGCCTGTAGCGCGATCTGCCCTGACACCCAGAGCTGGTCTCCTGTTCGTTTATAAGGGAGGTAGACCGCGACCGACGCGGGCGCCGAAGGGAGCTCGATTTGGAGCGCCTCTAGTCTCTGCTCAGGGGTCATCTGCGTGCTCATATTCACCTCTCTCGCGCGAGTCTTCTTAGGGGATCAGCCGATGTCCATCGAGCTTGACGTAAGCGACGCCTTAAAGCCAGCCCATCTTCTCTAACACGAGCGCAGCCCCAACCACCGCCGCCGTCTCCGTCCTGAGGACGGGGCAAGACAGCGCGACCCCTCGCCACCCCGCTCTATCTAGCAGGGCGAGCTCCTCAGGGCTCACCCCGCCCTCGGGGCCCACCAAGAGCGCGACCTGACCTCCCGCTTGAAGCTCAAGTGACGAGAGGTCGCTTGAGGCTCTTGGGTCAAGGTAAAGGCGGAGCTCGAAGCCCGCGTGCGCGCTGATCAGCTCCTTGAGTGGCGCGGGGGGTGACAGGCTCGGGACGTCGGCTCTCCCGCTCTGTCGAGCGGCCTCTGAGAGCACTTTCTCAAGTCGCGCGCGCTTGTGCTTCACCTTCTCACGCTTCCAAATCGCGACGCTCCGTGAGGCTGCCCACAAAGAGAGCCCCCCCACCCCTAGCTCTGTGATCTGACGCGCGACGAGGTCGATTTTCTCTCCCTTAGGTACAGCATAGCACAGGGTGAGCGGGGCCCCTATACGCCCCTGTCGCGCGGGCTCGAGCGCCCTCGCCCATCGACCCTCTGACGCCTCATCTGCTCCCTCAAGCTCATAGCGACGCTCCCAGCCTTGGCCATCGAAGCCGATGAACTGATCACCTACCCTGAGCCTGAGTACGATACACAGGTAGCGTGTCAGCTCACTCGTCAGCGGTAGGCGCTCCTCTTTAAAGTGAGCCTCAGGGATCGGGCAACGCCTCATCGCTTAGCGCTCAAGCTCAGCCCCACCCAGCCCTCTAAGCTGACACGGCGCTCCACCGCCCAACCTGGGTACGCCTCAAGGACCTGAGCCTCTTGAGCTTCTAGCATCCCAGAGAGGATCAAGCGACCCACGCAGGCCTCACGGAGCCCCTCAGACAGCTCGATGAGCACCGGCGCGATGATGTTCGCTACCACCACCTCAAAGGGCCCTTTAGGCACCTCGGCGCCTACGGTGAGCTTCACCTGCGCCTCGCTGAGTTGATTGAGCGGTAGGTTATCCCGCGCGCTCAGCGTCGCCATCTCATCCATCTCGACGCCGACCACCTCATGGCCGAGCTTGGCGGCGAGCATCGCTAAGAGCCCTGAGCCCGCGCCTTGATCTAACACCTTGCAAGAGGGGCGCGCCTTCAGCTCCTCACACACAAGCTGAGCGGCGAGCCGGGTGGTTGGGTGCGTACCCACCCCAAAGGCGAGACCTGGGTCGATGATCAACTCCACCTCTGCTTCAGAGATTGGAGGCTCCCATGGGGGGCGCGCGACCACCCCTGGCGCGACCTCTACTGGCTTAAAAAACGCCCTCCAACCAAGGCGCCACCCTTCATCATCCTCTCGCCTCGTCCTCAGGGGCGCCCCCTCACACTCAAGCGCCCTCAAGCAGGCCCGAATCCCCTCAAGTTGCTCCTCTGAGGGGGCCTCCTCAAGCCGAACAATCAGCAGATCTGTCGCCTTATCTACCCCTTGGGTGAGGGTCTCTTGGTCGAGCTGTTCAACCGCGACCATAAGGCGCTCGGCGATGCTCCAAGCGAGCCACTCTGCCCGCGACGAGGGGGCCTCGATCTCAATGAGCCAATGTGACATCTCTTCGCTCCATGAGCGCCACACGGCGCTTATTGACTTTTTAGGCTACTCTTATAGGTTGATCTTCTTACAGCCCTCAAGCGCAAACTGTGCGTTTGGGGGCCCCCAGACCGCCTCTGTCGCTCGCTCAAAGCTGAGCGCTCGCGCAGCCTCTTGGAGCTGGGCGGGGGTCACGAGGTCAATCGCGCCCCACCATTGAGCGCTCCCACCCTCCTGAGCCTCAGCGCCTCGCCAGCCTCGAAACCACATCTGCGAGAGCCAGCGCGCGTGTGCGCTCAAGGCGCTGAGCTGATGAGCCTGTTGAGCGAGCGCGTACCGCTTGATGTCTTGGAAGAGCTCCATCTCAAGTGGAGCCGAGCTGAGCGACTCGAGGCTCTCACGGATGTAATTGACAGCGGGCTGATAGCCCTCGGGGCTCACCTCAAGCCACAGAGAGAGCCGTGGGGTTTGCAGGACCTTGTGTCCGCTCACCTGTAGGCGCCTCACCTCCCTCCTCGTGTTCAGCTCCCTGCTGAGCTTCGCTTGAGGGTAGCTGAGTGAGGCCTCTAGCACCGCTAAGGCGGGGAGGAGCTCAGGCTTAAGTTGATCGAGCCCAAAGCTTATGCTCGCCCAAACCCGCTTATGATCATTGCTCATCAAGACCTGCCGACAGCGTCTCAAGGCTGGCTGTTCAGCGTGGCTCTTTAACGCCTTGACCTCCACCGCATCCCCCCCAGAGCTCACCCTAAAGAGCTGAAGCGCTCGACTCAGCTCTACGTGGCCCACATCACCGCTCACCACGAGCAGGGCAGGCCGACCTTGGACGTGCTCTTGGTACCACCTCACCAGAGAGGCGCTCCCTTGCTTTTTCAGGCGGTCAATCCGCTCTGAAGGTGAGGGGAGTGGGCCACGCTTCCCTGCGGTAGACGCTCTGCGCTCAAGGTAACGGAGGGTGTGCCAAGGCTGTTGACGGCTCATCTCAAGCCCGCTGAGCGCCCGCTGACGGGCGCGCTCTAAGGTGTCACTCGACCAACCATGCTCGGTCACAAGAGGCGCTCTCCGAACCCGCGCAAGGAGCCCGCTGAGGGCCTCGTCGAGCTGGCTGTTAGCGATCGTCGCGCCGACCGTGATCGAGCGGTCATGGAAGCTCGCCTCATAGTGAGGCTCGTGTGGGAGACGCTCGCTCATTTGGGCTGCGAGCCAGTGTCCAAGGCTCAGCTCATGTACCTTGCTGAGCTGATCCGCGATCGGGAGCGTGAGCTCCACGTGAACCGCCCCATCTGAGTCGCTCGGCTCATACAGTAAACCGAGCTGATCGTTGATCACATGAAAGCCGGGCCTAAAGTCGAGGTCCCTTTGGTCAAGGATCGTGAAGGCCTGCTCTCGAAAGCGCTCCACCCAAAGGCCAGGGTCCACGCCCTCTGGTGCAGGGCTCCTGACGAGCGCATGGAGCCGTTTTGAGCTGATCAAGTCCTTGAGGTACGCGGTGAGGTCTAGTGGCCTCGTCTGCGCCAGCGCCCGCCCGTAACGGGCGAGGGCGTTGGCGTTCGGCCACCGACTAGAGAAAAATCCCAGCCGTCGCGCTTGGCTAGATAAAGAGCCGTTGACGCGCACCGTCTCACGCTCGAATAAGAGCTTCGCTTGCTCGAGGAGCCTCAAGGGAGGCGGTCGATTGCTGAGCTGATAGAG
>Ga0181594_10004751_pt1 | contig 12013 bp, 10 predicted proteins | sample 071ome_18_FD_145603 | JGI IMG/M metagenome (GOLD analysis project Ga0181594, IMG submission 145603) | Coastal salt marsh microbial communities from the Groves Creek Marsh, Skidaway Island, Georgia - 071413BT metaG (spades assembly) | ecosystem: Environmental > Aquatic > Marine > Intertidal zone... | reverse complement strand
AAAACCTGCTGGCGCAATGCGCCCACACCATTGACGACGACCGGCTCGAGGAATGGTCCGGTTTCTTCACGCCGGATTGCGTATACAAGATTACAAGCCGTGAGAATTTTGACGCCGGCCTGCCCCTCTCGATGGTCTATTGTACAGGCACGGGAATGCTTGATGACCGCATTTCTGCATTGCGGACCGCCAACATTTACGAGCCGCATGTCTATTGCCACATGGTTGGCGCGGTCGAAATGCTCGACCACCGGGAGGGCGAATATCACACGCGCGCCAATTTCACGGTTCTGCGCACGATGGCCGAAGGCGACATGTCGATATTCGCCTGCGGCCGGTATATCGACGTGATTGTTGATACAACCGCCGGGATGAAATTCAAGCAACGCACCATTGTCCTCGATTCGCGCCGGATCGATACTTTGCTGGTGATCCCGGTGTAGGTGCTGCCGCCAGGATGAACGGCAGGATGTTGTTCAAGCGTACCAGTTGCGGCCAGAGTGGCCGCCAATGCGGTCCTGTGAACCAGCCCCGATATTATCAGCACTCGCAGGACTTGCTGCTAAAAGTCTGATTTTGCACATTTTAACCTTCCGTTCAGGTGCCATGCAGGAAGCTTTTGATCTACGATTCTTTTAGTAAAGGAAAGGAGAAGGGTCGATGCGAAAGAGCGAAATCCGCAAACAGCTGGCAGGCTATTCACTAACGACCGCCAATATCCTCTATCACATGCCGGATCATCCGCATTTGCTGCAGAGCTATCTCTGGCAGGAGTTCGACCTGCATCCGCATTTTCCCGAACTCAGGAAGTTTCTCGATTTCTGGCGCGAAAAGCTTGATGGCCCCCTGCATTCGGTTCAGGTCGCCCACCGCAAGCTGATCAAGCCTGCAGAATTGTCGGTGGTCGGAACAGAATTCAGACTTCACTGATCACCCGGGGTCGTCGGCGCGGGCCAATCACACGCGGTCCCGATCCTTCCCCATGCCAGTCCCGGATCCAGCACAAAAAAAGGCCGGGCGCTGGGCCCGGCCGACTTCCGGTAAAACCGGTCGTCTCCAGAGGGGAACGGCTCAAGCTAGATGTCCAAGCCGGAAGGGAAGGGCTAGTCACTGGCCTTAGCCACATACAGTATTGCAATGCATAATTTGCAATACAACGACCAGTATCGCATGGGAGCCATGCAATATTGCATATTAGTGAACAATTTCAACCAATTGTCCGGAACTGAGCTGTTACCGACTGATTTTTACCGACTGATTTTTACCGAAAAAGATCTGGAAACGATATTTTTTACATAAATTTTACGTGGATATTGCGGCCACCCTTCCACCACTCTCCACAGGCGAATATCCGTTCGCGGCTGCCCGGTACCGAAGCATTTGTTGATTCCGCCGTCGCGTTCCTTGCTCGAATCACATGGTCGAAAAAGCCAGTCGCAGCGCCAGCAGGCCGAAAGCCAGCGCAAATCCGCGGCGAAACCAGGACAGAACCTGCGGGCGGGCAAGAATATGCGAGCGCACCAGTGAGGCGAAATAGCCGTAGATAACAAACACCAGAAACGTCAGCACCATGAAGACCAGTGCCAGATAAAACATGATGAATGCCGGAGACGGATCCGCTTGCGGTACGAACTGCGGCAGGAACGCAAGAAAGAAAAGTGAGAGTTTTGGATTGAGGATATTGATTGCAATTCCATTGATCACGATTTTCGCGGCCGGCATCGCCTTTCGTTCAGCATCAACCCGCAGCGGGCCGTCCTCGCGCAATACGTTCCACGCCATGTAGAGCAGATAGGCCGCGCCGAGATATTTGAATCCTTGAAACACCAGCGGACTGGCATGCAACAGGGCGGCCAGCCCGGCGATGCTGGTTGCGATATGCGGCGTAATTCCCATTGTGCAACCAAACGCGGCCAATATGCTGGCGGTCCAGCCGCGCCCGAGCCCCCAGGCCAGCGTATAGAGGACGCCCGTACCCGGCAGAATGATTACCGCCATCGACGTGATCAGGAATTCCGCGGTCATGGCGCGAGTACCGGACGCGCACGGCATTGAACCGGGCTGGCGGATGCCGGAAATTCAATATTCCCAGCGCTGCGCATTGGCGACGAGAAAATCACAAAACACCCGCACGCGAGCGACATTCTTCATTTCTTCCGGATAGACCAGATAGCATTCCATCTCCGGCATTGCGCTTTGCGGCAATATGCGAACCAGTCCGGCTTCGCTGAGCGCCAGGTAGTCCGGCAACACGGCAATGCCAATCCCGTTCTCGACAGCCCTGCGCAAAGCCGAGATATTGTTGACCGTCAGTATCGAACTGCGCGGGTCCTTCGAATCCCGCCCGGCCGATTGCAGATAATTGATATTACCGAGATAGGCCTGCGCCGTGGCGCCGTAGGAAATGATCCGGTGTTCGTCGAGATCGTCAAAGGAATTCGGCTCACCGTGTCGTTTCAAGTAAGTTGACGAGGCATAGGCGTGGAAGTGCATGGTGAATATACGCCGCCGGATAAGATCCGCCTGGACGGGCTCGCGCACGCGGATGGCGACATCGGCTTCTCGCATCGCCAGGTCGAGTTCGCCATCAACCAATAGCAGCGTCAGCTTGATGTCGGGATAAAGTTCTAGAAATTCGCCCAGCCTCGGCGTCAGCCAGTTTGTACCTATCCCAAGCGTCGTCGTGACCTTCAATTCGCCGCCGGGACGCTCCTTGCTGTCGGCCAGCCGCGCCTGCGCGTTCTCCAGTTTGAAGACCACGTCGCGGACAGTACGATACAAGGTCTCGCCCTGTTCAGTCAGGATAAGACCTCGCGCGTGACGGTGAAACAGCGGAACCTGGAGGTCTTGCTCAAGCGCGCTGACTTGCCGGCTCACCGCGGACTGGCTGAGATTGAGCACTTCGCCCGCATGGGTGAATGAGCCGGCATCGGCAGCAGCGTGGAAAATGCGCAACTTGTCCCAATCCAACGGCCTGCCTCATTCTTTCCGATTTCATCCAGCGCGACGTTCTGGCGGCCGGCTTGCAAACTACTCCGCGGCGGCCCGCTCCGTGTCCAGCGCAGCCATGAATTTTTCCGCTTCCAATGCCGCCATGCAGCCCATGCCGGCAGCCGTCACCGCCTGCCGGTAGATGTCATCCGTGACGTCCCCAGCGGCGAATACGCCAGGCACATTGGTGGCCGTCGAATCCGGGGCTGTCACTATGTACCCGTTCGGTTTGATCTCGAGCTGGTCCTTGAACAATTCCGATGCCGGTGCATGACCAATAGCGATGAAGACTCCGTCAACCGCCTTCCGCGTCGTTTCGCCGGTCTCGACATTCTTCAGATTGGCGTGGGTTACACCCAGTGGATCGGTATCACCAACGACTTCCTCAAGCGTGTGATTCCACAAGATCTCAACCTTCGGATGATTGAATAGACGTTCCTGTAATATCCGTTCCGCACGGAAAGAATCACGGCGATGTACGACCGTTACCTTGGAAGCCAGGTTGGCCAGATAAAGCGCTTCTTCAACCGCCGAATTGCCACCACCAACCACGATGACTTCCTTGCCGCGATAGAAAAACCCGTCGCAGGTCGCGCAGGCCGAGACGCCATACCCCATGAACTTTTCTTCGCTCTCGAGGCCCAGCCATTTGGCCTTTGCGCCCGTACAAATGATCAGGGAATCGCACGTCCAGGTATCGCCGCTGTCCGCCTGCAACGTGAAAGGCCGCCGCGACAGATCGACAGCCGTAATGTGATCCGCCACCATCCGGGCGCCGACATGTTCAGCCTGCGCCTTCATCTGCTCCATAAGCCAGGGTCCCTGAATGGCCTCACCAAAGCCGGGATAGTTTTCCACATCGGTTGTGATCATCAATTGCCCGCCGGGCTCAAAACCGGCGATCAACACAGGCTCAAGCATTGCGCGCGCAGCATATATCGCAGCCGTATATCCGGCCGGGCCGGAACCGATTATGATCAATTTGGAGTGCTTTGTAGAACCATCTGCCATTTTTCAGCCCAACCAATAAAATGAAGCGGAAACAGCGCCTTGCAATTGCGTTTCACCTGACCATATCCGGCCGGCGCCGCTACGGTGAATGGGATATGTAAATCAGGCAGGCCTGTCCCGCAAGCCATGCAAAAACCACATATTGATCACCTGGACGATGCCCCCGCACGCCAGATTGATGCCAACTTCGAATTGCACAAGCAACAGGTCATATTGCGCTGGATCATCGGAGCCGCCCACGCGAATCTGCTAGGCTTCACCATGATCCGGCTGGAAGCGTTCAATGTGCGGGCGCATATTCTCCGGTGAATGACGGCCTTGCCGGCGGGGGACAGGTCTACATCCGCGCGACACCGCGCGGCCCTGAGGAGCGAAGATTTCATGCGGTTGATTGGGGCCGCCTCAATATTGCTGGCGCTTGCAAGCCTGTTGCCAGGGCTTCCCCGGGCGTCTGCACAGCAGGAAAGTCAGGCGCAAACTTCGCAATTTCAAGCGATGCAATGGCGCGCGCGCTATCCATCGACACCCCTGCCAAAAATCGGCAACGGCCTGTTCACAATCCGGATTGTCAGCGACCCGTCGGCGTTGAAGATACAGCGCCTCGAAGCGATCATAGTCGAGATCAGGCGCGCTAACGGCCGGCCGGTCAACGATGCCAATGTTGCAGTTGCAGTGCGGGCCCGCGATGTTGAGCGGCGCATGCAAACTGCTCCGCGCATAACCAGGAACCTCGGCCTTGGAAAATACCGGGTGGAAGGACTGCGATTTACAATGCACGGCAGTTGGTTGCTCGAATTTGAGGTCACATCACAATCGCAAACTGACAAGACATTGCTGGAAGTATTGTTGAAATGAACTGGCACCAATCGGAGAAACGGCCAACCCCGCGCAAAAGCGCGCGCCGTGTAGCGCTCGTAACGGCACTGGCGGCATTAACTGCAGGCGTCTCGGTACCCTTCATGGCGCCGGCGCAAGACAAGACCTCAGTCGCCAGGGCACCTTGGAATGTCGACGGCTGGAACAAGGAAGAATTGCGGAAGATGCGCGGCCTGTGGATCGGCAACCTGCCGCCGTTGAAGCCGGACCCGACCAACAAATACGGAGACGACCCGCGCGCTGCAGAGTTTGGTCATCTGTTGTTTTTCGACACGCGTTTGAGCTCCAATGGCAAAATTGCCTGCGCAACCTGCCACAAGCCGGCCCTGAATTTCACCGATGGCAAAAAACTGGCGATCGGCGTGGGCATCACCAATCGAAACGCGCCAACCGTCATCGGCGCGGCTTACAACCGTTGGTTCTTCTGGGACGGCCGCAAAGACAGCCAATGGTCGCAGGCGCTGGCTTCTATCGAAAGCACCAAGGAACACAACATGCCGCGGCTGCAGGTGGTTCACGTCCTGCGGCGCAGCGCCGATTATCGCAAACGCTATCAGAGCATTTTCGGCCCATTGCCCGCCCGCGATGACCGCGAAGGCATCACGAGAGCTTTCGTCAACGTCGCCAAGGCGATCGCCGCCTACGAGCGCAAACTGCTGCCAGCTCCGGCAAAGTTCGACCGATATGTAAAAGCGTTGATCGACAAGCGCAAACCTGCGCCGGACGACCGATTGACTCTGGATGAAAGCCAGGGACTGAAAGTCTTCCTTTCCGATCAGCGCGGACGCTGCATCCAGTGTCACAACGGTCCATTGTTGTCCAACCAGTCGTTCCACAACATCGGTGTCCCGTTTCCCGGAAAAGGTGGGGATGAGAAGGGCAGGATCGCCGGCATCAAGGCGCTCCTCGGTGACGAGTTCAATTGCCTCGGGAAATACTCCGACGCCAGGCCGCAGGATTGCAAACAGCTGAAATTCCTGCGCGACAAGGGCCCCGATCTTGTCGGCGCCTTCAAATCACCAACGTTGCGATATCTCAGCAAATCGGGCCCATACATGCACAATGGCAGCATGCGAACCCTGGAAGATGTGACCTGGCACTACAGGACGTCACCAAGGGCGGGCCTCGACAAATCGGAACTGGAGCCTTTCGTGATCACCGATACGGAATTCGTTCAGCTCGAGGCCTTCCTGCACACGCTGGACGGACCGATCAATGCTCCAAAGAAATTCCTGAAAGCGCCAGGGCGGGGCTTTGCCCGGCGCTATTGATCACGACCCATTGCCGCGAAACGCCATATAGCGCCGCACAACTTCGGCCGCGAGCTCCTGCGTGGCATCGACTGGTTCGGTCTGCCAGACCTGTAGGGCGCCGTCCCAATACCGGATCTTGCCCCGCCGGATAAGCTCGTCATAAAAATACGCGAATTTCCCGGCGTCTCCACTCAACCGGATCACTTGCACTGGCTTGCCCGCGGCCAAGGCTTCACCGATCATGTTCGTGCTGTCAGAGGTCACGAGGAACCCGTCGGCCGCTGCCAGCATTTGCCGGTAAGGATTTTCGCCGTTTCCATCCCAGAAAAAAGCATTGGCCGGAAACCGCTCGGCGAGCGCCGCCATTCTGCTGGTCAACCCGTCAGGCGTGCGCCGCGAAGCGGTCGCCATGATGCTGACCCCGTTTGCCAGCAAGGCCTCGATGGCTCCGCAGGTCGTCGAAATATCATCCGGACCGAAAGCAAACTGACCGCTGGGCCCACCAATCAGGCAGGCGATTCTTGGGCCCGGAAGCCCGGCGAGCCGCGTATCGGGTCGCTCTTGCGCCGCCGCCAGCACAGCGTCGTTATGCGGATGCGGCGCGGTCAGGGTCTTGATGACATTTGCGCCGGTTACGCGGTCATGCTCAGGCGCCCAGATCAGGTCGAACACCCCGTGAGAAATACGCGGATCACCAAGGAATACGGCGAACGTGTTGCCGCCGGAGCGGCGTTTGACCGCCCTCAAGGCCGGTACCGTCTCGCGCGCAGATGCGATGACAATATCGGGGAAAGGGGGCGCAGTTGCAGGATCCGCAGGGTCGGATGGCCCCCACGGCGCAAGCGCCCTAAACAACAACCGCCGCGATACCGGACGAACGACAGGCTCGAGGCCCAACGCCCGGGCCAACCCGACACACGGTACGACGTGTCCCGGCTTCCCGGACGCCAACACGTGGATGCTCGTGCCGGATGGCAAGCTGGTTGCGCTCGATCCTCGACCATTGACGCCTGGCTGGTGCACACGAAGCTCGCGAGAAACGGACCGATTCAGATGAACTGGACCTTCAACACTTCATAGGATTTTCCGCCGCCAGGCGCATGCACCTCGATGGCGTCCCCCGATTGCTTGCCGATCAGCGCGCGCGCGATCGGGGAGGTAATCGAGATCTTGCCGCTTTTCACATCGGCCTCGCTCTGGCCGACAATCTGGTAGACTTTCTCCTCGTCGGTATCTTCGTCGACCAGCGTGACGGTCGCGCCAAACTTGATCGTGTCGCCGCCCAGTTTCGACACGTCGATTACCTCGGCGCGGGACAATTGATCCTCGAGCTCAACAATTCGGCCCTCATTGTGCCCCTGCGCCTCCTTGGCGGCATGATATTCGGCATTTTCGGACAAATCGCCATGCGCCCGCGCTTCGGAGATTGCCTGAATGATGCGCGGGCGTTCTTCCTGCTGACGTTGCCGCAATTCCTCCTGCAGCGCAGCAAATCCGCCAGCAGTCATAGGAACCTTTTCCATAACGAATCTCGCTTGTTGATCGTGCCGGAACCCTGACGGGTGGACCGGACTGTGGTGTTCATTCTGTAGATTTCCGTCGCCGCCGGCAAGTAAAACCAAAGAACGTATTCACCTGCCGCGACCAGTGAACCCGGCTCCAGCCAGGCATCGGTCAAAAACCGCCTGCACCCGGAACCCCGGCCTGTTGCCCCTCAGGAAAAATAATCCTGCAGCGCCCGGACCCGCAGGTCGCCGTCGCCATAGGCCTGAATACCCTGCGCTGCGGCCACTGCTCCTGCCAAGGTGGTGTAATAGGGTACTTTGTGCAAGAGCGCCGCCCGGCGCAAGGACATGGAATCGGCCATCGCCTGGGCCCCTTCGGTGGTGTTGAGGACCAGTTGCACCGTGCCGTTCTTGATGGCGTCGACGACATGAGGACGTCCCTCCGAGACCTTGTTGATCCGCTGGGCAACGATCCCCTGTTCGTCGAGAAAACGCTGGGTGCCCCCGGTTGCAACAATCCGGAATCCGCAAGTCGACAGCCGCCGCGCCGATTCCAGTACTCTTGGCTTGTCCGTATCACGCACCGAAATGAAGACGGTCCCGCCAACAGGCACTTTTGTGCCGCCGCCAAGCTGGCTCTTGGCAAAGGCCATTTCAAAACTGCCGTCGATACCCATGACTTCACCGGTTGAGCGCATTTCCGGCCCCAGAACCGTATCCACACCGGGGAAGCGGGCAAACGGGAAAACGGCCTCCTTTACGCCCACGTGAGCCAGCTCGACGGGCTCCAGATCGAAACTCTCCAGGGTCTCCCCGGCCATGACACGCGCTGCGATCTTGGCGATGGGTTTTCCAATTACCTTGGCGACGAACGGTACGGTGCGCGAAGCGCGCGGGTTCACTTCAAGAACGTATATCTCGTCATCCTTCAAGGCATATTGAACATTCATCAATCCGCCGACATCCAGCGCCAGCGCCATCTTCCGGGTCTGTTCCTCAAGGCGTGCAAGCATCTGCGCACCTAGCGAGCGCGGCGGCAGCGAACACGCTGAATCGCCGGAATGGATGCCCGCTTCTTCGATATGCTCCATGATTCCGGCGATATAGGCTTCCTTGCCATCGCACAGGCAATCGACATCGACCTCGGTCGCATCGGACAGATAGCGGTCAAACAAGAGCGGATTCTTGCCAAGGACCGTGTTTATTTGGCCGGTCTTGTCATTTGGATAGCGTGCCTTGACATCGGACGGGATCAGGGACGGCAAGGTTCCGAGCAGATAGTCTTCAAACGCAGCCATGTCGCGAATGATCGCCATGGCGCGGCCGCCAAGAACATAGGACGGGCGCACAACCAGCGGCAACCCGAGTTCAGCGGCAACTATGCGGGCCTGCTCCACCGAATAGGCGATGCCATTCTTTGGCTGCTTCAACCCGAGCTTGTCGAGAAGGCGTTTGAAGCGGTCACGGTCCTCAGCCAGGTCGATTGAATCCACCGATGTACCGAGAATCGGAATACCTGCTCCTTCAAGAGCATTGGCCAGTTTCAGCGGCGTTTGGCCACCGAACTGGACGATAACGCCCTTCAACGTTCCATTGCTTTGCTCTTTCGCCAGCACTTCCAGCACATCCTCGCTGGTCAGCGGTTCAAAGAACAAACGATCCGAGGTGTCATAGTCTGTCGATACGGTCTCGGGATTGCAATTGATCATGATCGTTTCATAGCCTGCGTCGCCGAGAGCAAAACAGGCATGGACACAACAATAATCAAATTCGATGCCCTGGCCGATCCGGTTCGGCCCGCCGCCGAGTATGACCACCTTCTCGCGATCACTGGGCCTGGCTTCGCAAACCGTGCTTCCGGCGAACGGCTGTTCATAGGTGGAATACATATACGCGGTCGGCGAGGCGAATTCCGCCGCGCATGTATCGATGCGCTTGTACACCGGACGGACATCCAGACTTCTGCGCAGTGCAGATACTTCCGCGTCCGTCTGGCCCGACAGGGATGCCAGCCGCAAATCGGAAAATCCGTGCGCCTTCAACATGCGGAAATTTTCCGCATCCCGGGGCAGCCCGCTGGACCTTACCCGGTTCTCCAGGTTCACGATCTCGCCGAGCCGTTCGATGAACCATTTCTCGATGCGGCAGGCGCGGTAGATTTCATCAACGCTCATGCCCATGCGCAGAGCCTGGGCGACCACCAGGAGACGGTCCGGCGTTGGCGTACCCAGCGCTGCCCGCAGAACATTCATGTCATCGCCAGCGCCCAAACCTTCGATTTCGACTTCGTCGATACCCGACAGGCCGGTTTCGAGGGACCGGTAAGCCTTTTGTACCGATTCCGAAAAGGTCCGGCCAATAGCCATTGCTTCTCCGACAGATTTCATCGCCGTCGTCAGAATGGGTTCGGCTCCGGGAAATTTTTCGAAAGCGAAACGCGGGATCTTTGTGACGACGTAATCGATGCTTGGCTCAAACGAAGCCGGCGTCGCGCCACCCGTGATATCATTGGCGATTTCGTCGAGCGTATAGCCAACCGCGAGTTTCGCAGCGACCTTGGCAATAGGAAATCCGGTGGCCTTGGACGCCAGCGCGGAAGAACGCGACACGCGCGGATTCATTTCAATGACAATCATCCGGCCGTCTTCCGGATTGACTGCAAACTGAACGTTGGACCCGCCGGTCTCCACGCCAATCTTACGCAACACTGCAATCGAAGCATTGCGCATGATCTGGTATTCGCGATCAGTAAGCGTCAGCGCTGGCGCAACCGTAATGGAATCGCCGGTATGCACACCCATCGGGTCGACGTTTTCGATCGAACAGACAATGATGCAATTGTCCGCCTTGTCGCGGACAACCTCCATCTCATATTCTTTCCATCCAAGAACGCTCTGCTCGATAAGAACTTCGGTTGTCGGTGAGGCGTCTAGACCGCGCTCGATTATGTCGAGATAATCTTCCCGGTTGTAGGCAATACCGCCGCCAGTCCCGCCCATTGTAAACGACGGGCGAATGATCGCTGGCAGGCCGATAACGTCCATGGCTTCCAAGGCCTCTTGCAAGCCCTTGGAAATGTAGCGGCGTTTGCGATCGATTTCGGTAGAGCTCCATTGCCGGCGAAACGCATCGAGCGCCTTTTCGCGCTCAACCGGATCGGCATGCGCTGCCGTGATCTCGTCGCGCTTTCGATTGAATTCCTCCTTGTCGGCCTGCTTCAGGTCGGACGCATTCGCCAGGCGCGAAGCCGGTGTCGCAAGCCCGATCTTGTCCATTGCATCGCGGAACAATTGCCGGTCTTCGGCCTTGTCGATGGCCGCTGCCTTGGCGCCGATCATCTCGACATCGAATTTTTCAAGGATGCCCAACCGCTCCAGCGACAGCGCACAATTGAGCGCCGTTTGACCGCCCATCGTCGGCAGCAGCGCAAAGCCCTTCGAACGGTCGCCGCGCTCGGTTTCGATAATCTTGGCTACAACCTCAGGTGTTATCGGCTCAACATAGGTCCTGTGCGCCATGTCCGGATCGGTCATGATCGTCGCCGGGTTCGAGTTTACAAGGACAATCCGGTAGCCTTCTTCGCGCAGCGCCTTGCAGGCTTGCGTGCCGGAATAATCAAACTCGCAAGCTTGTCCAATGATGATTGGACCGGCTCCGATAATCAGGATGGTGTCAATGTCTGTCCGTTTGGGCATCGGAAACGTGAGTGCTCCGGTTAGCGCCCGCTTGCTTGACGCAACAATGGCGCGAGGTCGGGCGCCGGTTGGCGTCCATACAAAAAGGCCGCGAAACCGGCCTGTCCGGTCCGCAGCGCATCCGCATCACAACCCCTTGCCCCAACCCTCACGTTTGAACATGCGGCCGGGTCAATATTCTATTTGCCGACGATCCGGCGAATTCCGCGCCGTCCCGCGCCAAAGGGTACTCGAGCAGCAAGCGCCGGGCTCGAAGGTCGCGCCTGATTAGACGAGAATCGCAAGGATGGGAAGCCCTCCGGGACGGCTATCCAACGCTGCTGTGGCTGCCGGTCCCGTCCCTCCTCTATAGACAGGGCCCGGTCTAAGATCTCCAATGGTGATGGAGCGCACATAATCTGCCTTCAGGCTCTGCTAGCACTGGGCATTACCTTCCATCCGGCCCTTTACGGAGGATTAGCATGACAGCCCTACCCTGTACCCCGGGATCCAGGTTTTCGTCCGCCAGGAATCTGGCGGCAAGAGCGGCAATGATTGCCGGCCTGGCCTTTTCCGCGCTGGCCTTTGCGCCAGCCGCCTCAACATCCGTCTACGCGCAAACCGCCGCAAACCCGCCTGCCGCGGGATCCCCAAGCTCGGGACCGCAAGGCGCCGGTCCGCAATCGGGTCCGTCTGCCGGCGG
>Ga0181594_10004746_pt1 | contig 12017 bp, 9 predicted proteins | sample 071ome_18_FD_145603 | JGI IMG/M metagenome (GOLD analysis project Ga0181594, IMG submission 145603) | Coastal salt marsh microbial communities from the Groves Creek Marsh, Skidaway Island, Georgia - 071413BT metaG (spades assembly) | ecosystem: Environmental > Aquatic > Marine > Intertidal zone... | reverse complement strand
CCCCGCGAGTTCGTTCGCGCCGTGATGCCCACCCAGAAGCGGGACGACCGATGACCCATCCGGTGACACGGCGATCACGGGCGGTTCGGCCCGCTTGTCCGAAAGGTCCGGGGCCAGGGTGCGGATCAGGATACCCGTCGCGCAGATACCGATCACCGGGCGGCCGTTGCGGAACAGGCCGCGCAGATGTGCGCCCGTCTCGGTGAAGGTCTCGTCGCAGTCCGATGTGCGTCCGGCGAGGCCATGCACCTCGCCCGAGCCAAGCCTGTCGCGGATGTGGGTGGCGAGCCTTGCGCCGTCCGCCGTCAGGGCCAGCAGGACAGGGTTCGCCGCTAGGCCCATGCCGCCCCCCGGCGATGGATCAGGATCATGGAGAAGTAGGGCGCGCGGGCGTCGTTCAGCGCGGACAGCGGCGTGTGGCGTTCCCCGTCCATGGTCGCGTGCTCGATATATTCGGCCCGGTCGTCCAGACCCATCTCGGACAGGAGCGTCATGATGCGCGGCAGGTGGCGGCCGACCTTGATGATCGCCGCGGCGTCGCTGGCCTCCAGCCGGGCGCGGAGCGCCTCGTCGGGCAGGGGGCCCGGCAGCACGGTAAGCACGTCGCTCTGGGCGGCCAGCGCTTTGCGGGACACCGCCGCGCAGGCAGTGAGCGAGGAGACGCCGGGCACCACCTCGACCGGCCAGTCCTCGGCCAGCCGTGCGAAAAGGTACATGAAGGAGCCGTAGAAGAACGGATCCCCCTCGCACAGGATAGCGACGTCGCGGCCTGCGTCGAGATGTGTGCCGATCTGCTCCGCGGCGCGGTCGTACACACCCTCGACCGGAAACCGGTCCGCCGAGAGCGGCAGTCGGATGACGATTTCCTCCGCGTCGCCGGGCATGTGGGGCGCGGCGATGCGGCGCGCGAGGCTGTCGCCGGTCTCCGGCGCGGGATAGGCGATTACCTTCGCGTCGGAAAGGACGCGCGCGCCTTTCAGGGTCATCAGTTCTGGGTCGCCCGGCCCGACGCCGATGCCGATGGCGGTTCCTTTCGTGGGTGCGCCGGTCATGTTCGGATCGTGCTCCACTGGGTCACGGGCATGGCCGGCCGCCAGCCGGTGCGTGCGCCAACCGGCTCGGCATGGCTGACCGCGATACGGGTCAACTCGCCGCCATATTCGGCATGGGTTGCCAGCAGGACCTGCTCGCCTTCGGTGGTGACGGCGTTGGCGGCGAGCCGCCCACCCGGCTTGAGACGCGCCCAGACAGCCGCGACGAGATCTTCCGACAGGCCGCCGCCGAGGAAGACCGCATCCGGATCATCCAGTTCGCCGATGGCGCGGGTGTTCTCCGCCGTCACGATTTCCAGGAACGGCGTGCCGAGGCGGCTCGCATTGGTGGCGATCATGGCGCAGCGCCCGGCCTCGCGCTCGACCGCCGTGGCGCGGGCACCTTGGCCCTGCACATCCTGGGCGGCGCGCAGCCACTCGATCGCGACAGAACCGCAGCCCGCGCCCAGGTCCCAGAGATACGCGCCGGGCCGGGGGGCAAGCGTGGCGACGGTGGCGGCGCGCACCACGCGCTTGGTCATCTGGCCGTCATGGACGAAGGCATCGTCCGGCAGTCCGGCGGTGAGCGGGAAATAGCGTGCGGTGGGCCCCGGAAGGCATTCGACGGCCACGGTGTTCAGGTCGGCGACGTCCTTTTTGTCCCAGCTATCTGCTGTTCCCGAATGCCGGACCTCGTCCGGTGCGCCCATGTTTTCCAGCACCGTGATCGTGCTCGGTCCGAACCCGGCGGCGTTCAGCGTGGCCGCGACCTGTTCCGGGGTGCGCCCGTCATGGCTCAGGATCAGCAGGCGCCGGCCCGGCAGGATGTGGGCGTTCAGTAATTCCAGCGGGCGTCCGTGCAGGGTCAGGCAGGTGCAGTCGTGCAGCGGCCAGCCGAGACGCGCGGCAGCCAGGCTGAACGCGCTGGGCGCGGGCAGGATCGCCATGTCCTCGGGTTCGAAATGGCGGGCCAGGGTGGAGCCGATGCCGAAGGACATGGGATCGCCCGTCGCCAGCACCACGACGCATTTGTCCCGGGCCGCGGAAATCTCGGAGACAATGTTGTCGAGGGGGAATTCCCACTGGATCTTCCGTGCCATCGTGTCGCCCGCCATCTCCAGATGGCGCGCGCCACCCACGAGAAGATTGGCGCTGTCGATCAGCGTGCGCGCGGACGCAGTCAGGCCTTCGAGCCCTTCGGCACCGATCCCGACAACATGCAGCCAGCCGGTCATGTCGCCTCCCGCGCCGCGCGGGCGAGCGCGTTGACCGTGGCGGCGGCAACCGCGCTGCCGCCGCGCTGGCCGGTGAGCGCGATGAAGGGGGCGGGCGCGATGTCGGACAGGGCCGACTTGGACTCTGCCGCGCCGATATAGCCGACCGGCATGCCGACGATCAGCGCGGGCTTCGGCCAGCCGGCGGCCAGCCCCTCAAGGAGTCGGAACAAGGCCGTGGGCGCATTGCCGATTGCGACCACCGCGCCGGACAGGAATTCCGGCCAGAGCTCGACCGCCGACGCGGAGCGTGTGGTCCCGCCACGCGCGGCGTTCCCGGCGACGCTGCCGAGGCCGAGGGTGCAGATCACACGGTTGTTCGCGGGCAGGGCGGACCGGATCACCCCGTCGGCCACCATGCGGGCATCGGCCAGCACCGGCATGCCCGCATTCAGGGCTGCGATTCCGGCTTCAGCCGCGCCGTCGGACCAGACAAGGTCGGCAATCGCGGCGCTGTCGCCGGCGGCATGGGCGATGCGCAGCGCGATGTCCTGCATCGCGCCGGGCAGGCCCGAGACGTCGCAACTCTCGCGGATGGCCGCGAAGGATGCAGCGTAGATCGCCTGCGGGTCGCGGACGTAGTCGAAGGTGCCGTCGGACATGTCGGGTGTGCCGGGTTCGGCTCAGTCGTCCCCGCCCGGGAGCGACTTCGGTCCGAGCGGGTGATCGGCATGCGGATAGGGGTGGTGACCATGATCGTGGCTGTGATCGTGGCTATGGCCATGATGATGGTCGTGCCCATGATCGTGGTCATGCCCGTGGTGGTGATGGTGCCCGGCATCGCCGGTGCCGATCCCCTCCACATGGTGGTGGTGGCTTTCCTGCGGCAGGCCGACCTCCGCCTCGAAGCCCAGGACCTGTTCACGATACTTGCACATCTGGCAGTTCATCAGGTTCGCACCGTTGAGGATTTCCTCCAGACGGTCGGCGAAGGTCTCCAGTACCAGCGGGTGATCGTTCAGATAGGGTGCCTTGATGAACTGGATGTTCGGGTTCTCTGCGGCGACCATGTCGGTGTGGTCGTAGATGCGGTTCACCAGAATGCCGGTGAACAGGAAATACGGGAACACGACGATGCGCCGGTAGCCCAGCTTGACCGCGTGTTCCAGCCCCGGCTTCACCAGCGGGAAGGTGACACCGGAATAGACGGTCTCACCCCAGCCCAGGCCGAGACCTTCCCACAACATGCGCGAGACCTTGGCAACGTTGGAGTTGGCGTCCGGGTCCGACGCGCCGCGCCCGACGGTGACCAGCATGGTCTCGTGTCGGGGCACATGTCCGTGTTCCGCATCCGCGCGCGCCAGTGCCTCCTCGACCCGTTCGCCCGCGGCGCGAATCATCTTCAGATCGATGCCCAGTTCGCGGCCGTAGATGATTTCGACACCGTCATGCTGCGCGGCATAGGTGTTGAGGACGGAGGGGATGTCGTTCTTGGCGTGGCCGGCGGCGAACAGCATGCCCGGCAGGGCCAGGATGCGCGTCGCGCCGCGTTCAATCAGCTTGTCGAGTCCGTCGCGGATGATGGGAGTCGCGAATTCAAGGAATCCGTGTTCGACATCGCGGTCGGAAAACCGCGCGCGCAGGGCATCGGCGACGGCTCCGAACTCGCGCACGGCGCCTTCGTCGCGGCTGCCGTGACCGCACACCATGATGGCAAAATCGTCAGACATGTCTGTCTCCTGTGGCGGGCAATAGACCATGCCTGCACCGCCCGGCCAAGGGTGGCGGCGGGGTTTATCCGAAGCCAGGTCGATTGACGCGGCGCGCAGGCCGCTCGCAGGATGCCGGCCATGCTTTTCAATCCGGACAGCGCCGGGGTTTCGCCCCCGGTCATTCTATTTCTGGCCCTCGCCCTTGATGCGGCGTTCGGCGAATTCGGTCCGGCTTTCCGCGTCCTGCCGCATCCCGTGGCGATGATCGGCGGCCTGACCGGATGGTTCGACCGGCGGCTGAACAGGGAGCGGCGCAGCGAGAGCGCGCGCTTCGTGCGCGGCGCTGTGGTGACGCTGCTGATGGTGGCCCTGGCGGCGGGTGCCGGCTGGGGGCTGCACCGCCTGGCGAGCACTGTCATGCATGGATGGGCGATCGAGGTGCTGGCGGTCACACTGCTGTTGGCGCAACGCAGTCTGTTCGACCATGTGCGCGCGGTGGCGCGGGGTCTGGAGCGTGACGGCCTCACCGGCGGGCGCGCGGCGGTGGCGCGGATCGTCGGCCGTGATCCTGAAGAACTCGACCGCCACGGGGTCGCGCGGGCCGGGATAGAGAGCCTGGCGGAAAGTTTCTGCGACGGGGTCGTCGCACCGGTGTTTTGGTACCTGCTTCTCGGTCTGCCGGGGCTCGCGGCCTACAAGGCCGTCAACACGATGGATTCGATGATCGGTTATCGCACCGTGCGTCATGCGGCTTTCGGCCGGACGGCGGCCCGCCTCGATGATGTGATGAACTATATTCCTGCGCGCGTGGCGGCGGCCCTGATCGTGGTGGCGAGCGTCTTCGTGCCGGGCGGGCGGCCGGGCGCGTCGTTCCGGGTTATGGCGCGCGACGGCGGCAAGCATCGCTCTCCCAACGCCGGCTGGCCGGAAGCGGCGATGGCGGGCGCGCTGGGCGTGGCGCTGGCGGGACCGCGCAGCTACCACGGTGCCGTTATGAACGAGCCGTGGGTCGGCGGGGAGTTTCCGGCCCGTATCGGCCCGCCGGATATCCGCCGGGCGTTATACGTCTTCGTGGTCGCGTGCCTGCTGGAGGCCGTGATTGTCGCCCTGATCGCGAGCCTGTTTCTCGCGGGGGGGCTGGTCTAGCCGTTCTTTTCGGGCTGGGGATTCGCCCATTTGGCGATCAGGTCGATCCAGATCTGATTGGGAGTGTAGAACGCGCCGTGCCCCGCGCCGACTTCGATAACGACCTCTTCATAACTCAGCTTTGGCGCTTTTTCGGCGGCTTTGCGGCAAGTGCCGGCGAGTTTGTCTGCCTTGTCGAAGACGGAAAGCATGCGGCCCTGCAGCCGGGCGGCATCGTTCGAGAGGAACCGGTCGTAGTTGAGACGCACCGGTGCCTTCTCGCATCCGGCCAGAGAAACAAGGTTGAGATCGGGTTGCGGGATGAAGGTGCCGGCCAGCAATGCAATCTGCCCGCCCTTGGAATAACCGACAAGGGTGATGTTCGACGCCGGCACGCTGCGCGCGACGAGGGCCTCCACCTGCTTCACGACGCGTTCGCGCGCATAGCGGCGCGGATTGGTCTTTTCCTTGCGATGCTCGGAAATGGCCTCGAATCCGGCGCCGGCCAGCGCGGTGAGAATCTTGTCGTATTCGAACAGGCCGCGGGTGGAATGGGGCTCGGTCAGCGGGTGAGTCTCGGGCCAGGCCCCGTGCAGATAGATCATGTATTTCGCGGCGGGGTCCGGCTGTTCCGGAACGTCGCCGTGGATTGCGCCAGCCTGCGCTGTGGTGCTGACCGAAAGGGCAAGGGTCAGTGCGGCGGCGGCCATGGTCCAAAATCGATGCATCCGACTCTCCTGTGTCACGTCACTCCTGCCGGTTTTCACGCGCGATGTCGAGGAGTTGCGCGGTATCAATGTGTGCTTCCATATGGTCGGCCAATCGGTCCAACGCAACCTCAATGTGATCATTCCACCGGATTGTGGCGGAAACCCGGTTGTCGATCTGGCTGACGTAGGCGTGGCGGAAATCATCCGCTGCGAACAATTCATGCAGATAGGTGCCGGCGATCCGGCCGGTGCTGTCCATGGCGCCGTCGGGCCGCCCGTCTTCCAGTGTTACGAAGGCCCGCACGGTGTCGGGTCCCGTCGTGCGCCCCATATGCATCTCGAAGCCATGCACCGGCCGTCCGTTGGCGGCAACTCCGTGCACAGGTGCGAGGCGCTTGGCGCCTTCGATAACGGTCTCGATATCGAGCAGACCCAGACCGGGCGTCGCGCCCGGGTTACCCTCGACCCCACCGGGATCGGCCACGCGACTGCCCAGCATCTGGTAACCGCCGCACAGGCCGACGACATGGACACCACGGTCGGCGGCATTCCGGATGGCTTCGGTCCACCCGAGAAGGTGGAGTTCATCGAGATCGGCGCGGGTCGATTTCGAGCCGGCGAGCAGGATGAGGTTGGCGTCCGCGGGGAAGCTCTCGCCGGGTGATACCAGCCGCACCGCGACATCGGGTTCGGCGGCCAACGGATCCAGGTCGTCGAAATTGGCGATGCGGGGCAGTTTCGGAACGGCGATGCGTATGCGGGCGGCGGACCAGCCGGCGGTGCTGTAGCGGCCTTCGAGGGAGGCCGTGTCCTCGGCGGGCAGGGCGCGGGCCCCGTCGAACCACGGCACGACGCCCAGCGAGGGAAGGCCGGTGTGTTCCGCGATGATCGGCAGGGCGCCGTCGAACAGGGACGGGTCGCCCCGGAACCGGTTGACGATGTAGCCCTTCAGCCGCGCCTGTTCGGTGGAGTTGAGAAGCGTCCAGGTTCCGACCAGTGCGGCGATAACGCCGCCGCGCTCGATATCGCCGATCAGGGCCACGGGAATATCGGCAGCTTCCGCGAAACCCATATTGGCGATGTCGCCGTCGCGCAGATTGACCTCGGCCGGACTGCCCGCGCCCTCGACCAGGATGAGGTCGGCCTCGGACGAAAGGCGCTCGAACGCCGCGCGCACGGTCGTGAGCAGGCCGGGCTTCATCGCGTGGTAGGCGCGTGCATCGGCGTTGCCGGTGACGATGCCGTCCACGACGACCTGCGCGCCGATCTCGCTCTGGGGTTTCAGAAGGATCGGGTTCATGTCGGTGACGGGTGCGGTGTTCGCCGCGCGCGCCTGCAGCGCCTGGGCCCGTCCGATCTCGCCATATATTCCGCCGGGACCCAGCGCGGGCGCGGCATTGTTTGACATGTTCTGCGGCTTGAAGGGCCGCACCGTCAGCCCCTGCCGGGTGAACAGGCGGCACAGCCCGGCGACGATCAGCGACTTGCCGACATCGGAACCGGTCCCCTGGAACATGATGGCCGGAGTCATGGGGACGGCACCGCGTTCAGAACTCGATGCCTTTCTGCGCCTTCACGTCGTCGCGGAAGTGGTGTTTCACCATGGTCATGTCAGTGACCATGTCGGCGGCCTCGATCAGTTCGTCCTTGGCGTTACGCCCGGTGACCACGACGTGCAGGCCCTCAGGCTTGGCCTTCAGACCGGCGACCACTTCGTTGATGTCGAGGTGGTCGTAGCGCAGCGGGATGTTGAGTTCATCCAGTACGACCAGGCCGAATTGCAGATCGGCGATCATCTCTTTCGCCATTTCCCACGCAGCGTTCGCCGCGGCTATGTCGCGCTGGCGGTCCTGAGAGTCCCAGGAAAAGCCTTCGCCCATCACACGGATCTCCACCTGATCGGGGAAGGCTTCCAGCACGTGGCGTTCGCCGGTCTCCCACTTGCCTTTGACGAACTGCACGATGCCGACCTTCATGCCGTTGCCGATGGCGCGCATCGCAAGGCCCATCGCGGCAGTTGTCTTCCCCTTGCCCTTGCCGGTGTGGACCATCAGCAGGCCCTTTTCCCGGGTCTTGGTGGCCAGCATGCGGTCGCGCGCGGCCTTCTGCTTGCGCTTCTTCTCCGCCCAGCGGGCGTCGTCTTCGTTCGCGGGGGTGGGCGTGTCGCTCACGCGGTGTCCTCCAGAGATAGCCCGGCCAGTTCACGGAGCCGAGCATAGGCCGAGTTCGACCGGGCCTGCCACAGGCCACTGTCGATGGCTTCCAGGAATCGCGCGGCCATTTCTGCCAGCGCGGCGGGATTGTGGGCGTCCAGAAACGCGCGGACGTCGTCGTCCTCCAGGAATGCGGTATGAACGGCGTCGAACTGGTCGTCGCGCACCGCGCCGGTGGTGGCGGCAAAGGCGAACAGGTAATCGACTGTCGCCGTCATCTCGAACGCACCCTTGTAGCCGTGGCGCATGACGCCTTCGATCCATTTGGGATTTGTCACGCGTGCGCGTACGACACGGGAGATTTCCTGCTCCAGCGTACGTGTTTTGGGCGCAAAGGGACGGGAATGGTCGTTGTGGTAGATCGCCGGTTGCGCTCCCGATTCCATCCGCACCGCGGCGGCCAAGCCACCCTCAAATTGGTAGTAATCGTCGCTGTCGAGCAGGTCGTGCTCACGGTTGTCCTGATTATGGACCACGGCGTCCACACCCGAAAGGCGCGCGGCGAAGGTTTTCTGGGCAGGTACGCCGTACGTGCCCGGTTTTCCGGTTCCGGCGCCGGATCCGTACGCCCAGCCACCCCAGGCGATATAGGCGCGCGCTAGATCGTCGGCATGGGTCCAACCGCCTTCGTCGATCAGGGCCTGCAATCCGGCGCCGTAGGCGCCCGGTTTTGAGCCGAACACCCGGTAACTGGCTAGCCGGAACGCGTCGGACTCGGACGTTCCCGAGGCGATGGCCGCCTGCGCGTCGGCCCTGACGCGCGCGGCGATCGGATTGTCGCGCGCGGATTCGTCCCCGATCCCGGCAATCGCCGCCACGGCGCTGTCGAACAGGTCGATCAGGCCGGGAAACGCATCCCGGAAGAAGCCCGATACCCGCAGGGTCACATCGACACGCGGCCGGTCGAGTACGGAGACCGGCAGAATCTCGAAGCCAGTGACCCGGCGCGAAGCCGAATCCCAGGTCGGACGTGCACCGATCAGGGCCAACGCCTGGGCGATGTCGTCACCGCCCGTACGCATGTTGCTGGTGCCCCAGGCCGACAGCGCGATGGCGCGCGGCCAGTCGCCGTGCTCCTGGGCGTGGGTCTCGACCAGAAGCTGTGCGGATTTCCATCCCAGCTCCCAGGCCGCGGGGGTCGGCACGGTGCGGGTATCGACTGAGTAGAAGTTTCGCCCGGTGGGCAGCACATCGGGACGTCCGCGTGTCGGCGCGCCGGAAGGCCCGGGCGCGACGAAGCGGCCGTCTAGGCCGGTGAGCAGGCCCGCGAGTTCCGCGTCGCCCGAGGCATCGACGGCGGGTGCGAGGTCGGATTCGATTCCGTCGAGGACGGCGCGGGTGCGTGCCCAGCCTGGGTCCGGCTTACGGGTTCCGTCGATCAGGGCGTTAGCCAGTTCCTCCAGCCGCTCGACCGTATCGCCGGCGGTCCGCCATGGGTCCGTACCGGACAGCGCGCTCGGATGCGGGCCGTCCCACGGTGCGGCGAAGTCGCAGTCGAGCGGGTCGAACCCGAGGTCGAGGTCGTCCGCCAGAGCGCGTGTCAGCGAGGCATCCGCGCCGGTCCCATCACTGCGCGGCAGGCGGGCGAGCGCGGCCAGCAGTCCGGTGCGCAAGCCGCCTTCGGGCGATTGGCCGAAGACATGCAACCCGTCGCGGATCTGCATTTCCTTCAGTTCGCAGAGGTATCCGTCGAGGCGCGCCAGCGCGTCGGCCTCGCTCGGGTCGGCATCGGCGGCGAAGCCGAGGTCCTTGTCCAGCCCGGTCGTGCGCACCAGCTCGACGATCTGCGTGCCCAGTACCTTGAGCCGCCGGGGATCGACATTGGCGGCCTCGTAGTACTCATCGACCAGCGCCTCCAGATCCTTCAGCGGGCCATAGGTCTCGGCGCGGGCCAGCGGCGGCGTCAGGTGGTCGATGATCACCGCAGCGGTGCGGCGCTTGGCCTGGGTGCCCTCGCCGGGATCGTTGACGATGAAGGGATATATGTTCGGCAGCGGTCCCAGCGCGGCCTCGGGGAAACAGTCCCGCGACAGCGCGACCGCCTTGCCCGGCAGCCATTCGAGGTTGCCGTGCTTGCCAAAATGGACGACCGCGTCGGCGCGGAAGCTCTCCCGCAGCCAGGCATGGAAAGCGAGGTAGTTGTGGGGTGGGACCAGGTCCGGGTCGTGGTAGCTCGCCGCCGGATCGATGTTGTAGCCGCGCGCCGGTTGCAGGGCGATGGCGGCATGGCCGCAGCGATAGGCGGGGATGGCGAAGGCCCCGCAATCGGTGTGGCCGGCCAGGAACATCGGGTCGGCCTCGGGCGGTCCCCAGCGCTCGGTGACGGCTGTGCGCACAGCAGCGGGAAGTGCCGCGAAGAAAATTTCGTAGTCGGGCAGGGTGAGGGTTTCCGGAACCTCTCGGAACCGGACGCCCGCATTGGTCGGACCCGCCTGCAGGCGGCGAACCAGTTCATCGCCATCCTCCGGCGCGCCGTCGATCCGGTAGCCGGTTTCGGCCATGGCTGCCAGCGTCCGGACCACCCCGGCGGGGGTGTCGAGGCCGACGCCGTTGCCGATCCGGCCGTCCCGGTTGGGATAGTTGGCCAGCACCATTGCGACGCGGCGGTCCCCGACAGGGGTGCGGCGCAGCTTCGCCCAGGCGGCGGCGAGGTCGGCGACGAAGCCGATCCGGTCGGGCACCGGCTCATAGGCGACCACATCGGTCTGGGTGGCGTCGTCGCGCCGGGCGCGTCCCTTGAAAGAGACGGCACGCGACAGGATACGTCCGTCCACTTCGGGTAGGGCGACGTTCATGGCGATGTCGCGCGCCGACAACCCGTTCGCTCCCTCGCGCCAGGCCTGCTCGTTCGACCCGGCGAAGACCACCTGCAGCACCGGCGCGTCGGTCGCGGCGAAAGGGCCGCGATCCGTCTCCGCACCCGGGGCGGACAGGGCAAAGCCGGTGGCGTTCAGGATGACGTCCGGGGGCGTGGCCTCGAAGGCCGCGGAAACGATCCCGGCGGCGACGGGGTCCTTCAGGCTGGCGGCGTGGACCGGCAGCGGGTTCAGGCCTTTCTCCCGAAGGGCGTGCACCAACGCATCGACCGGAGCGAGGTTCGCGGCCTGCATCAGCGCCCGGTAGAACACGATTCCGGCGACGGGCGCGTCCGCGATCCAGTGCGCCTGTAACGCGTCACGCGTGATTTCACCCTGGCCCGGCCAGTAGAGCCCTGCCCGCATCAGTGGCGCGGGCTCGCGCCAGCTGGTGGCGCGGCCGATGGTGTCGGCGGCGAAAGCGAGGAACTGGTCCGCGTTGGCGATGCCGCCATGCACGAGATACTGCCAGAGCCGGTGGCTGGCCTCGGCGGGTAGGGTGGACAGGCTGGTCAGCTCGGCATCGGGCTGGTCGTCGCCGGGCAGGAAGGCGACGGGGATGTTCGCTGCGCGGCAGGCCGCCGCGATCTCATCGACGCCGTAGGGCCAGTAGCCGCGCCCGCCGAGCAACCGGCAGACCACGAGCTTCGCGTGTTGCACGACCGTCTCGACATACAGATCGACGGACATGTTGTGTCCGAGCCGCAGCGTGTTGGCGAGGCGCAGGCTCGGGGTATTGGGATCGGCCTCGTGGCGCGCGCCATGGGCGGCTGATAGCGCGGCGATCTCGGTGTCGGCGGCGGTCAGCACCACGATATCGCCCGCCGTCTGGGCAAGATCGACGGCCTCGGAGCCGTCGTCCACCGCGCCCGGCGCTGCGGCGAGCAGGTGCATCAGATCGGACCTGAAAGCCCCTCACCCATGGGGAGAGGGGTTTGGGGTGAGGGGGTAAGTCCCCACCGAGAAAACCTGGATGTATCGTAACCCCTCACCCGGTTCGCTTCGCTCACCACCCTCTCCCTATGGGAGAGGGTTGGCGGCACTCCCTGCGCTTGAAATCGCAGCCTCGATGGCGCTGCGGTCCATCCCGGCGCGACCGATGACTACCAGTTCGGTGCCCGCCGTCTCACCCTCGGCCCAGTCTCGGTCGAAGTAGC
>Ga0181594_10004743_pt1 | contig 12022 bp, 7 predicted proteins | sample 071ome_18_FD_145603 | JGI IMG/M metagenome (GOLD analysis project Ga0181594, IMG submission 145603) | Coastal salt marsh microbial communities from the Groves Creek Marsh, Skidaway Island, Georgia - 071413BT metaG (spades assembly) | ecosystem: Environmental > Aquatic > Marine > Intertidal zone... | reverse complement strand
GCCCGCGCCACTCTTCTCGCCACCCTTTGTCTTTGCTACCCGCTGAGCGGGCCTGCCGTCGTTATCGCAGCGCTGGACTTTGATGATGCGTCAGGCGGCTTCGATACCTCTCTCGACAGCGCCTTCAACGATGTCACCAACCTGATTTTCAACGATGATCTCGGGCGCCTGACCGACTATGCCGGCGTCTCGGGGAGGGCGCTCGGCACCAGCGGCTTCACCAGCGGCAACGTGGTCCACCTGACGCTGCTGGGGGACGGAGATTGGCTGTTCACCGTTGAACGCCTCCTCTTCGACCTCCGTGCTTCAGCTGCGGGCCCCAAGGAATGGGGCATTCAGGTTCCGGGCGCGGATTTCATTTCGGGCTCGCTCAGCACGGATTTCACCAGCTACGTTGTCCCCGTCTCAGGAGCGAGCGCGCTCAGCGAGCTCACCATCGACCTGCTCGGAACCGGGGCGTCCTCTGTCAGCGGGACCCTGCGCCTCGACAACCTCATCATCGAAGGCCAAGTAAGTGCCGTCTGGCACGAGGTGGCTGAGCCGGGAACGCTGTTCTTGGTGTTGCTTCTTTTCGCCGGCCTGGCAGCGCAACAACTACCCGCTTGGCGACGACGCAAACAGACGACGGCTGGTCAGCCCGCGGCCTCGTGAGCCCACTCGCGCCAGGCATCAAGCAGCGGAAAATAAAGCCCCAGCCGGATCGGACGCTGCTCGCCTGCCGCCAGGGCATGCGCGTAGCGTTCGAGCTGCGGTCGATAGCGCTCGAGCTCGGAGTCGAGCCACGCTTCCCGGCCGCCACCGCTGTGGCTGCCTGTTTTGAAATCAATAATCCAGCGCTGCCCGGCGGAATCAACAAACGTGCGGTCGAGCACCAACCGCTGCACGCCCTGCGTGCCGACAGTTCCCAGACACAGCTCGACCGCAACGTCAGTATGCGACCGGTCGAACAGCCAGCGACCGCGTTCGCTTTGGCTGACGTTGCGCACAACCTGCATCACTGTCTGTACTGCGGTCGCCAGATGCTCAGCGGATACGCCCAGCGCGCGTAACTGCCCCCGGGCGAAAAGCTCAAGTCGCGCCAGCACGGCCTCATCCAGGCCCCAGCCCGTCCCGCGACCGAGTTCCTGCAACACACGATGGGCAACGGTGCCAACATGTCTGGCGACCAGCCCGGCCCAGTCAAAGGGAATTTCCTCGCGCAGCTCAATTGCCGCCGGCGCGCGTGGCACAGCAGCGGGCAGGTGAGTCAAAGCCACCCTGCGCAGTTCAGCTTTCACCACAGTCGCCTCAGGCGGTTCTGCGCCCGCATCGGGTTCGGTCGCGCACTGCGCGAACGCGCTTTGCATCCTCGGCCACAACAGCTGCAGTAAGGAGCCCTTGCGCGGTACAAAATCCCCCGCCTGGTTTCTTTCTGCACAGCCGAACAGGTGCAGATGCCGGCGCGCGCGGGTGAGTGCGACGTAGATCACCCGCGTGCTCTCCGCCTCTTCTTCGAGCTTGTCGCAGAACTTGAGATAGCGATAGAGCGTTTGCGCATCACGCGCCGGCCGCGGCGCCATCAGCAATGCCCGCAGCGCACCAAAACCACCCTCGGTGCGCCACAGCATGAGCTCACCGGTACCGCCCGACGCCGTGCGCCCTAACCCCGGCAGGAATACGTGATCGAATTCCAGGCCCTTTGCGGCGTGCATGGTCATCACCTGAACCGCACCCGCTGCGTCACCCCGGCCGCTGGCGTATCGACCGTTGAAACGGGACTCGAGCCCGTCAGCAGTCATCGGGCGGCCCTCTCGCTCAAACGCGGCAATCTCATCCAGGCACAGTCGGGCGTCATCCAGCTCGCCCGGGTCCGCCACGAGCGCTGGACCTCTGAGAGCCAGCCAGGTTTCCTCGAGGACCTCGGAAAACGGGCGCATGGAAAGCCGCTCCTGCGCACCCGTCATGACGCCGCAAAGGCTGCGGGCGCGCACCTGTTCGCCGGGCTCCAGGCGAGCGAGCAGGAATTCGTCGCCGACGGCATGCGCGAACGTATCCGCGTCATCCGCCAGAACCTTAAGAGAGTTCAGAGTCAGACCGCACCAGGGGGCACGCAGCACCGCAAGCCAGGCTGCGCGGTCCGCCGGGTGCAGCAGCGCACGCGCCAGAGCCAGCAGGTCCGACACCACAGGCAATGACGTGAAAGGCTTGATCTCACGCGCTGCCAGCGGCACTCCATGCTCCTGCAGCTTGCTGGTAATCGGACCCAGATGGCTGCGCGCGCGCACCAGGATAGCCAGCGACGCGTTCGGGTCAGCGCGTTGCGTCGCGAGTACGGCCTCGACCAGGGATCTGGCCTCTGCATCCACATCCATGGTTTCAAGCGCATGCATGACGACCGGATTGCCCTGGCCTGCGCGCACTGCCTGCTGCGCCACAAAGTGCCGCGGGTCGGTGTTGATGACCCGCATGGCGTCCGGCAGCGCCATGTTGATCCAGGCGACCAGATCGGCCTGGGAGCGGAAATTGCTGCGCAGGGTGAGCCCTTCCAGCGGCACGTCACCGATGCGCCCGCGGGCGAACACCGTGTTGAACAATTCAACGTTGGCGTCACGAAACCGATAAATGGACTGCATGGGGTCACCGACCACAAACAGCGTTCGCCCATCGCCCGGCTCCCAGCCCGAGACCAGGGTTTCGATCAGCCCCAGCTGCGTCTCTGAGGTGTCCTGAAATTCGTCGACCAGCAGATGACGTATCTGGTAATCCAGACTCAGCGTCAGGTCCGTCGGCTGCTCCGGCGTCCCCAGCGCCTGGCGCGCTGCGAGCGCGAAGGTCACATAGTCAGCGCGTCCGTCGACATCGCGCATGACCTGAAGATGAGCGGTGGCGGTCAGCAGAAGCTGCGCAAACGCCTGCGCAATTTCGAAATCACCCGGCTCGAAAACACGCAACGGCAGGTACTTAGCCAGTTCGAAGCACCGGTGCAGGCCGTCGATGTTCTGCAATGCCTCCGCTACGTCAGACCAGAGGGCCTTCATCTCCTTGTTGCGGCCTGCACCGGCTGGAAACCCCTGGTTTTTATTGACGGTCTTGCGCCACGAATACGGCCCTTTTCCGGTCAGAAACAGCCCGATCACTTCCCGCCACTGCGCAAGATGAGCGTAATCGGCAGCAGGGAAGGACTGCAGGTCGCGCAGCGCACTGTCGTCCATGTTGGAGCCCGCGTGAATGCACAGCTGCAGGATTTGCTGCCGCAGATCCGGCGTCAGACGCGCTGCACATTCCGACAGACGCAAGCCAACATGCTGCTCAAACGAGCGCTCACAGAATTCGCGGTCGAGACCATGTCCCAGCAGCGGCAGCCAACGGTCACGCTTACCCAACAGGGCCGCGACCATGTCCTCCAGACCCGACCAGTTGTTGTCCAGATGCTGCAGGGCCTGGCGCACAATCGGGCGGCCGGGGTCGGTAATACCCGCCAGTGCCCGGCGAGCGGCTTCGCGATACAGCGCAGGCGCATCCTGCTCGACTCGCGGGTGTCCTGGCAGACCAGCGGTGACCGGCATGCGCCGCACCAGACGCTGATTGAGCGCATCAATGGTCGTGATCCTTAACCGCGCCGGTTGCTCGGCCAGTCGCCAGTCGCGCGCTGCGTCCTGCGCCCGCGCCGCCGCAGCCAGCGTCTGCAGCTCTCGTTGGTAATCATCCAGCGGCTCATCTTGCGTGGCCTGAGGGTCCAACGCATCGAGAATGCGCGAGCGCATTTCCTCCGCTGCCTTCCGCGTGAAGGTGATTGCGACTATCTGCTCAGGGTGTTCAACCGTCGCCAGCAGACGCAGGACGCGCTGCGTCAGAAGTGATGTCTTCCCGGAACCCGCCGGCGCGCGCACTGCGAACGATGCACTGGGATCCAGCGCCCGGCGTCGCTCGGCTCGATCGTCAGTCATCGCTCTCTTGCTCGTCGCCGCCATCATCGGATGCCCCGTCATCAAGACGACGACAGAACGCCTGCAGGTCGCAGCGCGCGCAGGTTCTGCGCCCATGCTTAGGATCGGCTGACGCAATGCCGTCGGCGAAGCTCCCAGCGAGAGACAGGAGATCCTGTTCCCATTCAGCCAATCGGGCAGCAAAGTCTTTCTGCCCACCCTGCTTGCCCTGGCTGGGACATTCCGTCCACCCCGGCTTCTCGAACTTCACCGCGGCGAACGCAATGCTGGCCACCTGATACTGGGTCAAGCAGAGCGCGTAGAGCGGTAGCTGCGGCGCCTCCGTGCGCGGCACCTCCCAATGTTTGCTGCTCACCCGGCCTGTCTTGTAATCGACGATCCGAAGCTCTCCGTCATCGCGCTCTTCAATACGATCCGGTCCGATCACGAGAGACAGCGGCCCGAGTGTGACGGTGTAGCGCGGCTCTCGATCGACAACGCGGAAAGGCGCTTTCTCGAGCTCCTTCTCCAGCCATGGAATGAGCAGGTCTTCCAGCCGCTGGCGCTCGAGAAAGAACAACGCCTGTTCGAGTGGGGTTTCAGCGTCAGCGTGCCGCAACGCCTGTCTGAAAGCTCTTTTGAGCGCTGCCCGACGCGCCGCTTCATCAAGCGCCGCCAACCGCGTGGAATCGGACAGCTCTTGCCAGAGCGCCTCTAGCGCCTTGTGCACGATCGTGCCGCGCTGCCGGGCGCTGTAACCCGGCAGCGGATCGGTGACCGTGTCGGCACGCAGCCGGAATCTCGCGAAGGCCTGAAAAGGGCATCGCGCGACAGCCGCCAGCGCTTCGGCTCCACCCCGGACATAGCTTCCGGCCGCGATCTTCGGCCCGCGATCGTCGACGAGCGATTCACAAGGCAGCGACTCACCGGCCCACATGGTCGGGATCGCAGACGCCAGCCGGGCCTGCCTTAGACGCGGTAGCAGGGGCGACGGCGCGACCTGCAGTTCGCCTTCGCTCTGCACCCAGCTGGCGTGAGACTCAACAGCATCTCGACAGAGGGATTCCAGCAGCACCCGCGCGCGCCACAGGTCCCGATTAGGCTCAGTACCCGATACGCCCGCAAGGTTCTGCGTGGCAAGCGGCACAAAGGGCGTTGGATGATGGCCAGCGACGAATGCATCGCTCGTGCAGCCCGTCAGCCACAGATGCGTGGGCTGCAGGGCGAGCGCAGTCGCCGGCGACACAACGAACACGCCGCAGGTCGGCGCGCTGTCGGAATGTCCTCGGCTGGACAGGGCAGCACGCAGACGACGCAGTGCCTCAGTCCGGCTCACAGCCGGCAGCACGGCATCCAGCCGGCCGAGCTCATCGCACAGGTCGGCCCAGTGCCGGCGCGCCTGCGCCGCACCCGGGGTTTCTTCTCCGGGCCAGCCGGCCAGGCGCAGACAAGCGTCAAAATGTGCCAGCCAGGCCGTCAGGGTCTGACGCTTCGGTACGCTGCCCTGAAGTTCGCGCAGATCGTGCAGGATGGCGACCAGCTGGGGGCATTGCTCATGCGCCCTGCATTCGTTGACTAACGCATCGAGCGGCCATTCATAACGCTCATCGTCGCGCAGTTTCGCGTCCAGCAGGGCGCGCTGGTGGAATTCCGCGGCGGCACCCGCGAGACACGGATGACGGATCAGCTCGCTCGCTCGATGCCACGGTCCCTCGGCTTCGAGTTCGACGATCAGCATCAGAGCCTTTAACGCGGGCAGTTGCAGTAAGGGTTCACTTACTCCGAGAAACAGTCGCTCTGAAGAACCGCCCACCCGCCGGGCTTCCCGCAGCACCTGCTCACGCGAGCCATCGAGATCGGCCACCGCCACGACCACACGCGCCCTTGGGTCGACCAGGCTCTCGCCCAGCGCCCAGTGCAGAGCGGCCCTGAGCTCATCGCCCGCATCGGTGTAAACGTGTGGTTCCACCTGAGCGAGGTCACCGCGCGGTGCATCGCCCGTGGCCGGGGTCGCCCCCAGCCACTGCGCGAGGCGCGGTTCAGGGAACAGAAATCCGCGCGTCACAACGCCTCCCGCGGGCGCGTACCCCGAGTTCGCGGCATACGCCAGGCAGGCAGCCTCATCGACGGCACCCAGCGCGCTGAGCGCCGGTGCAAACGCGCGGCCCCAGCGCCGGTACGCGCTCTGGTCCAGGCTCTCGAACGCGGGTCTGGGCGCGCGCTCGAGCGCCCACAGATATTCAGTCTGCCTGGCCTGCCGCGCCAGCGGTGCCAGCCGGCCGGCCGCTTCTATGGCCAGGTCCCGATCGCGATCGATCACCTGCTCCCAGAGGACTTCCTCCTGTGCCGGTGAGAGCAGGAATTCGGCGGGCGCAGACGCCTCGGTGAGCAGAGACAGCTCAAAGTGTTCGCGCAATGCCGCCGACCACGACAGTACAGCTGGCGGCCGCCAGAGCTTTTCATCATCAGCGCATGCGCGCAGATCGAGCGCCGCATTCAGCGCGCGTGCCGTCGTGCCGTCGGGAACCACCACGGTACCCGCATGATGCGTCAATGCGAAAAAAGCGTCGTTCAACGCCGGAGCGGGCGCAGCAGCGCTTCAGACAGCGGGCGCGGCTTCGAGCTTGGCACGGATAAAATCGCGCTGCGATAGATGCAGCAGATCGGCGATCTTACGGACGTAATACTCCTCATAGTGATCGACACGTCCGTCGGCGTAAGCCACCTGCCACAGCATCACCAGCAGACGATACCTCTGCGCCTGGTCGAGATGCTCGTTGATCACGGACGTGAAATCGTAGAGTGACACCGCGTCTTCCTGTGCCGTGTCAGCTACTGATAGAAGATCTGCGAGCGCCTCAGGCGGCACCCCGCACAGCTGCGCTGCAGCGACGCCGATGGCTTCCCGTTCGCGTTCATCCACCTCCTGATCGGCTTTCGAAATCTCGATCAGCAGTGCCGCAACAGCCAGCGGCAGGGTGTCCTCATCAACCTCACCCCGGGCTACCCCGCCCAGACGCTCTTCAAAAAAAGTTTTCAGTGTTCTGAGCATATGCCCGGTGATCCATCTGGCCTGTATCCGTCCTCTTACTGCAACGCCCATGCACCTGTCAGCACGCCGCAATCGATAGGTTAGCATGCGCTCATGACCCGCCTTTTCGTGCCCACAGCGTTAGCAGAAGGCGAGGAGATCACTCTCCCAGCGCGCGCCGCGCACCATGTCCGCGGTGTCCTGCGCCTGTCCCGGGATGCGGCCGTCGAAGTGTTCAACGGCTCGGGTCAGGCCCACGCGGCCGTGCTGACGCTGGTCGCCCGCGAGGAGGTCCGCGTCCTCGTTCAGGAGCCCATCGACTGCGACACTGAGTCGCCTCTCGAGGTCACTCTGGTGCAGGGCATTTCGCGCGGTGAGCGCATGGACTACACCATCCAGAAAGCAGTCGAACTGGGCGTCACCCGTATTGTCCCGGCGCTCGCGCAGCGTACGGTGGTCAAACTCGATAGTCGACGCGAGCAACGGCGGCTTGAACACTGGCAGGGGATCATCGAGCACGCCGCCGAGCAGAGCGGACGCCTGCGCATTCCCGAACTTGCCCCGGTGGTGCCGTTGCGCACGTGGAGCGACGAGCCCCCTGTAGGCGAGCGCTTCATCCTGCATACCCGGGCCGCACAGCCACTCGCCCGCTGTCCACGGCCCACGGGCGCAGTGACCCTGGTCGCAGGACCGGAAGGCGGATTCGACATCCGCGAGGTGGAGCTCCTGCAGGACAGAGGCTGCACCTGTGTCAGCCTCGGGCCGCGCATCCTGCGCACGGAAACGGCAGCGCTGTGTGCTCTGAGCGTCATTCAGACTCTGTGGGGCGATCTCGGCTGAGCGGGTCACCACGGCCTATCCACGTCACCGCGTTCAGCCAGCGCCGCCAACCAGACGCCTGCGCACCCCCGCCACGAGCCGCCGGCTGACGGGAATGCGGTCGTTCAGTCCCTCTATTTCAACGGCGAGATTGCCATCGTCATCACGCCCCAGCCCGCGAATAGCGCTGACGCGGATCAGCGCGTTGCGATGCACCCGCACGAAGTCATCGGCGAACTCCTCTTCCAGCTCGCGTAAAGGATCTTCAATGAGGAGCTGTCGAGCGCTGCCGATGGCGCCGACGTAGCCACCGTCCGCCTGAAAGCAGAGCACCTCTTCGACTGGCATCAGCCGCAGTTCACCGCCGACCAGCGCGCTCAGGTGCTGGCGCGCTGCTTCACCGGTCGGCACCGGCACGGATGCCTCACGCCCGGCAAGCAGCAGGCGTGTTCTCTCGAGTGCTTCCTCAAGACGCTCGCTGCGCACCGGCTTGAGCAGGTAAGCAACGGCCTGCGCATCAAATGCCGCGAGCGCGTGCTCATCGTAGGCCGTCGTGAACACAATCAGCGGCGCCCGCTCAAGGCGCGCGAGGTGATGTGCCGCTTCCAGTCCATCCATCACCGGCATACGAACATCCATCAGCACCAGATCGGGAGCACTTTTCTGAACAGCATTCAGTGCGGCAAGTCCGTTTTCCGCCTCCTGCACACACTCAGCTTCGCCCAGGTCCTCCAGCAGATGGCGCAGACGCTGCCGCGCCAGCAGTTCGTCGTCGACGATCAGGATCTGCATGCGCTCACTCCGCCAGCGGGACCCTGAGGCGGACCCGGTATTGATCTGGTTCAGAGCTGGCCTCGACCGACGCCGCTGCGCCGTAATGAAAGCGCAGCCGATCGCGTACGTTAGCCAGCGCCATCTGGTTGCCCTGACGTTGCTGCCCGGCGACATCAACGACCGGGTTGCTCACTTCCACCACCAGCTGGCCTTCTTCGCTGCGGGTGTGGATCTCGATCCTCCCGCCCTCAGCACGGGTTTCAATCCCGTGATAAATGGCGTTCTCGACCAGAGGCTGCACGCTGAGCAGCGGCAGTCGGGCCCCATGCGGGACCTGGCTCAGCGACCACTGCACGTCAAGCCGCTCGCCGAGACGGAGACGCTCAATACTCAGATAACGCTCAACAAACGCCAGTTCATCGGCGAGCGGCACCGGGGCCCGGGCATCAGTCATGCTCACACGGAACAGCTCTGCCAGGTCCTCGATCGCACGTTCAGCGAGACGCGGATCGGAGCGCGTAAGACTGGCAATCGAATTCATGCAGTTGAAGAAAAAATGCGGCCTGATGCGGGCCTGCAGAGCTTCGAGCCGGGCAAACGCCTCCGACGCGATGCGCTGTCGCCAGCGGTGCTGCACATAGAAATACCGTAGCACCAGTGCAGCCGCGAGCGCGCTGACCGTGACGGTTCTGCCGATCAGGTCCCCTCGTTCAAGCTGGATCAGGGCACCCGCGGCAACCACTGGATTCACAACCCACCAGGCAAGTTCAGCGAGGAGATAAGACACCGCCAGCACCATGGCGTAGCTGACCAGCACAGCGACACCCTGACTCAGCCGGTTGAGCAGGCCGCGCATCACGCACAGCAGCGCAGCCGCAGAAAGTCCCAGCCACTGGCAGTAAAGCGACAGCAGGCCAAATTCGGCGATGAAATCCGTCGAGAACCCGGACCCCGCAACAACCATCACCAGGGCCACGAACTCCCCCGTTACCACCACCACGAACAGCGCGGCGAAGCCGCACAGGTCGGGCAGAAAGTTGCCGCCCTCCGGGCTCAGCACCGACTCAGGCGGCGCCATGAAAAATCAGCGTCCGGTTCATCACGGTTAGTGTGCGAGCCGCGCTGCGTACCGGTCAAACCACGGTCGACGAACGAGCTGGGATATACTGCAAAAACCCTCTTTTTCCCCCTACGGCGCAGCCGGCGACGTCTGTTTATGTCATTCAATCAATCACCAGAAAAACCCTGGGGCGGTCGCTTTTCCGCACCGACGAATGCTTTCGTGGAGGAGTTCACGGCCTCGGTCAGCTTCGACCAGCGTCTCGCGCTGCACGACATTCAAGGCTCGCTGGCACACGCGCAGATGCTCTCTGAAGTCGGCGTGCTCACGGAGGATGAGTTCGCCTCGATTGCAGACGGCCTCGGTCAGGTCCGGGCCCGCATCGAGGACGGTAGCTTCAGCTGGTCGGTGCAGCTCGAAGACGTGCACATGAACGTGGAGCGCGCTCTGGTAGATACCATCGGAGAAGTCGGCAAGAAGCTGCACACAGCGCGCTCGCGCAACGATCAGGTCGCTACCGATGTGCGCCTGTTTCTGCGCGCCGGGATCGACGATCTCCAGGCAGGCATTGCGCGTTTCCTAGGCGCACTCGTCGATCTCGCTGAACGCGAGGCCGACACGCTCATGCCCGGCTATACCCACCTGCAGGCGGCACAGCCGATCAGCTTCGGCCACCACATGCTGGCCTGGTTCGAAATGCTGCTGCGAGATGCCGAACGGCTTCGTGACTGCCGCCGCCGGGTCAACGTGCTGCCGCTCGGCGCCGGGGCACTTGCCGGCACAACCTTCCCTATCAACCGACATCGTGTCGCTGAGCTGCTCGGCTTCGAGCGGGTCGCCGAAAACTCCCTGGATGCGGTGAGCGATCGTGACTTCGCGATCGAATTCAGTGCCGCGGGCGCGCTGCTGATGGTGCATCTGTCGCGCATGGCCGAAGAGCTCGTGCTGTGGAACTCACAGGCCTTCGGCTTCGTCGAGCTCGATGACGCCTTCTGCACCGGCTCGTCGATGATGCCGCAGAAAAAAAACCCGGACGTGCCCGAGCTCGTGCGCGGTAAATCAGGGCGGGTAGTGGGCAATCTGATGTCTCTGCTCACGCTGATGAAAGGCCAGCCTCTGGCCTACAACAAGGACAACCAGGAAGACAAAGAGCCGCTGTTCGACACCCTCGATACCCTCAGCGCCTGCGTGCGCGCCTTTGCTGAACTGGTGCCGACGATCGCGGTCAGGCGTGAGCATTTGCGGACAGCAGCCGCGCGTGGGTACATCACCGCAACCGACCTCGCTGACCACCTCGTCCGTCAGGGCCTGCCGTTCCGCGACGCGCATGCTGTGGTCGGCGGCGCCGTCGGACTCGCCGCAGAGCGGGGCTGCGAACTGCAGGACCTGTCGCTCGCGGACTTTCAGAATTTCGAACCAACGCTGGATGCATCGGTCTACGAAGCACTCGACATGGATAGAGCCCTCGCTGCACGCGATCACTTTGGCGGCACGGCACCTGCTCAGGTGCTCGCGGCCTGTGGCCGTGCGCGCACACGTATGCGCCAGGTGCTCGACTGAACGAGCAGCGCCCAGGAGACCTCATCATGAAAGCGTTCAAGAAACTCATCGCCCTGCTTCTGCTGCTGGGTATCGTCGGCATCGGCGCCATCGCAGCACTGCTGGTCATCGTCGACCCCAACGATTACAAGGACGAGATCGCGGCCGAAGTCAAAGCCGCCACAGGACGGGACCTGGTGCTGGAAGGCCCGCTGGAACTCGGACTGTGGCCCAAGATTGAGCTCAAGGCCGGACCGCTCAGGCTGGCCAATGCAGAGGGGTTTTCGAACGAGGCTTTCTTTGCTGCGCGCCAGATCCGCATTGCCGTCGCCACCCTGCCGCTGCTCAGTCGCCGCCTCGAAATGGACACGGTGGTGCTGCACGGCATTGAAGTGAATCTTGAGCGGCACGCCGACGGCAGCAGCAACTGGGACGATCTCGCCGGCGGCGGCGAGACCTCTGAGGACAGCAGCGGCGGTGGGCTGGCTGCCATCATCCTTGGCGGCGTGGACATCCAGGACACCCGCCTGACCTTCAAAGACGCCGCCGCTGACCAATCCATCACGGTTTCCAACGTCACTATGAGTACCGGCGCACTGACTTTCGGCGAACCGGTAGCGTTCGATCTCGCGCTCAGCGTCGCCGCGAGCAAGCCCGCGCTGGATAGCGATATCAAACTGAACGGCACGGTCTCCTACGATCTCGATGATGAGCACTACGCCATTGCGCCGCTGACACTGAATACCGTGCTGCGCGGCAAGCATCTGCCCGGAGGATCTGCAGCCGTCAATTTCAGTGCCAACCTGGACATGAACCGCAAAGCGGGCACGCTCAAATTGGAAGGCCTCAAACTCACCGGACTCGACACGGAAATTGCCGGTGAATTCACCGCGC
>Ga0181594_10004742_pt1 | contig 12023 bp, 12 predicted proteins | sample 071ome_18_FD_145603 | JGI IMG/M metagenome (GOLD analysis project Ga0181594, IMG submission 145603) | Coastal salt marsh microbial communities from the Groves Creek Marsh, Skidaway Island, Georgia - 071413BT metaG (spades assembly) | ecosystem: Environmental > Aquatic > Marine > Intertidal zone... | reverse complement strand
CGGAGGCTTGCGCGAAAATAAGGGTGTCCATGATTCCGGTTCGGTTCGGTTCAAGGTAGGGATTCGCGCGGAAGAAAAGAGGATGCCGCCGGTGATGTCGATTGCTTTTTTGCCGCCCCAATCGGCCGTTGACACCCCTTTGTCACATACCTAGTCTCCCCCGGTAAATTCCTTAACGATCCCCGAATTTACCCTTCGGGGTTTTTTATTGCCTCTTTCGAAAGCACAACATCATGGCCAATACAATTCTAGTCGGAGCCCAATGGGGAGACGAGGGCAAGGGCAAGATCATCGATTATCTGACCGACAAGGTCGACATGGTCGTCCGCTCGCAGGGCGGCGCCAATGCGGGTCACACCGTCATCATCGGCAAAAATCAATACATCCTCCACCTGATCCCTTCCGGCATCCTGCGGCCGCGCAAGAAGTGCGTCATCGGCAACGGCGTCGTCATCGACCCGCCGCAACTCGTCAAGGAAATGACCGGCCTGGAGCGCAAGGGCGTCAAGTTGAAGGGACGCTTCTTCATCAGCGACTGCGCGCATCTCGTGCTCCCCTACCACAAGGAACTCGACGCCGCCCGGGACGCCTCCAAAGGCAAGAAGGCCATCGGGACGACCAAGCGCGGCATCGGCCCCGCTTACGAGGACAAGGCCGCCCGCAACGGCCTCCGCATGGGCGACCTTGTGAATCCCGCGGTCTTTGAAGCCAAGTTGAAGGATCGCGTGCGCGCCAAGAACAAGGAACTCAAGGCGCTCGGCCAGAAGCCGCTCTCCTTCGCGAAGATCCATGCCGAATACCGGAAGGCCGCCAAGAAGCTGGCGCCCTACGTGACCAACACCGTGGTGTTGCTGCACCAGGCTTTGCAAAAGAAGGCGTCCATGCTCTTCGAGGGAGCCCAGGGAACCTTCCTCGACATCGATCACGGCACCTACCCCTTCGTCACCTCCTCCAACGCCACCTCCGGCGGAGCCTGCACCGGATCCGGCGTTGCCCCCAGCCGCATCGACAAGGTCCTCGGCGTCATGAAGGCCTACACCACGCGCGTCGGCGGCGGCCCCCTGCCCAGCGCCAGCGACGACATCTCCGACATGCTCCACAACATGGGACGCGAGTTTGGCGCCACCACCGGCCGCCCCCGCCGCTGCGGCTGGTTCGACGCCGTCGCCGTCCGCCACGCGGTCATGGTCAACGGGATCGACGAAATGGCGGTCACCAATCTCGACGGCCTCGACGGCCTCGCGAAGATCAAGGTCTGCGTCGCCTACAAGATCGACGGGAAGCGCACGAACTACGTGCCCAGCGACATTGGCACCTTCGCCATGTGCGAGCCGGTCTACCGCACCTTTCCCGGTTGGCAGACCTCCACGGAGAAGATCACGGCCTACCAGGACCTGCCGTTGAACGCCCGCAAGTATCTCAAGGCCTTGGCGGAATTGATTGGAGCCCGGATGTCCATTGTCTCCGTGGGGCCGGCCAGAGACCAGACGATGGTGGTTTGAGGCCTCCGCGATGAGCGCCGCCCTCCAACTCAGCGCCCGAGCGAAGGAAGTCCTTCCAACACACGTGGCCGTCATCATGGACGGCAACGGTCGCTGGGCCAAGGAACGACGCCTGCCCCGGGTTGAAGGGCATCGGCGCGGTGTGGAATCCGTCCGCGCCATCGTTCGGGCCGCCGGTGAACTGGGCATCCAGTACCTCACCCTCTACGCCTTCTCGGTCGAGAACTGGAACCGCCCGAAGGACGAGGTCGACACGCTGATGAAGTATCTCGCCCGTTTTCTGAAGACCGAGATCGGCGAGTTGAACAAGAGCAACGTCCGGCTGGACGCGATCGGCCAGATCTACCGGCTGCCGGAATTCGCCCAGAAGCAACTGGAGAAGACCAAGGCCGCGCTCGCCAAGAACAACGGCCTCACCCTTACCCTCGCCCTCAGCTATGGCGGCCGCACCGAAATCGTCGAGGGCGTCCGCGAAATCGCCAGAAAGGTGACCGAGGGACAATTGACGGCCGAGGAAGTCAACGAACACCTGATCTCCCAACACCTCTACACAGCCAACGTCCCGGACCCGGACCTCGTCATCCGAACCAGCGGCGAAATGCGCGTCAGCAATTTCCTCCTCTGGCAGATCTCCTACGCGGAATTCGTCGTCACCAAGACCCTCTGGCCCGATTTCCGCAAGCCCCAGTTCTACGAGGCCCTCGAGGAATACACCCGGCGTCATCGTCGATTCGGCGGCGTTTGACCCGGACGCCTCCGGCCAACGCCCCCCCGCTGGAATGCCGGAAAATTCTCACTCGGCATTTTGACTTTTCCCTCGCCTCGTTCTACTCTCCGCGCCGATGGATCAACTGCACGCGCCTTGGCGCATTGACTACATTCTCGCTCCGAAACAGGAGGACAAGGAAGGCTCGCTCTTCTCCCGGATCGCCCAGTCCAATGACGACGAGGCCAACCTGGTGATCGCGCGGGATCGCACCTGCTTCGCCCTGCTCAACCGTTACCCTTACACCGGCGGCCACCTCATGACCGTGCCCTACAAGCAAACACCCGATTTGGCCGGCCTGACCCGCGACGAACTCGCCGACCTCATGGAACTCACCCAGCGTTGCCAGTCCGCCCTTCAGGAAGCCATGAGCCCCCAGGGCTTCAACATCGGCATCAACCAAGGCCAGGTGGCCGGAGCCGGAATTGTCGAGCACCTCCACATCCACGTCGTCCCCCGCTGGAACGGCGACACCAACTTCATGCCCGTGCTCGGCGAAACCTCCGTGCTTCCCGAGGCGCTCAAGGAAACCGCGTCCAAACTTCGGGCAGCGCTGGCCGCGGACGGTCAGTAGTCAGTAGTCAAACGTCAAAGCCACCCCGAACCCCGAACCAGGCGCCATCCACCGTGACCACAGAAACGCTCCATTTTGAGAATGCCCGCCTGGCGATGCAGCTCGTGAACAACGAGACACGCAACCTGCAACTCCTGGAGGAGCGGCTCGGCGTCAAGGCCACCTCGCGCGATGGCTGGATCAAGCTGGAGGGGGAAGCGGAGGATGTCGCTCGCGCCCGCGAACTGTTTGAAGCGCTTGAAACCTCGGTCCAGAACGGCGGCAAGGTCCGCAACCGCGAGTTCATCCAGGCCCTCGATGTCATTTGTGACGACGGCGGCGACGCGCTGAAGAAGATTTTCTCCGAGAAGGTCATCACCTCGACCCGCAAGGCGCCCATCGCTCCCAAGACCGTCACTCAGCAACGCTATCTGCAGGCCATCCGCGAACACGATGTCACGCTGGGGCTCGGTCCGGCCGGCACGGGCAAGACCTACCTCGCCATGGCCATGGCCACCGCCGCGCTCAAGGCCGGCGATGTCGCGCGCATCATCCTGACGCGTCCCGCGGTCGAGGCCGGCGAGGCCCTCGGCTTCCTGCCCGGCGATCTCTACGAGAAACTGGACCCCTACCTGAGGCCCTTGCACGACGCGCTCAACGACATGCTGCCGCTCGAGGAAGTGCAGAAGAACAAGGAAAAGGGAGCCATCGAGATCGCGCCGTTGGCCTACATGCGCGGCCGCACCCTGAACAATGCCTTCATCATCCTCGACGAGGCCCAGAACGCCACCACCGAGCAGATGTTCATGTTCCTCACCCGCCTCGGATTCAATTCCAAGGCCGTCATCACCGGCGACCCCACCCAGACCGACCTTCCCTCCCAACGCCAGTCCGGGCTCGTCGAGGCGCGCCATGCCCTGGACCGGATCGAGGGCATCGGCATCATCGAATTCGCCGAAAAGGACGTCGTGCGGCATCCCTTGGTCCGTCGCATCATCAAGGCTTACGAGGGGCATCGGGCAAAAGGCGGATGAAAAGCCTGAAATTTCATCCCCCCTCGCGCCCGTTCGCCCGGCCCGCCGCGCCATGATCGAACTCTCCCTGCGCAACCGCCAGACGGACCGCGCGATCAACCTCCCCATGCTGCGACGGTTGATCCGCTCATTGCTGGACAATGAATTCAACGCCCCCAACGCCCAACTCGGCGTCCACCTCGTCTCCCCCAGGGAAATGGCGGAGATCAACCAACATTTTTTGAATCACGAGGGCTCGACTGATGTCATAACCTTCGACCACGCGGAGGACCAAGCTTCCGACGACATCTACGGCGAGCTCTTCATCTCCGTGGCGGACGCGGTCAGGCAGGGACGGGAGTTTGACGCGACCTGGCAATCCGAGCTCGTCCGCTATGTCGTCCACGGGATCCTCCACCTGCGCGGATATGACGACATCGACTCCGCCGACCGCAGGCTCATGAAGAAGGAAGAAAACCGGATCATGCAGGAGCTTGAAGCGCGCCGCGACTTGGCGGCGCTCGAGAAGCGCGATAAACTCAGCTGAACGATGAACAAAGACTTCGCACGTTGGCAAACCTACTTCTATACGGGGTTGGTCGTGGTGTTGCCCGCGTTCATCGCCATCGCCATCGTCGCCTGGCTGTTCGGCACGATCTCCAGCTTCACGGACAAGCTGCTCTTCTTTCTCGAATGGTTTCCTGAACCATCCCGGGAGTGGATTTATGTGAACGGTGATTCCGGAGCCATGCACTGGTGGTGGAGCGTGATGGCCCTGTTTCTCGCCGCCTTCATCATCGGCCTGATCGGCCGCATGACCCGCAACTTCGTCGGCAAAAAAATTCTCGAGTTCGTCGATTGGACCATGCTCAAGGTCCCCCTGCTGAACCGCATTTACTCCGCCGTCAAGCAGGTCAACGAAGCCCTCACCAAGAAGAACCAGTCTTCCTTCAAGCAGGTGGTTCTCGTCGAGTTCCCCGGTCCGGGCATGCATTCGCTCGGGTTTCTGACCGGCGAGTCGCACGCCGAGATCAGCGACCAACTCAAGAACGAGATCATCAGCGTCTTCGTCTCCACCACCCCCAATCCCACCACCGGATTTCTCGTGTTCATCCCCCGTGAGAAGGTGCGCAAACTCAAAATGAGCGTCGCCGACGGCATCAAGTACATCATCAGCCTCGGAGCCGTGGCTCCGGCCTATCTCGCGCCCAACGGACAACCAGCCGCGACGCTCAACTCAAGCCAGGTCACCGAGCTGGTCGAACAGTCATTGAAGGCCGGGACAGAACAGGCCGCCAAACCGGCATCCGCCGAAACGGCAAGCCCCCAATAATACGCCCTCCGAGGCCATCGAACATGGACGAACGCGCGACCGGCATCATCCTGCGCGTCAGACCCCTGACCGAAAGCAGCCTCATCACCCATTGGCTGACGCCCGACCAAGGCCGCGTCGCCACCGTCGCCAAAGGCGCCCGCCGGCCGAAATCCCCGTTTCGCGGCAAACTCGACCTCTACTTTTCCGCCAACTTCAGCTTTCGGCGCAGTAAACGCTCAGAACTCCACAACTTGCGCGAGGTCAGCCTTCTAGACACCCGCTCCAACCTGCGCCGCGAACTCGCCCGCCTCAAACAGGGCGCCTACGCCGTCCGCCTCATCGAACTCGCCACCGAAACCGAAACGCCCATCCCCGGGGTCCATGCGCTGTTCGCCGACTTTCTCCACCGACTTCAGAACTCGCCCCCTTCCCCCGTGCCCATCCTCGCCTTCGAACTGGGCATCCTCGCCGAAGTCGGCCTCCAACCCGACCCCGCCGCAACCCGCCTCACCCCCAAGGCCCAACGCATCGTCGAGAAACTCCAGGCCATCGACTGGCATAGCCCCGGCGGCCGCGCCTTGACGCAGGACGAATTCGAAGACGTTGCCGGTTTCTTGAAATACTTCATCGCCAACCACCTCGAGCGCCTCCCCAAAGGCCGCGACGAGGCCTTGTTGTGTTGAATTCGGCGCTCCGAGCATTGCTCGGCGCTCCGACATCGGGTTGCTTGGCCCCATGCCACAAGAACCACAACACCAGACCCGTCCCCAACCAAACCCAACCCTGGCGTCCCAAACCGTCCGGCCACAAGCGGGATACGGTGAACGGGCCCGGGACAGAAACTGTGATAAGTCCAGCCGGGAACAGGCCCTTCCTGCCCGGTTGGAAGATCGCGCCGGCGGTCGCAATTCCAAATCCCAAGCTCCAAATCTCAACGAAGCTCCAAGTTCCAAATCTAGGAAGCGGTCACCGGCCTTGATCGCTGACGCTCCTGAAATGCTCATGGCCGCGGGTTGCTGAAGTTTGGAGCTTGGGATTTGGAACTTTTTTGGGGTTTGGAGCTTGGAGTTTGGAATTTTGTTCCCGCAACCACCAGCGCGACTTCGGGACAGAAAGCTCCCTTCCTCATCCCAGTCTCAATCACGCCCACTGTGACTGTGACAGGGAACGCACTTTCCGCTTGAATAATCCTCCCCCATGACCGGTCATCCTTTGCGATGAAACTCACTCGAATTCTTGCCCTCCTTGTTCTTTCCCTTCCCGTCGTTGCTGCCCAGGCCGCACCGAAGCCCAAGCCCTTGCGCGCGCTGCTGATCACCGGCGGTTGCTGCCATGACTACGCCACCCAGAAGGATCTGCTGAAGGCGGGTCTGGAGGCCCGGGCCCACATCATCGTCGACCAGGTCTACACCGACGACAAGTCCACCAATCCCCCGCTCGCCATCTACGGAAATCCCGACTATGCGAAGGGTTACGATGTGGTGATTCACGACGAATGCGCCGCCGCGATGAAGGACGTCAAGACCGTGGCCGGCATCCTGGCCCCGCACCGCAAAGGCATCCCGGGCGTAAACCTCCACTGCGCCATGCACAGCTACCGGGTCGGCGACCACAGGACGCCCACGAAAGCCGGTTCGGAGGCCAGCATGTGGTTTGACTACCTCGGCCTGCAGTCCAGCGGTCATGGCCCCAAGGCCCCGGTCGAGATCAAGTTCAGCCAGCAGGCCCACCCCATCACCAGCGCCTTGTCCGATTGGACGACCATGGACGAAGAACTCTACAACAACGTGCAAATCTTCCCTGGGACAACCTCGCTCGCTGAAGGGACCCAGATGCAAATGCCCCGGCAACGGAAGAAAAAGGGCAAGAACAAGGCCAAGGATGCGAAGCCCGCGCCGGCTCCCCAGCCCAAGAAAGCCACGGCCTCTGTCGTCTGGGTCAACGAATACCATGGCGCCCGCGTCTTCAGCACGACGATCGGTCACTTCAATGAAACCGTCGGCGACGACCGCTACCTCGATCTCGTCACCCGCGGACTGCTTTGGAGCTGCGGGAAGCTCAATCAGAGCTACCTGAAGTAAACACTCTCCGCGCGCCCGACCTCCTCGCCCCTCCCTCCCCGTTCACCGGGGACGGAGGGGCTTTTGTTTCGCAACCGCCCCCGTCGAGCGATCCCTCTTCACGGATCGCGCCGCACCTCACACGGTCGGCTTTTCCCACATCGGCAAAATTACATGAAATAAATGTTTGACAGATACCGCGCGAGGTCTAACTTCCCGCGCTCTTCGCCGAAAAGAGGCGAAGTTTCACAAGATGGTCGTTACATCCCACAACACAGCTCAGGCCAGCGGTTCCTTCCCCCCCGGGAATGTTCCGCCCAGTCCGGCGCGCCCTCGCGCCGCCGGGCGCATTCACCACGCCAACCCGGTCTGATCCCCTCCGGATCAGGTCCGCATCCCCTTTCGCCCCATGAGTCGCTTCCTCATCCCAATCCTCCTTCTCGTCGCCGCTTTCCCGGCTTTCCAAAGCGCCAGCGGCGCGACCTATGGCCAGGAGGTCGTTGCGGCCGTCCTGCTCGCGGAAGCCCGCGGCGAAGGCGAGAAAGGCATGCAAGCCGTGGTGGAGGTCATCCGGACCCGCGCGGACAAGAAGGGCGTGTCGATGCTCGCGGTCGTCAAACCCGGGGCCTTTACCAGTCTGAACGGCGCCAACCGCGACGCGCTGTTGCAACGATTCAAGCATCACCCCCTGTTTACTGACGCGCTGCGCATCGCCCGGACCGCCTACAACGAACCGTACCGCCTGCCCAATCTGACCCGCGCCGCCACCCATTTCGCGCACAAGTCCGAGGTTCCCTGGTGGGCTCGCGGCAAACGTCCCGTCGCCCGCATCGGCAACCACGTCTTTTACCGTTTGGCCCGATTCTAGGTTCCCGCCGGGGCGCCTGCGGGTTCGACCAGCAGCCAACCGAACAGCGTGATGATTCGGCGCGGAGCGTGAATTGGAATCGGCGCGCCATGCGAAGCGCCATGGAGCGCGGCGGCCTGACGCCGCCTTGCTACGCCTCCGCCAACGCAACCGCCTCCTGAATGCCCCTCGCCGTCGACAACGCCCCGCCCGCTCGCCTGCCCACCAACCGCGGTCAGCGTGTCATGCCAACGAAAGGCGGCGTCCCCCTTCCCCAATCGCCGACTGCCGCAAGCCGCGGGCCTCTCCTCGCTTGACCCGGCTATGGAATCCTGATTCCGTCCAGACGCTCCCCATGCACGCGCTGCTCGCCCTCACCCCCATTCTCGCCATCTTTGTGTTCCTGGTCGTCCTTCGCTGGCCGGCCCGGCGCGCCATGCCGGTGGCTTGGTTCCTGACCGTCGCCATCGCCGTTTTCCTCTGGCGTGTCCCCTTCGAGCGCGTCGCCGCAGCCACGATCAATGGCTGGATCATCTGCGCCATGCTGCTCTACATCATCTTCGGCGCCATCCTGCTCCTGAACACGCTCAAGGAATCCGGCGCCGTTTCGGCCATCCGCCAGGGCTTGCTCGATGTCAGCCCGGACCGACGCATCCAGGCCATCGTCGTCGCCTGGTGCTTCGGGGCCTTCATTGAGGGCGCGGCCGGATTCGGCACGCCCGCCGCCATCGCCGGACCGCTGCTGCTGACCATCGGCTTCCCCGCAATGGCGGCCGTCATGGTCTGCCTGATCATCCAAAGCACGCCGGTTTCGTTCGGCGCGACGGGCACACCCATCCTCATCGGAGTCAAGAACGGCCTGAGCGGCGGAGACCAGGTCGCCCCACACTTGGCAACCCTCCAGCTTTCCTTCGACGAACATCTGCTCGCCATCGCCGGCAAGGTCGGGCTGATTCATGGCATCATCGGGACCCTGATCCCGCTCTTCATGGTCTGCGCCCTCACCCGTTTCTACGGCGAGCGCAAATCCTGGAAGGAGGGACTCGAGGTCTGGCCTTTCGCGCTGCTGGCGGGCCTGTCCTTCACGATTCCCTACGCCCTGACCGCCAATCTGCTTGGGCCGGAGTTCCCCTCCCTCATTGGCAGCATGATCGGGCTGGCCATTTGCATCACCGCCGCTCGGCATGGCATCCTGACCCCAGGAAAGAAGTGGGACTTCCCAGCCCGAGATGACTGGCCCGCAGACTGGATGGGCGCCTTCAGGGGCGTCCCCTCGGAGAACGACAAGAACATGCCGCTGCTCCGGGCTTGGTCGCCCTACCTGCTGGTCGCCGTGTTCCTGGTCCTGACCCGACTAAACGACCTTCCCCTGAAAGCCTGGCTGACCGGCAAATCCGCCACCCTGAAATGGGACATCTTCGCGACGGGCATCGCTGCCAAAGTCCAACCGCTCTACCTGCCCGGAACCATCTTCATCGCCGTCGTCGCCTGCGCGTTTCTCATTCAGGGAATGAAGCCGGCTCAACTGAAGCGCGCCATTGGCAGTTCAACTCGAACCATCCTCGGAACCGCGGCCGCCCTCGGTTTTGCCGTCCCCTTGGCCCAGATCTTCATCAATTCCGGCATCAACGCAGCCGACCTGCAGAGCATGCCCATCGAGTTGGCTGACGCGGTGTCCGGCATCGCCGGGAGAGCCTGGCCGCTTTTCGCTCCCACCATCGGCGCCCTCGGCGCCTTTTTCGCCGGCAGCAACACCATCAGCAACATGACCTTCGCCTACTTCCAGTTCGGCGTGGCCCTCAACATCGGCGCTTCGACCGTCACAATCGTGGCCCTCCAGGCCGTCGGCGGCGCCGCCGGCAACATGATCTGCGTGCACAATATCGTCGCTGCTTCGGCCACCGTCGGCCTCCAGGGCCGCGAAGGTCCGCTCATGCGCAGCGTCGCCGTTCCCTTGTTTTACTATCTTGTGTTTGCCGGAATCCTCGGACTCCTTATGATCTACGCCTTTCGCGGCTGATCGTTCAGCCTTCCAAAACCTCCAATCACCAGTCTCAGACAACCAAGCAAATCCATGGTTCACACGGGAATAGGTTATGACGTCCATCGCTTGGCCGAAGGACGCAAACTCGTCATCGGCGGCGTGGAGATCCCCCACGACCGCGGCCTCGACGGACATTCGGACGCAGACGTGCTGATGCACGCCATCTGCGACGCCGTCCTCGGCGCCTTGGGCAAAGGCGATATCGGAACATTCTTTCCCAACGACGACCCGCGCTGGAAAGACTGTCCCAGTCGCGTGTTCCTTGTGGAGGCCGCTCGCCAGGCCAAACTGGAGAACGGGCGAATCATCAATATCGACGCCTCCCTGATCGCCGAGGAGCCCAAACTCATGCCGCACGCCGCCGCCATGAAGATCAACATTGCTTCCGCCCTCGGCATCGCGGTCGACAAGGTTGGCGTCAAAGCCACCACCAACGAAACCATGGGCTTCGTCGGGCGCGGCGAGGGCATCGCCTCCATGGCCGTCGCCGCCGTTGACCGGCCCGAGTAAGCCCCATGGCCAAGAAAGGCGAGATCAGTTGGAAGGGACGCACGGCGGACGGCGAACGACGCGAAATCTACGTCAAACATCAGGGCGACCAATGGCTCTTCCATGTGCGCTCCAAACGTTTCGAGAACTGGGAACGCCTCGAAAACCCTTCCCTCGATGACTGGCTGGAACTGCTCGATGGCGTCCAACGCAGAATCCAACGACGACTCTTCAAGCCCAAGGAAGAAACCCGACTCAAGAAACTGATCAAAAACAACTTTCCGGACGCCGACATCTAGGCGCTTGCATCCAAGAAATGGACACTCCAACGCGGCCTGCGACAAAAGTGTTACAACGGCTTGAATACTCGGGCTGCAGTGCGTATTCCAATGCTCGCGCAAGCGATCCCTATAGAACATGAGTACACGCATTCTGGTAATCGATGACGAAGCGGACATTCGCGCGCTGCTGAGAATCATTCTGACCAAGGCCGGCTACGAGGTCGCCGAAACCGAGGACGGCGCGGGTTTGACGGATGCCTTGGGCGGGACGCAACCCGATCTGGCGTTGCTCGATCTCAAGCTGCCTGACGTAGACGGTCTGGACCTTCTTCCCAAGATCAAGAAGACGTGGCCGGAAACCGAGGTCGTCATGCTCACCTGTCACGGCGGCCTCGACACGGCCGTAAAGGCGATCAAGCTGGGAGCCTATGATTTCCAGCAAAAGCCCTTTGACCCGAAGACCCTGCTGGTGTCGCTCGAACGCGCCGTCGAGCACAAGAACCTCAAGCAGGAGGCCAGCACGCTTCGCAAGGCCCTGACCAGCATCAGCAACAGCGCCTCGCCCATTTATCGCAGCGGGGCCATGAAAAGCCTGATCCGCAAGGTCGAGAAGGTCGCGCCTACGGATGTCTCAATCCTCATCACCGGCGAAAGCGGCTCCGGGAAAGAGGTTGTCGCGGACATGATCCACACCATCAGCCCCCGCAACCAGGGACCGATCATAAAGGTCAACTGCGCGGCGCTTCCCAAGAGCGAGATCGACACCGAGCTTTTCGGCTCCGTCAGCAGGGACGCCAACGGCAACCTGCAGGACGACCGCGAAGGCCTCTTCCGACAAGCCAAGGGTGGAACCCTCGTGCTCGACCAGATCACCGAGATGCCGGTCGACACACAAAGCAAGTTGCTCCGGGTCCTGCAGGAAAAACACGCCCATCCGGTCGGCTCCGAAGAGCCCTACAAAACCGACTGTCGCATCATCTCAATCACCAATCGGCAGGTTCAGGACGCGCTCGAGGACGGCAGCCTCCGCGAGGATCTCTTCTACCGACTCAACGAGATCAACCTCGAAGTCCCCCCCTTGCGAAACCGACGCGAGGATATCGCTCCGTTGGCCGAGGAATTCCTGAAACGTTTTTCCGCGCAGGCGAACCAG
>Ga0181594_10004733_pt1 | contig 12035 bp, 10 predicted proteins | sample 071ome_18_FD_145603 | JGI IMG/M metagenome (GOLD analysis project Ga0181594, IMG submission 145603) | Coastal salt marsh microbial communities from the Groves Creek Marsh, Skidaway Island, Georgia - 071413BT metaG (spades assembly) | ecosystem: Environmental > Aquatic > Marine > Intertidal zone... | reverse complement strand
GGTAGTTTCCCTGGGACTACAGCGCACCGGAGGGCACCTTCGCCGCGCGGCATAGATAATATTGGGAACAGGATGTTGCGGACCACGGCCATCGAAGACGGGTTCGGCGTGCGGGTTCACGGCGCGGACCTTGTCGGCGACGGCCTTGCCGAAACGGTTGCCGAGCTCGAAAACCTTCTCAATGAACATCAGCTGGTTGTCCTTGAAAACGCATGTCTCGAGCAGGACGAATTCATCGCGCTTGGCAAGGCATTTGGCGAGCTCGAAAACTTCTCTTCGATCGACTATCCCGGGCACACACTCCAGTTGACCAATGTCGGCGCCGACGGAAAAATCCGGGCTGCGGACGATCCGATCCGCAAGAACATCGCCGGTGACGCGCTCTGGCATACCGATCACACCTACATGGTCAGGCGCGCGCGCTATTCGTTCCTGAGAGCAGAAGTGGTGCCGTCATCCGGCGGCGAAACGCAATATGCGAATACGCGAGCGGCCTACGACGATCTGCCGGAGAGCACGAAGCGCGAGATCGACGACCTCGTGGCGTTGCATTCGATCTTCTATTCACGCTCGCTGGTCGGCGTCGACTTCGGGCCGGAAGAGCTACGCAAACGGCTTCATCCAGTGCCGCAGCCGCTCGTGTTCACGAACCCGGTCACCGGTCGCAAGTCGCTCTACATCGCTTCGCATATCGCCGAAATCTTCGGCATGCCGACCAAGGCAGCGCGCAAGCTCGCGACTGACCTGATTGCTCATGCCACCCAGCCGAAATACGTCTACGCGCATCGCTGGACACCCGGCGACATCGCCATCTGGGACGACCGAGCGACGATGCACCGCCGGGCTGACTATGACGATCTCAACGAGGTGCGCAGGCTCCATACCATGCGGGTTCTGGAGGATTCCGATCTCTACGATCCAGACGTTACCTACGAATACACCTGAAGACCGGCCCGATGACTGGGCCGGCGTGAAATTGCGGAGAGACAATGCTGGGAGCGATGCAATACCACGAGCTGCGCGTGAGCGGGCTGATCGATCATGGCGCGCGCGAGCATCCCGGCCGGGAGATCGTTACGCGCATGGCCGACGGCACCACAGAGCGGACCAATTGGTCCGGCGTGCGGCGCGACGCACTCAAGATGGCGCAGGCGCTGGCGAAATTCGGCCTCAGGCCGCACGACCGGGTCGCCACCCTGGCGATGAATCACAACCGGCATCTCGTTACATGGTATGGCGCGACCGGCGCGGGCGGGGTGATCCACACGATAAATCCGCGCCTGTTCGACGACCAGCTCGAGTACATCGTCAATCACGCCGAGGATCGCATCCTGATCTATGACGACGTGTTCCGGCCGATCGTCGAGCGCATGAAGCCGCGTTGGAAGACGGTCGAAAAGTATATCTGCTTCGACGATGGCGAATTCGACGCGTGGCTCGATCAGCACGACGGCGATGCGCAATGGGCGACCGGCGACGAACGCGATCCGTGCATGCTGTGCTACACCAGCGGCACGACCGGCAATCCCAAGGGCGTGCTTTACGAGCATCGCTCGAACATCCTGCACACACTCTATTCGATTCAGCCAGCCGCCATGGCATCGGACAATCGCTCGGTGATCCTGCCGGTGGTGCCGATGTTCCATGCCAACAATTGGGGGTTTCCCTGGGCCGCGCCCGCGGTGGGAGCGAAACTTGTCTATTGCCAGACCAACGATCCCGCCTGGCTATGCGAATTGATGCGCGAAGAGGGCGTCAACGTCGTAAGTGGCGTGCCGACGGTATGGTTCGCGATCTTCCAGCATCTCGACGCGACCGGTCAGGAATTGCCGCCGATCCATACGGCGATGTCCGGCGGATCGGCAGTACCTAAGACGGTAATCGAACGGCTTATGCGGGCAAATGTGCGTGTCGGTCACGCCTGGGGCATGACCGAAACCTCACCGGTTGCGACCATGACCTATGAAACGGCCGACTGGGATCAGAAAACGCTTGAGGAGAAGGTCGCCTACAAAGCGCTACAGGGCAGGGTCGGCTATGGCTGCGAAGTGCGCGCGGTGAGCCTCGATGATCCGACAGTCGTCCTCCCGCGCGACGGCAAGTCCACCGGCGCCTTGCAGGTCCGCGGCGCCTGGACGATCCAGCGCTATTTCAAGGCAGAGGAAGACGCTGCTGGCGAAGACGGCTGGTTCGACACCGGCGATGTCGCCTTTATCCACCCCGATGGCTCGGTGCAGCTGACCGACCGGACCAAGGACGTTATCAAGTCCGGTGGCGAGTGGATCAGTTCGGTCGACCTCGAAAACGCGACTGTCGCCCATCCCGACGTCGCCGAAGCGGCAGCAATCGGGGTGGCGCATCCGCGCTGGGACGAGCGGCCGATATTGATTGTGGTGCGCAAGCCGGGGTGCAAAGTGAGCGGCGAGGACATCACCGCGTTCCTGTCGGACAAGGTCGCCAAATGGTGGCTGCCCGATGCGGTCGAATTCGTTGATGAGATCCCGCACACCGCCAGCGGCAAGATCAGCAAGAAGGACCTGCGCGACCAGTTTGCGGATTACACGCTTCCGGCCTGACGGTCTGGCGCGGGCGGGTCAGCGTCCCGAAATATCCGCCAGCGCGGGACCGACGTCAGTTCGCAATCTTGTCGGCAGCCTCTTCGACTGCCTGACCAGCATCACTCGCCGCATCGCCGACCGATTGGGCTGCCTCTCCGACGTTGTCGGCGGCTTCGGCAATGGCATTGTCCTTCGCCATCTCGCTCGCCGATGTCTGCGTGAAGAACCAGATGCCCGCGATAATCGCGACGAGCAGGACAATGCCGATTAGCCATCCCGAGCCGCCTCCGGACGGGGATCTGTCTTCGATGATCGTCGTATGCGTCGTGGTGCCGCCGTGGGCGTCCGGGGTCTCGGTTGTGGTTATGCGTTCTTCGGTCATGTGAAAGCCTCATCTTCTTCACTTGATCAAGCCAGAAACGCACTGGTGGGGGCTAGGGTTGCGGGAAAAGTATCTCGCACTTCGCAAAATCGACGGTTTCACAAAACGTTATCAGAGAAGCCTGAGTTGTCCATCGAGGTTTGGACGTCGGAAATGGCTGCAATCGAGCGGCATTGCGCGCTCGAATTCGAGGCCGTGCCGCCGACACGCAAGGCGAAAGCGGCGGCGGAACAGATCGGCCCAGACGCCTTGGGGCTTCATCCGGTGGCCGAAACGCGGATCGTTGTCGCGGCCCCCATTCTTATCAGCGCGCACGGACCTGACGATCGACATGACCTTTGTCGCGCGGTCCGGGAAATGCGTCGCCAGCCACTCGCGAAATAGCGGCGCGACTTCGTGCGGCAGGCGCAGGAATATCCAGCTTGCCGAGCGCACGCCGCGTGCCGCGGCCTGGGCCAGAATCGCTTCCATGAATTCATCCGTGATCGCCGGGATCACCGGCGCGACGGAGACGTGGGCGGGAACGCCTGCCTCGACCAGCATAGCAAGCGCATCCAGCCGCTTTGCCGGCGAAGCGGCGCGCGGTTCCAGCTTGCGGGACAACACGGGATCGAGGCTGGTTACGGAAATCCCCACGGCAACCAGTTTGTGGCGGGCCATTTCCGTCAGCAGGTCGAGGTCGCGCAGCACCCGGTCTGACTTCGTCGTAATAATGACCGGGTGGCGCGTTTCGAGGCAGATCTCGAGCACTTGCCGGGTGATCCGGTAGCGCGACTCTATCGGTTGATAAGGGTCAGTATTGGTACCCATGGCGATAGGCGCGGGCCGGTATCCCCTCTTCGCCAGCGTCTCGCGCAGGAGCCGCGCTGCATTCGGCTTGGCGAACAGCTTCGTTTCGAAGTCGAGGCCCGGCGACAGGTCGTGAAAGGCGTGGGTCGGGCGCGCGAAGCAGTAGATGCAGCCGTGCTCGCAGCCGCGATAGGCGTTTACCGAACGGTCGAAAGGGATGTCTGGCGACTGGTTGAAGCTCAGGATAGAGCGCGGGTCCTCCTCGGTAACACTTGTGCGCAGCTTGCCCACAGGGCCGTCCACAGCATCTTCCACATCGCGCCAGTCGCCATCGGTCTCACGCGCGGCAAGGCCGAAGCGTTGCGGCACCGCGTTGGAAGGCGCGCCTCGACCTTTTCCTGCGGATCGTGAGGACATGCTTTAATAGAACAAAAATAGAACAGAAAGGCAAGATCGTAATGCGGGCAGTCTAAACCAGACCTTCAGCCTCAAGCGCCGCGATCTCGTCGGTGGCAAAGCCGGCGCTCGCAAGCACGTCGGCCGTATCATCTCCGACCATGTGCGGTGGCGCAGTAACCGTTCCGGTCTGTTCGCCGCCGGTCGAAGTGAGCCGAACCGGGCTGGCAGGGCAGGGACACCCGGCCACTTCGACAACCGTGCCGCGCGCTTTGACCTGCGGATCATCGATTATCTGTGAACCGTGGTTGAGCACGGTGACGGCCGCGCCCAATGGAGACAGCGTTTCGGCCCATTCCGCAGCATCGCGGGTTGCGAAGATCGCTGCCAGTTTTTGTTCAGCAGCGGCGGCGTCATCCCAATTGAACAGCTGATCCTTCAATTCGGGTAAGCCAAGCCCCTCGCAAAGCGCCGTCCAAGTGCGCGGTTCGGCACTGGCGACGGCGACAAAGCGCCCATCCGCGCATTGGTAAAGCCTGCGGTCGGGCGTGGGGCTTAACAGATAGGGATCCTCGGATAGCGGATTGACACCGGCTGTGAGCATCCAGGTTCCCGCTTCGGAAAGGCTGGTGTCGATGAAGCTGCCCTGTCCGCTGCGCCCGCGTTCGATCAGCGCCGACTGGATCGATATGACCGCCGCCAGCGCTCCGGCCTGAAGGGCGATCGACATGCCGGGATGCCAGGGCTGTTCAGCGGACAACCCTCCCAGAAGCCCACAATGTGCCATGAAGGACAGGTCATGCGCGGGCCGCTCCGCATAGGGACCGGACTGGCCGAACCCGGTTATCGCGCACCAGATGATGTCCGGCCTTGCGGTTTTCGCCTGATCATATCCGAAACCGCGCCCGTCCATGTATCCGGGCGGAAAATTCTCGACGATGACATCGGTCGTGGCCGCAAGCCGCGCGAGGATTTCCGGCGCCTTTTCGCTCTTCAAGTCGAGTGTGATGGAACGTTTCGCCCGGCTGAGTTGCACCTGGCCGAATATTACGCTGGGTGAGCCCTTCAGCCTGGGAGACTCCACCCGGATCACTTCCGCGCCCAGATCGGCGAGAAGGACCGTGCACGAGGCCCCCGGCGGCATGACGCAAAAATCCAGTACGCGAATGCCGGAAAGTGGTTTCAGTGCCATTGGGTGCCCTCTCTACACGGTTGCTGCCGACACGAGCGACGGCATCCAACTGCTGGCCATAAGAGAGGAACAGCCTCGAGTTCGCAATCCGCTGTGTTTGGCTCTGCCTATTTCTCGTTGAGCCTCGGCATCAGTTCGACGAAATTGCAGGGCCGGTTGCGGCTGTCGAGCTGCTCGGCGAGGATTCCGTCCCAGCCATCTTTCACCGCGCCGTTAGAACCGGGCAGGGCGAAGATGTAGGTTCCGCGCGCGACCACAGCCATGGCGCGCGATTGCACGGTCGAGGTGCCGATGGTGCGATAGCTGATCAGGCGGAAGATCTCCCCGAAACCGGGAATTTCCTTGTCTTTGACGCGGTCGAGCGCCTCGGGGGTGACGTCCCTGCCGGTCAGGCCGGTGCCGCCGGTTGTGACAATCGCGTCGATCGCGGCGTCGTCTATCCAGTTATTGAGACGGCTTGCGATGCGATCGGCGTCGTCCTTTTCGATCGCACGACCGGACAGTCTGTGTCCCGCGGCCTTGATCCGCTCGACCAGAAGGTCGCCGCTGGTGTCATCTTCCGGTCCGCGCGTGTCGGACACAGTGAGAACCGCGATATTGATTGGCTTGAATTGGCGTTCCGGATCAACGGCCACGGAAGAGCGCTCCATTTGCAGCCATGCGCCTGCCCTGCGCGCCGGTCAGGCCGGGGAAAGTGGGCCACATGCCTTGCACAAGCGCCTCGCGGCTTTCCGAAGGGCCGCCTGCCTGTCTCTCGTACATCCAGTAATTGCGCATGACGATGTTCACATAGCCGCGCGTTTCCCAATAGGGAATCGATTCCATCCACAGCAGCGGATCGCCCTGATCGTTCACTTCGCTATTCCACCGCGTGATGGGTGTCAGGCCCGCGTTGTAGGCGGCCATGACCTTGGGCAGCAGCCCCTGCGTTCCACCGGAATTCTCCAGCATCTTGAGGTGGCGTTGCCCGAATGCGAGATTGACCTCGGGCTGGTTCAGATCGTTCGCGGTTCCACTAACCCCGAGGGCTCCGGCGTGATCGCGCGCGGCAGCGGGCATGATCTGCATCAGCCCGCGTGCACCTGCCGGGCTGACGACGCTGGCGCGAAACTGCGATTCCTGGAGCGCGTGGGCATAGACCAGCGCGGGATCGACCTGCCAGCCGCCCGTCGGGGTCCATTTCGGCGTTGGAAAGCGCGTGGCGGGCTCAGGCTTGGCCCCGTAGGGTGCGTTATAGCTCATCCAAAGCTGGGTTGATGGTAGGCCGAGATCGCGGGCGAGGCGGGTCAGCGGCTCGTAAAGCGTCGGATCGCCGATGCGCGCCTGATGGCGCAGCACTTCGTCGGCAAGGCCGTCCTCGCCGATTTCGGCAAGGCCCACGGCAACGCGCACATTGTTGACGCCGCGCAGGCGCTGCCAGTCGGCCTGCGTGAAATCGGCCTCGGCATGCTGGACCGGCAACTTCATGCCCAGCTGTTCCGCAGCGAGCATGCCATAGAGCGTTTCGTCGTTATGGGCGGCATAGCGAAGCGCGGCACTTGCCTCTTCCGGCTTGCGGCAGCGGATCGCGGCGCGCGCACGCCAGTAATGTCCGGCAGCGGCCAGTTCGGGGTTTGTAGCGAGGCTTCCCGCCCTGTGAAAGGCCAGGTTTGCGCCATCGCAATCGCCCAGCCGCCATGCGGCGAGCCCGGCTGTCCACCATGCTTCGGCCACCCATACGCCCGAGCCCTGTGTCGCGAGCTGGGCGAGGCGGTAGGCGTCGGCATTGCGGTTTTCGATGTAGTAGCTCCAGGCGACGCGCTGGCGCCATTCGGCGCGGGCCTCCTGGCTCAGGCTGGAATCGATACCATCAAGGAGCGCCTGCGCACCTGCCGGATCGTCGTACTTGATCTTGTCGAGGATGCCGCTCGATATGTTGGCGGGCATCGTGCCATCTTTGATCGAGGCGGGTCGCACCCGCTTAGGGATGCCGGCGAGACGCTGCAGGCGCTGCCCGTTGGGCATTGCGGGCAGAACGGTGGCGCCGCGTTTGGTCGCGAGCGTTGCAATCCTTGCGGCATCGGGGTGATCGGTTCCGTTGGCGAGCCACGCTTCAAGCTGCGACAATTCGATTTTCGGCGAGCCCGCGGCCAAGTAATATTCGGCCTGTGCGTGCTGCTGAAGCGGACCGTCGCTGCGCTGCGCGAGCAGGTCCTGCACGCGGCGCCAGTCCTTGCGGTCAACGGCGGTATGGATCTCGCGATAATAGTCGCGGTCGGCCTGAGTGAGGACCGAAGGAACCTCGCTGCGGTCTGCCCGGCCGCGGAAATAATCGACCGCGGCACTGCTCGCCAGGGCAGGCGCAGATTCCAGCGCGATCGCGCCGAGCGCAATGCCCGTCATGAGAGCCCTTGCCAAATTGATCCTGCCTAAAACCATGTGGACCGAACTTCCTTTTTTGCCCCTGCGGACGCGGTTGCTTACCCGGTCAACTCAAGCCACTTTTGCCAGACCTTTGCCTTCCAGCGCGGCTGTTCGAGCAGTGCAGCAAGGCTGCGGCAGGCAAGCATCGGTACATTCATGCTTTCATGGTTAAAAATTCGTAAATCGGCAGCGCCATGAGGCGGATCGTGTGACACAAGCGGCAGAATGCCCGCTCCGAACACGCAGAGCCGCTTTGGGGCCGCCAAATCGACGTGTTTGGTAAGCACTTCGCCCATGCCGCTGGCAGCGATGGCTTGCCAATCTGCGCCGGGAAGATGGCGCGGAAGCGCGCTGGCGAAATAGACCCTTTCCTCGTCAAGCCCGAAGGCCGAGAGCATCGCCGCAAGCAGGCTGCCTTGCGGTCCGCTCAGGAGGCTGTCGCTGTCATCCCGCTCCGGTTCGGGGACCACCACCATCAATTCGGCCCCGATGCTTCCACGCGGAGCAACCCGCAGGTCCGTGCTTCCTTCGGCAAGCATAGGTTCGTTGAGCCACCAGCCGACAAACGCGTCGAGGGACGAGGGCATTGAAGTCAGGTCGAGACGCTCAACTTCCGGAGCGGCGCGGTCGTTGGCAGGAGGCTTGCTTCCTGCTGCTTTGGCCTCTTGCTGAGGTGGTTCCGATGCAGTGGGAGGCGCGGCCAGCCATTCGACAGGATCGTCGGAAAAAGCGCTTTCCACACCCGCGTCGTGCCACCAGGCAAGGGCGCCAGCTATCGTTTCGGCTAGGGCGGGATTCTGCGCAGCTGCCATCGTGCGGTCTTGACCTGCCCCGCCGCACCAATCAAGGCTGTTCCATGAAAATAGCCGTGCAGAGGATGAGCACGGGCAGAAGCAGGAAAAGACCATGAGCGAACGTGAATCCATGCCCTATGACGTCGTGATCGTCGGCGGCGGCCCAGCAGGCCTCTCGACCGCGATCCGGCTCAAACAGGTAAATCCGGAATTGCAGGTTTGCGTGCTCGAAAAGGGTTCGGAGATCGGCGCGCACATCCTTTCCGGCGCGACTGTCGATCCCAAGGCGCTCGACGAGCTGCTGCCCGACTGGCGCGACGAAGGCTGCCCGCTTGCCGAAACGCCGGTTACCGACAACTGGCACTGGCACCTGACCAAGAAGGGTAAGTTTCCGCTGCCGCACATAATCCAGCCGCCCTTCATGTCGAACGACGGCAATTACACCGGATCGCTTGGCAACCTGTGCCGCTGGCTGGCGGAAAAGGCCGAAGAGCTGGAAATCGAGATTTTTCCCGGCTTCGCTGTTTCCGAAGTGCTCTATAACGATTCCGGTGCCGTCTACGGTGTCGTCGCGGGTGTCATGGGTATTGCCCGCGATGGCAGCGAGAAGCCCGACTATGAGCCGGGCATGGAGCTCCACGGCAAGTACGTCGTGTTCTGCGAAGGCGCGCGCGGCCATCTGACCAAGCAGCTCAAGGCGAAATATGACCTGGAGGCCGATTGCGAGCCGCAGATCTACGGCATCGGCATCAAGGAACTGTGGGACATCGACCCGGACAAGCATCACCCCGGCCGCGTCATTCACACACAGGGCTGGCCGATGTCGGAAAGCGACAGTTGGGGCGGCGGCTTCCTCTACCACCAGGCGAACAACCAGGTCGCGCTCGGCTTCGTCACCGCGCTCGATTACAAGAATCCATGGGTCTTCCCCTTCGAGGAATTCCAGCGCTGGAAGCAGCATACGGACATCCGCGCCATTCTCGAGGGCGGCAAGCGCGTGGCCTATGGCGCGCGCGTCATTAACGAAGGCGGCTGGCAGTCGGTGCCCAAGCTCAGCTTCCCCGGGGGTGTGCTGGCGGGGTGTTCAGCGGGCTTCGTCAACGTGCCGCGGATCAAGGGCAGCCACACCGCGATGAAGAGCGGGATGCTGGCCGCCGAAGCGATTGCCGCAGCCATCGCTGCCGGTCGCGAGCATGACGACCTGACCGAATACGACGCAGCCCTGCGCGACAGCTGGATCGCCAAGGAGCTCAAGCTGGTTCAGAATGCCGAGCCGATGGTCGCCAAGTGGGGCGGCGAACTCGGCACTATCCTTGCCGGCGCTGACATGTGGCTGCGCACGCTGTTCGGCTTCGGCATCTGGAAACCGATGGCGCACCATCCGGATTACAAGGCGACGGGCCGTGCCGATCTCTATCCGCAGATCGCATATCCCAAGCCGGACGGCGAGATCAGTTTCGACCGGCTGACTTCTGTCGCGTTCTCCTTCACCAATCACGAGGAGGACCAGCCGTGCCACCTCGTACTCAAGGACGAGGACTATCCGCTGCGCGAGGAATTGCCGGTCTATGGCGGGCCTTCGACGCGCTATTGCCCGGCCGGCGTCTACGAATATGTGGAGAACGAGGACACCGGCGAAAAGACCTTCCAGATCAATTCGCAAAACTGCGTCCACTGCAAGACCTGCGACATCAAGGATCCGGGCCAGATGATTAATTGGACCGCGCCAGAAGGCGGGGGCGGACCGAACTATCCGAATATGTGAAGGGCCGATGCGGCGAGGTCTTGCGATCGCTGCGTGCCTGTGCCTGTTCGTCACGGGAGGAGAGGCAATGGCCAAGGTCGATTTCGCCGCGCTGAAAGCGCGCACCGCGGAGCTGATCGCGCAACACGATGCGGCGCAGACAGCGAGCCGTGAAGCACAGGAAGCGGGATGGCTGGCGCAGTCGCGCGGGCTTTCCGAGGCGCAGAGGGGCGAACTCACTGCCAAGGCCGAAAAAGCCGCAGAACTGGTGAAGGCCGACAAGTATGCCGAAGCAGAAGCGCTGTTTCGCGAAGTGCTGGCAACCGAACACCTCAATGCGCAGGCCCGTTCCGGGCTGGGACAATGCCTCGCCAAGCAGGGCAAGCTTGCCGAGGCTGCGCGCGCCTTTACCGACGTCATCACGTTACCGTTGGTCGACGATTCGGCGCTGATGACCCGGACCATGGCGATGGTGGGAATGCAGCAGCTTCCGCCGCCGCCCGATCCGCGCATCGCCGATCCGTCGGTGGTGTTTTCCGCCGAGGACACGCCGAGCGAATTCCGCGATGCAGCCTACGCCCCGGAAATGGTCGTTGTTCCGGCTGGCGAATTCACCATGGGTTCGCCCGAAGGCCAGCAATTTCGCTTGCCCAACGAGCAGCAGCACCGGGTGCGGATCGCCTATCCGCTGGCATTTTCGAAGTACAACATCACGCGAGGTGAGTTCGCCCATTTCGTCGCCGAGACCGGTTACGAGGCCAAGGGCTGCAATCTCGAAGGGCCCGGCGGCATGAAATGGGAACCGGACGGTGATTGGCGTACCCCGGGTTTCGAGCAGGACGACGATCATCCCGTCGCCTGCATCAATTTCCACGATGCCACCGCCTATGCCGAATGGCTGAGCGCTGACACAGGCGAGACTTACCGCCTGCCCAGCGAAGCCGAGTGGGAACACGCCATGCGTGGCGGCACGACGACTGCCTATTACTGGGGCGAGGTGTGGAAGCCGGGCGTTGCCAATGTCGATGGCCAGCCGGGCCAGCCCGGTGGCCGGGCGACGACGCCGGGCGGTACCTTTCCGCCCAATCCGTTCGGCCTCTACGACATGGCGGGCAATGTCTGGGTCTGGCTCGCGGACTGCTACAACGCCAGCTACAACGGCGCTCCCACCGACGGATCGGCGTGGAAGGAAGGCAACTGCGCGATGCGCGTGCGTCGCTCAGGCTCGTGGTTCAATATCGAAAAGTCGATTGAGGGCGACGTACGCCAACCCGGTCGCCTGCGCTCGGCAAGCCGCTTCGGCTCGATCCCCTCGCTGCGCTATTCGAGCTTCGGGTTCCGGCTGGTGCGCGACCTTTAGGCGGTCAGTCGTGACAACATCTGCGCAACTGTCGAGCCCTCGCTAACAGCCTTGCCATCCTTGTCCAGCGACTGGAACGCGCGACCGTCTGCGCTCTGCACCGAAAAGAACACGGTCGAACCCTGCGGCCCGGCGAATTCGCGGTGGCTCTCGCCAGCGGGGGCGCAGGAATAGTGGCCCGGAAGTCGTCGCTTACGGGTGCCATCTTCCTTTTCGACCCAGTGTTCGCCTTGCAGCACGATCGATACGGTGTCGCCAAGATGCCGGTGATAGGTGCAATAGTGGTTCGGCTTCCAGCGGGTGATGAAATCCACGCGACCGGTCTCTGCATCCCCGCCGACGACAAGGGTGACATTGTCGACCGGGCGCTCCGGATCCGAGAAATCCTCGTCGCGGATCAGGCGCTCGTCGTCCCAG
>Ga0181594_10004732_pt1 | contig 12035 bp, 6 predicted proteins | sample 071ome_18_FD_145603 | JGI IMG/M metagenome (GOLD analysis project Ga0181594, IMG submission 145603) | Coastal salt marsh microbial communities from the Groves Creek Marsh, Skidaway Island, Georgia - 071413BT metaG (spades assembly) | ecosystem: Environmental > Aquatic > Marine > Intertidal zone... | reverse complement strand
CCTTATCAGCTCGCTGGGCATGAGGCGGTGTTCCTCAAACGACCGATCGCGGATGACCCTTATTTTGACCCTGAGGTCACGGTTGACTGGCTGAGCGGGTGGCGGACCCCTGCCTCTTCTGACGCGAGCCCTGAGGAGGTCACCGCGCATCGAGCGAGCTTGAAGGGCTCAGGTGACGCCTTGCTCGCTACGGAGGTGGACTGCCTCGTCGCTGTAGAGCTCGCCATTCGGCAGGGTGACGTGCTCACCTGCATCATCGAGCCCTACCAATGTGAAGGGGGAGACGTCAGCCCAACCCGCCGCTTCTTTAACGGGCTGAGGGCCCTCACAAGAGCCTATGGTGTCCCGCTCATCTTTGATGAGGTGCAGAGCGGTTTTGGGCTGAGTGGGCCCGTGTTTTGGCACGAGCGCTTCGATTTACGAGACGCTGAGGGGAACCCAGAGGGGCCTGACTTTGTTACGGGCGCCAAGCGCGCGCAGGTCGGCTATGTCCTCTCCCCCTACCCAGACCCAGACCCAGGCCCCGCGCACGCCGTGAGCGCGCGACGAGGCGTGAGCCACCTAGAGATCATCACCACCCAGCCCTCTCATGAGGCCTTGGCTAGAGCCGAGCTCGATGAGCTCATTGAGCGCTGGCCTCAGGTGGTCACGCGCCCCCGCGTGTTTGGTGACGCCTTTGGCTTTGACCTGCCGAGCACCGAGGTCGCGATGCACCTCATTAATCAGCGGTTCTATCAAGGCTATATGGTCTATATAGCAGGAAAGAAGACGCTCCGTTACCGCCTCAACCGTGGCTTTAAGCCGAGTGAGGTGAGCGAGGTCTTCGCGGTGATCGACCGCTCCATCGAGGCCCTCGTCGAGCAGGCGGGGGGCGTCGAGGTCGCGGGGGGCGAGCCCTTACTGGAGCGGATGAGCGCCTGCGTCGCTCCCGCGTGGGTCGACCGCGCTGAGGATGAGGAGGATCACCTCCCAACCCTCGTCGAGCTCCTGTCGGTCCCAGGTGATGCGGACCTCTATGTGAAGCGCTTTGGTGAGCTGAGCGAGGAGGCGCGTCGCGAGGGAGAGGCGCTCATCGGCCTTGGGCGTCAGCGAGCGTCAAGTGACGCGACCACCCTCGCTCAGGTCGACCCTGAGGACTTCAACGCCCGCTGCTCTGTCAGCTTGAATCACTTTGTCGCTGACCGGCTCGCGGTCCGCGTGCGACGCGTGGACGCGGTGACGTTTACAGCGCATCGTCAGGCGGTCATCGCGCTAGAGGAGGCCTGTTATGAGCCCGCGCGCCAGGATGACATCGAGACGCTCCAGCAGATCGCAGATCACCCGGAGGGGGTCGTGTGCTTCGCAGAGGATATAGAGGGCCTCGTGGGGATCGCCTTAGGATCACCGCTCGAGGAGTGGGCTCAGATCACAGGGCCTGATGAGGACCCACACCGTGGGCTTGAGGACACGCTCTACAGCGCAGATATCAGCATCGACCCACGCGCGAGGGGGCTCGGCGTCGGCCATCGTCTGCGTGGCGCTCTGATCCAAGAGGCGCTCAAGGCGACCCGCGCCGATGGAGCGCCACGCTTCGCCTTTGTCACAGGCCGTAACCGCGTAGGAGACGCGGATGTGATGTGGTCGATCAACCAGCGCTGGGGCGCGTATGTGACGCGGACCTATGATCATCAATATGGCGAGGCGGACGCTCAGGCTCGCTATTACCGTATCCCGCTCCGTAGAGCGGACAGGAGGGCGTTTAAGCCCGCACAGGCGAGCCAGGACCCTGTACAGCTCTGGGGGGTCCATAACCCTACAGGTCACGCCCACCCGCTCCTCGAGCGAGGGCGTGACCTTGGGGTCTTTGATGAGGGTAGCCTGACAAAGATGACCGTAAGCAACTTCATCACGCCCCCTTACGCGCGCTACAGCGAGGCGCTCCGCTACATCGCGCCACGAGGGACGGCGCACATGTACTTCACCTCATGCCCTGATGAGATGATCGACAAGTCGATCCGCTCGCTCAAGCACAACCGCCCCGAGTCTCAGGTCGTGATCAGCTTCCAAGGCGCTCGCTTTGGAGGGAACACCGCCGCGGGTCGCTCGCTTGGCGAGTGTGACCCACACTTTGGCTGGCCCATGATCACACACCCCTCAGTGGACCTCGCGCGCTCCCTCCAGGAGCTCAGCGAGGCGGTTGAGCGCGCCGGCGGACCTCAGGGGGTGATCGCGGTGATGATTGAGGCGGTCCAGCCACACAGCGGGCAGGTCCTCACCGATGAGGCCTGGCGCGCGCTGTGCGCGTGGCGTGACGAGACGGGCGTCCCGCTCGTGCTGTCTGAGGTCAACACAGGCTTCGGGAGGAGCGGGCGAGGCTTCTGGTGGCTCGATGGAGCGCAAGGGGACGCGGACCTCGTGCTGTGGTGGGCAGGGGGCCAGGTGGGGCACATCTTCGCGCGCCCACAGGTCTTTGTCAGTAAGCCTCTCACCTTGATCAGCACATGGGACGGTGAGGACCTCTCCGCGACCCGTCTGCTGTGGCAGCTCTACGCGACCGATGGGGGCGCCCCGCGACCTGAGCTCGAGGCCTGGCTCGATGAGACGCTGAGCGCACAGTTTGGTGGCGCTCAGGTCGGTGGACTTGGCCTGTTTAGGAGCGTGCGTCACGTCGCCTCTGAGGCGCTCTGGTCAGGGCTTAAGGCTCGTGGTATTCAGGTCCAAAGGCTTGGGGACGCGGTGATCTTCGCGCCCCCGCTCACCCTCTCTGAGGTGGAGCAGGCGAGCTTCAAGACCGCGCTCAGCGAGGTTGTCGCTCACTTGAGCTGACGCCGTGAAGCAAGCGCGCTCATGGGCGCTAGGCTCATGGGGGAGGCGCAGAAGATTCACTCATTTATCAGGGGGACGCACCCTCTGCAGACACTCAAGTATCTGTGCTTCGTTGTGTGCGCTTATAGGTAGGGCACCACAGACCTAGTTCAACGACTCGGAGCGCCTTATGTCTACAGAGCCTACCCCTATCAGAGCGGTCCCTGCGGAGCGCGTCAGCGCCCTCAACGAGGCGCCGGTCAACCCGAATGGAGGCTACGTCCTCTATTGGATGACGGCTCAGCGTCGCGTGCGCGCTAATTTCTCGCTCCAGCGCGCCCTGACATGGGGTCAAGAGCTCGGGCGACCTGTGCTGATCTTTGAGCCTCTTCGGGTCGCTTACCCTTGGGCGAGCGAGCGCTTTCATGCCTTTGTGATCGATGGGATGCGTGACAACGCTGAGCGCTGTGAGGCGCTTGGGGTGACCTATTATCCTTATGTAGAGCGGGAGGCGGGTGAGGGGAGAGGGCTCCTCAAGGCGCTCGCGAGTGAGGCCTGTGTTGTGGTCGCTGATGAGTACCCTTGCTACTTCCTCCCGAAGATGTTGCGGAGCGCAGCGCGCCAGCTAGAGGTCCGGCTTGAGCAGGTGGACAGCTGTGGCATCCTGCCGTTGAGGGCGAGCCCAAGGACCTTCACGACCGCCGCGAGCTTCAGAAGACATCTTCAAAAGACGATCCTACCCCACCTCTTGGCGGAGCGCTTCCCACATACCGACCCCCTCCAGCTCGCGGTGGATCACGCGAGCGAGGCCTTCGACCCAAGGGGCGCGGTGATCCCTGACGAGGTGAGAGAGGGCTGGCCGAGCCTTGACGACCGCCCCGTGGAGCTCTCGACCCTCCCGATCGACCATGAGGTGAAGGCCTGTGAGACGGGTGGGTCCACCCAGGCAGGTAAGGTCTTGGCGCGCTTCTTAAGTCGAGGCCTCCAGCGCTATCATGTGGGCCGTAATGACGTCGATCACTCCGCGGCGAGCGGGCTCTCTCCCTATCTACACTTTGGACAGATCAGCGCTCATGAGGTCGTCGAGGCTGCGCTCCGCTCTTGTGATTGGGACCCAAGTCGAGTCGCCGTTAAGCCAAGCGGATCGAGAGCGGGCTGGTGGGGCGCGTCACCCGCGGTGGAGTCGTTTTTAGATGAGCAGATCACGTGGCGGGAGGTGGGCTTTGTCTTCGCCTTCCATAACCCTGAGCGATATGACCAATATGAGTCGCTCCCGGACTGGGCCCAGACGACGCTACAGGCGCACAGCGGAGACGAGCGACCCTACCTTTACAGCCTAGAGGAGCTCGAGTCGGGACAGACCCATGATGAGCTCTGGAACGCGGCTCAGCGCCAGCTCTGTCTTGAGGGGAAGATCCACAACTATGTGCGGATGCTGTGGGGGAAGAAAATCCTTGAGTGGTCACCCAGCCCTCAAGAGGCCCTCGCGCGCCTGATTCACCTCAACAATAAGTACGCCCTCGATGGGCGTGACCCGAACAGCTACAGCGGGATTTTCTGGTGTCTTGGTCGCTTCGATCGCGCGTGGGGACCAGAGCGTCCCATCTTCGGTAAGATCCGCTTTATGAGCTCGGACAGCACGAAGAGGAAGCTGAAGACCAAAAACTACGTCGCGCGCTACCAAGCGCGCCTGCTTTAGGCTCGCTCGGCTCACTCGGCTCGCGCTAGGAGGCTTGGAGTTCGGGTCAAGACGCACTATACTTCGGCCCTCAAACACAGAGAGGGTCGCGTGACGGTATGAGCCTAGCAGGGAAGCGTAAGCGGAGATCAAGACAGCAAGGCGGGTCGGGTGCACAGAAGCCTGGCGCGCTCACCCCCGCTCAAGTGGAGGAGGTGCTGGCGGGTGGCGCGCTCGACGGGCTCACCCGAGACAGCTTAACCGCGCTTGGTATCCTCACGCCTAAAGGGGGAGCGAGCCCGAGCGCCCATCGTAAACTCAAGCAGGTGAACCATTTCTTACAGCTCCTCGCGCCGGCCTTAGATGAGCTCTTCGACCGGTACACGGACCCGGTCATCGTGGACATGGGGGCGGGGAAGGCGGCGATGTCTCTGGCGATCTACGATCGCTGGATTCGAGCGCATGGCCGTGGTCAAATGATCATCGTTGAGAGCCGACCTGAGCTCGTGCACAAGGTGAAGGAGGTGACGGGGACGCGCTACCCTCAGCTTGAAGCTCAGGCCTCAGACATCCTCAGCGCCTCGCTCCCCGCACGGGTCCATCTCACGCTTGGGCTTCACGCCTGTGACCTCGCGACCGACCACGCGATCTATCGCGCCCTGCTCGCTAAGAGCGACCACGTCGCGCTCGTCCCTTGCTGTCAAGCGGAGCTCGCTCAGCTCCTCAAGCCCATTAAACAGGGCCCACTCAGCATCTCGTCGCTGTGGGCCGATGGCTGGCATAGGCGAGAGTTTGGCTCTCATTTGACAAACGTCTTGAGGGCGCTCTCCTTACGATCGAGGGGCTACGCGGTCACGGTCACAGAGCTGATCGGCTGGGAGCACAGCGTGAAAAATGAGCTCATCCTTGGGCGCCGAGTCGCTCGATACCACGCGGGCGCCCAAGCCGAGCTTGAGGGGCTCACAGAGGCGATCCCTGTCCAGCCTTGGCTGATCACTCAGCTGAGCGCTGTGGACGCCCAATTGAGCTCGGAGGTGAGCCCGGCTCGCGAGGCGAAGGAGGAGCCCGCCCCGACCCCCGCTGAGGGTGAGGCTTAAGGTGATCCAAGAGGCACCTTGGATGGGGAAGCGCTGGTGTCTGAGCGCCTTAACCTGTGGGCTCCTCGCCTGTGGTGACCCAGAGCTGCTCAGCGAGCGGGCGAGCTGGCTCGGCGCTTGGGATAAGTCGACGACGAGCGCTCAAGAGCCTCTCGACTGCCCAGCTCTCTCCTTACCCAACCTCAGGATCCTCCCTGTAGAGGGTCGAGCGCTCCCTTATTACGCTGAGCGCCTTGTGCTCGAGTGGCGCCTTACACCGCTCAACAGAGGCGAGCCGACACAGGGCGTGTGGTCAGCTGACTTCCCTCCCCTCGAAGGGGGCCTCATGAGGCTCTCTGCGAGGGTGATTGAGCTTAACGCTGACCGTGGGGCGCCCCCTGTTCATGGGCCACTCCCAGAGCTGAGCGAGGCTTGCCTCGAGACCTACCTCGGGCAGGTGGCCACGAGGGACTATTGGGTCGATGAGACCCTCCCTGGTGGGGCAGATGACCCAGAGAGGCGAGCGATCGAGGTGGGGGACGAGCGGGTCACTCTGTGGGCGACAGAGGTGGTAGAGCAGGTGAGAGGGGCGCGCTTGAGCCCACTCTTTGACCAGCCAAGCTCCGCGCTGGGGCCAGCGGAGGGTGACCCGCTTAAGGTGACCTCTTTAGGAGAGGGAGGCTCGATCACCTTAGGCTTTGAGCAGCTGATCCGTGAGGGGGTGGGCGCGGAGCTCGTGGTTTTTGAGAACAGCTTTAATGACACCTTCTTAGAGCTCGCGTGGGTAGAGGTCTCGTCCAATGGGGTCGACTTCGCGCGCCTCCCCTCACAGCACTTGGCTCAAGAGCCCTTAGGGCCATTCTCAGAGCAAGCCCCTGAGCAGGTGATGGGGCTCGCTGGTCTGACGCGGGGAGGCTGGAGCCCTGCCTTTGATCTCTTTAGTCTAGATGGGCACCCGATGGTGCAAATGGGCCTCGTTCACCTCGATGAGCTACGGTATGTGAGGGTCGTGGACATCCAAGGCGACGGTCGCGCGCTCGACAGCGGTGGTCGACCGATCTATGACCCTTTCCAGACCGCTGAGAGCGCGGGCTTCGATCTAGACGGGGTGGGGGCGCTCGTCTGGCGTGCGCCTTAAAAGCAAGGGGAGACGCAGCCCTCTGGCCTTGACATTCGACAGGCCGAGAAGCACAGCGAGATCGGGTCGGATGACTGATCACTCGTCACCGTGACCCCAAGGTCTTGGATCGACCAAAAGTCAAAGCGTCGGTTGGGGTAGACCGCCTCACCGACAGGGACTCGATCAAAGGTGAAGTCCCCTGAATTTAAGCTCACTAGGCCCGTGATGTCCTCAATCACATCTCGGAGCATCGGTCTGAGCGCGCCTGAACATAGGTTAGGGCTGAAGGTGATGCTCTCAAACTCATTGCATCCACTGAACGGGAGCCTCGCGTCGCCAGGATAATTGACGTCCCCGATCTCCTCCGCCAGTCTCAAGAGGAGGTCGCTGTAGCGCACCGTGAGCTCACTCATCTGTAGCTGGAGCGCCCCATCCTCAGCCATGAAAAAGGACCACTGGGCGCTCAAGTGACCATCCTCAGGGGGGCTGTAGACGACGTCACGAGCGCCCTCTAAGCTGATGCGCTCCCAGTTGATCGAGAAATCTTCAACCAGCACGTCGCTGAAGGCGACCTCTGGTCGAGTCGAGCTCCGTGTCACCCTCCCATGCGCCTCCATCCCATTCATAAGCACAACCGCCTGGCCAATGGCGGTCAACGCGCTCATAAGGTCAGCGTCCTCTTGGAAGCCAGAGAGCGCTAAAGAGCGGACATTTGGGTCGAGTCCCATGTAGGTCGCGCAGTCAGAGTTTTGTGGGTCCATACACAAGACCGCAATGAAGAGATCATCGAGCGCGCGAGGCTGGTCAACCAAAAGCACAAAGGCCTCGAGGACCTGCCCATAGCCCTCTCCAAGCTGCTTACGGAGGACTTGATCTAACCTGAGGCCCATTGAGAAGCTGTAAGGCTCGTTGGGATAGTGGAGAGGAGCTAGGGGCTTGAGCGTGATGTCGAGCTCTGTTATCTCAGAGGAGTGGGTGTAGGAGATGTCGCTACAGCTCGCGTGGAGCGCGCGCTGATCAGCGCTTCGCCCAGTGACAAACAAGGTCATCTCTGGGCTCCCCTCAAGGCTCATAAGCTGCCTCGGTTGGTTTGGGAGCTCAGGGACTTGGATCACAACCCCCTCGCTCAGAGAGGTCGAGGTCACGTCTAAGACCTGCGCTCGAAGCATCAGCTCGTTACAGCTCAACGAGAAGCCTGCGCTAGGCCCAAGCGCGATCTGAACATCAAAGACCCCCATGTCCAGAGAAAGCGTGGCCTGATCGCCAGATGAATGGTTGACCGTGACCGCAAAGTGATCGAGCTCGTCAACCATCATGTCGTCTACAGGCGCGATCATGTCGTCTACAGGCGCGATCATATCCTGATCCGGCGCGATCATGTCCTGATCTGGCGTGATCATGTCCTGATCTGGCGTGATCATGTCCTGATCCGGCACAACCATGTCCTGATCCGACACAATCATGTCCCGATCTGGCGTGATCATATCCTGATCTGGCGCGATCATGTCCGGCATCGGCACAATCATGTCCTGCATCTGTAGGATCATGTCAGCTGGGCGCTCTATGAGCTCCATATCCGCTTGACCGAGCGGAATACAGCGCACGCTGTCGCCTACACAAGACTCATCCTCTTCACAGAGGAGCACGACGCTCACCTCTTGACCACAGACGCTCTCGATCGCGTTCAGCTCAGCGTTACAGCGGAGCGCGGAGGCCCCTTCACAGAGGTTGGGAGCGCAGCGCCCCTCTAGACAGTCATAGCCATTTGGGCAGTCGGTTTGCTCGCTACAGGCGACCTCCTCGCTTGTGGGATCTGTGATACAGCCGTTGAGCGAGAGGCTTAAGCAGAGCAGCCCAAACGAGCGATAGAGGAGCTTCACGCGTGGGGGGTTGATCCCATTTTTATTAAGCATATACTCACCTCATGACATAGACGCAGGGCGGTCAAGGTAGCACAGCGCTCAGTACATTGAAGAAAGTGTTACACGATTTGACTCTTTCTTAAACCCTCACGTATCAGGCGCCCTGCATCAACCCTGCATCACCCTACTACATCACCCCACTGCAACCAGAGGACATCATGTTAAGCTCATTCAACCTGTCATGTAGAGCGCTCCTAGCGCTTAGCTGTGTAATGATCCCTATCTCAACAAGCTTCGCAGAGGACCTCTCACGTGAGACCCTCGGTGAGGTGCGCGTAGGGGTGCCTTTTATGAACATCCTGCGCGCCTTTGGTGCGCCTGTTCGCAAGAGCAAAGCCTTACAAGACGCTCAGCGAGGGTGCGTCGCTCAAGTACATTTTTATGATAAGCGTGGGGTGGAGGTAGAGACCTGCGGATCGGGGCGAAATGTCCTCGTGAGCTCTGTGCGTGTGGTGAAGAACCCAACCGCGGTGACGGGTAAAGGGATCCGCGTGGGTGACAGCCCTGAGAAAGTGCTCGCGCGCTATGCGGGCGTGAAAAAGCAATCCGACGCGCTGATCGTTGAAGACCCTGCGCTCGGCATCACCCTGCGGTTCTTACTGCAAGAGGGGAAGGTCTTTGAGATCAGCCTCTACCAAGACCCAACACAGCGCGACGCGAAGACCCCTAAGATCATGAAGAAGCGCAAGCCAAAGATGGGCTGGTGAGCTCAGCGCGCTCGGTCTTGGCCGATCGCGCCTCGGGCGCCCGCGGGCAGATTAAGCCGACGCCGATGCGCCCCTAGGCGCCCCCCATCCACCCGCCAAAGGTCCCCAAGTGGGGGCGCGTGAGCGCGCCCTGCTCCTCCGATCTTGAGCGCTCGTTTGACACGCCCTCTCCCCCCATAGACGCTCTGCACATCGCTGAGCTTGAAGGTGAAGGGGGTAGGCGCGACGCCAAAGAGCGACCAACCTGCGCGCTGAGGCGTGGTGTTCAGCTCTGTAGCGCTAACAATGAGGGTCTGTCGGCTTGTCTTCAGCTGAAGTGACGCTCGCCACCCGCTCTGGCTTGGTAGCATTAAGATCGGCCCCGCAAAGCTCAGCTGATGAAACGCGAGCGTGGAGAACGCGTGGTCTCCTGTGAGGTGGGCGAGGAGGCGGTACACTCTAAGCGGTCTCGCTGAGATCAACATCACAGCGTCAGGGGTCGCCTCAGGGTGAGGCCTGTGTACAGCGAAGCCCAGGAGCTCATCAAGCGTGAGGAGCGCGACTCGCTTGGGCCAGAGCTCACCGAGGAGCCCCCTCCACTTGAGTGAGACACCTAACCGTTGCTCCATCTGTGTCGTCTGAGCGAGCGAAGGGAGATGGCTGAGGCCATGGGCGGAAGAGAGCTGAGTTAAGGGGGTTGACCCACGGCGCTCTACTCCATGGAGGTGAAGGGTAGACGCGGGGTAGGGCGCGAGGAGCTCTGACTCCTCACGCTCGCTTACGCACGCCTGAGCGCCCCACCAGAGGGCTCTGCGCTCCCAGGTTGACTTGAGGGATGGCGTCCTCTCCCAGCTCGGGAGCTTGCCCGGAGCGGGGTGAGGGAGTGGCAAGGTCAGGTGTCGCCTCTGATCCGTAGGGCTACCGCCAGGGCTTGAGATAATCAGCGACCATCGCCCCTCACCTTGTTGCGCTGGGTCATCCGTCGAGGTGAGCCCAAGGAGCTGTGCACAGCCCTTGGTGATCGGCGGTCGGTTGACCATCGCGACCCGAGGGTGCTCAAGCTCCTCTAAGCGGTGACGGAAGAGGCGCTCGAGTGAGACCGTCTTCATTGTGTGAGCGCTCAAGGCCTCCTGAAGCTCACGAAGCCTAGGGATCAACGCGCACCGCTCCCCCCTTGGGAGCTCGATGATCCCACCCTGTCCTCTGAGTGGCCTCAGCTGGTCGCTCAGGGGCGCGTTGAGGGGCGGGGCTGGTGGCTCAGAGGTAGAGGGGGCCGTGAGGTTAAGCGTGACGGTCCAATCGTGCGCTAGCCACTCCTGTGGCGTCAAGTTAAGGGGGGTCGCGCCCGATTGATAATGAGAGGGTCGCCAGAGCTTAGGGAGCGGTTGTGCCCTCCTCCACCCAAGCGCATGGAGGGCATGGCGAAGCGCGTCCCGCTCCTGCTCAAGGAGCACGTCGCGCCCCTCCCCTGCGCGCTCAACGTCTGCTTGAGTCTGAGCTGAGAGCCCTAGAGAGAGGCTGTGCGGTCCTCGCGCGAGCCTATGCAGGAAGCGCTTAAGGTTAAGACCCGCAGGTGGACTCTTAAGGTCTTCTCGCGCGATGACATAGCTCAAGGTGAGGCGTGGAGTGGGGCTAGAGACCTCCTGAGCGCTGGTTTGGGTGTCGAGCGCGACGAGGAGCTCCTCATCACATGAGGACAAGCCCACAGCGCTCACGCTGACATGAGCCGGACGGCTGGGAGCGCTCCGCTCAGCTCCTACATGGCTGACTGGGTGACTCGGGTCGAGCTGTGGAGCTGAGCTCCCACAGCTGTTCAGTGAGGTACAGAGGAGCGCGGTGAGGCTGAAGAGGGCTAAACGACCACCCTGCGTGAGGGCAGAGTGGTCATCACAGCCGAGCGGAGCGCGCCATGAGCTCACCGACCCGCGAGCTCGCGGAAGGCCTTGAGGTGCGCGACTTGCTCCTTCGAGAGATGCCGAGGCACCTCGACTGAGATCTGCACATAGAGGTTGCCTCGCGAGCTGGGTGAGTTTAGACGTGGCATCCCCTGTGACCGTAGCGTGATCACGTCATCGGGCTGTGTCCCTTGTGGGATCTCGACGTTGAGATCTTCATCAATCCCATCCAGCGACACTTGACCACCAATCGCGGCCGTGATCATGTCGACCTTGAGCTCACAAGCGAGGTGCTCGCCCTCTCGTCTGAAGGTCTCATGCTCCTCAATATGGACGACGACGTGCAGGTCTCCTGGTGTGCCTCCTGAGGGCGCGGCGCCCCCCTTCCCCTTCAGCCTGAGTCGGTTCCCGTGATCTATCCCGGCGGGGATCGTGAGCTTGATCTCTTTGATCTCTTGCCGGAGGCCACGCCCCTTACAGCGCTTGCAGGATTTCTTGATCATCTTCCCTCGACCACGACAGCGACCACATGTCTGGGTCATGCGGATGATCCCTGAGCCCATCGTCACCTGCCCATGACCTCCACAGGTCTTGCAGATCTCAAGCGCTGTGCCATCCTGTGCGCCTGTCCCGTTACACGGCTCACACTCAAGGTCATAAGGGACCTCAATCGTCTGCTCTTGCTCCTTGAGGCAGTCCGCGAGCGAGACCTGCAGGTCGATCCTCATGTCATCTCCGCGAGGGGGCCCACGGCGACCACGGCGGCCCCCGCCAAAGATGTCACCAAACAGGTCACCAAAGATGTCTTCGAAGCCTCCAAAGCCTCCGCCTCCCCCCATTTGACCTTGGAGGCCTTCATGCCCGAACTGATCAT
>Ga0181594_10004727_pt1 | contig 12044 bp, 11 predicted proteins | sample 071ome_18_FD_145603 | JGI IMG/M metagenome (GOLD analysis project Ga0181594, IMG submission 145603) | Coastal salt marsh microbial communities from the Groves Creek Marsh, Skidaway Island, Georgia - 071413BT metaG (spades assembly) | ecosystem: Environmental > Aquatic > Marine > Intertidal zone... | reverse complement strand
ATTCAGACCGTGTGCCTGGAACCGATCTGGGGATACGCCGACACCGGTTTCGGCACAGAAATCGCGGACATGATGGTGGAATACGGCGGTATTCTGGGCGCGGTTCTCAACATCCAGGACAATACGGACGACCTCCTCGATTTCGTTATCGGTCTGGCGATAGACCGCGGGCTGGAGCTCGATTTCCATGTCGACGAAATGGGCGACCCGGAAGCGCGGTCGTTCGATAACATCTGCGAAGCCCTGATCCGCAACGGATACGAGCGACCGGTCAATGTCGGCCACTGCTGCAGCCTGGCAGTCCGGCCGGAGGCGGAAGTCGCCCGTGCGCTCGACCTTGCCGCCGAGGCGGGCCTGAGCGTTACCAGCCTGCCGATGTGCAACATGTTCCTGCAGGGACGCAATGCGGGGCAAACGCCGCGCTGGCGCGGCGTCACGATCCTGCACGAACTGAAAGCGCGCGACATTCCAGTGGCCATCGCCAGCGACAATGCCCGCGACCCGTTCTACGCCTATGGCGACCTGGATGCGGCGGAAGTCTTCACCCAGGCGGTGCGGATCGCGCAGCTCGACTATCCGGTCGGCGACTGGCCGATGGCCGTGACGCGGACGCCGGCGGACATTATGGGACTGTCCGATACAGGCCGCCTCAAAGTCGGCGCCCCGGCAGACATGGTAATCTTCCGGGCCCGCAGCTACAGCGAATTGCTCAGCCGGCCGCAAAGCGACCGCGCGGTGTTGCGCGGCGGTCATCAGATCGACACAACTCCACCGGACTATCGGGAACTGGACGACGTTGTCGGATACTAGAAAGTCCCATCATGACGGAAGATCTGAAACCCGCGACTGAACAAAACATTCCCGGTACCATCGAAAAGGCGTTGTCGATCAATCTCGATCCGCTGAAATACGGGACCATCGTCGAAATCGGCGCCGGTCAGGAAGTCGCCCGGTGGTTTTTCCAGGCCGGCGCCGCCGCGGGCACGGTCGCGAAGACGATGTCAGCCTACGATATGAAATTCTCGGACGAAATCTACGGCACGGTCGCGGGCGGACGATACGTGTCGCGTCCGCGCCTCGAACGCATGCTGGAGCAGGAATACGATCTGATCATCTCCCGTATCGAGGAACACCGGCCCGGCGATTCGCGCTTTTTCGCCTTCGCGAACACCGTCGCCGCGCAGGGGTTCAAAAAGCGCAGCGAATGTCACGGCTGGATGGGCGTTCGCCTGCAGGCCGAGCCTCATGGAGAACCGGACGACATCATTCTGCATGTCCGCATGCTCGACGACACCAACCTGGAACAGCAGGAAGCGCTGGGCATTCTGGGCGTCAATCTTATCTACGGCGCCTATACTCATGCCGACGACCCCGAACGCCTGCTGCGCTCGCTCATGGACAATCTGAAATGGGGACGCGTGGAGATAGATCTCGTGGAATTCCGCGGCCCCGTTCTCGGTCGGGTCGACAACGCGCGCATGGCCCTCGAACTGGTCAAGGCGAGCCTGACCCGCGCCGTCCTGTTCAACCCCGACGGCGACGTAATGATCCCGGCTGAAGCGTTCTACAAGAAAGCCGTGCTCGGTATGCGGGGCGATTTTCGGCCGCTTTCCAATGAGGAAAAGGCCAGGTTTTTCCATGCCAAGGCAAAGTTCTGCGGGGAAACAGGCTGCGCCGACGAAGAGACCCTCTTTCTGGCCGAGATGACCATGGCCGAAGGCGCGAATATCGGCGACATCGATACCGCCGATTTCCTGGCGCGGGTGCGACAACTGAACGACGCCGGCTACTTCGTGTTGATATCGGAGTTTTTCCGGTATTTCCGCGTCCGCCAGTATTTTTCGCGCTATACGGAAAAGCCGGTGGGCATCGTCACCGATGTCCGCGGTTTCGAACGCATCATGGGCGAGGAGTATTACGACGGGCTCGACGGCGGAATTCTGGAAGGACTGGGCAAGCTGTTCCCGCCCGGCACCACGGCATATGTCTACCCCGGCGCCGGCGCCGACCGCAGTGCGCGTTTCGAAGCACTCAACGTCGCTGCCCATCTTCGGCCACTGGTCGATTTCCTGCGCGAGCGCCGCCAGGTGGTGCCGGTTGCGGATTTCGGTTTTCAGGAATGACGTCGTGTTAAAGCGCGCTGCGCGATTGTTATCTGCGGGACGGTCTTTCGGGTTCGTCGGAACGGCCGGGGCGGCCGTTTTCGCCTTCGCCATTTCCGCATCCGCCTAGCAGATGCCTCAACCGGCCGGTCCGTTGCCCGCGCCCCTGCCGCCAAACCTCCGGTCCCTGCCTGAATCGCCGACGGACCGGCGGGTACCCGTTCGCGTGGTCCCGAAGCCCCGCCCCGGGGTGACGCTGCCGCAGCGCATTTGGCGGGCATCCCCCGTCGAGCCCTCGGCCCTGACGGTCGACATCGAGAGTGACAGCCGGCTGCCTGCGCCGGGGAATGCCCTGCCTGACGGGCTGGTCGCCACGGCATCGCGGGGCGATATCGCGGCCGCCTGGTATACCGCCCCGACGACTCGATACGGCCATGCGGTTCTGGGGGACGCGATCGAGGCCGGCGGCCTGCGTATCCGCACACGCGATGGCGACATTCTCGATTATTCGTTGCCGGAGACGGAAGTTTTCGAAGACCGTGCGCCCCGGCTCGCGGATCTCGATGCCGACGGCACCACCGAAATCGTGACGATCCGGTCCTCGCTGCGCGAAGGCGCGGCGGTCACCGTATACGGGCTGCGCGACGGCGCGATCAAATATCTGGCGTCCACCGCGTTTATCGGTACGCCCAACCGCTGGCTGAACATCGCCGGCATCGCCCGCTTTCGCGGTGGGCCGGGTCAGGAAATCGTCCATGTGCGGACGCCGCATATCGGCGGCACGCTGATCTTTCATGCTTTCGAAAGCGGCCGACTGGTCGCGGTCGCGCGCCAGTTCGGATATTCCAACCATGCCAGCGGATCGCCGGAAATGCGCCTGTCCGCCATTGCCGACGTCAACGCCGACGGCCGCGCCGACCTGGCCCTGCCGCGTGCCGACCGGATGGGATTGCGGATCGTCACGCTGGGCGCCGGGGGCATCCGTCCGATCGCCGCCGTCCCGCTACCGGCGCAGATAGACAAGGCGATCGCCGTGCAGGATACGGGCCGAAATGCGGCTTTTCTCGTCGGTCTGACCGACGGTCAGGTGTTGCGGATCGGCCGGAACCGGTATGATCCATCCGAACTTAGGGAGAAATAGACATGATGAAAGAACATCCCGTTCCGTACGAATACGACGGCAGGGCCTATGAAGGCATGCTCGTCTACGACGACAGCGCCACCGAAAAACGTCCGGCGATCTTCATGCAGCCGGACTGGCTCGGCGTGTGTTCGCACACCATCGGTATGGCGGCGGAAGCGGCGGAAAGCGACTATGTCATTCTGCTGGCCGACATGTTCGGCAAGGATTACGGCGGCGAGGGAAAGACCCATGAGGAACTGGGCAAGGTCGCGCGCGGCAACCGGTCCGACATCGACTTTATTCTGGGGTGCGGTGCCGCCGCCGATGCGGCTTTGACCGCGGAAGCCGACAAACTCGGACTGATCGACAACACCAGACGCGGCGCGGTCGGCTACTGCATGGGCGGGGGCTACCTGACCGAACAGATCCGTAATGGCGCGGATTTCAAGGGATCCGTCTTCATTCATGTCACCCTGCCGATGACGGTGGCCCCGAACCGGCCGTCCAACATCAAGGGCCGGGTGCTGACGATCCACGGGACCGACGACACCGTCACGCCGGTCCCGCAGGTGGATTCGTTCCAGGCGGAACTGACGGCCAACGGCGTGGATTGGCAGACGATGATGTTCGGCGGCGCGCCGCACGGGTTCTGCGTCCACGGCGCCGCTGACGTCCTCCAGCGCTACGACGACAAGCTGTGCAAGCAGACCTACCGGCTGATGCGGGATTTCTTCAACGAGACTTTTTAACGGCGTTTATATCCGTCCCGTCACCATCAGGGCGAAGCCGTAGGACAGCGCGACTTCGGTCAGCCGGTCGAACCGCCCCGACGCGCCGCCGTGACCGGCATCCATGTTCATATAGAGCAGGATATCGGTGCCGGCGGTGTTGTGATGGCGCAGCTTGGCGGCCCACTTGGCCGGTTCCCAATAGGTGACGCGCGGGTCGGTCAGTCCGCCGGTCGCCAGCACGCTGGGGTAGGCTTTATCGGTCACGTTCGTGTAGGGGCAATAGGACGCCATGTAATCGAACGCGTCCGCATCCCGGATCGGATCGCCCCACTCCACCCATTCGGGCGGGGTCAGCGGCAGGGTGTCGTCGCACATGGTGTTGATCACATCGACGAACGGGACTTCGCCCAGGATGCCGCAGAACAGATCGGGCCGCATGTTGGCCACCGCGCCCATCAGCATGCCGCCGGCGCTCCGCCCCTGGGCCACGATGTTTCCGGCGCACGTGAAATTCTCCGCAATCAGGTGTTCGGCGGCGGCGATGAAATCCAGGAACGTGTTCTTCTTGCGGTCGAGCTTGCCGTCGAGATACCAGCCATAGCCGTTCTCCGTCCCGCCCCGGATATGCGCGATCGCATAGACGAACCCCCGGTCGACCAGGCTGAACACATGCGGCGAAAACCCCGCCGGCATGGCGTATCCGTACGATCCGTAGCCGTAAAGCAACAGCGGCGCGGAACCGTCGAGCACGGCATCGGCCGCATGCAGGACCGTCACCGGCACCAACGCGCCGTCATGGCTCTCGGCCAGAAGTCGCCGGCACACATAGGCCGCCGGATCATGACCGGAAGGTATCTCCTGTTCCTTGCGCAGCGTACGTTCGCGGGTGCGCATGTCGTAGTCGTATACCCGCGCGGGCGTGGTCGGAGACGAATAGGAAAACCGCAGCGTATCGGTGTCGAATTCGTATCCTGGCATCAGGGCAAGGTCGTAAGCTTCCTCTTCGAAGACTATCTCGTGCTCGGTCCCGTCCGATATCGTCCGAACCACGATACGCGGCAGCGCCTGTTCCCGTTCGAGCCGCACCAGCCAGTCGCGGAACAGGACGACCGACCGGATCAGCCGTCCCTCCTTGTGCGGTACGATATCGGCCCAGTGTGCCGGTCCGGGGTCGTCCAGCGGCGCCGTGACGATGCGGAAGTCGAGCGCCTCCCGGTTGGTTCTGATGATCAGCGTCTCGCCGTGATCGGATACATCGCAGGTCACGCCGGTTTCGCGCGGCAGCAGCAGGCGCGGTTCCGCTGCCGGGTCGTCCGCCGGGATAAGACGCACTTCCGACGTGTCGGCATGATCGTGCGCGTCGATCACCACGAACCGGCCGCTTTCCGTCTTGCCGATCCCGAGAAAGAAACCGGCATCGGATTCCTCGTACACGATTTCATCCGCCGCTGCGGGCGACCCCATGGCATGCCGCATCACCTTGCACGGCCGGTGATTGTCGTCGAGCACCGTGTAGAACAGCACCTTGCCGTCCGCCGACCAGACCATGTCCCCCTGGGCGTCCGGCAGTTCGTCCGGCAGCATCTTGCCGGTTTCGAGGTCGCGAATGGCGATCCTGCAGTATTCCGACCCGTTTCGGTCCGTCGCCGCAGCAAACAGCCTGTGATCCGGCGAATGCGCGGCCCCGCCCACCGCAAAGAACTTTTCGCCTTCGGCCTCCGCGTCGCCGTCCAGCAGTACTTGTTCGCGGACGTCGTCGTCGTCGCCGGATGGCCGGCGGCACAATATCGGATACTGCCCGCCTTCGACGAACCGGCGGTAATAGGCCCAGTCTCCATCCGGCGCGGGCACCGAGGAATCGTCTTCCCTGATCCGCGCCTTTAGCTCCGCAACCAGCTCTTCGCGCAGCCCGGCGATCGGCGCCAACGCCTGTTCGGTCCAGGCGTTCTCCGCCTCCAGATGGGTGCGGATATCGGTCTGAAGCGCGTCGGGCTCCCGCATCACACGCTGCCAGTCGTCGTCCCGCAGCCAGGCATAGGGGTCGTCGATCGTCCGTCCGTGCCGGTCGATGATGTGCGGTCGCCGGTCGGCTGCGGGGGGCGTAGGAGACATGGTATGCTCTCGGCTGTTCGTGTGTCCGGTACGGATGTCGCTTTATATCATTTCGCCGGGCACACGATCGCATAATGTGATGAAGGAGCGACCATGACGGATATCCCCGTTCCCGCGCGCGGGCGCCTGACCTTCGATGCGGAAGGACAGGAAGGAGGCCCGTGGCACAGCCGTCATTTTCATGTCCCCGGCGCAACGTCCGGGCTGACGATCGGCCGCGGCTACGACATGAAAATGCGCAGCAAATCCGAAATTCGCGACGATCTGATCGCCGCGGATGTCGATCCGCCAACCGCTGCGCTGATCTCCCAGGCCGCCGGGATGAAAGGCGAAGAAGCGGAAGAATTCATCGCCGAAAACGATCTGGAGGATTTCGAAATATCGCCGAAGGCCAGGTCGTGCTGTTCGACATCGAATACGCCAAGCAGGAAGCCGACGCTCGCCGGCTCGCCACCAAGGCGGATGTGACCCGGGCCTATGGCGCGACCGACTGGGACGCGCTGGATCCGACAATCAGGGAGACGCTGGTCGATCTCCGCTTCCGCGGCGACTACACGCCGCGCAGCCGCAGGATTATTCAGCGCTGCGTCGCCCGTAACGACACCGCGGAGTTCGCCGCCCTGATGGCCGACCGGAACAACTGGCCCGGCGTTCCGCAGGACCGGTTCGACCGGCGGAGGGAATTTTGCGCCCGCGCGACAGGCTGACGCCCGATACCGGCCGGCTGCCCCCGGGGGACACGACAATCGCAAACCGCCATGCCATAACATACCCATCCTGCAGCAACCGGATTTTGTAATGGTCCATCTCAGCGAAATGCCCGAAAACCTGCGCAATGCGCCGGTCAACCTGGATCGGCCGGAATACGACGGCAGGCACCGGACGAAGCACGGATAAACTCGCGGATATGGACACACATCCATGAAAAAGATCGGTTTCCTGTCGTTCGGACACTGGACGCCGTCCCAGGGCTCGCAGACGCGCTCGGGGGCGGATGCGCTGCTACAGTCCATCGACCTCGCCGTCGCGGCGGAGGAACTGGGCGCCGACGGGGCGTTTTTCTGGGTCCATCACTTCGCCCGCCAGCTGGCGTCTCCGTTTCCGTTGCTGGCGGCGGTCGGCGCGAAAACGAAGACGATCGAAATCGGCACCGGCGTGATCGACATGCGCTACGAAAATCCGCTCTATATGGCGGAAGACGCCGGCGCCGCCGACCTGATCGCGGGCGGACGGCTTCAGCTCGGCATCAGCCGGGGATCGCCCGAACAGGTCATCGACGGCTGGCGCTACTTCGGCTACCAGCCCGCCGAGACCGAAACCGACGCCGACATGGCGCGGCAGCATGCGGAAGTCTTTCTCGATGTGCTGCGCGGTGAGGGTTTCGCGCAACCGAACCCCAACCCCATGTTCCCGAATCCCGGCGGAATGCTTCGACTTGAACCCCATTCCGAAGGCCTGCGCGAGCGCGTCTGGTGGGGCGCGTCTTCCAACGCAACCGCCATATGGGCCGCAAAGCTGGGCATGCACCTGCAGAGCTCCACCCTGAAGACAGACGAGAGCGGCGAGCCGTTCCACATTCAGCAGGCCAAACAGATCCGCGCCTATCGCGCCGCCTGGGACGAGGCCGGACATCAGCGCGAGGCGCGAGTATCCGTCAGCCGCAGTATTTTCGCCCTCGTCGACGACCGCGACCGCGCCTATTTCGGCGGCCGCGGGGAAAGCCGGGACCAGATCGGCCATATCGATCCGAACACAAGATCCATCTTCGGCCGCACCTATGCCGCCGAGCCGGACCGGCTGATAGACGAACTGGCCGGGGATGAAGCGATCGCCGAGGCGGATACGCTGTTGCTGACAGTGCCCAACCAGCTGGGCGTCGACTACAATACGCACGTCATTGAAGCGATCCTGACCCATGTCGCCCCGGCGCTGGGCTGGCGCGATGCCGCATAGGCCAGTGTCACCCGTGGGCGCCGGCAAGATTCGCAGCGTTTAGGGATTTGTCAGGACGCCGCGGCACGCTTAAAAAACCGGATGTAAGATAACCCGTCGCCCGGCGCAGATATGGTCTGAACGTCGGAGCGGGCAGTGCGTTAACCTATAGGGGCCGGTCGGATTTCAGCTGCATTGTCGGACAGGATCAAGCCGTATTCGGTTGTCGATATCGGCTCGAATTCGATACGGCTGGTCATCTTCGATGTGGCAGCAGGGTATCCGCATCCGGTTTACAACGAACGCGTCTTCTGCGCGCTGGGTGCCGGGGTCGGTAAACACGGTCACCTGCCGGACGAGACGATCGCCGATACGCTGACCGCCATTGTCAGGTTCTCCCGCATCGTGCAGGAAGCCGGTGCAGGACCGCTCTACGCATTCGCTACGTCGGCCGTGCGCGACGCCACGAACGGCGGCACGCTGACCGCCGCGGTTCTTTCGCAAACCGGGTGCGAGGTCGATGTGATTTCCGGCAAGGACGAAGCCCGCCTGTCGGCGGATGCCGTGCGCTACGGCCTCAACCTGCAGGACGGGATTGTGGCGGATCTCGGCGGCGGCAGTCTGGAACTCGCCCTGCTGAAAAAGGGAAGTGTGGCGCACGCAACGTCACTGCCTCTGGGGATCGTCCGGCTGATGGCCAGATTTGACGGCGACATGTCGAAGATGGGGGACGAAATCGCCCGTCAGGTCGACTCGATCGGCTGGCTGAAACAGAAGCGCGGCGGCAACCTGGTGCCGCTCGGTGGCGCGTTCCGCGCCTTTGCCCGCCTGAACATCGTCGAAAACCGGCACCCCCTGAACATCATTCACGGCTATACGGCGGCACCTTCCGTCATCCGAAACAGAATCGACCTGCTGACGGGGATGAACGAGCGGTCGCTCGGCTCACTGACCAGCGTCACGTCGCGCCGGCGTCAGTCCCTGCCGTTGACCTCGATGATCCTGAAAACCCTGACGGACAAAACTTCCCCGTCGGCGGTCGCGTTTGCCGCCGTGGGGGTGCGCGAGGGATACGTTTTCTCGCAGATGCCGTCCCGAAAGATTGCAGACGATCCGCTTGTGTCCGGCGCCCGGGAAATCGCGCGAAGCGATTCCCGCTACGGCGATACGTCACGTGCGCTGATGGACTGGATCGCACCGCTGTTGCCGCCGAAAAAGACTGCACGCACGCGGCTGCAACGCACCGTTTGCGCACTGGCGGACATGGCATGGCGGGAACATCCTGACTACCGCGCGTCACACGCATTCGACCGGTCGATCCAGTTTCCGTTTCTCGGCATCTCGCACACCGAGCGCGCCTTCGTCGCCTTGTCGCTTTATCTGCGGTACGGCGGCAGGCCCGAAGACGGCATCGTCACGCCCTATCGGCCGCTGCTGTCGAAGCGCGCCGTGCGCCGCGCTGAAGTGCTGGGGCTGGCGCTGCGCCTCGCCTATCGGATTTCTTCCGGGAACCCGGCGCTATTGATGCAGTCATCGCTGTCGGTCAAAGACGGCAGGCTTGCCGTGACGCTGCCGCCGAACGGTGCCGCGCCGGACGATTCGCGTATCGCGACGACCATAAAGCGGCTATGCGCTGCCAGCAGCCTGAAGCCGGGCACCGTCCAGGCAGCCCGCGAAGCGGACTGATTGCATGACGCACAGATACGCGATCTATTTCTCGCCCCCGACCGCCAGTGCGCTAGGCGATTTGGGCGCATCGTGGCTGGGGCGGACCATCGAAGGTCAGGATCTTGCGCCCCCGACCCTGGCGGATATCGCTTCCGAAGACTGGGAATCCGCGATCGCGGCGCCCCGCCGATACGGATTTCACGCCACGTTGAAACCGCCGTTCCGGCTTGCCGAGGGATTCTCGGAGGGGGACCTGCTGGCGGAGGTACGGACGTATTGCGCGACCACTGCACCCGTTTTTCTGGGGCAACTCGGGGTCGCACAGGTATCGGATTTTATGGCGCTGCGCCCGGAACGTCACGAAGCCGTGGCGCGGCTCGCCGCCGACATCGTGCGGACGTTCGACGTCTACCGCGCGCCGTTGACGCCGGACGAAACGGAACGCCGCCGTCCCGGTTCGCTCTCCCCGGCGCAGCGCACGCTGCTCGACAGCTGGGGATACCCTTACGTAATGGGAGAATTCCGGTTCCACATGACCTTGACCGGTCGGCTGTCGCCCGAAGACCGCGCGCGACATCGAACCGAGCTGGAAAAGCGTTTCGTCCCGGCAAAAACCGGGGCGGTAACGGTCGACGATTTATGCGTCTTTCGCCAGGAGAGTCCGGACAGCGACCTGACTCTGCTGCACCGCTTTGCGCTGCGGCGGGTCTGAGGCCACCGAAACCGAGCACGCAGATGGTGGGCCCCGGAGGGCAACCATCTTAACCTGCTGTTTCGGGTGGCGGGCGCGAAACCGGTGCGGCCGCATGAGCCATCATTATATTCGAACGCCGGTTTTCCCCGGGCGGCTGGTTCCACCCTACTTGTCCCGGCCAGGTCGATAATCTACGAACAATCATGGATTCTCCGACGGAAGACCTTGCCGCCTTTGTTTCCACCCTCGATATCGGGTCGGTTCCGCGGGCGGCATGCGACATTGCCGCCCAACACGTCCTCGACGTCATCGCGGGCGTTTATGCAAGCACCGGCATCCCTGAAGCGGCAAGCGTGGCCGCGGTAATGGGCAACGACGATGCGGCGGCGGCCGGTCGGATCGCGATGCTGGCGCATGCCGCGGAATCGGACCCCATACATGCGGGCACGACCATCTGCGCGGGTCTGATCGCGATACCGCCGGCCCTGCTTTTCAGCCCGGATGGCCCGACGGCGGCCGCAGCGGTTCTTGCGGGTTACGAGACGGCAATCCGCATCGGCGAAGCACTGGGGTCTTCGCGGCTGCTGGGGATGGGATGGTGGCCGACCGCTGTTCTGGGGGCCGCGGGTGCGGCGGCCGCGACGGCGCGGGCGCGCGGGCTAGACACTCTCCAAACCCGGAACGCTATTTCACTGGCGCTGGTTCAGGCGGGCGGTCTCGGCAGCGGCGCGGCGCAGGCGCCGGAATCGCGGAACCTGCTGGCGGCAAATTGCGTGCGGACAGGGGTCGAAGCCGCCGATGCCGCCGCCCGCGGCATCGCAGGACCGCCAGAGCCGCTGACCGGCGACCGGGCTTTCCTGTCCGCGTTCGGTCTCACGCCTTCTCCCGGCCTGCTGCTGAAGGATCTGGGCGATGATTGGAAAATTACCGCCACCAGCCTGAAAGCCTTTCCCTGCGCGCTCCAGGCCCAGTCGGCACTGGCCACGCTTCGTGACGCAGTGACCAGACACAGGCTGACAGCGGAAAATACAGCGGCCGTTGAGATCGGACTGCCCGAAGCGATGCGCCGCATCGTCGATCGCCCGGGCGTGCCGGAAACGCGGTTCGGTGCTGCCGCCAGCCTCCGGTTCCTGGCCGCCGCCTGTCTGCTGGACGGCGATGTTCTTCCCGCCCGGATGACGGAAGACCGGCGCGGAACACCCGGGATGCGCGCCGCGATGGACAAAGTGCGGATCGTTCACGCAGCGGAACTCGATGCGGCGCTGCCGGCGGACTGGCCGGCCCGGATTCGGATCACCACGTCCAGTGGCGAATTCAGCAGCGAGTGCAGGATTCCGCCCGGCCACCCCGAAGACCCTATCGCCATGACCGTAACCATCGACCGGTTCCGCGCCTATAGCGCCGGACAGGTCGATAGCAGAACACAGAACAGAATGATCGACGCGGTCAGCACTTTCGCCGATCTGAAAGACATGACGGCGATCAGCGCACCGTTACGCGCACTGTTTTAGATCAGCGGCGCCACGGTGCCGTCTTCGTTGAGGACGGGAATACTGACCAGATGCGTTTCGCCCCCGACGGACAGAGTCAGACTGGCGGCGCCCACTGCGCCGTTCGGCAGGGCCTGGACTGCCGTGAGCGGCGCCGATCCCATGCAGGCCTCGAGGGTCACACCGGGCGTG
>Ga0181594_10004725_pt1 | contig 12048 bp, 8 predicted proteins | sample 071ome_18_FD_145603 | JGI IMG/M metagenome (GOLD analysis project Ga0181594, IMG submission 145603) | Coastal salt marsh microbial communities from the Groves Creek Marsh, Skidaway Island, Georgia - 071413BT metaG (spades assembly) | ecosystem: Environmental > Aquatic > Marine > Intertidal zone... | reverse complement strand
CAGCACCATGTGTGACAGATCAAGCCGGGCCAGGTCGCGTTCGATGGGTTTGACCCGTTCGATCGCCATCTGCCAGCCGCGGTAGCTGCCGTAGCGCGTATTGAACGCCTCCTCGCGATCCACCTGGTTTGACATCGCCATCATGCTCTCGCCCATGTCGCTGGCGGCGTCTACCGGGCGCGTGGCGTAGGCCATGTCGTGGCCCGCGCGCAGTCGTCGATGCACCGAGCGGATCTCATCACCAGTCGGGTAGACCGGGTAGCGGTCCTCGGGGATGAATTCGATATCGGGAAACACGACATTAAGCGCGAAGTTGCCGCGCTCGATGAGCTGGCTGGGGGTGATCCAGCTGCGGCCGTAGCTCCAGCCGGCCACGGTAGGCGGATGCATCAGACGCTGGCCGAGCGCGCCGGTGACGAGATTGAAGTCCGGGGCCCCGGGGAGATTGTCGAGCCCCAGTTTGCGGTAGGTTGAAATGACCAGTTCAACCGGGCTTTTGATGCGCGTGCCCATGGCGCTGTCCGCGTAGAACGCCTGCGACAGAAACAGAGTTTCCAGGAACGGACGCAGTTGGTAGCCGCCGGCTTTGAGCTCGACGCCGAGTGCCGCCACCAGTTCCGGGTCCGGGTTGTCTTCAGCGAAAAAGCGATAGATCTTCCGCGTCAGGAATTCAGGTGTGGCCGGATGCGCCAGGATGCGGTCAATGATGTCCACCCCATCGAAGCGACCAGTGCTGCCGAGAAAAGTCTTCTCGCCATCATCGTGCTCGTCCTGGTTGACGTGGAAATCGGTGCCGACGAAGTTCCAGCCGGTAAAGGCCCGCGCGGCCTCGCGGATGTCGTGCTCGGAATAATTACCCACGCCCATAGTGAACAGTTCCATGATCTCGCGCGCGAAGTTTTCGTTCGGAGAGCCCTTTACGTTCACCCCGGCATCGAGGTAGGCGAGCATGGCCGGATCCTGTGCCACGGCTATCAGCAGGGTGCGGAAATCACCCAGGCCTGACGCCTGGAATAACTGCAGCTGCTGCAGCATCTTGCGGTAATCGCGCACCTTCTCTTCGTTGGTAGCGAAATGGCCATGCCAGAAAAGCGCCATCTTTTGTTCCAGCGGACGCGGTGACAGCAGCATGCGCTCTGCCCACCACTGCGACACGCGGTCAGTCTCGAGCATGCTCGCGCGCAGCCAGTAGAAAAACTTGTTGACGATCGGCTGCATCGGGCGATTGCCGCCGGCTTTGACTTTGATCCCAAGCGCCTCGCCAGTCTCCTCGGCCAGTTTTGTGGTCGCCGGCCGGCTCGGCGGGAACGGATCGAGGCCGGGATCAAAAATACCTGAGTGCTCGAACGGAGCGAGGTCTGCGGCCGGCGCACCCTCGAAATACACGAGGTAGCGCACTGCCCCCTGAGGGCCGAGCGCGGTCAGGCGGTCAATTTCTGCGGGGGTCCCGCCGAAACCGGCGCGCTCAAGCAGATGAGCGGCATGGGCCCTGTCCCATTGAGCAGCATCGATCGGCGCGAGGTTGGGATGGGTGGCATCAGCGCTGGCGGCTAAGCTCACCAGGAGCAGGCAAAGGCCAGCCGTGAGGTATCTGGAGGTCCGTCGCATCGCGAAGTCCTGAGGTGACTGCGCGATTAATTATAGGGGCGCTGTCGCTCCGGCCAACGATGCGGCGCTCGTTCCCGTGGCTAACGCGTATGCGGCGACCGGATCGCGAACGCCTTTCAGCGTCACGGCACGTGGTGGTTCGAAGCCGAGATCCGCTGCGTTACTGCAGGCAGCGACGACGGCGGCAGACGCAACGGCCGTGATCGGCGCGGCAGCGCCGCACAGACGTGCCGCGAGGTTCACGGTCTCGCCGATTACCGAGTAGTCGAGCTGGCGCTCGGAGCCGACGTTGCCGACCAGCGCGCGGCCGCAGTGGATCCCGATCCCGAGGCGCAGCATCGGTTCACCCTGCGCCCCGTTCGATGCCGCCGTCCGACGCAGGATATCGAGAGCGCAGCGGCAGGCGTTCACGGCGCCGTCTGCCCCGTCGAACACCGCCATGATGCCGTCGCCGGCAAATTTATCGACGTCGCCGCCGTGCTGGTACACGCTGTCGACCTGCATCCCGAGACTTGCGCTGAGCTCGGCGAACAAGGCGCGTGGCTCAACCTCCTGGCTCAGCTGCGTATATCCCCGGACATCCGAAAACAGGATGCACAGCTCCTCTTCCTGCGGCGGCGGCAGGATCCCGGTCCGGGTGTAGGCCTGCACCATCTGCTGCGTCCGCCGTGAGACATACCGGTTCAGATTGCTGCGCAACTCTTCCATTTCCTGAAGGCTGCGGTAGCGTTCCAGCTGTCCGCGCAGCCGCGCGTCCAGCACCGTGAGGTTGACCGGTTTAGTGACGAAGTCGTCCGCGCCGGCAGCGAACGCCGCGTTGACATGTTCAGTCTCATCGGCAGCCGTCATACACAGGACAGGCGTGCGCCGGTAAGCGGCCTCCGCGCGCAGCGCGCGACACAGGTCAAGCCCGCCGAGACCGGGCATGTACAGATCGATCAGGAACCCATCGAATGTGCGGTGACGCGCCTTCTCCAGCGCGTCGTCGCCGTTAGTCGCCGTGACGACCTCGAAGCCCTTGAGGCGCAGCACCCGGGCAAGAAGGTTGCGTACAGTTCCCTCGTCGTCGACTACCAGAATGGCGTTGTCAGGCTGGTGTCGAGCCAGGCGATTGCCCTCGCCATGACCAGGTTGAAACCTTTGGCATGGCGCTCTGACAAGTTGAAGTGGTGACCTGGATTGCGTGGCAGCGGCACTGACGCCTGTTTCCAGGGGTTTCGATTGACTCAGCATGGTTCCAGGGCTCGGCGCAGGATGGACCAGACTGCACCCTGCACGAAATATCAGTCAGGAACTGTGACCTGCGTCACGTAATCGCTCATAAGCAGCGCGGATCTCCTGAGTTTTTTCCGTGGCCACCTTGAGCATCTCCTCGGGCAGTCCCTTGGACGCAAGCTTGTCCGGATGATGCTGACTCATCAGACGCCGATAGGCCCGCTTGATGTCGGCCTGTCCGGCGTCTGGCTTAACGCCCAGGATCGCGCGCGCCGAGTCGAGCGACATGACCTCCGGCCTGGACGTGCGCTGACGCCCGTGCGCGCCGCGCGCAGCCTCAACCAGCGCCACCAGCTGCTCGAGCTGCGCGGGCGCGAAGCCGAGGCGTGCTGCACAGTGGCGCAGGACATCGAGCTCGCGCGGGTGCAGTTCGCCGTCTGCGTAGGCCGCGTGCAGCTGGATCTCGATAAACATCTGCAGCAGGGTCGTGCGCCGCCGACATTCCCGCACCAGCTGGCCGAGAACCGCGTCGAGGTTGAAACTGGCCTCTCGACCGCTGCGAAACAGGGACTCTGCGACCTGGATCTGATCCGGGCTGAGGCGCATCTCGCGCATGACGGCGCGTGCGTGGTCAATTTCATCGCGCGTGACGCGACCGTCCGCCTTGGCCAGGTGGCCCATGACCGAAAAGGTGGCGGTAAAAAAGGCCAGCTGGATCCGCTCATTGAGACTGGCTCCCGTGTCAGCGCTCGCGCTGGCGTCAAGGCCGTGATCGAAATGATGTCCGACTGCCGCCCCGAACAGTGCGCCCAGCGGGCCGCCGAGCATGAAGCCGAAAGCACCTCCGACAACTTTTCCCCACCAAGCCATGTCAGCTTTCAGGCCTTGCCTGCAGGCGCAGTTGATGGATACGGGAAACGGGGGTGCACGGCTTTCACGTCAGAAGATGGACTCGAATCGAGGTGCCCCTACGCCCGGCGCTAGCGCCGATAGCGGGGACGCAGTTCGTGGCGAACGCGTAATCCACTGGCGGGTCCTGAAGCGGGATCCAGACAGCGGTCTCGCGCAGATAAGGCTCGTCGGAGTTCATTGCGGGATGCAGGCGTGCTTCGAAGCAGAGCCCTCAGCCGGCATGGTCCCGTCTGAGCGCGTAGCGATGGGTCTCCAGAATGTCCTCAAAGCGCTCGGCCAGAGCGCTGCCTTCCTCGACATGGTCGACATAGAAGCGCGTCAGCCCGCGCATCAATCCTTCGCAATCCCGCGCGCGCGGCTGCGCCAGCGCGCGCCGCTGCAGGCGCCGCAGGTAGCGCAGGAAAAACCAGTCAGTGGACTGCTCTGCAGGTCGTTGATCTTCCAGTTCGCGGATATGCCGCCGTAGCAGCTCGCGAAACTCGACGACCCCGGAAGAGACAAAATGCGTGCCGCTGGCGCCCTCAGGCGGCATCGGGCAGCTCGACGTTGTAGAGCCTCGCCGCGTTATCCCACAGGATTTTGCGCCGCACATCGTCATCGCAGTCTGCGAGCCCGGTGGCAATGCGCTCGTGCACCTCGTCACCATAGAGCGAGGTCGGGTGCGGGAAATCCGTCTCGAATAGCACGTTGTCCACGCCGACCTTGTCGATCAGGCGCCGCGGCGCGACCTGTTCGAACCAGTAGCATCCGTACACGTTGCGGGCGAAATACTCCGACGGCAGCAACGTCAGCTCAGGTCGCTCTTCGGCAACATGATTGCCGAGAAACTGGTAGTCGAGCGCTTCGAGCAGGAACGGGATCCAGCCGATGCCGGACTCGACGGAAACGAACTTAATCGTGGGGTAGCGCGCCAACACGCCGCTCAGCAGCAGGTCGGTCAGCTGCATGCCGTTGCGCATGAAGAACTCGACCGAGAGCTCCGTGAAGGTCGCCATCTTGCCGTACACCGAGAGCTTGTCTCGATTGAGCCCGCCTTCCATGTTGCCGGAGCCGATGTGGAAACTGATCGGCAGGTCGAGCTCGCAGGCGACCTCCCATAGCGGGTCCCAGTGATGGTCACCGATCACCGGCTGCCCGAAGGAATGCGGCTCGCCGGTGAAGAGGATCCCGTGGTGCCCGCGCGCCGCGCAGCGGCGGACCTCTTTGACGGCAGCGTCGATGTCCCAGAACGGGATCGAGGTGATCGGCAGCAGCCGGCGCGGATCAGCCGCCGCCCACTCGGTCTGCCAGTCGTTGTAGACCTCGACGCAGGCCAGCATCAGCTCCGGGTCACCGAGCTGCAGGAAGGCCTGGTTGCCGAAGCCGCCGACGTTGGGGTAGAGCACCATCGCCCAGATCCCCATGTCGTCCATGTACTTCAGGCGTGCCTGGGGGTCGTAAGCGCCGGGATGCATCTCGCTGTAGCCCTTCGGCGGGTGTTTCATGCTGCCGACCCCGGCGGTCGCTGTCAGCCCCAGCTTAGAGATCCGTCGTTCGCCGATCTGCCAGTACTGGGTGCCGTCGGCCGCATCTGTAACCCGCGGCACCAGCGGACGCATGCGCTCGGGCACGCGGCTGGTCCACACGTCCGGTGTCTCGGTGATGTGGGTGTCGACGTCGATGATGGTGTAGCTGGTCATGGGCGATCCTCCCGATCCGTGTCGGATGACGTACGGGTTTAATGCTAATCTGGACCAGTCCCCCCCGGCTACATGGTGAACGGCATGGCATATGACCTGGTGATTAAAAACGGTTTCATAGTGGACGGCTCCGGCGGGCCGCGCTTCCCGGCAGATGTCGGTGTAAAGAACGGTCGCATCGCGCGGATCGGACGTATCAACGAGCGGGCCGACCGGGTGATCAATGCGGACGGCCAGGTCGTCTCGCCAGGATTTGTCGACGGCCACACCCACATGGACGCGCAGGTTTTCTGGGATCCGCTCGGCTCGTGCTCCTGCTACCACGGCGTGACTACGGTGATCATGGGGAACTGCGGATTCACCCTCGCACCCTGCGCCGAGAAGGATGCGGATTTTGTGTTCCGCAATCTCGAACGCGCTGAAGATCTCTCCCGTGACGCCATGCGCGCCGGCATCAACTGGCGCTGGGAAACCTTCCGCGAATATCTCGACGTCATCGACAGCCTGCCCAAGGGCATTAATTACGGCGGCTACATCGGTCACTCTGCTTTGCGCACCTACGTCATGGGCGAGCGCGCCTTCAGCGAGCAGGCGACGACCGACGACCTCAAGCGCATGCGCGCGGAGGTGCAGGATGCGCTGCGTGCCGGCGCCATCGGTTTTTCGACCTCACGCACCTACAACCATCTCACCTCCGACGATCGACCGGTCGCGAGCCGTGTCGCGGACTGGGACGAGGTACGGGCTATCGTCAACGCCATGGGTGAGCTCGGTGCCGGTATTTTTGAGCTGGCCGGCGAAGCGCCCGGACGCAGCGAACGGCGCCAGAAGGACTATTTCAACCGCCTGAAGCAGCTCGCCGTCGAATCCGGCTGCCCGGTGACCTTCGGCATGCCCAGCATCCGCATCGCGCCGGATCTATGGCCGGCCTACTACGATCTCGGCGATGAGGTCGCTGAGGCCGGCGGGCGCCTGTTTGTCCAGGCGCACAGCCGCTCGATCTCGACCCTGCTGTCATTCAAGTCGCATACCCCGTTCGACGCCTGGGACGTATGGAAAGACGTACGCAGCAAACCGCTCGATGAGCAGAAAGTGCTGTTCCGCGATCCGGACATGCGCCGGCGTCTGCTCGAGGTGGCCACGCGACCCTATGAGGGGCCGGAAGTGGTCGGTGCCGAAGCCCGCCCGCCGGAATGGGACTGGCTGTACCTGTTCAACGACATCGGCGACGAGGAGCAGATGTCGGCGGTGGCTGAAAAGCGCGGCGTGCATCCGGTGGAGGCGATGATTGACATCGCGCTGGAGCGTGATTTCGATGCGTTCTTCCGCCAGCCGCTGGCCAACGAAGACCAAGATGCGGTGCTGGAAATGATGAAACACCCGCGCAGCGTGGTCACCTTCTCGGATTCCGGCGCGCACGTCGCCCAGATCATGGACTCCTCCCTGCAGACGCATCTGCTCGGGCACTGGGTGCGTGAGCGGGAGGCCTTCACGCTTGAAGAGGCCGTGCGCCTGATTACCCACGACACGGCGGCTGCCTGGGGTTTGTACGACCGCGGCATGGTGCGCGAGGGGCTGAATGCCGACCTGCTCGTGTTCGACCCGGACAACATTCAGCAGAACATGCCGACGCTCGTTAACGATCTGCCGGCCGGCGCGCAGCGCCTGCTGCAAACCTCACGTGGGATCTCGAGCACCATCGTCAACGGCGAAGTGCTACTGGAAGATTCCCGGCCCACGGGCGCAACGCCCGGACAGCTGGTACGCGGACCGCTGGCCGCCGCAGCGCACTGATCCCTCTGCATCCGGTGCGGCTGCTCGCGGCCGCACCGACCTCCTGACGACGCCGGTCAGCGGCGTGCTAACCTCGCCCGGCAACCGGCGCCAGCGCGTAATCGCCTGCAGCGCGTGGGTGTCCCGGGGCGCGGTCTAACATCAGGAGGGGAAGACATGCTGAGTTTATTGAACACGCAGATCGTCGCGGGAATCGCGGCGGCAACGCTTGCATCCGGCGTAATGGCGGCCGACTGGTATCCGTCTAAATGGGGAAAGGACGACACGCTCGGACAGGTGAATATGATCACCGACAACAGCGTGGTTGCCGCGGCGCAGCTGGTCAAAACCGGTAAGCGCTACGCGCTCGGCATGGAGGTCTCGCGCGAGACGCCGGCATTTGGCTCGCGCACGGTGGAGACCTTCGTTGTCTCCAGTGCCGCCATATTCAACAACGCCGGTGAAGGCGTCGGTCAGGGCAAGGTCACTGGCAATGACGACTGGGGCCTGGTGTTCTTCGGCGTCGGGACGCAGATCGATGGCCTCGGCCATGTCGGCATCGACCATACGTATTACAACGGCAACCGCATTCAGGATTTTTTCCACCAGAGCGGCCTCAGGAAATTCAGCACCTCCGACATTCCGCCCATCGTCGCCCGGGGCGTGCTCATCGATGCGGTCGGCTATCTGAAAGAGACCGCGCCGGACAAGGTGATGACGGTCGACGGCCACGAGATGCTGAAGCCGGAAGTCGCCGTCAACGAGGCGGAAATTGAAGGTGCGCTGAAACGTCAGGGTGTTGCCCTTGCGAGCGGAGATGTGGTGCTGCTGCACACCGGCTACATGGACATGATCGACATCGATTCAGCCCGCTACATGGCCTCCCAGCCGGGTCTCGGCAAGGGCGGCGCGCTGCTGCTTGCGGGGCATGATCCGATTGCGGTCGGTGCTGATACCTTCGGTCTGGAGATCCAGCCCGGCGAGGTCAAGGACGTTTACCTGCCGGTGCACCAGGAGTTTCTGGCCAAGCGCGGAATCTACGTGCTGGAGAACATCGTCACCCGCGACCTGGTGCGTGACCAGGCCTGGGAGTTCCTGTTTGTCCTCGGGCAGGCGCGGCTCAAGGGGACCGTGCAGATGATCATCAACCCGGTGGCTATTCGCTGAAGTCGGACCTGCCGCTCAGGCGGCCCGGGCGCGGACCAGCCAGACCGCACCTGGAAAGCTGACGCCATCCGCCGAGTCGTGGGCCGACAGCAGTTCACGCATCGCGGCCTGCGCCGCGGTGCGGTCGTTCGGGCTGGCTTCGGCCAGAGGAGTGGCCGCCGGCCCCATGTTGGTCAGCCACTCGAGCGCTTCGTCGACAGTGCCGAGGTTGATGGTGAGATCCACCGCTTCGAATGACACGTCGCCGAATCCCGCGCTCTCAAGGATCCCGCGCACGCGCTCAGTGTCTGCAAAGGCAAAAGGGCCGGGAGTGCCGGGCGCGGGTTTCTCCGGCGCCGGAATGACGGTGAAAGCGGCGGCGGCCGGCGCGCCCATCCAGGGATTCTCCGGCAGCGAGCGCCAGCACAGAAAACACAGGCGCGCGTTGTCCCCGGCGGCACTGCGCAGGTTGGCAAACGCCGCACTGGGGTCAGGAAAAAACATGACGCCGAAGCGCGAGGTGATCACATCAAACCCGCCCTTGCCAAAGTCATGGGACGCGGCGTCTGCAGTCATGAAATCGAGCCCGCCAAGCCCGGCGCCGCGCGCCCGCGCGACGTCCAGGATCACCGCCGACACATCCACGCCGAGCACGCTGCCCGCCTCGCCGACGGCCTCGCGGCAGGCGAGCGTCGTGCGTCCACCCCCACAGCCGACGTCGAGTACTTTTTCGCCCGGCTTGAGTGCGAGCGCTGCGAGCAGCGTCCCGTTCAGTTCGTTCAGCATGCGCTCGAGCTGGTCGATGTGCTCGACCCAGCGGCGGCCGCCGTCTTCGTTCCAGAAGCGGGCCTGGTCGTCGTTGGTCGGGTTCTTGTCGGACATGATGCGGGCTCCTCTTCCGCTGGATGATCGGTGGCGCGTGCTGCGCCGGGCGCATCATGCGGGAGGGTATTCGAGGGGGCAAGCCGGCATGCCGGGTGTCATTAAAGGCATCAGCGGGCGGCGCTGAGCAGCGCGCAGAGCCATGCTCCAAGATCTGAACGATGACCCGACGACCGCCGAGCTGGTGTGCGATGTCGCCATTGTCGGCGCTGGCCCGGCCGGGCTCACGCTGGTTCGGCAGCTTATGGGTACTGGTCTGGCGCTCTGCCTGATAGAAAGCGGTGGCCGCGACTTCGAGCCGGCAATCCAGTCACTGGCTGAGGGCGAGAGCCTCGGGGCGGCCTATTACGACCTGGCCGAGGCCCGCCTGCGGTTTTTCGGCGGCACCGCCAATATCTGGGGCGGACGCTGCGCGCGTTTCGAGGACAGCGATTTTCTCCCGCGCGAGTGGGTGCCGCGCAGCGGCTGGCCCTTCAGCGGAGAGACGCTGGCGCCGCACTACGCGGCAGCGGCGGGCGATCTGGCGCTCAGTCCTGCAGCGACGGATAACGCGGGCTGGACGGATCCGATCGCGGGTGAGCTAGGGATCGATGCATGCGCTTTCGTTACCCGCCGCTGGTTTTTCGATGACCGCCACGAGCGTTTCCACATGCGTCGGGCAGGGGACATCCTCGCCTCGCCCAGGGTTACGGTGCTGCTGCATGCGACGGTGACGCACATCCAGGCTAACCAAAGGGCGGATCACGTTGAGGCGCTGACCCTGGAGACGCCGGGCGGACGGCGGCGCACGCTCCGGGCGCGTTATGTGGTGCTGGCCTGCGGCGGGATCGAGAACGCACGCCTGCTGCTCGCCGCGGACGATATTGAGCCGCAAGGGATCGGCAATGCGCACGATCAGGTCGGGCGCTGTTTCATGGAGCATCCCCATGGACGCGTCGGGACGCTGCCGCCCCGCGCAGGATTTGCGCTGTGGGCGGCGTTTCAGCGGCACCGTCTGGCGGACGGCAGTCGGGTCGCGCCGGTGCTGCTGCCGTCGCCGGCGCTGCAGCGCGAGGCCGGGATCCTGAATGCGGCGCTGACCTTCAAGCTGCAGCGCGACCCGGCCGCCGGACTGTCCCTGCGCAAACGGATCTATCGGGGTCTTAAGCACAGGCTGCCGCCGAACGCGGCCAACCGGCGGCTGTGGCACACCTGGCGCGACCTGCGCAAAGGCTTCCAGCGCTCGCTGCGCAAGCCGGTCGAACGTCTGCGCCTGCTCGGCGGGATGACGCGGGTCAACGTCATGATCCGCAGCGAACAGGCGCCCGATCCTGCGAGTCGCGTAATGCTCAGCGCCGGGCGCGACGGCCTTGGTGTGCGCCGGGCGGTCTTGCACTGGCGCCGCGGGGCGCTCGAAAAGCACACGGCCCGGGTACTGGTCGAGCACCTCGGCGCGAAGCTCGAGCATCTTGGGATCGGCGTGGTGACGCCCTCGGCCTGGCTCCTTGAGTCCGGCACCGAGTGGCCGGTCGACCCCACGGTCAGCAATCATCCGATTGCCGGCTACCACCACATGGGGACGACCCGCATGAGCAACTGCCCGGCGGACGGCGTGGTGGACCCGAACTGCAGGGTGCACGGCTACGACAACCTGTTCGTGGCCGGCAGCTCGGTTTTTCCGACCGCGAGCTGGGCAAATCCGACCCTGACTATCCTGGCGCTCAGCCGGCGTCTGGGCGTACACCTCGGGCGGCTGGCGCGCCGGGGCTGAGTCCGGAGGCGATAACGGGGACACGCCGGGGGCGCTGGCTATAATGCGGCGCCAAGCGGGATCTGCAGAGAGGGTAAGAGCATGCGTAAGTATCTACACATCAATGTCGGCGAGCGTTCCATCCGCGAGGAGTCGTTTTCCGGCGACCAGGTTGCCCGCGCCGGGCGTTACTTCATTGCTAAAACCCTGACCGATCTCGGGGTGGCTGAGGTCGACCCGCTGGGGCCGGACAACCCGCTCATCTTCTCCGCCGGGCCGTTTGCCGGCAGTAATTTTTCCAATGCGAACCGCACCAGCGTGGGCTGCAAGAGCCCGCTGACTGGTGGCATCAAGGAAGCCAACGCCGGCGGTTCCTTCGGTCTCGCCCTGGGCCAGCTGCACATCGCCGGCCTCACGCTCTACGGCGCAAGCCCCGACTGGGTTGTGATCCACATCGCGAAAGACGGCGCCATCACCTGGGACGACGGAACGGCGTACCTCGGGCTGGGCAATTTTGACTGCGCCGAGCGCCTGCACGAGCGGTATGGCAACAAGGTCAGCCTCGCGATCTGTGGGCCGGTCGGTGAATACGGTGGCCTGCTGGCGGGCATTGCGATGAGCGATACCGATCGCCGTCCCGCACGCCTGGCCGCGCGCGGCGGGGTGGGTGCGGTGATGGGCGCGAAGCGGGTGAAAGCCATCGTCGTTGAGCTCGACAAGCTGCCTACCTTTCACGACCGCAAGAAGCTGCTCAAGGGGATCAAGGAATACGGCCAGAAGATCCGCAGCGACGAGGCGGTCAACGTGCTGAAGGATTACGGCACGGCGATGATGGCCGACTACACCAATCAGGTCGGTGGGCTGCCGGTGAATAACTTTACTTCAGGACGTCAGGTCGACATCAGCCAGGGCGTGCTGCACATGGGCGGCGACCACATCCGCGAGCGCAATCTCTCCCGCGGCGGCGAGACCTCACACGCCTGCATGCCGGGCTGCATGATCGAGTGCTCCAACGTTTACGCGGACGCGGACGGCAACGAGGTGGTGTCGCCGGTGGAATACGAGACCCTGGGACTGATGGGTACCAACTGCGGGATCGCCGAT
>Ga0181594_10004714_pt1 | contig 12066 bp, 8 predicted proteins | sample 071ome_18_FD_145603 | JGI IMG/M metagenome (GOLD analysis project Ga0181594, IMG submission 145603) | Coastal salt marsh microbial communities from the Groves Creek Marsh, Skidaway Island, Georgia - 071413BT metaG (spades assembly) | ecosystem: Environmental > Aquatic > Marine > Intertidal zone... | reverse complement strand
TTCCTCGCGCGCCTTTCATATAGAGGCCGGGCGTCACCCGGTGGTCGAAGCGGCGCTGCGCCGCGATCAGGCCAAGGCCTTCGTGCCCAACGACTGCGACCTCGATGATGCGGGCGCGGACGAAGGGGCATCGCGCCTGTGGCTGATTACCGGGCCCAACATGGCGGGCAAATCCACCTTCCTGCGCCAGAACGCGGTGATTGCCGTGCTGGCGCAGATCGGCTGCTACGTGCCCGCGCGCGCGGCGCATATCGGCGTCGTGGACAAGCTGTTCTCGCGTGTCGGCGCCGCCGACGACCTGGCGCGCGGCCGTTCCACCTTCATGGTGGAGATGGTCGAGACGGCGGCCATCCTGCAACAGGCCGGGGAGCGCGCGCTGGTGATCCTCGATGAAATCGGGCGCGGCACGGCGACCTTCGATGGCCTGTCCATCGCCTGGGCGACGATCGAACATCTGCATGAGGTCAATTGCTGCCGCGCCCTGTTCGCCACCCATTACCATGAGCTGACCGGACTGACGGCGCGGCTCGACGGGCTCAGCAATCACTGCATGCGGGTCAAGGAATGGCAGGGCGACGTGGTTTTCCTGCACGAAGTGGGGCCGGGCACGGCGGACCGTTCCTACGGCATCCATGTTGCCCGGTTGGCGGGGTTGCCGGAAGCGGCGCTGACGCGGGCGGAAGAAGTACTGAAATCGCTGGAGCAGGGCGAAAAGGCCGATGCCCTGTCACGGCTGGCCGACGACCTGCCGCTGTTTGCCGCCGTGCCGAAGGCCCAAAGCGCGAGGACGCAAACGGTTTCGGAGGTCGAACAGGAACTGCGCGGCGTCAGTGCCGATGAACTGACACCGCGCGCCGCGCTTGATCTTGTCTATCGCCTGAAATCCCTGCTGCCCAGGGGCGACGACTAGGCTCAGTCTTTGGCCCAGTCGCGCACCAGGTTTTCGCGCGCCCCCGGCGTGCGATAGACCGGAGCTTCCAGCGCACCCTTGGCGGCCTGATCCATGGGCAGGCTGTCGTCCCAGCGGTTGCCGACATAGCGTTCGCCGGTGTGACCGTCGGACAGGTTTGAGGCCAGCCACTGGATCGGCGCGCGCATGACTTCTTTGTCCACCAGCTTGCGCCCGGTGGCATAATTCTTCGGCACGAAGGCGGTGCCCACCGCGCCGCCGGGGATCAGTGAATTGCAGGTGACGCCGGTGCCGTCCAGTTCCTCGGCGAAGATCAGGGTCTCGGCCTCGATCGCGCCCTTGGACGGGCCGTAAGGCGCGTTGCCCTTGCGCTGGATGGTGCCGAGCGACGTGGTGACGTTGACGTAGCGCCCCCAGCCCTGCTCGATCATCTGTATCGCCGTCGCCCGGCACATGTTGTAGGTGCCGATGACATTGACCTGGATCACCTGGGCCCAGCGCGCCGGATCGGTTTTCCAGAAATTGATCGATGTGTCGGTGGTATCCTTGGGCAGGACGTTAAGTTGGCCGAGCGCGGCGTTGTTGACGACGATGTGTACCGCGCCGAAAGCCTTGACCGTGTCGTTGCGCGCCGCTTCGCATTGCGCGTAATCGTCGATCGCGTAGGGCAGCGCGATGGCCGAGCCCGCACCGCGCGCGGCGTTGATTTCAGCAACGGTCTGTTCCAGCTCTTTCACGTCCGGGCTTAACAGCCCCGCCTTGCCCCCGGCTTCGATGATGGCGTCGGCCATTTCGCGGCCCATGCCGCGGCTGGCGCCGGTGACGATGGCGACTTTACCGGAAAGATCTACTGTTGCCATTTCGGCCTCCTTCTTTCTTTTTGCTGTTCGTTGGTTTTGTATTCAGGCGTTGCCGAACAGGCGGCCGAGGTGCGGCTGGCGCGGCCAGCCCCCCAGTTGCGGCGCCAGCAGGCGGCAGGCCATCCACAGGACGGCCTGGTTGGAATTTATGCAAGGCCGCCCCGTGGCGCGCTCGACCTCTTCGATGATTTCGATCTGTGTCGTGTTGGTGCAGCTCAGGAACAGGCCATCGGCTTCCGGGTGCTTGTCCATTGCCTCCAGCGCCAGGTCCAGCCAGCGCTTCGGTTCGACGTGGATATATTCGTTTCCGCCCGAAAGATTGAGACCGATGTCGTGCACCACTTCGAAGCCAAGCTGTCCGAGATAGATTTTCTCCGCTTCGTTGACCGACTGGCGATAGGGCGTCAGCAGCACCAGCTTGCGCAGCATCAGCGCCTTCAGCGCGGCGACCACGGCGGCGCCGGTAGCGAAGGCCTTGGCCCCGGTTTCTTCGGCAATGACCTCGACGGCCCTGGCTTCCGCATCGGGGCCTTCTTCCATGGCGCCGCCGGTGCAATTGAAGACGATGGCATCGCATTTGGCATCGGCCAGGGTGCCGGCGACCAGCTTGAGATCGTCGCCCAGTTCGGAAATCGGCCGGTGCCAAGGCCCGGTGGAGCGCAGACGCGCGATGTGGATGCCGAGACCGGGCGGGGCGTAGTGGTGAAGCTGTGGTTCGCACAGCCGGTTCGACGACGGGATGATCAGGCCAAGGCGCGCGCGGGGGGTCATCAGGTCGGCCGGTCGTTCGGTCACGGATTTACGGGCAAGGGCTTTGCTGCCTTCCATGTCGCTGTCGGGACCGCTGGCCCCGCCTCCCTGTCGCGTCCGGCTGGGTGCCAGCTTCGCGTGTGATTTGCGGGGCCAAGTATCAACTCCCCGGCGCGGGAGTCAATTGCCGCCCGTGCCGGGGTCTTTACGGCGCGCGCCGGCGCGGCTACAACCGCAGGCACGGGCGCTGAAGCCCGGTGGACGGGAGGACTTCATGGACGACGTGACCAAGGCGCTGACCCAGCAGGAAATTATTGTCGAAGCGAAAAAGCGCATGGCGCCTTCGGCCTGGGATTTTCTGTCCGGCGGCGGCGAATCGGAAACCACGCTCAAGCGCAACCGCTACTCCCTCGATTCCATCGCCTTTCGGCCCCGCGTTCTGGTCAGCGTGCCCGATCCCGACCCCTCCACCACTTTCATGGGACAGAAGCTGCGCATCCCCGTGATCTGCGCGCCGGTGGGTTCGCTGCAACTGATGGATCCCGGCGGCAACATGTCGGTGGTTCATGCGATGGACGACTTCGGCTCCCTCGCGGCGATCTCGATCATGTCCAATCCCCGGCTAGAGGAATGCGCGGCGGAGACCAAGGGCTACAAGATTTTCCAGCTTTACGTGCGCGGCGACATGGATTGGGTCAAGCGCACCCTTGATCGTGTTGTCGCCGCCGGGTTCAATTCGCTGGTCATCACCGTGGACACGGCGCATTACGGGCGCCGTGAACGCGACCTTTACAACCGCTTCCTGCGCCGTGCCGCCGTGGCGCGGGCCAATCTGGAAAACGTCGATCCCGATGCGGAATGGAAATATCGCGGCGCCCTGACCTGGGAATTCGTCGAAGCCTGCAAGGCGCACTGTGGCCTTCCGGTCATGGTCAAGGGTATCGCTACGGCGGAAGACGCCCAGATTGCCGTGGACCAGGGGATCGACGTGATCTGGGTTTCCAACCACGGCGGCCGCCAGCTCGATCACGGCCGGGGCGCCATCGCCTGCCTGCCGGAAGTTGCCGCCGTCGCCAAGGGCAAGGTGCCGATTGTTATCGACGGCGGCTTCGTGCGCGGCACCGATGTTTTGAAGGCGCTGGCGCTGGGCGCCGATGTCGCCGCCGTGGGCAAATTGCAGGGCTGGGCCCTGGCGGCGGGGGGCGAAAACGGCCTGCGCCGCGCGTTTGAGATCCTGGAAACCGAGATGAAGGTCAATATGGGGCTGCTGGGAATCAACAGCCTGTCGGAACTGACGCCGGAGCATCTTCACCTCGGTGCCCCGGTGATGAACGAGCCGTCGATCGTTTCACCCTTCCCGGTGACGACCGAAGCATTCAGCCGCTGGGACCGCGGCACGTACTGATACGGGGGGCAACGGGCCGTCACCGCCGCGCGCGGCGCGGTAATTTGTGCCATACTCCGTCCTGCCCATGACTGAATCCGCCATCGCCCTGCCCGCCCGCCCCAACCGCCCTTCGCGGTCCGGGGGCCTGTACGGCATGGAAAGCTTCGCCACCTATCTGGAAACCGTGGACCGGGCCGAGGCGGGCACGTCGGAAACCCGTGCCCAGGTACTGGAAACGGCACGGACGGCCCTGGCGGGTGCGCGCGACGCTGTTCGCGAAGGCTTTTTTGACCATGACATCGACGGTGCCGAGGCAGTTGCGGCCAATTCGCGTGTGGTCGATGCCCTGCTGGCGGCGCTGTTTGATTTCGTCACCAGCAAGGTTTTCCGCAGTGCCAATCCGACCGAAGGCGAACGCCTGTCGCTGGTGGCGCAGGGCGGCTACGGCCGTGCCGAACTGGCGCCCCAGTCCGACATCGATCTGCTGTTCATCCTGCCCTACAAGAAGACGCCGCACAGCGAACAGGTGATCGAATACATTCTCTACCTGCTGTGGGATCTCGGTTTCAAGGTCGGCCAGGCCACCCGTTCCGTGGACGATTGCGTGCGCCTGTCGCGCGAAGACATCACCATTCGCACCGCACTTCTGGAATCGCGTTTGATCGCGGGCGACGATGCGCTTTACGAAGATCTGCGCCGCCGTTTTCGTGCGGATGTCATGGAGGGTACGGCCCACAGTTTCGTTGAAGCCAAGCTGACCGAACGGGATGAGCGCCATATTCGCGTCGGCGATTCGCGTTACGTGCTGGAACCCAACATCAAGGAAGGCAAGGGTGGCCTTCGCGATCTGCACACGCTGTTCTGGATCGCCAAGTACACCTATGGCGTGGACAATGTTTCACGCCTGGTGGAACTGGGCGTGGTATCGGACCGTGAGGCCCGGCGTTTCGCCAAGGCCCAGAACTTCTTCTGGACCGTGCGCTGTTACCTGCATTACCTCACCGGGCGCGAAGAAGACCGCCTGACGTTTGACATGCAGGAACGCATTGCCGGCCTGATGGGTTATACCGATCACGCGGGTTCGCGTGGCGTCGAACGGTTCATGAAGCATTACTTCCTGTGGGCGAAGGAAGTCGGCGGGCTGACCCGCATCTTCTGTGCCGCGCTGGAAGACCAGAGCCGCCGCCGTCCGCGCCTGAATTTTTCCTTCTTCGGCAACGCCCGGCGCGAGGTTGAGGGGTTCATCATCGAGCGTGGCCGCGTGCGGGTCGCCAGCGACGATGCCTTCATCAAGGACCCGGTGGCAATGATCCGCCTGTTTCACGTCTCGCACCGTGAAAGCGTCGATATTCATCCGGCGACCCTGCGCCTGATTACCCGGTCCCTGCCGTTGATTACCGGCAAGCTGCGCCGCAACAAGGAAGCGAACAAGCTGTTTCTGGACTTGCTGGCGGACCCGCGCAATCCCGAAGTGGTATTGCGGCGCATGAATGAAGCGAGCGTGTTCGGCCGCTTCATTCCCGATTTCGGCCGTGTCGTCGCGCAGATGCAGCACGACATGTATCATGTCTATACGGTGGACGAGCACACCATCTTCGCGCTCGGCATCCTGCATCGTATCGAACAGGGTGAAATGACCGATGTCATGCCCGTGGCCAGTGAAGTCATCGGCGAAATTTCGTCGCGGCGCGCACTTTACGTTGCGCTGTTGCTGCACGATATCGCCAAGGGCCGCGGCGGCGACCATTCCGTGCTCGGCGCCAAGGTTGCCCAGCGGCTGGGGCCGCGGCTCGGCCTTGATGGGGAAGAAACCGAAACCGTCGCCTGGCTGGTGCGCAATCACCTGCTGATGTCGAACACCGCCTTTCGCCGCGACATCGACGACCCGCAAACCCTGGCGGATTTCGTCGCCGTTGTGCAATCGCCCGAACGCCTGCGCCTGCTTCTGTGCCTGACCGTGGCCGATATTCGTGCGGTGGGGCCGTCGGTGTGGAACGGCTGGAAGGCGGCGCTACTGCGTGAGCTGTATTACGCCGCCGAAGCGGTGATGTCGGGCCAGAGCGCGGGCCGGGCCCGCGCCGAACGGGTCGCCGCGGCCAAGGACGAGCTGGTCGTGCGGCTGAAAGACTGGGACAGGAAGATTCTCGACGATTACCTGCGGCGCGGTTACGGCCCTTACTGGCTGGCGTTTGATACCGATACCCATGTTCGCCACGCCGAAATCGTGCGCGCTGCCGACAAGGCGAAGAACGCGCTCTGTATCGATACCCATGTCGATATCTTCCGCGCCGTGACCGAGGTCACGATCTATACTGTGGATGATGCTGGGTTGTTTGCGCGCATTGCCGGGGCCATGGCGCTGGCTGGCGTCAACATCGTGGACGCCAAGATTTTTACTCTGGCCAACGGTATGGCGCTCGACAGTTTCTGGGTCCAGAATCTTGACGGCAAGCCGGTGACGGAGGCCGCCGCGTTGCGCCGCCTCAAGGACACGCTGGAAAAAGTCATTTCGAAAAGCCGCCGCCTCGGCCGCAAGCTGCCTCTCAAGGCGACGCTGCCCGCGCGTACCCGCGTGTTCCGCGATCAGCCGCGTGTGGTCGTCGACAACAAGGCGTCCAACACCCAGACCGTGATCGAGGTCAACGGCCGTGACCGGCCGGGCTTCCTGTACGATGTCACCACGGCTTTTTCGGAACTGAACCTGCAGATTTCCTCGGCCAAGATTTCAACCTACGGCACCCGCGCCGTGGACGTTTTCTATGTGAAGGATATCTTCGGCCTGAAGATCACCCACGAAGGCCGGCTTGACGCCATTCGTGCGCGTTTGCTGGAGGCCGTGAAGGAGCCGGAGGAAGAAGCCGCCCCCGAGAAGGCGGCGGCGGTGAAGCCGGCCAAAAAAGCACCGGCAAAGAAGGCCCCGGCGAAAAAGAAAACGGTGGCTACGAAAACCCCGCGCAAGCGGCCGACCACCAAGCCGGGGAAGAAACGGTAACAGGCGATGGCGTTGCTGCGTTCCATTACGACTATTGGCGGCTATACGCTTTTGTCGCGTCTGCTCGGCTTTGTGCGCGATGTACTGTTCGCCGCTGTTCTCGGCGCCGGCCCGGCGGCGGATGCCTTCTTTGTCGCCTTCAAGTTTCCCAACCTGTTCCGCCGCCTGTTTGCGGAAGGTGCCTTCGCCGCCGCTTTCGTGCCGATGTTCGCGGGCTTCCTGGCGACCGAGGGCGAGCGCCCCGCGCGGCGCTTTGCCGAGGATTCCTTTGCCGTCCTACTGATGGTGCTGATGGTTTTCGTCTGTTTGATCGAAATCATCATGCCCTGGGCGATGATGCTGATCGCGCCGGGTTTTCGCGCCGATCCCGGCAAGTTCGCACTGGCCATCGATCTGACCCGAATCACCCTGCCCTATCTTCTGTTCATTTCGCTGGTTGCGATGATGGGCGCGGTGCTGAACGCCTATGACAAGTTCGCCGCAGCGGCCTCGGCGCCGGTGGTGCTTAATGTCGTGCTGATCGGCGCGGCGCTGGGCTGGCAGGTTTTCGGTGGTGCGCCCGCCCGTGTCCTGGCCTGGGGCATTGCCGTGGCCGGGATCATGCAATTCGCCTGGCTGGGAATCGCGCTGGCCCGCCACGGCTTTCACCTGTCCCTGCGCTGGCCGCGCCTGACGCCGCGTGTGCGCCGCCTGCTGCGCCTGATGCTGCCCGTGGCTTTCGGCGCCGGTATCTACCAGATCAACGTCGTGGTGGATGTTGTCATCGGCTCGTTCCTGCCGTCGGGCTCGATTTCGTATCTTTATTATGCGGATCGCATCAACCAGCTGCCGCTTGGCGTCATCGGCATCGCGGTGGCGACGGCGCTGTTGCCGCTGATGAGCCGCCAGATCCGTGCCGGCGACGAACAGCTGGCGCTGGACAGCCAGAACCGCGCCATCGAATTTGCCGCCCTGCTGACCCTGCCCGCAGCCTGTGCCCTTGTTGCCGCTGCCGCGCCGATCGTATCGGGCCTGTTCGGGCGGGGTCTGTTCGGGCCGGGCGCCCAGGGGGCGACGGCGCTGGCGCTGGCGGCTTATGCCGTCGGCCTGCCCGCCTACATTCTGGTCAAGGTGCTTTCCACTGCTTTCTTTGCCCGCGAAGACACCGCGACCCCGGTCAAGATCGGCGTTGCCGCGCTGGTGGTGAATGTTGTGTTCAACCTGTTGCTGATGGGGCCGTTGGCGCATGTCGGGATCGCGCTGGCGACCTCGATCGCGGCCTGGGTCAATGCCGGGCTGCTGGCGCTGATGCTGTACCGTGCCCACCGGCTGCATGTCGATGTGCGCCTGCGGCGCAAGCTGCCGCGTATCGCGCTTGCGGCAATGGTCATGGCGGCGGCAGTCTGGGGGGTCGTGCTGGCGTTGCCCGATGCGACGGGCTGGGCCGGGGCGGCGCGCTTTGCCTTCCTGGCCGCGCTGGTGGCGGGCGGTATGGGGCTTTACGGGGTGCTGGCGCTGGTCTGCGGCGCGGTTTCCCTGGCTGAACTCCGGGCCGCGCTTGGCGGGCGTGCGCGGGCGGCTTGACCGGGCCGGGGCTTTGAGGCGATAAACCGGCGCGGAAGAAGAGGGCCATGAACAGAATTTTTTCGGGCGTACAGCCCACCGGCAACCTGCATTTGGGCAACTACCTGGGCGCGATCCGCAACTGGGTGACGCTGCAGCACGACTACGACTGCATTTTCTGCATCGTCGACCTGCATGCGATTACCGTGCCCCAGGCGCCGGACGAACTGCGCGCCCATACCCGTGAAGTGACGGCGGCCTACCTGGCCGCGGGCATCGATCCCGAAGCCTGCGTCATCTTCAACCAGTCCGCCGTGTCGGCCCATTCGGAGCTGGCCTGGCTGCTGGCCTGCCTGACGCCGCTCGGCTGGCTCAACCGCATGACCCAGTTCAAGGAAAAGGCGGGCAAGGCGCGGGAAAATGCGGGCCTCGGCCTCTATGCCTACCCGGTGCTGATGGCCGCCGATATCCTGCTCTACAAGGCGACCCACGTGCCCGTGGGCGAGGACCAGAAGCAGCATTTGGAGCTGGCGCGCGATATTGCCGGGGCCTTCAACCGCCAGTTCAATGAGGACTATTTCCCGCTGCCCGAACCGCAGATCCTGGGCGAGGCGACGCGGGTGATGAGCCTGCGCGACGGCAAGGCGAAGATGAGCAAGTCCGACCCGTCGGACTATTCGCGCATCAACATGACCGATGATGCGGATACCATCGCGCTCAAGTTCAAGAAGGCACGCACCGACCCCGAACCCCTGCCCGAGGACGTAAAGGAACTCGACGCGCGGCCCGAGGCATCGAACCTGGTCACCATTTACGGGGCCCTGGCGGGGATGTCGCGGGTCGAGGTGCTGCGTCAGTTCGGCGGCCAGGGCTTTGCCGTGTTCAAGCCGGCGCTGGCCGAACTGGCGGTGGACAAGCTCGGCCCTATTGCTGCCGAGATGTCGCGCCTGTTGAAGGAGCCGGGCTATATCGACGGTGTTTTGCATCGCGGTGCCGAGCGGGCGAATGAGATCGCGCATCACCACATGTCGGAACTGCACCGGCTGATCGGCATGCTGCGTCCCTGATCGGGACGGCTAACCGAAAAAATCCCTACTTTTTCTTGCTCTTTTGGAGCCGCAGGCGCACAACCCCGCCACAGTAAAAATTCAAGATTTTTCGCGGTCGCGGCCCGATGCAGATTTATCTGCCCATCGCTGGAATGTCTCTGAACGTCTTCCTGCTGCTGGGCATGGGAGCCGGTATCGGTGTTTTGTCGGGGCTTTTCGGGGTCGGCGGCGGGTTCCTGATGACGCCCTTGCTGCTTTTTGCCGGCGTGTCACCCGCCGTGGCGGTGGCGAGCCAGGCTAACCAGATGGTGGCGACCTCGGTATCGGGGGTGCTGGCGCACTGGCGGCGCGGCAACGTCGATTTCAAGATGGGCCTCATTTTGCTGATCGGCGGTTTGGCCGGATCGGCGCTGGGTGTCTGGCTCTATTCGGTGTTGCGCGACCTTGGCCAGCTGGATCTCGTTATTTCCCTTTCCTATGTGCTGTTCCTCGGCGCCATCGGCGGGTTGATGGCGATCGAATCGGGCCGGGCCATCCTGCGCAAGCACCGGCCCGGCGCGGGAAAGCGCAAGCTGCACCAGCACACCTGGCTGCACGGCCTGCCGCTCAAGACGCGCTTTCGCAAGTCAAAGCTCTACATTTCCGCCCTTTTGCCGCTGGGGATCGGTTTCCTCGTCGGCATCCTGACGGCGATCATGGGCGTGGGCGGCGGCTTCATCATGGTCCCGGCGATGATTTACCTGCTCGGGATGCCGACCATCACCGTGATCGGCACATCGCTGTTCCAGATCATTTTCGTCGCCGCCAATGTCACCTTCCTGCAGGCGGTGCAAAATCATACCGTGGACGTGGCGATGGCGCTCATCCTGCTGACCGGCAGCGTGATCGGGGCCCAGTTCGGGTCGCGTTTCGCCGGGCGCCTGCCCGCGGAACAGTTGCGCGGGCTGCTGGCGCTGCTGGTACTGTTGGTCTCTGTTAAGATTGTCTGGGGGCTGGTGACGGTGCCGGCGGATGTTTTCTCCCTTGGCGTGGCGGCGGGCGGGTAACGCGGACCCTGCAGGCGGACCGGAAAATCCCGGTTTTTCCTTGCGCTTTATGGCCTGCGGGCGCAAAAACAAAGTAGAGCAAAAAAGCAAGGTTTTCCGCGGCTGCGGCCTCATGCAGATTTATCTGCCCATCGCTGAAATTTCCCTGAACGTCTTCCTGCTGCTGGGCATGGGGGCGGGCGTCGGCTTTTTGTCCGGCCTTTTTGGCGTCGGCGGCGGGTTCCTGATGACGCCCCTGCTGATTTTTGCCGGCGTCTCCCCCGCCGTGGCGGTGGCGACGGAAGCCAACCAGGTTGTCGCCGCATCGGTATCGGGTGTGCTGGCGCACTGGCGGCGCGGCAACGTCGATTTCAAGATGGGCTTTGTCCTGCTGTTTGGCGGTCTTGGCGGGTCCGCTTTCGGCGTCTGGCTCTATTCGGTATTGCGCGACCTTGGGCATCTCGATCTCGTCATCGCCATTTCCTATGTGCTGTTCCTCGGCGTTATCGGCGGGTTGATGGCGATCGAATCGGGCCGGGCCATCCTGCGCAAGCGCCAATCCGGCGCGGGAAAGCGCAAGCTGCACCAGCACACCTGGCTGCACGGCCTGCCCTTCAAGATGCGTTTTCGCAAATCGAAGCTCTATATCTCCGCCCTTCTGCCGCTTGCGATCGGCTTTGTCGTCGGCATCCTGTCGGCGATCATGGGCGTGGGCGGCGGTTTCATCATGGTCCCGGCAATGATTTACCTGCTCGGCATGCCGACCATCACCGTGGTCGGCACATCGCTGTTCCAGATCATTTTCGTCACCGCCAATGTCACCTTCCTGCAGGCGACGCACAACCAGACCGTGGACGTGATGCTGGCGGTTATCCTGTTGACCGGCAGCGTGATCGGGGCCCAGTTCGGGTCGCGTTTCGCCGGGCGCCTGCCCGCGGAACAGTTGCGCGGGTTGCTGGCGCTGCTGGTGCTTGCGGTTTGTGCAAGGATCATCTGGGGACTGGTGACGACCCCGGCGGATCTTTTCTCTCTCGGTGCGAGGGTTGGTGGATGAAGGCGCGGCGGTATCTCCTTCCGGTCCTGGCGGCGCTGGCCTTTTTGTGGGCCGGCCTGACGTCGGCGCCGGCGCGTGCCCAGCAGGTGGTTGCGGATCTTTCGCAGCATCTCGTCGGCATCACCACCGGTTTCGTTGGCACCGACGTGCTGTTGTTCGGTGCCCTGGAAAGCAAGGGTGATGTCGTCGTTATCGTGCGTGGTCCGGACCGGCGCGAGGTAGTGAGGCGCAAGGCGCGGGTCGGCGGTATCTGGGTCAACGTCGACGAACTGGCTTTCACCAACGCGCCGTCGTTTTACGCCGTCGCCGCGTCCCGTCCGGTGAAAGAAGTCTTGTCTGCCCGTTTGCGCGCCCGTCACCGGATTGGCACTGAATTTCTCGACTTGCGTGCCGCGCGGCAGGTCGAACCGGAAATCCTTGCGGCGTTCCGCGCCGGGCTGATGCGCAACAAGGCGAAGAAGGGGCTTTATCTGGACGTGCCGGGGCGGGTCAATTTT
>Ga0181594_10004712_pt1 | contig 12074 bp, 11 predicted proteins | sample 071ome_18_FD_145603 | JGI IMG/M metagenome (GOLD analysis project Ga0181594, IMG submission 145603) | Coastal salt marsh microbial communities from the Groves Creek Marsh, Skidaway Island, Georgia - 071413BT metaG (spades assembly) | ecosystem: Environmental > Aquatic > Marine > Intertidal zone... | reverse complement strand
GCCAACGAAGTGCTCGCTCAGGTCCACCGCACGGAAAAAACGGAACTCGAACGCAAAGAGGCAGACCGGAAATGGGGCTTTGATCTGTACCAAGGTGGGGCCCCCAAGGGTGCATCAGTACGGATCCTCCGCATCGCTGACCATGACGTGCAGGCGTGCGGCGGAACCCACCACGACGAGCCCGGACGAATCGGTTCCATACGCATCGTGCGTTCGACAGCGGTTCAGGACGGTGTGGAGCGCTTGACCATCGTCGCGGGCCAGGCGGCACTGGCCTTCGCGCGCCAACAAGACGCCCTCCTTCGGCAGGCCTCCGAAGCACTCAGCGTGACGCCGGAGGACCTCCCACGGGCTGCTGAACGGTTTTTCACCGAATGGAAAGAACAGCAGAAGCGCATCAAGCAGCAGGACCTCGAAATTGCACGCCTGCGCACCTCCGGCGGCGGCGGCACGACAGAGGTTGATGGCGTTCGCATGATTGTTCAGGAGGTGGACTCGGACATCAAGCAGATGACCACCATGGTCGGTGCCATGACGCGGGACCCGGAGACGCCGACGGTGGCCGTGCTTGGCTCGAAGGATTCGGGCGGGAAATTGTTGGTCGCCGTCACCGAAGCGTCGGTGGCCGCAGAACGATACAACGCCGTCGAGATCCTCCGCGCGATTGCACCTCACATCCGTGGGGGAGGCGGTGGCCGGCCCACCCTCGCACAAGGTGGCGGTAGCCATCCGGACGGACTGGAGGACGCATTGAACGAGGCACGAACGCTGCTTGGCCTCTCATGAGCGATCGAGGTGTGCGCGTAGGGCCGTCGCATCAAAATGGGACACGGCTCGGCTCATGGCCTCTGAGGGCGTGAACCAGCCCGCCTCCGCAATTTCGCTCGTTTCGACCGTGACATCAGGCCTCGTCGTGGACCGTGCGGTGTAGGTGAAGGACAGGAAGGAGAGGCCTCGTTCGTCAAAGACGCGTTGCGTGACCACTGGAGCCGTGTCGCTGAGGTGGATGGAGAGGCCAAATTCCTCCATCGCCTCGCGAACACACCCCGCCGTCGGGTGTTCGTCGTGGTCGAGGTAGCCTCCGGGTAACGTCCACATGCCAACGAAGTGGCCACGTGCAACCCGCCCCATCAGCACCATTCCATCGGCATCGGTGACGATCACCTTGGAAACAACGCGATGGATGGTCCGGTAGACGCTCTCTCGAGCAACGGGATGGACGGCGTTGTCGGAGATCAGATCGTCCTTCCACGGCCAGTGCGATGGCCATGCGATGGACGGGTATCCAAAGTCGACGTGGACGTCGGGGAGGACGTCTTCGAGGGACACGGTTCGCTTCACGGTCCATTCAATGCCCATGGCCGAGACTTCATCCGGGGTTGGGAACCTCAGGGTTGGTGATTCAATGACCCTTCCTTTCACCGCTTGACGTGGTCCGTTCCCCCCCTCATCGACGAGGAGCACTTTCCCGTCGTGCTCCAAGTGGAGCACACGCAAAGGGTGGTCCATGTCCATGACGTCGCCGGCTTCCGCATGAAGCCTGTGGTCCGAGCAGCGTCACCTTGATGAATCGGTCCCACGGAGCAAGTTCATGGTTGTCGAACTGCTTCACGGGGACGGTTGGGCCAAGACGTACCTCCTTCACGACGGTGTCGGCACATCAGCAGCGTTGGTGGATCCGGTGTACGACTTTTTGGAGCAGGATTTGGCCATGCTGGAGGACCGAGGTCTGACGTTGACCCATGCGATTGCGACGCACACCCACGCCGACCACATCACGGCCTGTTTCGAGATGAGGGAGCGAACAGGCTGCTCCTACGTGATGTGGAAGGACACGGCATCGTTGGGCGTCAGCGAACTCGTGGACGAATCGACCCCTTGCTTTGTCGGCGACCTTGAACTTCGGTTTCATTTCGCACCCGGGCACACGTCCGACTCCATGCTCGTGGAAGCCGATGGCCACATTATGACCGGAGATTTCCTCTTCACGGGGGCAGGCGGTGTGGGTCGGGACGACCTCCCCAGCGGACGTGTTGACGTGCACTGGGAGGCCTTGAACGTCCTCGAGCGCTTTCCTGGCTCGGTTCTTGTCTGCACCGGTCACGACCCTCCCGGGACCGAGATGCAAACCTTGGAATGGAACAGGCAGCACAATCCCGTCCTCGGTTTGTCCAACCTTGAGGCGTACCGGACGTGGCAGGCCGAGACCAGTGCCCGACTTGGCGGTGTTTCAAAAATCAAGGTCGCGCTCCCTGCCAACCTCTTTGGCGAGTTGCCACATGCCATCCCTTGGCTTGACTGAGGTCGAGCGAAGGCCTTTGAGGGGCCGATTCAAGGGCATGGCATGACCGCCGGTCGGCAGCGAGGCGCTGCCATCCTCCTGCTTGTTGTTCTGCTCGCGATGTCAGCGGCTCCGTTCGCTGCAGGCGGCCAAACCTACGGCGACGTCACGGTGATGGACGCCGCACTTCGGGATGCACTTGCTGAGGGAGAGGCAGGTGATGTGCATCGCGTGATCGTCCAATTCACGTCACCCCTCGGCGAGGACGTGGACAACGTGCTCGCAGACCACGATGCGACCGTGCTTGGGACGGCTGCGCTGGTGGACGGACACCTCGTCGAGGCCACCGACATGAACCTCCGTCGTTTGAGCACGCAACACATCGTCCGCTACATGGAACTCGATCGTCCACTGGAATTTTTCTACCTCCCAACAGAATGGGGCGGCCTTCCCGAGGGCGATGTCGGGACCATGATGCACGACACCGTTCACGTGATCGACGCTGTTGACGCATGGCACCGCGTGGTTGTGCAGCCGGATGGCCGCGTGGCCTACGACCTTGACCTCGGTTTCAGCGAATGGGACGGTGACGGCACGGCCATCGTCGACCTGGACACGGGTGTTGATGCAGGACACCCGGACTACGACTACCTCGAGCCATGGGCCGGGGACAAGACCCTCTATTCTGCAAAGTTCAACGGCCAAACATGGGTGGAAACGAGAAACTCGGACACGTCGTCGGGCCACGGCACGCACGTTGGGGGGACGATTGCGGGGAACGGTGATGCGTCTGCAGGTCGTCGCGCCGGTGTGGCGAAGGGTGCCCAACTCATCGCCCTCGGGACGGGTGATGGTGCCTCCATTTTTGCAGCAGAACAAGGCTTGGAATGGACGTACGAACACTCCCGACCCGGTGCGAACGAGTACCACATTCGGGTGGTATCAAACTCCTGGGGGACGGACGGTGACTACGACCCTCAAGGCGTCATCGCTCGGCTGACGGACATGCTCACGTACGACCACGGTGTTGCAGTGATTTTCGCAGCCTCAAATTCCGGAGGGTCCGGTGGTGAATGCTCCGGAGATTTGAGGACGAACGTGTACGCCAACACCCCTTCGGCCATCTCCATCGCGGCCCTCACCCACGATGGAACGGCCGTGACGTCGTTTTCCTCGCGGGGATGCATGGCGCAACAGCACACATGGCCAGATTTGGGTGCCCCGGGGCGTGACATCTGGGCCACGGCGCCCCGCGGGACGGCGATCGACGCATCGACCAGGACGCAAGGCGACCTGTACTACATGGCCATCTCCGGCACCTCGATGGCCACACCGCACATTGGCGGCGTCGCTGGTTTGCTGCTTGATGTGGCTCCATCCCTTCGTGCAGCGTCGTACCACAGCGACGACCACGACCAAGGGGACAGCCTCGTAATGGGCGCTGGGGCAGCGGCCTACGGTCAGTTTGACGCGTGGGAGGATGCCAACTGGTCGAAGGTGCATGAGGTTGAACTCATCCTTGAACTCACGGCCCGGTACGAGGGCATGGCCAACAGTTGCGAAGACGGGAACGACGAAGACTCGTGCAACGACATCCCAGCAACGTGCTATCGGTCGGCCACGGGAGGTTGCCACGACTGGCGCGTTGGGCACGGGCTTGTGGACGTTGACGAGGCCATGGCGCTTGCGCGCACCCTCCACCTTCTTCGCGACCCTGACTTGGACGGCTTCATCGACCACCCTGAGTTCACGGTATGGGATGCATGGGACATCTATGGTGCCATGCTCGACGAGCGGAGCATCCCTGTGGACACCGACCGTGTTCGACATCAGTGGAAAGGCGATTGGAACCACTTCAACAACGGACAGAACGGGGCCGTCTACACCACCAACGACGCGCACCACATGTTCATCCCGAATGGAACCACCACCCTCGTGGCCAGTTTTGTTCCCACCGAATGGGACCTCGATACGGGGCAGGTGGGTGGCCTTCAACTCAGCATCGACATGGGCGAAGACGGCAACAACGATGCACAGGGTCTGGGCCAGCGGTCCGGTGACACATGGACCTACACGTTGGACGTCGACCCAGAGCATTGGGGCACGTGGACGGAATTCGATGTGGAAGGTCAAGCCGTCGTGTTGTGGGGTTTCCTCGACGACCCCGAATTCTTCGAGGCCAGCATCCCATACACGGTCGATGTTGTGCTGACGCTCGACCTGAGCGAGCCTCGTGACATCGCATTTAAGCAGCGGTCTGGAACGTACACAGACCTCGATCCAACGACGCCCTCGGAAGGGTACAGCAGCGAGCTGGACGGCCGCCTGACCTTTACCCGACCCGTCTTTGATCAAGAGGCCGTCGCAGCCCTCGCGGCTGGCCTGATCGCAGACGCCGAAGAGGGCGACGACGACGGGTTCTTTTCGGCCCTGTTCGCGGTGTTCACAGAGCATGCCGGGGCCTCGCTGATGCTCCTCGTGCTGATGCTTGTTGGAGCCGTTGGAGCAGGGTATGCGTTGAGCGCGGCGAGGATCGACGCTCCACGCGTGCTTCCGCCAACGAAAAAGGACGTCGTGGACGCCGAACTTGAAGGGTGAGCGTCACACACTCGGCCGGCGAGGGATCTGCCCCGCCTCTTCGGAACGGGGCAGGGCCTCGAGGTCCGCGAACGTCATGCCACCCGTCACCAGTTCGCTGGCCACTTCTTTTCGTTCAGCCATCGACATACGTGCACCAAACACAAGACGGCCCTCCGACCTCGTCAGGTCGTACGAAATGAGTGGAGCGTAGCGAATCATCGCTTGTTCCTCAAATTCGGTCCTGACCTTTCGTCCTTTGGCCAAGGCGTACCCCCACTGGTAGGCGAATCCAACCAGGGCTGCTGCGTAGATGACGGCGATCACGGACGCAGAAAAGAGCACGGCGTTGCCGTTGCGCACTTCTTCTGCAATCGAACGGGCGAGCAAGAGGACGAGCCCGAATCCAACCACAGGCTTCAGCATCGAATCCAACCAAATGGCGATGGGCGTGATGTTGGCTGTTGCAGGGTCGGCCCAAACCAAGTCCGTTTCCAAGGCTGCTGTGACGACACCAACAACAGCGAGGAGCACCACGTAGAGGACGGTGGTGATGAGGAGTTCAAGCCCGAAGTGGTTCAACCGCAAGGCCCAGTGGATGATCAACCATGCAAACAAGCCCAAGAAGGCAAGACGGGGTGCACCGTGAAAGAAACGAAGGTGATGGGAGAGTTCCATGACACGCTCTCTTGAGGCTTCGGTCGTTTCATGCGAGCGTGGGATGTGGACAATTTGCCAGTTCGTGGTTCGACGAATGAGGTCCAGGATCAGCGTCAGGACCTGACGGCGAATCAGGATGAATTCAGCCAGCCAAAACACGGGAAAGGCGAGAAGGATGACCGGGGCAGCCAGCATGAGCGCGACTGGAAAAATGAAGAGCGCCGGAAGGAGGATGAAGTGCGCAAAGCCGAGGGGGTACAGCGTATCTGCTTCCAACAGGCGTTGCCGCTGAGGCGTGATGCCCGATTCACGTGCGCGGTCATCCAGAGCGACGCGAAAGGCTTCCAAGGGCATGCCTGCGTGCAGAATGCGTCGCACGTCCGCCCGGTAGGACATGGTGTCGAGGCTTGAACCAACCAGCACTTGCCAGCCAATCCGCAGCGGCAAAGCCAACAGCACGGGAACCAGAAGCAGGCCCACGGCGGAAGCAAGAGCCTCCATGCCGGTCGCCATGCCTCAAGGTGGACCTCCCCACCGTCAAAGCATCGGATGCAACCTTGATGGCCCGCCCACTTGAGCCGGGTTCATGCGCATCGCCATCACGGACGGACTGCACCACGACGCCTTGGCCGCCCTTGAATCGGCGGGGGCCACGCTCCTGGTTGAACATCACGCTGCGGGGGACCTTGCGAACGGTTCCCTGAACGGCGTAGACGCCATCATTGTGCGCAGCGCGACGAAACTGACCTCTGAGGTCATTGCCGCGACCCCCTCCCTTCGCGTGATTGGTCGAGCCGGCGTTGGCGTCGACAACATCGACCTCACCGCCGCGACCAACGCCAACGTGCGCGTCGTCAACGCACCCGGGGCTTCAACCCGGTCTGTGGTGGAATTGACGGTCGGGCACCTCCTCGCCTCTGCACGGCTCGTTGGCCCTTCGGACCGTGCGCTCCGTGACGGTCGATGGATCAAGAAGCAGGCAACGGGGACGGAGATTGCGGGAAAACGCCTCGGTCTCGTCGGCTACGGTCGCATCGCCCGTGGCGTGGCACAGGCGGCGAGCGGGCTCGGCATGGAGGTCCATGCCTACGACCCCTACCTTCCTGATGGCGTTGACATCGCTCCGGCCATCCACCGTCACATGGACCTCGACAGCCTCTTCGCAGCCTGCACCCACATCAGCCTGCACTGCAACCTGACCGACGAGACGCGGCATCTGGCCAACGCGGCTCGCTTTGCCATGATGCCGGGTGTTGGCGCTGACGGTGTGGCGTGCGGCAACCACGTGGTCAACTGCGCTCGTGGAGGCCTCGTACACGAAGGCGATGCTGCTGCTGCGCTGGATGCAGGTGTCCTTTCCAGCCTCGCTCTCGACGTGTTTGAGCATGAACCGCTCGCTCCCGACCATCCTTTGCTGAAGCACGAACGCTTCCTCGGGACCCCGCACATCGGAGCCTCCACCCTCGAAGCACAGCGGCGTGTCGGCATGGACATCGTCGACGCCGTGCTCCAAACTCTAGCATCGGGGACCTGCTCCACTGTGGTGAACCGCGACGTCCTCTGAGGTTCACTTCTCATTCAGCGCCCCCTCCCTCCGTGAGGATGGGGAGCCCTCCTCAGCCACCCTTTGGCATGGGCCGGAGCGTGCCAACGTGGCGAACGAGGGTGGACGAGGAGCTTGACGCGTTGACGCCGTACCGTCGTTTGCTCCCCCACGATGAGGGGCAGGTGCTCGATCGAATGGTCGCCCACCTCAAGGGCCGTCGCGGTGTGGCGGGCATGCTCCCTGCGCATGACCCGTGGACGGCTCTGTTGCTCACGGCGCTCCTCGAGGCTTGGGTTCGCCTTGAAGCCCTTGAACGGCGGGTGGAAGGCGATGCCGTCTAACGACTGGCTTCTCGACGTACACGACGACGGGACGGGATCCTTTGTCGTCTGGGTCCGAACGGTTGGAGGCGAGGCGAGACCGCATCGGGTGCGTGCTCCGTGCGTCCTCCATGTGGAAGCATCCGCGGAGCGCCTTCGGGCCCTGTCGGTCTGGCTCGACCAACCTGAGGTTCGCCTTCATCATGGCATCCTCCACTCCCGCGAGGTGAACCTGCGCACCTCCTTGGAGGCCACAGTTCCTTCGCCTGTGTTGGAAATCCTCCTGGAACGCCCACGGGACCGCCTTCGGCTCGCGCGTACCATCGACGACCGTGGCCTGCATCGGCATCACGTGCTCCATTCGGTCGATGTCGAACCGGTGCAAGCATGGCTGGGTGAGCACAACCTCCGTCTCTTTGGGGGCGTTCGACCATGTGGCGATGCGTGGGTGGAGGGGGAAACTCCCGAGGTGCTTTCGGACATGCGTGTCCTTCGGATGGAGGGGCAGTGGCGTGGCCCCATGCTTGACGGTCACCTCGAAGGTGCCGTGGTTCGCGTTGTGGATGCGGTGGATTTCGCGCCCCTCGGGCCCGGCATGTCGATGCTCCTGAACGGCCCCGATGATCTCCAGCGCTTGCTGAACCACGTGCGGGCAGAGGACCCGGACATCGTGTTGACCGATGGAGGGGACGCCCACCTCTTTCCTGCCCTGCAAGGCCTTGCCGATGGATGGTCTGTGCCGTTGGTGTTGGGGCGTACCGAGGCTCCTCTTCCCGCACCAACACGCCGCACGACCGTTCACTCCTATGGGCGGCTTCTTCGTCGGGGCGGGCACCATCGGCTTGAGGGCCGTGTGCACATCGATCTCAGCACGAGCTTTCTCGGGCGCGAAGCGGGTCTACCGGGGTTGGTGGAACTCTGTGCATCTTCGGGGCGCACCCTTGATGCTGTGGCCCGTCGCTCTCCAGGAGCGGTCATCAGCGCCATCCAGATCCAAACCGTGCTTCAAGACGGTGTGCTCGTGCCGTGGAGGAAGAACCGGCCAGAAGACACGAGCACGGGGTGGGACCTGCTGCACGCTGACCGCGGCGGCCTGCACCTTGACCCGCATCCCGGGGTGCATGCCGAGGTGGTCGAACTTGACTTTGCAAGCCTCTACCCAAGCATCATCGCCACACGAAACATCTCACCTGAGACCCTCGGCTGCGCGTGCTGCCGGCCAAGCGATGATGCGCCGCTCGTTCCGCTTGATCCCGACGAGGCGCGCACATGGTTTCGGAGCAGGGCCTCCCGAAGGCACCTTGAGGGCGCGTCATGGCCACCGCCCGTTGGCCTCCGCGTCCCAGGGCTCCCCCTCCACACCTGTTCCCAGCGCCATGGCATGCTTGGGCGGGTGGTCGCCCCCTTGATTCGGCGTCGCCATCAACTGAAGCGGCAGTGCACGGCTCCGGGCGACGAGGCAGACAGGCGTCAGAAGGCCCTGAAGTGGCTCCTCGTCACGTGCTTCGGATACACAGGCTACAGGAACGCACGTTTTGGCAGGATTGAAGCCCACGAAGCGATCTGCGCATGGGCCCGTGAGGTGATGATTCAAGGCGTCGAAGCCGCGCGGAGCCATGGCTGGGAAGTTGTTCATGGCATCGTGGACAGCCTCTGGGTGGTGGACCGCAGCACCCGTACACCATCGAACATCGAGTCGGAAGCCGCCGCGTTGGCGGCGCACATCGGAGCGTTGACGGGCGTCCCCCTCGAGGTCGAAGGGCGCTTCCCGGTTCTGGCCATCCTTCCCCGTCGGCGCGACGGGGCGGGTGCCTTGACGCGGTACTGGGGCTGCGGTGTGAGCGGTGTCAAGGTGCGCGGCATCGAAGCACGGCAGCATTCGACCAGCCCCTTTGTTCGTCGCTTTCAACTCGAGGCCCTTGAGGAACTTCGGGCTCGGGTTCTTGACCACGGCCTGAACGACACGGCGTCGCTTGAGGGCGTGCTCCTCGAGGCCCATGAGCGCGCCCGGTCGCGGCTTGTCCGAGGCGATGTGTGTTTGGACGACCTGCTTGTTGCACGCAGGGTCGAGCGTGGTCTTGCTGGACGGCGGGCGGTCACCTCACTTCAGCGGGCCCTCCGAAGGTCGGAACGGCTGGGATGGCAGGTGGCGCTCGGCTCACGTCTTCGCTTCGTGGAGGTGAACGCGGACGACGAGGGCGTGCTTCTCGACGGTGAATTGGTTGGCGCTGGCCCCTTCCCTGCCCTGGACCTCGAGGTCCACCTCCGACGCTTGGACCGCGCAGCTTGGTCCCTTCTGGGCCCTTTTGGCTGGACGTTCGAGGCCCTCCGGCGTCCAGCAGGACAGCGTCGGCTGCCGTTGCAGCGGCAGGCGTGATCGCCCACCGATCTGCACCGTGGTCCACCCGGTCCCGTTCCGGCTGACGTCCAGCACGCCATCGCGACCGTCCCCCCGCAGCGTGAGGACGTCCGTGGCCACGCTGGCCAGTCGTGCAGTGCGCCATTGCTGGCGAGCCGTGCCGTGGCGCGCTCCAACGACGAGCACGACAACACCGCTGCGTGCCACGACGTCCAGAAGGTCGCTGCACAGGTGCCGCACGAGGTCCCTTCCCTCGCGACCCCCAACCTCGGGGTCATCCAGCATCGCCGTAGGCGCATCGAGCACCACGAGGGCAGCACCGCTGGCTTCGACCTCTCCTGCAAGACGTGCAACGAGCGATGCATATTGGTGTGCAGTGAACCCGCGGGCCACGTGCAGATGCTGCAAGTCGCGTGGCCCACGTCCAAGGTGGCGAAGGTAGGGAATCATCCTCCCCGGATCAAGGCGAGACGCGCCGTCCACCCAATGGACCACACGCCCCGAGGCAAGGGCCATGCTGACCCACGCTTCGACCAACGGTCGTCCCGCCCTGCCGTGCCGTCCTTCAGCAAGAACGAGGTGGATCCCTGGCCGACGCGGGCGCACGTGACCTGCGGCGCGAGCGACCACCGTCATCTCAGGCATGGGTTCACCAGACCTCAGTCGTCCGTTCGGGCATCCTACCTGCTTTTGGTGGACCCCTGTTGAGAAGTGAACCCGCAGCCCTCAAGCACCATCGACACAAAGGGGGTGCCGTGGGAGCCCCAAGATTGCTCGTCCACTGCGACCTTGACGCCTTTTTTGCTGCTGTCGAGGTGCTGCACAGGAACCTTGATCCCGAGCAACCGCTGATCATTGGAGCCGACCCACGCCAAGGCCGTGGACGTGGAATTGTCAGCACGTGCAATTACGCTGCAAGGGTCTACGGCATTCGCTCGGCCATGCCAATCAGCGAAGCGTGGCGACGTTGCCCAGGCCCTCCTCACGGGCCGGGGACCTTCGTGCGTGGCTCACATAGGTTGTACGGCCGCGCCTCTCGGCAGGTGATGACGGTGCTCCGCAAGGTCGGGGGGCCGTTTGAGCAGGCGAGCATCGACGAGGCCTACCTTGACATCACGGACGCGGTTGGAGGGGATTGGGACGCAGGGTTGGCGCTCTGCGAACGACTGCAACTGGACATCGAGGCAGCGACAGGGCTGACCGCCTCCTTCGGGCTTGCATCGACCCGAATCCTCGCGAAGATGTCGAGTGAAGAACGGAAACCGCGTGGGTTGTTCCGGTTGATGCCCGGCGATGCTCACGCCTTCCTCCACGGGCGCCCGATGCGTGACTTGCCGGGCGTCGGTCCAGCCACGGCCACAGCATTGGGCGAATGGGGCGTGCAAACAATTGACGAGGCATACGCCTTGGGGTCCCTTGCCTTGGGTCGCATGGTTGGCGAGCGGTTTGCTCGGTGGCTGTTGGCGGTCGTCGAGGGAACCACGAGCGACGAAGTCAGTCCCTTGCGGTCACGACGCTCCATCGGCAAGGAGCGTACCTTCGAGGTGGATGAACGCGACCATGAGGTGGTCATGGCTCGGTTGTTGGACCTGGTTGGACGTGTGATGAGGTCTGCACGTGAGATGGGGGTGGTCGGCAGGTTGGCCGAAGTGAAACTCCGATACACGGGCTTCGAGACCCACACCCATCGGCGTTCAATCCCCGTGGCGATGGACGATGTGGACGTGTTCGCGCAGATCGCTGAACGTCTGTTTGCGACTTCGGTGGAAGACGGGCGGCCGGTGAGGTTGATTGGCTTCCGGTTGGGAGATTTGGAGGACCCACCCACGCGTCAGACCACGCTGATGCGCTACGACGAGGTGGCGTCACTCGAGCCTGTGCATCGACGTGAGGATGGATGAAAACCGTGCAAGTTCCTCCGGAATTCCGATGCCTTGGATCGGTTGGTTCAGAGCAATCCCCCCCTCGCGTTTGGCCGACCAGACGGTGCTGTTGAAGGCCGTGATGCTCGACGTGAAGGCCCGCCAACCGCCCCCTCCTTCAGCGCCGGAGGCGCCTACGGCAGCAGGGAAGGCTCGTGCATCAACGGCCGAGGTCCCGTACACGCTGGTCGTGATGTGGTGGGTGAAAAAAGGACAGACCGGGCTGAACGCCGTCAGTGCATCCCGCACCATCCGGTGCAGCACCCACGCCGCGATGTTGTCGCCGTCGTACAACCGTGTTTTGACCATCTCAAGCCAATGGCTTGGCAGGACGCCGGTGAGGAAGTTCTTCAGTGCCTGCGTGGCTGAATAAATGTCCAATGCTGCCCATGCTTCGTGTGCGGTGTGC
>Ga0181594_10004711_pt1 | contig 12079 bp, 13 predicted proteins | sample 071ome_18_FD_145603 | JGI IMG/M metagenome (GOLD analysis project Ga0181594, IMG submission 145603) | Coastal salt marsh microbial communities from the Groves Creek Marsh, Skidaway Island, Georgia - 071413BT metaG (spades assembly) | ecosystem: Environmental > Aquatic > Marine > Intertidal zone... | reverse complement strand
ATTACGTCGAGCGCTCGGCGCGCTACCTGGCGGAATGCCGCGAAGACGCTTGACCCCTACCCGTCCGGGGAGGTGGCGGAAAAACCGCGGGTTGGAAGCGCTTGATTTCATTGCATTCGCAAAAAAATCTCTGGAACGAACCCAATTTTCCGCCCGCCTCTGCAAACCGGTTCCAATCCAACCCTCGTGAGGGACATCGGCCCCGGCGAAATCCATATTCGATTGTGCAATAGCGTGCCTGTGCCGGCGATCCGACACTGCGAATCGGCACTATAACATAATGCCTAGTATTGTCAAGAAATTCCTATATTGGAATTACACACCTGGCTCCCGCACCAAACTCTTATAGGCATGCCAGCTCGCATGGCCGATCAGCGGCATGGTGATGGCGAGGCCGACGTAGGCCGCCGCCAGGCCGGTCGCCGTCACGACAACGATGATCGCCGCCCACAGCATCATCGGGCGGAAGTTGCGCATCACCGCCATGGCGCTGAGCATGACGCCGCCCAGGAAGCCCATGTTCTGGCCGATCATCGCCTGCAGGGAAACGGCGCTGCAGAGGAACGCCGCGAAGGCCAGCACCGCGCCGATGGTGGAGCCCACCGCGAGCACCGTGATCCCCTCGGGCGTGAAGAAGGTCTTCACCGTCATCTCCTGGATGGAGAGGCCTGTGTAAGGGAAGTTGATGGCATAGATCAGCGCCGCCACCCGGATCCACAGGATCATGAAGAACACCAGCGCCAGCCCCGCGCCCAAGACGCAGCGCGCATCGCCGCACCAGGCACTGGCCAGCGCCGTGAAGCCGAGCCGCTCGCCGGTTTCCAGCCGCCGGCTGATCTCGTAGAAGGCGACGCAGAACACCGGCGCGATCAGAAGAAACCCGGCCGTCATCGGCCAGATCATGTAGGCGTGGCCCAACTGGTAGAGCCCGACGGTAACGGCGTAGCCCGTCGCCACGAACAGCAATCCGTAGCCAATGGACAGCACCGGCGCGGCGCGCATGTCGCGCCAGCCGGCGACCAGCCAAAGCCAGGGTTCGAGCGTGGTGATTTCGTTGATGCGGTCGTGAAAGGGCAAGGCGCCCTGTTGCGGGACGGGTTGTGGGGCCGGTGTTTGCGGCGCCGCCGGTTCGCTGGTGTCGGTCATGATCTTGGCCTCCCCCCAGATGCGTCGATGGATAACGCCCGAATTTAGCGCATTCGCAGTTTCATGGGAATGGGCGCTGGCGTTCCTTGATTTACATCAACCCCCGCCAGAGGCGCGGCTGATAGACTTGTTGGCGTTGAGACGAACGCTATTGGCAAGGGAGGCTGCCATGCCCTTCATGGATTGGTCGGACGAGTACGCCACCGGCATCACCGACATCGACAACGACCATCAGGCGCTGTTCATGTTCGTCAACGACCTGCACGACAAGATTACCGGGGGCGAGGGCGAGGACGCCATCGCCGAGACGCTGGCGGGGCTGGTCAATTACGTCAACGTGCACTTCGTGCGCGAGGAAAATTTCATGGACGAAGCCGGCTACGCCGACCTCGAAGACCACGCGGAAGCGCACCGGCGCCTGTCGGCGCGGGTGTTCTCGCTGAAGGAACAGTTCGACGAAGCGCCAGGCGATTTCGACAACGACGCCTTCCTGGAATTCCTCAAGGGCTGGCTGACGGGCCACATCCTCTATACCGACATGGATTACGTGCCGGCGATGAAGGAAGCGAAAATCGGTTAGGCCGGGCAACCGGCCGGCTTGCGCTGGGAGAGCGTAAGAAGCGGATCGTTGGGAGACCCCTGACGGTCCGCTTTTTTTCGCCGGCGCGCGGACGCTAGCCGGATGCTCCGGCGCGGCGCCGCAGGATGGTGATCAGCGGCAACAGGCCGAGCAACGTCACGCCGGAAAGCACGCCGAACGACGCGGTATAGCTTTCCGTCGCGGCATGAATGCCGGTGAACACCAACGGCCCCAGGATGACGCCGATAAAGGTCGGCACCAGCACGCCGCCCGTGACGTTGCTCACCCGCCCCTGGGGCGCCAGGCTGGCGATCTCCGCCATGAAGACGCCGTTCCAGCCGACGGCCGTGGCGCCGAAGCCGAACAGGATCAGGAACACCGCGACGATGGACGATCCCGGCGCGAGCGTCGACGTTGCCAGCGCAAAGGTAATGGTCAGGCATTGCGAGGCGATCAGGATCTTGATCCCGATCCGCATGCGATCCGCCAGCGCACCCCATCCCAGCCGCCCGAGAACGCCGGCCACCTGCAAACAGGCGAGCGCCATCCCCGCCGTCACGATGTCGATCTTCAGGTCTTCGACCAGCATGGTCACGGCGAAGGCCATCAGCGCCAGTTGCACGCCGGAGAAGGTCAATGCCGAGAGCGCCAACAGGCGCAATTCCCGCTCGCGCACCAGCATCGCGATGTCGCTGAAGACATGGCCGCGAAAACGGGTGTTCGGGTCGCGGTCGGTATCCAGGTGACGGCGCAGCGGCTGGATCGCGAGCATGACGCAAAAAGCCAAGGCCGCCCCCGCGACCAGGGAGACTTGCCACCCGAAAGCAACCGCGATGGAGGGCGCCATCAGCCCGGCCAGGACACCGCCGAGCGGTTGGCCGGTCTGCTTGATCGAGAATATCAGGTTGCGGTTCTTTTCAGAGGCCACCTTCATCATCAGGTGCGCCGCCGAAGGATTGGTCAGCCCGTAGGCGATACCGATGCCCAAGGAGCCGCAGGCCAGCGCGGCGATCTCCGCCAGGCTGATCACCAGCAGCGAAATCATGATGATGAAGGCCGCGATCTGATTGGTGCGCACCGCGCCGAAGCGCCGCGTCACCAGACCCGCGAACAGCGACACGATGGTCGCGCCCACGTAGGCCAGGCTGACCTGGAGGCCGATGAGCGAGACGGGGAAATCGAGGGTTTCGGCTATGGCCGGCGCAATCGAGGCCGGCATCACCACGGCCATCGTCGCCACGACCTGAACCGACGTGACGCCGACGATGGTAAAGAGCCCGATGGCCGCCGGAAGGGGCCGGCTGTTCATCCTAAAGCTCCAACACCAGATCTCTGGTCGGACGCGCGCTGCAGATCAGGATTTCGTCGTCGCCCATGGGCGGGAAGACGCCGTCGCGGAAATAGGTGAAGGCGCCCTCCGCCACCCGGTTGAGGCAGGTGTGGCAGCGGCCTTCGCGGCAGACGAAATCGGCCATGACGCCGTTGGCTTCGGCAAGCTCCAACAGACTGCCGGATGTCGGCGTCCACATGACTTCGACGCCGGAGCGGCGGAACGTCACCTTGTGCACTTCGTCCGCCGCCGCGCCGGGGACGGGCTCGGGCGCCGCCGGCGCGGCGGCCTCGCCGGTCAGTTCCGAGGCCGGACCGAAGAATTCGTAATTGATCTGGAACGGATCGACGCCCCAACCGACCAGCCCCTGATAGAGCGATTTCATGAACGGCACGGCGCCGCAGAGGAAGAACTGCGGCCCGGTGCCGGGCAGCAGTGATTGCAGCAACTCCATGTCCACGTGGCCGCTGCTGTCGTAATCACGGCCCTCTTGGTCGCCAGCACCGGGACGACTGTAGCGCACGTGCACGTGGAGGTTCGGGTGCTCGGCGGCGAGACCCCGGACGAAGTCGCCGAAGGCCTGTTCGGCGCGATTGCGCACGCCGTGGATGAACCAGACGTCGCGGCCTGATTCAGCATCGGCAATGGCGGCAAGCATGCTGACCAGCGGCGTGCAGCCGATGCCGCCGGCGAGCAGCACCACCGGTCCCTTGCCTTCCGGCCTGAGCACGAAATCGCCGCCCGGCGCCAGCAGGTCCACGACGGAACCCTCTTCCACGTGATCGTGCATGAAGTTGGATGCCAAACCCGGCTCGGCATCGGGGGCATCGGCGGGCGCCGGTTCGCGCTTGATCGAAAGCCGGTAGTGGCCGGCTTGGGCAGGGCTGTCGGAGAGCGTGTAGCTCCGCATCACCGGGACGAACTGGCCGGGCACGTCCAACTTGATGCCGATATGCTGACCCGGGCGGAACGGCGCCAGGGCGCCGCCGTCCTCGGGCGCCAGATAGAAGGAAGTGACGGTGTCGCTTTCCGGCACCTTCTGGATCACCCGGAAGGGTCGGTGGCCGTCCCAGGCCGGTGGCTGGCTCATGCGGGTCTCCCTCGTCCAGGCAAACGTTTCCCCTTGATGGCAAGCACGCCCGGCATTTGCAAGGACGGGCGGCGGCCTGATATCCTGATGGGTCTTCGAAACCTCGGAACCTGATTTCCCATGGCGCGCCGCCAAGACAACAAGGCCTGGTCGGATTTCGTCGCCTGGTGCCAGCGGCGCGGCCTCGATGCCGTGCCGGCCAATCCCTGGACCATCGCCGCCTATGCGCGCTGGTGCGAAGCCCGGATGACGCCGCGCGCCATCACCAAGGCGATCAAGGACATCTCGGCCGTGCATGCCGACAAGACGCGCAAGCGCATCGACCGCGACCCGTTGGTGCTGCGCACGCTGGCGATGATCGAGCGCCACCGCGCCGAGAAGAAACCGAAACCAAAGGTCGACCTGTTCGAGGACGAAGACGCCCTGAAGACCGCCAAGACCGGCAAGCGTCCGGCGCGCAAGGCGCCGGCCAAGACGGGCGCGAAAGCGTCGGGCGCGAAAACGTCGGCCGCAAAAACGACAGGCGCCAAGGAAGGCGCCGCCAGCCGCCTGAAGCGCGGCCTCGCGGCGACGCCCAGGTTGGTCTCCAAGCGGAAACTCAAGAAATAGGGACGTCCGCCGCCCGGGCGTAGACTGCCTCGGCCAGGGGCGCCAGGCGGGTCACCGCGGCGGCATCGCCTTTCCGCGCTTTCAGCGCCGCTTCTTCCAGCGATTCCGCGGCGGCGGCAAGGTCGGGATATCCGAACAGCCCGGCCGAGCCGCTGATGCCGTGCGCCGCATCGGCCGTGGCCGCCGCATCGACGGCTTCGACGGCGGCCCGGAGCGCCCCGATGCGTTCCGGCAGCCGCGCCCGGAAGCTCTGCCGGAGCGCCTCGATCTCAGTTTCGATATTGGTGTCGGGGCCGGTGTCGCTCATGCCGCGCTCAATCCCGCAAGATAATTTGGTGGCGCGCGGTAAAGCGCTCGGCCTTGCCGGCAACGGTGCGGCTCAGGACCGCCTCGCCGACGTAGGTGCCGGCATCCCAGTAAAGGCCCTTGCGCCGGGTGCCGGCGAAGGCCATGCGCCGGGCCTGCAGCTTGGTCAGGTCGCTGGCGTGCTCGACGACGGTGTCGCCGTCGGGATCGGTGATGGTCATGCTGAGCTTGTCACCGGGGCGCACCCACCAGGCCTCGACCCAGAAGATTAGCACCGGCGAGCGCCTGGAAAGCGCCTTGGCGTGGTAGAGCCCCTTGCGGATGGAGGGAAGCTTCGGCCGCTCCGCCGCGAAACCGCCGTTAAAGAGCGCCGTCATCGGCCCCGCCAACGCACGCCCGGCGGCCTCGGTCCAGAGCGCGCCCGGGCCGGCGGCGCAAGTTGGCTGGGTTGGCGGCGCCGCGCCCAGGAACGGATCGACGACCTTGTCCGCCTGCCTGAGGCTCAGGTGCACGTGCGGGAACTCGGCCATGCCGGAATGGCCGACGAAGCCGAGCCGGCGGCCCTGCGATACCTTGTCGCCGGCCTGCACCGTGACGCTGCCGCTTCTCAGGTGGCAGTATTGCGTCTGCCAGCCGCCCGCATGTTCGATGACGACGCCGTTGCCGCAATAGCGGTGGCGTTGGGTGCGGCGGAAGGTCTCGTCCGGCACCCTGTCTGCCATGCCGTCGCGCACCCCCTTGACGATGCCCGGCGCGGCGGCCAGCACGGCGACGCCCTTCTGCATGGCGTCCAAATCGCGGATGGCGATGTCGACGCCCTTGTGGCCGTCGTAGGTCGCCTCGCCGCAGCGGTAGTCGCGCCGCCCCGGCCCGGGGTCGAGATCGACCAGGTTGACCAGCCAGCAGTCTCGGCCGATTTCGCAGGCCGCCGGCAGGCCGAGCCTGGGCGGCGGCGCATCCGTCGCCAGGGCCGGTAGCGCCAACAGCACCGCCGCCAGGCCGGCAACCCATGGCCGCAAACCGGAAATCGCCTGAAAACCCAACATGGCCCGACCCTAACACCTGCCCGGATCGGTGTCGCGAAAAACCCAAAAGGCGCGGATACCGGGTTGCGGCAGCGCAGCACGATGCGTGAAGCATTTGTTGCGAGTTCCCGGTTTCTCCCGTAAGTTTGCGCCGCAGCAAAATTTTGCGGCGCAAAAGGAACATTGTTCCGTCCTGAGAGAGGCGAGATTGGACAGCATGACCAACCCCATGGACAAACTGCACGGCTATTATTACGAGGACCTGGAAGAAGGCATGAGCGATGTCTTCGCCAAGACCATCACCGACGCCGACATCATCACCTTCGCCGGCATTTCCGGCGACACCAATCCGGTGCACCTGAACCACGAATTCGCCAGCGAAACCATTTTCGAGGGCCGCATCGCCCACGGCATGCTGACCGCGTCGTTCATTTCCACCGTCATCGGCACCAAGCTGCCGGGGCCGGGCTGCATTTACGTGGCGCAGAACCTGCGTTTCAAGGCGCCGGTGCGCTCCGGCGACACCGTCACCGCCACCTGCACGATCACCAAGCTGATCCCGGAAAAGCGTTTCATCGAGCTTTCCACCGTCTGCACCGTCGGCGGCAAGCCGGTGGTCACCGGCGAAGCCACGATCATGGTTCCCACCCGCAAGTCCTGAGACCGGCGGAGCGCCCGGCCGAGGCCGGAAATGGCGCGGAAATCTGCGCGCTTGACCCGGCCCGGACGCGCTGACACCTTGTGCCGCCATGCGCATCTATCGCCACTTCGAGACCCTGCCCCAGGAGGCCCGGGGCGCCGCCATCGCGGTCGGCAACTTCGACGGCGTCCACCTGGGCCACCAGGGCGTCATCGGCGAGGCCGGGCGCATTGCGCGCGCCGCAAACCGGCCCTGGGCGGTGCTCACTTTCGAGCCGCATCCGAGGCGCGTCTTCAAGCCGGACCTCGAGCCCTTCCGCCTGACCCCCTTCCGCGCCAAGGCGCGGGCACTTGAAGGCCTCGGCGTCGACGCAATGATCGTGCAGCGTTTCAACCGCGATTTCTCGCAGCGCCCGGCGGAGGACTTCGTCACCCAGGTGCTGGTCGAGGGCTTCGGCGCGCGCCACGTGGTGGCGGGCTACGATTTCGTCTTCGGCCACAACCGCGGCGGCAACTGCGAGATGCTGTTGGCCATGGGCCAGAAACTGGGCTTCGGCTTCACCGCCGTCAGCGCCATCGAGGGCCCCGACGGCCAGGTCTATTCCTCAACCCGGGTACGCGAATACCTGGCCACGGGCGATGTCGGGGGCGCGGCGAAAGTGCTGGGCCGGCCGTTCGAGATCGAGGGCCGCGTCGCGCACGGCGACAAGCGTGGCCGCCAGATCGGCTTCCCGACGGCGAACCTGCACTTGGGCTCGATGGTGCGCCCGGCGCTCGGCGTCTACGCGGTGCGCGTCGGGCTTTTGCAGGACCACGAGGAGCGCTGGATCGAAGGCGTCGCCAACGTCGGCAAGCGCCCGACCTTCGGCGGCGAGGATGTGGTTCTTGAGGCGCACCTGTTCGATTTCACCGGCGATCTCTACGGCAAGCGGGTCACGGTGCAGCTTTTGCAATACATCCGCGCGGAAAAGAAGTTTGACGGATTGCCCGCGCTTCAGGCACAAATCGCCGCCGACGGCGAGGCCGCGCGCGGCATCTTAAAGAAAACGCAGGCAAACGAGACATGAGCGTCGATTACAAATCCACGGTATATCTGCCGAAGACCGAGTTCCCCATGAAGGCCGGGCTGGCGAAGCGCGAGCCCGAACTGCTGGAACATTGGGAAAAGACCGAGCTGTTCAAGCACCACCGCGAGGTGGCCAAGGGGCGCGAGAAGTTCATCCTGCACGACGGCCCGCCCTACGCCAACGGCCACCTGCACATCGGCCACGCGCTCAACAAGATCCTCAAGGACGTCATCACCCGCTCGCAGCAGATGCTCGGCAAGGATGCCCACTACGTCCCCGGCTGGGACTGCCACGGCCTTCCCATCGAATGGAAGATCGAAGAGAAGTACCGCAAGCAGAAGCTCGACAAGGACGACGTGCCGATCGTGCAGTTCCGCCAGGAATGCCGCGAGTTCGCCGAATCCTGGATCGACGTGCAGCGCACCGAGTTCAAGCGCTTGGGCGTCATCGGCGAGTGGGAGCATCCCTACACCACCATGACCTTCGCCGCCGAGGCCAAGATCGCCGAGGAACTGGGCAAGTTCCTGATGGACGGCTCTCTATATAGGGGTTCCAAGCCGGTCATGTGGTCGCCGGTGGAAAAGACCGCGCTGGCGGAAGCGGAAGTCGAATATTACGACCATACCTCGACCACCATCTTTGTCGCCTTCCCGGTGAAGGAAACCGCGCTCGACGCCATCCGCGACGCTTCGATCGTCATCTGGACGACGACCCCCTGGACCATGCCCGGCAACCGCGCGGTCGCCTACGGCCCCAATATCGACTACGTGCTGATCGAGGTTACCGGCGTCGCCGAGGGCTCGACCGTGCAGGTGGGCCGCAAGCTGGTCGTCGCCGAGGCCAGGCTGGAGAACTTCTCGGCCGAATGCGGCGTCACCGGCCACCAGGTGCTGGCCAACTTCAAGGGATCGGCGTTGGAAGGCACCATCTGCCGGCACCCCTTGAACGGTCAGGGCTATGAGTTCGACGTGCCGGCGCTCAGCGCCGATTTCGCCACCACCGAGGAAGGCACCGGGATCGTCCACATCGCGCCCGGCCACGGCGCCGACGACTGGGTGCTCGGCGTCAAGAACGGCATCGAGGTGCCGCAGACGGTGGGCGAGGACGGCACCTTCTTCGAGCACGTGCCGCTGGTCGCCGGCTGGCACGTCTACAAGTGCAACGACGACGTGGCGGAACTGCTGAACGGCGCCGGCGCCTTGATGGGCAAGGGCAAGCTGGTGCACCGCTATCCGCATTCCTGGCGCTCCAAGCAGCCCTTGATCTTCCGCAACACGGCGCAGTGGTTCATCTCCATGGAGACCAATGGGCTCCGCGACAAGGCCTTGAAGGCCATCGACGAGACCCGCTTCGTGCCGGCGTCCGGCCAGAACCGCCTGCGCGGCATGATCGCCGAGCGCCCGGACTGGGTGGTGTCGCGCCAGCGCGCCTGGGGCGTGCCGATCACCGTCTTCGTAAATAAAGAGTCCGGCGAGCCGCTGCGCGACCCGGCCGTCATGGAACGCGTCGTCACGGCCTTCAAGGAAGAGGGCGCCGATGCCTGGTTCGCATCCCCGCCGGAACGCTTCCTCGGCAACGAGTATGAAGCCGACGACTACGAACAGGTCACCGACATCCTCGATGTCTGGTTCGATTCCGGCTCCACCCACGCCTTCGTGCTGGAGGGCGGCGAATGGCCGAACCTGCAATGGCCGGCGTCACTCTATCTCGAAGGCTCCGACCAGCATCGCGGCTGGTTCCATTCCAGCCTGCTGGAAAGCTGCGGCACGCGCGGCCGCGCGCCTTATGAGGCTGTCTTGACGCACGGTTTCGTCATGGCCGAGGACGGTCAGAAGATGTCGAAGTCGCTCGGCAACATTGTCGAGCCGCAGAACGTCTATAACCAGCAGGGCGCCGATATCCTCAGGCTCTGGGTTGTGGGCTCCGATTATTCCGAAGACCTCCGCATCGGCCCGGAAATCCTGAAGCAGCACGCCGACGTCTACCGCCGGCTCAGAAACACGCTGCGCTTCATCCTCGGCAACCTGAACGGTTTCTCGGAAGAAGAGAAGCTGGATATCGCCGAGATGCCGGAACTGGAGCGCTGGGTGCTGAACCGCATCTGGCGCATGGACCAGACGTTGCGCAAGGCCTGCGACGACTTCGAGTTCCATGCACTGTTCTCGGAACTGCATAATTTCTGCGCCCTCGACCTGTCGGCCTTCTATCTGGACATCCGCAAGGACGCGCTTTACTGCGACCGGCTCGATTCCACCCGCCGCCGCGCCGCGCGGACGGTGCTCGATATCCTGTTCGACTGCCTGACGGCATGGCTGGCGCCGTTCATCTGCTTCACCGCCGAGGAAGCCTGGCTGACCCGCAACCCCGACCGCTCGCCCGGCAACTCGGTACATCTCCGTACCTTCCCGGACATCCCGGACGCCTGGCGCGACGACGAGCTGGCGAAGAAGTGGCACGACATCCGCGCCGTGCGCCGCGTCGTCACCGGCGCCCTGGAAAAGGAACGCGCCGAGAAACGCATCGGGTCCAGCCTGCAGGCCGCGCCCGTGGTGCATGCGCCGGCGGAGACCGTGAAGTTGTTCGAGGGCGTCGATGCGGCGGAACTGTTCATCACGTCGGGCGCCAGCTTCACCGATGCGGACGCGCCGGCCGGCGCCTTCACCCTGGAAGACGTCAAGTCGGTCGCCGTGGTGCCGGCCTTGGCCGGGGGCGAGAAGTGCGAGCGCTGCTACCAGGTGCTGGATGAGGTCGGCGCCGACGCCGCCCACCCGACCGTCTGCAATCGCTGCGCCGACGCCACCGACAACTTCCAGGCCGTCGCCGAGAGCGCATGAGCGCATCCATGAGCTCACAAGCTCCGCGCTGGATGGGGGTCCGGGTGGCCCTGATCATTCTGGTGCTCGATCAGTTGAGCAAGTGGTGGATCGTCACCAAAGTCATGAACCCGCCGACGGTCATCGAGGTGGCGCCCTTCTTCAACCTTGTGCTCGGCCTCAATACCGGCGTCAGCTTCGGCATGTTCGGCGGCGGCGAGGATTTCGGCCGCTGGGCGCTGTCGGGCCTGGCGATCGCCATCGCCGGCGCGCTGGCCGTCTGGCTGTGGCGGGTGCAGAAACCCTTGCTGGCGGTGGCGCTCGGCATGATCATCGGCGGCGCCATCGGCAACGTCATCGACCGCCTGCGGGTCGGCGCGGTGATCGATTTTCTGGATTTCCACGCATTCAATTACCACTGGCCGGCCTTCAACGTGGCCGACAGCGGGATCACGCTCGGCGCGGCGGCTTTGATCCTGGATTCGCTGTTTGCCAAGGACGACGGCTGACCGCCAAGCGAATTCCGGCTAACCGGTTGAAAACTCGGACCAACAGGCGTAGATTCCCAAGAGATACGGGCAACTTCCAAAATCATCATCGTGAAACGCAACTTGATCCTCGTTGGCCTCATTGCCGTGGCGTTCGCCGCGACGGGATGCGAGTCCATGCGCAAGGCGGTCGGCGGCAAGAAATCGGCGCCCGATGAATTCGTCGTCTACAAGCGCCCGCCCCTGACCCTGCCGCCGGAATTCGGCCTGCGTCCGCCGACGCCGGGTGTCGACCGTCCGCAGCAAGTGCAGCCGCGCGACGAGGCGCGCTCGGCCGTGCTGTCCAGCGGCGGCCGTCAGGCACAGACCAACCAGGCGTCCCTCGAAGGCGGCAGCCGTGGCATGAACGTGCTGTTGTCCAAGACCGGCGCCGACGCCGCCGATCCCACCATCCGCGCCAAGGTGGAAGAGGAATCCACGGTCCTGGCCAAGGAAGACCGCCGTTTCATCGACAAGCTGATCTTCTGGGTCGACGACGCCCCCTATCCGGGCACCGTGGTCGATCCCAAGAAAGAGCAGAAGCGGATCATGGAGAACCAGGCGCTCGGCAAGCCGATCACCGGCGACGATGTGCCCGAGATCAAGCGCAAGGCCCCGCGCAAGGGCCTCCTCAACTTCTAAAAGCCGCCGCGTGACCCATCACGCGCTTGTCAGGTGAAATTTTCCACGGGCGTGCCATATTTATGCCCTGTTGGTGGACCATCATCACCCCCATCCCGAAATCCGAAGCGCTCGAGGTCCCGACGACCATGCCCATGAACCTCTCAAGCCGCCTCGCCCTCATCCTGGTGCTCGGCATCGCGCTGTTGCCCGGTCAGGTGCGCGCCGGCGTCTTCAACCCGGAAACCTTCACGCTTGCGAACGGCATGCAGGTCGTGGTGGTCAACAATCCGCGCGTGCCCGCCGTCACTCAAATGGTTTGCTAA
>Ga0181594_10004710_pt1 | contig 12079 bp, 5 predicted proteins | sample 071ome_18_FD_145603 | JGI IMG/M metagenome (GOLD analysis project Ga0181594, IMG submission 145603) | Coastal salt marsh microbial communities from the Groves Creek Marsh, Skidaway Island, Georgia - 071413BT metaG (spades assembly) | ecosystem: Environmental > Aquatic > Marine > Intertidal zone... | reverse complement strand
GAAAGAAGCATCGAGAGAAGAAGAAGAAGAAGAAGAAGAGAAGGGAAAAGAGGAGGAAACCACGACGGCGAATCATCGGAAAAGAGGAACGAAGCGGAAATGCGACGAAGACGAAGACGGAGAAGAAGAAGAAGAAGAAGAGAAGAGACGAAAGAAAACCACGCCTCCTCCTCCTCCTCCTCCTCCTGTTTTGCGAAGAGGACGATCGAGATCGAAGAGCGTCGAACCGCCGCCGCCATCGGAGGAAGAGGTGAAGAAAAGCAACGACGCGAAGAAGCCGCCTTCTTCGTCTTCTGCAACGTTGGAGAAGATCGACGAGGAAGGAGGAGAAGAGAAGAAGAAGAACACTACTAATAATAAAGCGGCGGCGATGAAGGAGAAGATGCAGAAGGCGAAGGAGTTGATGAAGAAACAAAAAGCGTTGGCGGAGAAGATGAAGATGAAGAAGATGGAAGCGGCGGGGGCAGGAGCTACGACGACGACGACGACGACGACGACGACGACATCCGCCGCGCGACGACCGTCGACGTCGGCGGCGCAACACGCCATCGAAAAAGCGAGAGAAACCGCCGCGCGGTTGGCGGCGTTACAACACCAACAGAAAAAGAATAGAACCGCGACGGAAGGTAAGTTTGAGAAGACCGGTCCGGCGCCGGTTTTACGCGTGAACGAGAAAGGTCAAGAGGTTGACGAGAACGGGAAAGTTATCGTTCGCGCGAAGGATTACACGGCGACGACCAAAGTCAACGAAAAACAAAAAATGAGAGAGGCGTTTTTACAAGCCGAGCGCGAAGTGGCGATGGAAGAGATGCGAAGACGCGGCGATGCGGCTGGTGGGAAGAGAGAGCAAACGACGAAAGAGGACATGATCGATCCCGAAATCGCGGTGAAGCAAAAACACAACAGGAAGAAACCGTCGCTTCAGGTGAGTCGCGTTTACTCGCGCGCGCATTCTTTTTTTTTTCTTCTTCTTTCGTCATTTTTGGTTGGTCACATGCAAGGCACACTCTCTTATCAGTCTTATATTACCGTGACTTGAAAGAATTTTTACCCTTGCGACATCGAACAGCGGGCCGGACAGCTGGAAACGCGCTTAGAATCAGTGAGCGCGGTCTCCTTACCATCCGGTGCATATTTCATTTTGTTCGCCGTATGCGGTCGCGGAAGCCAAAGACGCGCTTCTTGTTTTTCTTATTTTTCTTCTTCTTTTCTCTTCGCGATGAAGTACAACTAACGCTCTCTATTTCTTCTCGTTTCTCATTCAACAGTTTGTGGCTAAAGGCACGTACGAAAAGCAAGCCGATTTTGCGCGTCTAGTGAATAAATTTGGTGAAGTGGATGCGAAAAAAATCCGAGCTCGAGAAGAGCGCGAAAAGAAACGCGCGGCGCACACCGAAGCGTTGGAAGCTGCCGTCGCGGGTGAAGTTAAAATAGATATTGGTGAAGCAATCGTGCGTGAAGGACCTGAAGACGGCGTCGAGTGGTGGGATAAACCGTTTTTGAAAGAAGGGAAAACGTACGCGGATGTTCCTCTAGACGACAAAGTCTTGGAGGACGATAAAGTCGGCCGGCTCTGGGAGGGCGTCTTGAACACCGAGAAGATTACAAAGTACGTCGAACACCCGTACTTAGACGACCCGCCGATGGAAGCGCCACCCCCTCCTCCTCCTCCAGTGAAACTTACGAAGAAAGAACAAAAGAAATTACGTCACCAGCGCCGCGTCGCCAGAGAACAGGAAAAACAGGATATGATTCGCCAAGGCGTGTTGGAACCGCCAAAGCCAAAGGTGAAAATTTCAAACATGATGCGAGTGTTGACCGAAGAAGCGGTTTTAGATCCAACCATGATCGAACAAAAAGTTAAAGAAGAGATGGAGGAGCGGCAGCAAGCGCACGACGATCGTAACTTGGCTAGAAAGCTTACCCCGGCCGAACGAAGAGAAAAGAAAATTCGAAAGCTGTTGAGAGACAACACGAGCGAAGCCGGCGAGGTGTTCACGCACGTGTACAGAGTTGAAAATATGCGCAACGTGAAGAACAAGTTTAAAGTAGACGTCAACGCGCAAGAGAATCACTTGACCGGTATCGGCATAATCACGGATACTTTTACCATTGTTATTGTCGAAGGTACTAACAAAGGTTTGAAAAGATACGAAAAATTGATGATGCGACGGATGGATTGGAAGTTAACGAACGAGGATTACACCGACGAGGAAATCGAGCGCGCGGAAAATAACAAATGCACGCTGGTGTGGAAAGGAAGCGGACCTCAAAGGAAGATGAAACGATTCCACTTCGAAACGCTGCGCACGGAAGCGGCGGCGAGGAAATATTTGGAGACTGATTTCAACTGCGCGAACTACTTTGACGCGGCGCAAAGCGCGGTGAGTGTTGACGACGACGACGACGAGGAAGACGAAGGTGGCGACGCGATGGAAATATCGTGATTGAAAGCAAAGAGAGAAAATAGCAATCTAGTAAAGTAGTAGGATAATTACGACGACGAACTTTTCAATTCAATGTAGAGTACAAAATGTTTTCACAACCAGGCGCTTCAAACTATGACCCGCTCTCTCGGAGTGTTTTTTTTATCACCATCATCTTTTTTATTCGATGTTTGCTAGTATATATATCATCGGAGTTGTAAACGATTAATGAGCAACGAGACTACGTCTAGAGAACTCACCACTCCACCTTCTACGCGTTGGAAATCAATCATAAATCGATCGTCCTTCATTTTATACACTTGCAACTCAAACTTCATCACCGGTCCGGTATCTTGGCCTTCGTTAAAATCGCTTTGATCCGGCGTCGTCGGTTCGTTATTATTATTATTATTATGGTTACTATTATTCGCGATGGCGTCTTCTTCCATCGCGGTGTCTAAGTCGTCGTTGTCTCCCATTTGTTGGGATCCGTCTTCCGAGGGTCTCCTGGTATTCATGGTGTATTTCTCTAGCGTTTTCAACAAGAACCGACACTTCAAATTATACGGTCCAATTTTCTTCCAGTTCACTTTCAACGCCGTCAAAACTCTAAAGATTTCATTCATCACATCCGGAGCTGCCATCGTCGTACTTTTACCTAACATCCATCGCTGTTCGCTCGTGACTAACCTCTGTTGCATGAGATTCGATTGAATTTGCGACGGTCTTCTGTGGCCCATTGGGCTCGCGCCCGTCGGTCCCCCTTGTTGTCCCAACATTTGCGCGTTTCTCGAATCTGTCTCCAACTCTCCTTGCTCAAACTCTGCGCCTAAATAGCCTCCGTACAAGTTACGTCTGTTATCTAACAACAAAAAGTACGTCACGCTCGCTTTATTTCTTACTTGATGTCTCAACGCGTCCTTCACTTGCTCCCTGGTAAAGCCCAACGCCACTGTCGCTTCTAACGTCTCGATATCAATATTCGTCGCCTGCGATAACGTATCCGGTGGCGGAACCGCTAAATATCTCGGCAAATGACACGTGCACCACGGATGGTTCCTAATTTCCGCCATCGTAATTCGTTTCAACGGATCGACTAATAACATCCGACTGATCAAGTCTCTCGCTCCCGGACTGACGTAACTCGGCAACGTGTATATCCCCCCTTTTATTTTTTTGAACAAGTTTGGAATCGATTCGTCATCAAACGGCAAAGATCCACACAACAACGCGTACATGATGACCCCACACGACCACACGTCCACCTCGGGTCCGGAATACAACTTGCCGGAGATGACCTCCGGCGCGGCGTAGTTGGGCGACCCGCACGATGTCTTCAGAAAGTGCCCGTCCCTCATAACGTTCGACAAACCGAAATCCGCAATCTTCACGTTATTCTTCGCATCTAACAATAAATTCTCAGGCTTTAAATCTCTGTGCACGACCATGTTCCTGTGACAATACTCGACGCCGCTCACGATTTGCTGAAAAAAATGCCGCGCCTCGTTCTCCCCTAACCTCCCTTTCTCGACAATGTAATCGAACAGCTCCCCGCTCTTCACGTATTCCATGACCACGAATATATCGTGCGGCGTTTCTAAAACTTCGTACAATCGAATGATGTGCGGGTGCATGAAGAGGCGTAAAATTTTAATTTCTCTTCTCACTTTTTCTTCCATGTGAATCGCTTTAATTTTCTTCCGGTTCAAGATTTTAATCGCCACCTTGTGCCCAGTCAACACGTGCTCGGCGACTTTAACTTTCCCGAACGACCCTATCCCGAGCGTTTTTCCTATTCTGTAGTTTGGGAGGTATATCTGTACGAAAAAGATTTAAAAGAGAGAGAGAGAGAGAGAGAGAGAGTAAGTAAGTTTCACATCCGGGGGGAAATTTTCGGTTGGAGAGAGAAAAGGCGCACGACGAGGGCAAAAAATAATAATAAAATCCTTCCTCTTCTTCTCTTTTTCGTTTTCTTTAAAAACCACACTTTTCGCATCCAAATACTCACCTCCGCGGTGCCTCCGCGATCGTCCTCTTTTCCTTCTCTCTCCGCCATTATTTTTATATCGTGTTTTATGTAGTATGTATTAGCGCAGCAGAAAATGTCGTGCGTGAGATTTCTTTTTTTCAGAGAGAGAGAGAAAGAGAGAAAACACGTGTCGCCGAACTTTTGATATTTTTTCGTAAGGAGGTTTGTTTAGGGTTTTCAAATTGATTTTTTTTTTTTGCTGTGCTTCTTTGAGTGAAAAAATCTCCCTCGTTGCTCCCCCACCAATCAAACAAAGGCCGCCTGGAGGAGAGCTTTTCTGCTGCTCGTGTAAAGTGTGTTTGTGTGTAAATTTTGTGTGTAAAGTGTGTCGTCCGAGCGCGCGAGATTATATATATCGCACCTCCGGAAAAAGAAACACACACACGAAAATTGCCTCTCTTCCTCTGTTCTTTACATCCTCTCCATAAAAAATAGTTGTATCGCGTCGTATCGAACACACATCTATTCAAAAAGAAACCTAATGGCCGCATCGACGACGAGTTTATCGAGCCGAGGCTTCTCCTCCGCGCAGTTCGTCGCCGGGAGCAGACGACCGGTAAAGTCTTCTTCGAGAGGAAGATTCGTTTCGAGAGCTTCATCCTCGGGGAAAAAAGAAGAGGTTCTTTGCGGGGAAAATGCGGACGAATCATCGACCAACATCGCGGGGAAAGCGGTCTCGGCGGTCGTCGCGGCGGCGATTTCGTTGAGCTCGGCCGGTCAAGCCGCCGTGGCGCAAGTGGTACGTTTTTTTGTTTGTTCGCGTTCTCCTCGTTTTTTGTTTGCGTCTTTTGATTCGAATACTGCTAATAATAAAAAGAGCGCGATGATACGATATCGAAAAGCATTATCTTCTGTTTTAGATCGGGTTTTTCGGATAAATTGGAAAGTTTGCGTTCTTTCGTTCCTCTTCTAAACCCTCTTCCTTTTTTTGGCTCACTGACGGTTCGATGCGCACTTCTTTCTTTTTGTGTTGACGCACGCGACGTGAATACCACAGATGACGACGACGAGTGCGGGTGCCCCGACGGAAATCGCGCAAGTTTCCGCCGGTGCGATGATGACGGTGCCAGAGAACAAAGTTTCGGATTTCGCGGCGAAGAAGGCGGCGCTGGAAAAAGCCAAGGCGAGGAAGCAAATGGAAATGGCAAAGAAGGCGTACAAGGCGGAGACGAAGTCTGCGGTGGTGACGACGAAAAAGCCGGTCGCTGCTACTACTAAGGCGACGACGACGACGACGACTGTCGCCAAGACGACGACCACGCCAAAGGCGAAGGACGCTCAAGCGGAAGCGCAAAGAAGAGCGGCTGAAGCGCAAAGAAAGGCGGCGGAGAAAGCTCGATCGGAAAAGACGTTAGCGCAAGCGACGAAGGCGTCCCAGTTACAAAAAGAAAAGGACGCTAAAATCGAAGTCGAGAAGAGAGCGCAACAAGCCAAGGCGGAAGCGGCGAAGAGAGAAGCGGCCATCAAGGCGAAAGCCGAAGAGACGAGAAGAGACGCAGAATACAGAGCTAAAGCGAACGCGGACTTGAAGAAGCAGAGAGAAGCGGCGGTGGAAAGAGCGCAGGCCTCGGAAAAGCAGCAAAGAGATGCTGAAATGAAGAGGAAGGCGGACGCCAACGCCAGAGAAGCTGCGGCGAGAAAGGCGGAAGCGCTCCGCGCGGCGGACAAGGTGCGATTTGACGCTGAAAAGCAATCCGAGGCGGCGAAGAAAGCCATCGAAGCGAAGAACAAGGATGCTGCGAAGGCGGCGGCGGAGTCGAAGAGACTCGCCGAAGCGAATGTCAAGGCGGCTGAGGCGAAGAGAAAGGAGCAAGCCGCGGCCGCTGCCAAGGCTGAAAGAGAGCGCTTGAGTGCGATACAGAAGAACAAGCAAGCCGTTCAAAAGCAAGTCCAAATGATTGACAAGGCTACGGAAGCAAAAGCGAGAGAAGCGGCGCAACAAGCGGCGAAAGCCAAGGCGGAGGCGAAGAAGATTGCCGACGCGAACCTCAAGGTAGCGGAAGCAAAGAGAGCCGCCGAGGCCAAGAAAGCGCAACAAGCCCAGGCTGCTCAGGAAGCAAATGCCAGAAAGTTAGCGGCCATGAGAGCTGAGCAAGACAGAGCGCAAGCTGCGCAAGACCAAAAAGCGGCTGAAGCCAAGAGAGCCGCGGAAGCGAAGCAAGCGCAACAAGCGCAACAAGCCAAGGCTGCTAAGGAAGCTAACGCCAGAGAGTTAGAGACCAAGAGAGCCGAGCAAGAGAGAGCGCAAGCGCAACTGGCGGCTGCAAGACAAGCAGAACAGGCCAAGGCGGCTCAAAAGGCGGCTGAAGCGAAGAGAGCTATGGAAGCGAAGAACGCGCAGCAAGCGCAACAAATCAAGGCTGCCCAGGAAGCTAAGGCCAGAGCGTTTGAGGCCAAGAAGGCTGAGCAAGCGAGAGAGCAAGCGCAACAAGCCGCCAAGGCGAAGGCTGAAAAGGAAGCCGCTGCGAGAGCCGCGGAGGCCAAGAAGGCTGAGCAAGCGCGCGCCCAAGCGCAACAAGCCGCCAAGGCGAAGGCTGAAAAGGAAGCCGCTGCGAGAGCCGCGGAGGCCAAGAAGGCTGAGCAAGCGCGTGCCCAAGCTGCTGCGAAGAAAGCCGCGGAAGCGCCGAAGCCAGTGGTTGCGGCGCAAGCCGAGCAGAAAGTAGCAGCGAAGCCTGAGCAACAACAAGTTGCCGCTCCGGTGGTTAACAAAGAAGCTGAAGCGAAGAAGGCGCAAGCAGAAGCGAAAGCCAAGGCTGATCAACTCGCGCGCGCGAAGAAACAGCAAGAAGCATTAATTAAGAAGCAAAAGCAGCAAGAAATCGACCAATTGAACAAGAAACGCCAAGCGGAAGCGCAAGCGGCGAAGAAAGCGGAAGCGCAAAGAAAGGCGGAAGCAGCCAAGAAGGATGCCGCTCGCAAGGCGGAACAAGCCAAGGCGCAAAAAGAAGCCGCCAAGGCTAAGGCAGATGCGGCGAAGAAGCAACAAATTGAAGCAGCCAAGGCCAAGGCGGAACAAGCCAAGAAAGCTGCGGAAGCAAAGAAGGCGGCGCGAGTAACAAAAGCCGCTCCGGTCGTTGCGCAAGCCGTCAAACAAGAAGTTGCCGCGCCGGTTGTCAAGGCGGTCGAGACTGTAGCGGAAGCCCCGAAGCCGGCACCGGCGCCCTCTCCATCCGCGGCGGAAGTGAAAGCCAAAAAAGTCCAAGCGGAAGCGAAGAAAGCTGCGGAAGCGAAAGCCTTAGCTGCGAAGAAAGTCGAGGCCGAAGCGAAGAAGGCGGCTGAGGCAAAAGCGTTAGCAGCCAAGAGAGTCAAAGAAGAAGCGGCGAGAAAAGCCCAAGCCGAGGCGCAAAAGAAAGCGCAAGCGGACGCTTTGGCGGCCAAGAAATCTGCCCAAGCTGCGAGAGAAGCCGAAACTAAAGCGCGCCAAGAAGCGGCGAAAGTGAAGCTCGAAGCCGCGAAGAAGGCTGCGGCCGCCCAAAAGGCTGCCAAGGAAGCTGAGCTCAAGCAAGCTGCCGCCGCGAAGAAGGCTGCCCCGGCACCGGTGGCCGCCAAGAAGGTGGTTGAAGCGCCGAAAGCAGTCGAGGCGGTCAAGACGACGCAAACGCCGAGAGAGAAACGCGAAGCTGCCGAGTCGACGACGAAGAAAGCTCCGGCTGTCAAGGAGGTTGTCGCGAAGAAGCCGGCCGAAGTCGTAGTGAACTTTGAGCAAAAGGCTGCCACGAAAAAGCCAGCCGACGCGCCTAAACCGGCCGCCGCCGTCAAAACGACGACGACGCCGGCGCAAACAAAACCCACTACCACTCCGGAAGACGCGAAGAAAGCGAGAGAGAAGAAACAAGCTGAACGAGCGAGAGCGCAAAAGAGAGCTGCGCAAGAAGCTGCCAGGAAACGCGCGCAAAGAGAAGCGAGAGCGAAGACCGTGACTCCATTCAAAGCGGTCATCGGTGACATCACCACCATCGCTTTAGCCACCACCGTCGCCACTGTCCTCTTCGTTCCGAAGGTCAAAGAGTCTTTGGCTGCGGGAGACACGGAAGCCGCTGCCGATGCCGTCTTTGACAAGATTGACTCCATCGAAAACCCGACGCAAAAGGTTGGCGCGGTTGGCTTAGCTGTCGCCGCAGATGCCTTCGCGCACTTGCCAGTCGCGAACGCTATCCTCCCGGCCGGTCTCGAAACCGCTGGTACGATTGCGTTTACGTTGTTGGCGACGAAATACTTGTTAGCCAAAGACGGCGACCTCGCGGAAGACTTTGACGACCTCCTTTCCTCTGTTCCGGAGGAATCCCCGAAGAACTTGAAAGACGTCGTCGACTTGGTCTCCCCGGCCGTGAAGGTTGGTTCCAAAATCGTCAAGGCTGCCGCGGAAACCGACGTCGAAGAAGTTGCCGACGACCTCAAAGACGCGGTCGAAACCTTGCCGGAAACTGTCCAAAGCATCGAATCTCCGATTGAGGAACTCGGCCCGAGCGCAGCTATCCTCGGTGCCTCGTACGTCACCAACAGAGTCGCGCACGCCTCCGTGCTCGCATTATCTCTCCCGAGACTGCTTGAACTCGCCGGTGCCGGCTTGTTGATCTACGCCTTGGGCAGATACTCAGATGACGAAAACGATTTCACCTTGAGAGAAGACTTCGAAGACTTGAAGGAAGAAACGACGAGAATCGTCAAGAAAGCCACCGGGTTTGACGTCGACGGCGACAACTAAAACGATAAAACAAGAGGAAGAAGAGGAGGAGAAGACTTTATTTAATTACACATGATATGAAGATTAAGAGAGAGAGAGAGAGAGAGAGAGTGAAAGAGGGATTTTAACACACACACACACACCACACACACACACATAAGTATAAGAGATGACATACACGCTCTCCACCACGTTTTGGTAAGCGCTTTCCTTTTATTACAAATAACAATACAAGAGAGAGAGAGAGAGAGAGAGACGATTTGAGCCAAACTCTCTCAACTATAAAAATCTTAACTCTCACGTGATCAACGAAACGCGCGAGAAGAACGAACGAACGTGCTCTCTCTCTATTTCTCTCTATTTCTCTCTATTTCTCTCTAAAACCATCCCCTCCGCTTCGTCTTCTTCTTCCTCTCCCCAGCTCGTTCCTCATCTAACGCCCTCTTTGCTTTTTCCAATTCCATCTTCACCTCGTCCAACTCCTGTCTCCGTTGCAACAGCTGACCGCTGAGCGCTAAGCAGCACGACGCCATGACGACGTTGGCGAGACCGTTTTTCTGTTGGAGGAAACGAGAGAAAATGGTGGTGGTGGTGGCGCCGCTCGCGGAAGACATTTTCACGAAGATGCTTGTTTCTCTGTGGATATGGAAAAAAGTGTGTGGTGGAATGAGGAAATTTACAAATACAAAAAGTTAAGTTGTAAATGTCAAATAACTCTCTCTCTCTCTCGCACTCTTCTTCTTCTACTACTACTGCTGAAGCGCACTGTAAGTGAATTTTATATTATCACTCTCAGCGCGTTTAATTTCTTTGTTATTGTTGTTTTTGTTGTTACACTGCCAATAATAATAGCGTGTTAGCGGTACCGGTAGTGCACGTATAAATAGTAGTGCTCTCCCGCATCGATTTCACTTCTTTTTCTTTCCATAGTTGTTCTGAGCGTCATCGAGCGCGACTGCGGCGTCTTTGTTCGCGTCGGCGGGAACGTTCGAACTGCTCGCCGTGAACGTGAGAATCGGGAACAAATCTTTGAAACCTACGCTTTGATCGGTGAACGTAAACGGAGAACCGATGGCGGCGTTGCCGCTACCCCACGTGGTGACGGAACCGCACGTGTGGCTCATGACGTCCAGCGCCGATTGTAAACCGTTTTCATCGGCCGATTCTTGGACCCAGTTCTTACCGGATTCGTCTCGGGTAAACAGGTGAACTTTCTTCACGGTCGGGTCGCAGATGATGGCGGAATAGTAGTTTAAGGATAACGCGGCGCCAAAACTCGTGGAGGATAAAGTGGATCGAAATGGTGCGAGAATTTCGCCTCTGTATTCCCAGCGCACGCTGTTCATTTCGTCACCCGAGCGACCTATGGCGAAGGATTGGACGGCGCCGGCGTTGTTACTGCTAACGGACGTGCTTCCGCTGCCAATTATAGCGATACCTTCATGTAAAGAAACACTCGTACCAAATAATTGGCCGGACTTGGCCGTATGACTCGTGATAGTGCCTTCTTGTTCAGACCAGTAACCGTTCCATTCGTTTTGTCGAACGTACGAGTAGGCATACACAGCGCCACTTTGCACCCCTCCGGAATACCCCTTCGGCGAGCCGACGAGCAAAATTTCTCCGTCGAATGAAACAGAAACGCCAAACCTTTGGCCTTCTTGTGGATCCGACGGAGAAAGCATACTCTCCAACGAAGAATAGAAGTAGTTCGATTCTGGATACAGATATATTCTGTACACGTACACAACCCCACATTTAACGCCGTTAACCGATTTGTCTGGCGCGCCGACGATAAGTAGAGTGCCGTACGCCGCCACACTTCTACCAAAGTCTGTGTCCGCACCAATGGCGGAGTTCGTTGAAGCGTCCAAAGTTCCCAAACTCGTATAATACGACAATTTCTCCGCTTCCGACGAAGATAACGGATCGCACTCTTCCCATTCCTTATCGGGATCGGTTGTATAACACCAAATCCCGGCGGTCCGGCCGTCTGGATTCCTGCAATAATTGTGATAGCCCGAACTATCGAGCGTAGTACTGAAACTAGGCGAACTAATACGCCAGACTTGACAGGTTCGTCCACTCTTTGTCTTTGATTGACACCCGACGTAGCCGTTTTCGTTCGTTCCGGAAAGAGTCTCGTTGCATTTGCTCATCGGGAATAGCCGCACGCGCCCGTACGCCGAGGTCGTTGACCCGCCCGTACGCGCTTCCGCCTCGCCAACGACAAAATATGCCCCATTTTCTCGATCCACGGCCAAACCTGAGCCATATTGTGAATTGATATTGGATTGATAGTCCGGATTGACCGTCGTAAATCGCCACGTCTGATTCTTCAACTTATACGCCTTATAATTGCACTCCTCACCCATATAGTCCAAATACACGTCGTCCCCGTACTCGTGACTGGGATCTTTGCACGTGCAATGCCCGTACGACTCCGTCCCCAAATCGTACGATTGATACCGAGTCCCGTAAGCAGCGCACACTTTAGTAATCCCGTTCCTCGCCGCTACCGCTCTCAACCCTTCGTACGCCTCCTCGTTTCCCCACGCCAGCGCCTTCATCTTCTCCGAAACTTTACTGCCTAACGTTTCAATGTATAAATCGCCGGTTACCTCCACGTCGTGCGAGTTCACGTACAACTCGGCGTTCCCGTCTTTCTGCGGCGAGAAGATCCCTACGGTTTCGTTCTTAAATCGCGTGACTGGGTATTTCGCATTCGCCGCGGCGGGGACGAAAAACAACCCCGACAAACACAGCGCCGCGTAGTACAACAAAATTCGATTCGTTTCCAAAATAACGAGGGAGGATTTCGTTGTTGATTCCCTCTTTTTTCCCTTTTCTTCTTCTCCATCACCTCCCGCGTTTCTTCTTCTTCTTCTTCTTCGCGTTGTTTTAATCGTCGTCGTCGTCGTCGTCGTCATCTTCTCTCTC
>Ga0181594_10004709_pt1 | contig 12081 bp, 7 predicted proteins | sample 071ome_18_FD_145603 | JGI IMG/M metagenome (GOLD analysis project Ga0181594, IMG submission 145603) | Coastal salt marsh microbial communities from the Groves Creek Marsh, Skidaway Island, Georgia - 071413BT metaG (spades assembly) | ecosystem: Environmental > Aquatic > Marine > Intertidal zone... | reverse complement strand
TAACGCGGGGGGTAACGCGGGTGGTAACGCAGGGGGCTGGGGTGGCGGGAACGCAGGCTCAGGCTGGAGCGGAGGGTCAAGCGACAGCGCTCCAAGCTCAGGCGGCGGGAACAGTGGCGGTAACGGCGGAGGTTGGGGAGGCTCAGGCGGGGGTGGAGAGGATGAGGACCTCCCATTTTAATGTGCTCACGCGGGCACAGAGCTACTCAACCCTGTAGCTACTCAACCCTGTAGCTCCTCACGTGCAGCTGAGAGCTGACTCCATATCCAGTCGCTGTCCCATGCACCCCCGATCGTCTTGACAGAGGAGGGAGCGCCTGTCTCATAGAGCAGGACATGACGGCCGTGAGGCGCGACGGGGTCGCTGATCAGGGTCGCCCTCATCGCCTCGCTCCAGCCTTGGCTTGACGTCGGGAGGCTCATCCACCGACGTGTCCATTGACAGCGCTCAGGGGTGACAGAGAGCTCCTCTCTCACCCCAAACAGGGCCGTCATGCTCGCGCCGAGCACCATAATGAGAGGCCACAGCGACCCCTCTGCTGAGAGGATGAGCGAGAACGGAGACAGCGTCAGGAGCGCCAGCCCGATCAAGAGGCTCGGGCCGCTCGGCGCCCACCAAGACAGCCTCGTGTGATTTGGGAGATGCGTGGAGCGTGGACCGCTGAGCAAGGGGAGAAGCTCAATGAGGCTCACCTGCCACTCACCGCTCATAGCGGGCGTAGGGCCTACTGGCTGGATGAGCCGACTCGCCTGCGCACGTCGGGCGCCCTCACGATAGAGCCTCGCAAACTCCTCCGCGCGCTCCTGATGACAGGTAATCAGCTCATAGACATGATAGGAGCTGCTCAGGTCACCAAGCCACACGACGCTCAAGGCCCCATAACGCTCGACTCTCAGCGGGGTCCAGAGCGGTAAAGACAGCCGTTGATAGCGTACTCCACAGAGGGACAGGCTGAGCACACAGCCTCGCTCAGCGCTGACCTCTAAGCGCGCCCGCCGTGTCACCCACGCGATCACAAGTGAGCCCATACAGATCAGCCAAGGTTGTTGATACAGGGCGCCTAGGCCTAAGAAAACGATGCTCAAGAGCGAGTAGCGCTGCGGTGACAAGGTCCGCCAACAGCTCAGCTCAAGCCCTGTCGCGTCAAGTAGCCCCCCCCAATCGCTCTGTCGGAAGGGGCTCAGAGAGCTACGAGCGCCTACCTTAATCAGCTGTGCTGGGGCGCTCCCCTTGTCCTCTCGCTTCATCATGGGCTCCTTGATCACTCAGCAGGTTAGGCTTTGCCTTGATGTTAGACACACCCCACTCTATGCTCTCACCTAGTGACTACGTCTTGTCAAGGGAGGGGTGGATGGGTGGGCTAACACTCGCGCTCGCTCCTGCGTGCATCGCGCTCGCGGGCTGGGTGACCTGGTTACATCTACGCCCTGATGCTGAGCGCCCTCTCTACCCTTCACCGCTCGCGTGGCTCTCGACTGTCGACCAGGGTCGGGAGGGGGGCGCGCGCCTCTCCGTGCGAAGTCCGTGGCTGTGGCTCACCCGTCTGACGCTCATCGTGCTCTTCATGTGCTTACCTGTGAGCTATCAGCCCTGGGTTCATCTCCTCTTAGAGCGCGCTCCACGTGGGACGCTCGTGCTCACGACGGGGCCGATCACCATCAACCCTAGCTGGGAGCGCCCACTGTGGTTCATGACGCCAAGCCTGAGCGCTCACCATTACCAGTGGCTCGATGGTGAGGGAGACACACACACAGACCCTGTTAAGCTCGACGCTACGCCCTCTGAGCTCTTCGCTCCTCGAGTGAGACACCCTGAGCCCGAAGACGCAGAGGTAGAGCGCTTAGTCAACCACGCGAGCGGTGTGCTCAGGGCTCGAGGTCACCCTGTGCGAAGCGCTGTCATCGCTCAAGCGTCAAGCCCAGCTCTCCTCGGGGCTAGGCTCTCGTGGAGAACACAAGACAGCGCCAGAGGGCCCTCCCTAGGCCTTCACCTTGAGGCGCACGTTCATCGACCTCCCTATCACAAGCAACCTGTCGCGCTGAGCGTCGAGGTTAAGCGACCTGGGAGCTGGGAGCCTCTCAAGGCGCTGCGCTCAATGAGGTCAGACCAGCGGGAGCATGGGCTCTGGGAGGTGTGGCTTGAGCCGATTGACGCTGAGCGCCCTTTAAGGGTGTGCCTTGATCACCCCCCTCAGCTCAGAGAGTGCCTCTCTCTCACGCGTCCCCCTCAGCCTCTCAAGGTCGCGAAGGCGGGCTGGCCTGAGGGTGCCAAGCTGATCCTTGAGGCGCTCACCGACGTAGAGTGGGTGGATGAGCGTAACGCAGACTGGGTTTCACGCGTTGGGCGCGCTACGGAGCTCCCCCATGCGCTTCAAAGCCTTAGCCCAACCTCAAGCCCCTCTCGGCTGTTTCTGTTCCTTGAGGGGAGTGAGCCAGAGGCCTCCGTCTGGGGTGAAGACCTCACGTTGGGGACCTTAGAGCAGATCAAGCGCTGGGGGCCCCTGCCAAAGCTGAGCACTAAACAGCTCAGCGACCTCGCGCCTTGGGCGAGCTCAAGTCACGCCCGCTCGCTCGCTCATGCGCCCTATGTTAACCCCCGCGGGCTAAAGAGCCTCACCCCTGTGCTGAGAGAGCTCACCCTCTCTAGCACTCAAAGGGCGCTCAAGGTGGTGCTGGCTGGCTGGCACCCCCAAGCCCAAGATGAGCTCACCACCCTCTCCGCGAAGCTCGATGAGTGGGCTACCCTTCACAGGTCTCGGGTCGTGACCCACACGCGTGGCCCGCTCCCTCTCTCGCTCACCCGAGCTCAGCGACATGAGGAGCTCGCCAAGCTCCTCACCAGACCTCACAACCGTCAGCGCACGAGCTCCGTCCCCTTAGATGCGCGCTCCCAACCCAAGAGTGACCCACCTGCGCACGACACCCCACCGCTCACCCTCTGGGGGATCCTCACGCTCACCGCCCTCCTCTCAGTCACGCGACGCAGCTCGCTGAGCGTTGTAGCGACCTCGCTCAGCCTCATGTGGGCGCTGAGCGCGAGCCCGGAGGGGAGCTCGCTTCGGGGCCTTGGAGGGCTCTGGGTGGGCTCACCGAGGGTCTTCGTCACCTTGGATGAGCGCGCTGAGGTCGATCGAGTGAGCGCGCGAGCGCTCTGGCGCGCTTGGCGACAGGTGCTCCAGCGCAGGGGTGTCTCTCTGCGTGGGCGACAGACGAGCAGGGTGACTCACCTCCATGTGGGTCACTCGCCTCCACGGACAGCGAGCCAAGCGCGCTGGGTGATCCCGACCCCCACCGCCCGAGCACAGCTCAGCTTGGGCGCGCTCTCAAGCGCGTGGGCGAGCGATCAGCGGACCCTGTGGGTGAGCGCCACCCTCATGGCTGACGCGTCTATACAACCTGACCCACACCGCTACGAGCTGTGGCTTAAGAGCGCCTCAGCGCCTCTCTTCATGGGCGCATGTCAAGGCTCGGACTGCGATGACCTGCGCCTCACGACCTCACTCTATGACCCCCGTGGCGCGCTCAGCGTGGCGTTATATCAAGCGCCTGCCAGCCCCTCGCTCAGCGCTCAGCCTGACCGACCAGACTCAGCGCTGATCGATGAGCGTGCCTTGCTCGCGCCTGAGCGCCCTACGCAGCCTGTCGCGTGGACCTGGGGACAGCAGAGCGCGCCATGGCTCAGCGCCGCAGGCTACCTGCGGAGACCCGCGTCCTCGCTCCGTCACCTCCCCCCCGAGGACGTCCAGCTGATCTCCCTCCATGACATCCCAGCTGAGCGGATCACGAGTGAGGAGGTGGAGACCCTAGAGCGCTGGGTGAGCGCGGGGGGGACCCTGCTCCTATCGGGTCGATCACACAGCTTTGATCAAGGGGGGTGGCTCGGGACACGACTAGAGGGGCTCTCTCCATTTCGCTCAAGGCCCACGTCTACAGAGCAGGCGCGGGTCCTGTTCTTCATTGACGTCAGCGGTAGCGTCGCACGTGAGGCAGGTGGGCCAGGGGTCAGCGCGCTCATCGAGGACAGCTTGAGGCTCGCGACCCAGCTCGGAGCCCGCGACGAGGTTGGGCTGATCACCTTCGCTGGCGACGCTGAGCTCGTCATCCCCCCGACCCGGATCAAGGAGCTGAGCGCCGTGATGGCGACCAAGACCGGCGCTGGGGGCTCTGTGCTCAAGGTCGCGCTGGATGAGGCGCTCCGTTGGGTGGGGGAGCGAGGGCCTCAGCGCTGGGTGCTCCTAACCGATGGAGAGCTCAGCGGGGCCGGGCTCAATGAGGCCCTCAGTCGTGTTCAAGCGACTCGGGTCCAACGAGACCTCTCCCTGCTCGTCGCGCTGACGAGTGAGCGCCCCCTCAGCGCCGAGGCTACACAGACGATCACCGCGCTTGAAGAGCGCCTAGACGCTCGGGTGACCCCGCTCAGCCAGCTCACCCCCGCGACCTTTGTCTCATGGGTTGATCAGCGCGCGCTTGGGAGCAGGCGCGCTGAGCCTCCTGTAGGCTCCTCGAACAAATTAGGCTCCTCGAACAAACAGGAGCAGGTCTGGGGTACGGCATGGGCTCAGGCTCGGCTCGGGGTGAAGCTCCCTCCCGTGCGAGGGGGCGCCGGGGTCCAGCTTAAGCTGGGCGCCACCCTGCTCGCCGAACGCCAGAGCGCTGAGGGTCGACGCCCCCTCCTCGCCGAGTGGAGATATGGGCTAGGGCGGGTCGTCGCGCTCGCGACTGACCAGTGGGGGCTCTCAGCGCGAGGCTGGAGCGCGCTCCTCCCCTCTCCCAAGCAGGTGAGCCGTGGAGGGAGGCGCTTCACTTGGCGCTCAGCTCGCCCTTCACTGGTGTCAAGTGGGCCTGTGGGTGACATTTTGAGCGCGCGAGGGGTGATCCTTGGACCTCAAGGGGAGGTCATCAGCGGTCGTTGGCGACCGCTCCTCGGAGGGGGCGCCACCCTGCTCGCTCAAGACGGCGGGCTCCTTGATGAGCGTGGGAGACCCTTTGGGTCGATCCGGTTGCGGAGCCAGACCTCTACAGGGCTCCTCAAGACTTCACTGTCGAGCGCTCAAGAGGGTCGTGCGCTCAACCTTACCCCTAAGGGCTCGAAAAGCTTGAGTCACGCGCGCTGGTTAAGCGAGCGTGAGGCGAAGGCCCCAAGCCCAGCGCTGATCGATGAGCTTGTTCAGCTCGCCTCCCCGCCCGCTCCACTACCGAGCGTCGCCCTCGTGATCTTACTGATCGGGCTCAGCTGGGCCGAGGCGAGACAGTGGTGGGCCGAGCGGGCCGAGCGGGTGCACGGCGTGTGACGACGTGATCTTTTTGCATCTCGTAGACACCGAGTGTATCTCTCAGCCGAGACAGAGCAGAAAGCGAGGCGATCGAGATGACTCAACGAGAGGCGATGACTCCACCTAAGTCTGTCGAGCGATGGCTGTGGGTAGTGTACTGTATGATTATGACCATGGTCGTGGTGGGAGGGGTCACACGCCTCACAGGCTCTGGCCTGTCCATGGTAGAGTGGCGCCCGCTGATGGGGACCCTACCCCCTATGAGTGAGTCGGAGTGGGGGCGGGTCTTTGAGCTGTATCAGGCCTCGCCTCAGTACCAAGAGGTGAACCACTGGATGAAGATCGAGGACTTCAAGCAGATCTTTTTTTGGGAGTACGTGCATCGGCTCTTAGGTCGCTTGATCGGGCTCACCTTTGGTTTACCGTGGCTCTTCTTCACCCTCACCAAGGCGCTGAGAGGCCCCTGGATGAAGAGGGCGCTCATCGCCCTGCTCTTAGGGGGAGGCCAAGGGCTCATGGGTTGGTACATGGTCAAGAGTGGGCTCATCAACCAGCCTGAAGTGAGCCACTTCCGCCTCGCCGCTCACCTGTCGCTCGCCTTCCTCTGTGGGATGTGGGTGTTATCGTTAGCCCTCGACATTAGGGCGTCTCGAGGCGCTCAAGTGGAGCGCCCTGATGAGGTCGCGACGCCGGCTCTGCTGTGGTGGGGGTTCCCGCTCCTCTTGATCACACAGGTGGTCTATGGAGCCTTTATGGCAGGGAAGCGAGCGGGCTATATGTACAGCAGCTTCCCTGATATGAACGGCGCTCTCATTGGGCCCACCGTAGGCACGATGGGACCCCTGAGCCACGACCTCATCAACAACCCAGACAGCATTCACACCCTGCACCGCCTGCTCGCTTGGGTAGTCCTCATCTGGGGGGGCTACCTCAGCCACAGCGTCGCGCGACGTAGCGGTTTTAAAAAGCAGGCGAGGGTCTTTGGTGGAGCCTTAGCGCTCCAGTTCACCCTCGGGGCGCTCACCGTGATCACGAGCATGAACCACGCGCTCGCCGTCACCCATCAGCTCGGCGCCTACCTCCTCTTAAGCGCGACCCTGTGGCTGTATCAAAGCGAGCGCAGAGCGCGGGCTGAGTCACTATAATAAGCTGAGCGCGATCAGCGACCTCGCCGACCACGCGAGCGTCCTGATCCAGTTCGTCCACACGAGACGCTGATGCGCTGACGGGTCCCAAGCCGAGGTGAGCTTGCTGTGAGCAGGGACCTGAAGCGTGGCGGTGCTCAGCCAGATCACGCCTAGCAAGAAGAGCCCAATGAAGGCGCTCTGTAGGTGAGGGCTCGAGGCTACCTTGAACAGCCACAGCGTCGCCCCCGCCTCTGTCAACATCAGAGGCCCCACAAGCCAAGTGATCCTCCTCATGTGCTCCGTTTGATACCCCTCATAACCAGAGGCGCCGACCTGCGCGAAGAGGGGGTAGTGCACAAGCTGAATGACCCAGATCACACCCGTCATCAACAAGGTGGACCCAGCGTGAATGATCAACAGGCTCGAGTAGGATAAAGGGAGCAGGCTCATACGCACCTCACACGGAGCGGTCTCATTGATCATGGACGCACAGCCTAGGCGAGGGTCGCATGAAAAGCATACTAAACAAGTGTTCACACTTATTCCGTATCAAAAAGTGAAATATACGATCTATCCTTAGCTATTACATATAAACAAAATATTACTTTAAAGGCCTACGTTATAAGTTACAAACATTAAATGAGGCGACCCCCGAAGTAATAAATAGTTAACCATCGATAATAAATGATTACTGAAGGTTAGATAAGAGCTAAAGTAGAGGGAGAGGGTGGCGGAGCAGAGCGGGCGCTCGTGCATCGCGCGACACCTCAATGACCCCATCAAGTTCAGGCTCGAAGGACCGGCTCGAAGGCCAGCCTCGAAGGACCGGCTCGAAGGCCAGCCTCGAAGGACCGGCTCAGCTCATGAGCGCGCCTCTAGCTTAGGCTACGCTCCGTGACCCTCTGCCCGTCCCGAGCATAGCTACGCCCACACTCTTCACAGCTCGCCTCTGCTCGCCCGACGCTCGCCTCCCCCCCTCGGCCCAGATCAAGCCCCTCCCCGCAGTAGCACACCCAGCCCTGCACTCGCGCTGGGTTACCAAAGGCGAGCGCGTAGTCTGGGACATCCTTAGTCACGACCGCCCCCGCGCCGATGAGCGCGTAGCGACCAATCGTCGAGCCACACACCACGGTCGCGTTCGCGCCGATGCTCGCCCCTCGCTTGACCCGCGTCTCTTGATATGCGCCTCGCCTAGGGTAGTGGCTACGGGGGGTGCCGACGTTGGTGAACACCATCGAGGGGCCACAGAAGACGTCATCCTCTAAGACCACCCCTGAGTAGATCGAGACGTTGTTCTGCACTTTGACGTTCCGACCTAAGCTCGCGTGTCGCTCTACGACTACGTTCTGCCCAAGGTTACAGCCCTCACCGACCTCAAGGGGTCCAAGGAGCTTACTAAAGTGCCAGACCTTTGTGCCCGCGCCTACTCGCACCGCGCCCGCGAGCTCTACGGTAGGGTGGAGCTGAGCGCGCTCATGAATCTGCGCCCCCTCAGGTCGCGTCGCGACCCCTGAGCGCCTCGCCCTGATGAGCAGCTGTAGCGCGCTCCGCCAGCGCGCTCGCCCCTCCTCTGTCCACAGTCTGAGCGCCTCTAGCCCCTCAGAGGGTAAGAGCCGAGTTGTGCTCTCGATGACCTCGCCTTGAGTAAGCGCCGTCCCAGACAGCGACACCACCCCAACCTCCCCCTGCTCTAATGGCTCAAGCGAGCGCTGTACAGTCAACCGAAGGCTCCAGCCAGGGCTCACCAAGCTTAGCTCCAGCGCCCCATCCGCGTGCGTCACCCACATCGCGCGCTCAGGCTCACCCTCTGGCATATAAGCGAGGAGTTGGTAGAGCGCTGAGGCGAGGAGCCCCTCTGCTGCTGAGGGCTCCTCATTCATCTTCAGGGTCACCCTCGCTGAGCGGAGCGAGCGCTCTGGCAAGGTGAGCAGAGGCCCGCGCTGGGTGAGCTGGAGGTGAGCGAGCGAGCTGAGCGCCTCTAGGTCATTGAGCTCGAGCGCCACAGGGCACTTGAGCTCCTCCGCTTGACATAAGGAGAGCGCCTGAAGGAGCCCCACCTGTGCGCTCGCCCTAATCACAAGGCCACGCCTTAAGCTGAGCTGTTGAGACAACGCTAATTTGAGCGCCTCAACGTCCTCGATCTCGACCCACTCTATCGTCAAGCCAGTGTCCATATCTCCTCCTTAGTGCTCTGAGCGCCTCAATGGCTTAATACGCTCAGCCCTTGAGCATTAGAGCTTTCCCCTCTCTCAGGCAAGCGACTTCACGCTCACTCTTCACCCTCTCCTAAAAAGAGCCCCTCCCCCTCGTCACTCTCAGGCTCCGGCGCGAGCTCTGTAGGCTCTGTACCCCTGAGGTAGTATGACTTTACACCGGCTTGAATCTCTCGAGCGAGCAGGCCTGTCTCCTCGTCCACGATCCGCTTGACGACCCCCTCCGGCATCTCTGGCCACCTGCCATGATCAAGCTTCAGCTGATCCAGAAATAGGCGCGCGATTGGGGCGGCGGTCCTCCCGCCAGCCTCTTTCTTCCCGAGTGAGACAGGGTGGTCATAGCCCACCCACACCCCAAAGGCGACCCTCGGTGTCCCGCCCACAAACCAAGCGTCTCTCCCATCATTTGAGGTCCCAGTCTTGCCGACCACCTGGAACGGTAGCGACCTCAATCGTCGCCCGCTCCCTGAGGTGACGACCCCCCTCAACATCCTCATCATCAGCCATGAGACATCCTCTGAGAAAATCCGCTCCGCGTGGCTCGGCAAAGACCAGAGCTCCTCTCCGCTCCCATCGATGACCCGCTTCACCATCACAGGCGCCGCGTATCGCCCAGTCAAGAGGGTCGCGTACGCGTTCACCAGCTCGAGGGGCTTCACCTCACTCGAGCCGAGCGCGATCGTCAGGTTCTCAACCAGCTCACTTCTGACGCCTGCCCTGCGCGCAAAGGACCTCACCTCCTCAAGGCCCACCGCGTCTGTTAAGCGCACAGCGACGCTGTTAATCGACTTAGCGAGCGCCTTCCACAGCGGTACAGGGCCAATAAATCGACGGTTATAGTTCTGTGGGCTCCAGCGCCTCCCTCCCCCGAGCTCCCAGACCTCAGGTCCGTCTAACAGAGAGGTCATGAGTGTATACTTACGTGACTCGAGCGCCGCCCCATACACGAAGGGCTTAAAGGCGCTCCCTGGCTGTCGACGCGCCTGAGTGACTCGGTTAAATGAGCCCTCGTTGTGGCTCCAGCCCCCCACCAAGGCGAGGACCTCTCGGGTCTGCAGGTCGAGGGCGACGAGCGCCGCTTGAGGTAAGGTGAGGCGAGCCTTTCTCTCGCCTTCCACGCCTGATGAGCCGATGACGGTCACTGAATACACGTCACCGACCTCAGGGGGTCGCTTCAGTCGGGAGAGCGCGTGACGATCGAGCTTCGCCTCTCCGACGCCAAAGCTGACCGTAATATCAGGCCTCCCCTTGAGCGCTTCGACCTTCGTGACCATCGCCTGAACGTGTGCGCCCGTCGCGGGCGGGACGCCTTTACGCTTGCGTGAGGCCTGAGCGAGCCACGCCTCTTGTGCCTCAGCGCTTGTGTGCTGCCGCCTTGGTCGATCTAAGCGCTGTCGTGCGTCGAGGGCTCGGAGGCCCTCCTGGACAGCCTGGGTCGCGGCGTCCTGCGCAGGGGCACTCAGGCTCCCTTCAACCCTAAGCCCTCCACTTAAGAGCCTCTCTTTACCGAGCTCAGCCTTGACCTGCCTACCCACCTCTGTGACCCACCACTGTGAGCTAGGGGAGGGTCGCTCAGGCCAAGGCGCCAGTGATAGAGGCTGAGCTAAGGCCACGTCCCGCTCCCCCTCTGTGATCATCCCCTTCGAGGCCATCTGACGGATCACGTACGCTCGTCGCCTCAGCGCAGACTCTGGATGGCGACGCGGGGTGTGACGCTCAGGCGATTGAATGAGCCCAGCGATCGTCGCCGCCTCATGGAGCTCCAGCTCTAGGGCGCGCTTCCCAAAGTAAAACAGAGACGCCTCCTCGATCCCCTCTCTCCCGTGTCCAAAGTAGATCGTGTTGAGATACATGTTCAGGATCTCATCCTTACTGAAGCGCTCCTCCAGTTGGCGGGTCAGCAGGATCTCCTTGATCTTGCGCGCTAGCGTTTTCTCTTGGGTCAGTAAGATGTTCTTCACCGTCTGCTGGGTGATCGTGCTCCCGCTCCCCTTCAGCCGGCCTGCCCGGACGCTGTTGTAGACCGCCCTAAGGATCCCAAGATAGTCGAGCCCCTTGTGCTGATAGAAGTCCGCGTCTTCAGCTGCGAGGAGCGCCTTTACCATAAGCGGTGAGATTTGATCCATCTCCACCATGGTCCTGCGCGCTCGATAAAAGGCCCCCAGCTCCTCCCCACCTTGAGCGTAGACCTTGCTCATCTGGGGAGGCGCGTACGCCTCAATTCGATCAAAGCTTGGCAGGTCACGCCCATAATACCACAAGACCGCGCCAAGGGTTAGACTCCCACAGAATGTGGTGAGCGCGGTGAGGATCATGAGCCACCTAAACCATGAGCGAGGCCGAGGCTCTGTTTGAGAGTGAGGTTGATCGGACATGGTGCTCCTTCATCGGAAGCTCAAAATAATAGGACGCTGAAGCGCTTGTCGAGTGAAGCGGTGTGAGAGAGTTGAGCATTGGCTGGAAATCGTCAATACTCTCAGCGGTCCACTTGAGAAACCCATTACATGATCGACGCTGATCGCTCACGTCTATTGAGCGCGTGGCTCACTCAACTTATCTGTGACACTCACTAAAGGGAGCGCGATGAAGCTTACCTGTCCCCAATGCCAAACAGAGCTACAGCTTGACCCTGTCGTCGTCCCAGAGCAAGGGATGGCGGTCTCATGCTACCAGTGTCTCCACACCTTTCAGCTCTCGCTTCCATCGAGCGCACAAGGGCAACCCGTAGTCAGCACGGAGCCACAGAGCCTCTCTAGCGAGGTCTATCTCGAGGAGGAGCGAGACAGCTTTGAAGAGATTGATTTCTCTCAGCTCACCCCACAGCCCCCAGCCTCAGAGGCCCCCCCCGCCCCGCTCGATGTAGGCGCCGCGCTGTTTGGGGGGGCTGACAGCTTCGGGTTTGAGCTCCCAGAGGGCTCCTCTTCGACCTTCGCCGCGATCCCCCCCCCTGGGTCGGACGTGTCGAACGACACCAGCGAGGCGTTGACGCCCATCGAGCCTCCCCAAGCCCCTCAGAGACCCGTGAGGCCCGCCCGCCCTCGTCGGCCGGACGCGAGCCTGAGCGCTGAGCTCCCTCGACCCTCTAGCCGGAGAGCTCCCCCCAAGGCTTTTCATAGCCCAGAGCTAGGTGAGTCGACCCCTGCCCCCCCTAAGATGGAGGCGGTCTTTGTGGAGGAGGCCCCTGTCCCTTCGAGCTCACCTGCTCAGGGTGGCTTTGGGTTCTCAGAGCAAGCGTCACCCGCTCAAGGGGAGGAGCTCTTCGCGGTCCAGAGCGCGCCCGCTCAAGGGGAGGAGCTCTTCGCGGTCCAGAGCGCGCCCGCCCAAGGAGAGGAGCTCTTCGCGGTCCAGAGCGCGCCCGCCCAAGGGGAGGAGCTCTTCGCGGTCCAGAGCGCGCCCGCCCAAGGGGAGGAGTTCTTCGCGGTCCAGAGCACGCCCGCCCAAGGAGAGGAGCTCTTCGCGGTCCAGAGC
>Ga0181594_10004707_pt1 | contig 12090 bp, 7 predicted proteins | sample 071ome_18_FD_145603 | JGI IMG/M metagenome (GOLD analysis project Ga0181594, IMG submission 145603) | Coastal salt marsh microbial communities from the Groves Creek Marsh, Skidaway Island, Georgia - 071413BT metaG (spades assembly) | ecosystem: Environmental > Aquatic > Marine > Intertidal zone... | reverse complement strand
TTCTGGTACTGCACGATCGACGATCCGTCCACGATCGATCTCTACGACGTCATCGGAGAAGACCACATCATGGTCGAAGTCGACTACCCGCACGGTGACAGCACCTGGCCCGATACGCAGACGATCCTGAAGGATGCGTGGGGCCACTTGCCCGACTCCGTCCTCCGCAAACTTTGCTGCACGAATGCCGCGTCGCTCTTTCGCCATCCGCTGCCCGACCGCATCGTGCCGTGAGCACGGTCGGTGAACTTCTCCGAGCCCGCATCGGCGACTCGGCGATCGGCTACCGGTTCGAGGAAAAAGTCTGGACGTGGGACGAGATCGTGCGGGAGTCAGCGTCCCGAGCCGCCGTTCTCGCCGACACCCTCGACCCGACTCGGCCGCCACATGTCGGCGTCCTGCTCGAGAACGTTCCCGACTATCTCTTTTGGATCGGCGGTGCAGCTCTCGTGGGGGCTTGCATCGTCGGTGTGAATCCCACCCGGCGAGGATCGGAGTTGGCTCGCGACGTCCGGCACACCGACTGCCAGATGATCGTCTCCGACCGCACCGGGATCGATCTCCTCGCCGAATTGGATCTCGGTGTAGCAGACGACGCGATCTTCGACATCGATGACGACGAGGTGCGACGTCGCATCGACCGACATCGCGATTCACCCCTCCCCGATTCCGAGCCCGATGGATCGCTTCCGCTCTTCTTGTTGTTCACCTCGGGTTCGACGAGCGCTCCGAAAGCAGTGGTGTGCACCAATGATCGAATGGCCGAAACTGCAGTACGGGCCGGCCAGATCTACGGGGTGACGCGTGACGAAGTCTGCTACTGCCCGATGCCGCTATTCCACGGCAACGCACTCTTCGCTTGTTGGGGCCCTGCTCTCGCCGTCGGGGCGCAGGTCGTACTGAGACGCAAGTTCTCGGCCAGCCAATTTCTCACCGACGTTCGAACATACGACTGCACCTATTTCACCTACGTGGGTCGCACCATCGCCTATGTCCTTGGCCAACCACCCACTTCCTACGATCGTGATCACCGTTTGCGTATGGGATTCGGCACCGAGGCGAGTGCACTCGATCGTGAACGATTCCTCGAGAGATTCGGCTGCCCGCTCGTGGAGGGCTACGGATCGAGCGAGAGCGTGGTCGCCATCCTGCGAACTCCCGATACCCCCTCCAACGCTCTCGGGCGCGAACGACCCGACATGGCCGGCCAGATCATGGTCGTCGATCCCTCGACCCTCGAGGAATGCCCGCGCGTCATCTTCGACGCTCACGGAGGGATCACGAATCCCGAATGCATCGGAGAACTCGTGCGCGTCGGTGGAGGCGATTCGTTCGAGGGCTACTACAACAACTCCGACGCAACGATCGACCGCGTCCGCAACGGTTGGTACTGGACCGGAGACCTCGCCTTCCGTGATGTCGACGGCTTTTTCTACTTCGGAGGTCGTAGCGCCGACTGGCTGCGGGTCGACAGCGAGAATTTCGCCGGCGCACCGGTCGAGAACATCATCGCTCGCTTCCCCGGTGTGGTCATGTGCGCCGTGTACCCGGTCCCCGATCCGGTGACTGGCGACATGGTGATGGCAGCAGTCGAGATGGCCGACGGTGACACCTTCGATCCCACCGCGTTCGACACCTTCCTCGCCGACCAACGTGATCTCGGCACGAAGTGGAGTCCTCGACTCGTACGCGTCTCCTCGGGAATTCCGCTCACGGCCAACAACAAGGTGCACAAACCGCCCCTGCGTGCCGAACGGTGGCGCACCGACGAGACGATCTACTGGCGCCCCGAACGCAACGCCCCTCTACGGGCAATGACCGGGGACGACAAGGACGAACTCGAACGACTGTTCCACGCGAACGGGAGAACACACGTGCTGTCAGGGCTCTAAAGGGACGCTGTCCAGTTCTGCCACGACTCCAGACACTCGGGCAATTCGCCCTTTCCGGTCTGGTTGGTCGGCCAATTGGCGTCGGGAAGACCGACCGGCGGATTCGCCATGTCGTGTCCGTACCACAACAGATGTCGTCGCTTCACGAAGCCCCACGCCCCGTCCACTCGTCGGTACGTGTCGTGGTACTGAATCTGGTGAACGATCCAGTTACCGAGCGAATCCTCGATCTCACCTCGACACGACACGATGCCCGTGGCGTCGTCGGGGCCGCTCACCTCGATGAGGTGGTTCGACACCTGGAGAATGACGCGACCGAGTGAACGGAACTGCCCGTCGAACGACTCTTTCAAGGCCTGACGGCCCGAGGTCTCGCGAGTGACTCGGATGTCGGGTACGAACAACCCGACCAATGGATCGAGATCTCGTGCTCCGTAGTGGATCGCATAGCGACTCGCTAGCTGCCGAATGTCCTCACAGGCAACGAGCCACGCGACCGGATCGACGTCGCGGAAGGCCACGGGTCACCGACCTCCGGGAAGCGGGTGCGGATGGGCCGTGGGCTGCAGCATCGCGTCGGTTCCACCGTCGACGAAGAGAACTTGCCCGACGACGTATGACGAGTCGGGGGACACGAGGAACCCGATGGCGTTCGCGATCTCCTCGGGTTTGCCCCATCGGCCACGCGGAATCGGAATGTGCTCGAGAGCCGACTTCATGTTCGGATCGTCGAGGAGTGGTCGGGTCATGGCCGTGTCGATCACGCCGGGAGCCACCGCGTTGAGGCGAATGCCGTCCTTCATCCATCCTGGCGCGTTCATCCGCGTCCAGAAAGCGATGGCGAGTTTTCCGGCCGGATAGGCGAGAAACGCGGCGGGGTCGGCGTAACGCTCGACCATGACCGACTCGTCGGAGTTCAGATACGCCATTGCTTCGTCGACCGGTAGGCCCGGTGTCATCGTGGTGGAGTTCGACGAGACCATGACGACCGCTGGATCGGTGCCTTTCGTCAACGCCGGACGCAATCCGTTCACCACGGCAAGGGTTCCATAGAAGTTGACCGACACGATGAGTCGGTTGGGGGCAGGAGTACTGAGACCCGCGCACGGAACGAGACCGTCGAGGGCGCCACCACACGCGGAGGTCACTTCGGCCACGATGCGCTCGCGATCAGCGGGCTGCGACAGGTCGCCTGTGACGTCGGCGTCGTGCAGATCGACTCCGATGACCCGATGGCCACGACTCTCGAGGAGTGCCTTGGTGGCAGCGCCGATTCCCGACGCCGTTCCAGTCACGCAGATGGTTCCCATGGCCGTCTCCGCCTTGTCTGTCGTCGCCCCTCTCGGTCGAAGGGCCGGTTCATGTCAAGTGTGTCAGATCGCCTACCGTTCTCCCATGCGCGCCGTTGTCTGCCGTACATTCGCACCCATCGATCAACTTGTGGTGGAGGAACGTCCTTCACCCGAGATGTTTCCGTCGTGCGTCCGCATCGACGTGAGCGCATGCGGCGTGAACTACGTCGATGGTCTCTTCGTTCAGGGCAAGTACCAGATCAAGCCACCCACACCTTTCGTCCCCGGCATGGAAGTGGTGGGACGTGTCACCGAGGTGGCTCCCGACGTCACCGATGTGACCGTGGGCCAGCGAGTGTTCGCCAATGTCGGTCTCGGTGGATACTCCGACGAAGTCGTGGTTCCCGCGAAGCGCATCATCGTCCTCCCCGACACGCTCTCCGACGGCCAGGCCGCGACGTTCATGCAGAGCTACCTCACCGCCTGGTTCGCACTCGTCGAGCGAGCCCATGTGGAAGCCGGCAAATGGCTTCTCGTGTCCGGAGCCGGAAGTGGCGTGGGACTGGCTGCCGTCGACGTGGGTCGGGCCCTCGGTCTGCGGGTGATCGCCGTTGCGTCGACCGACGACAAGCGGGCCCTCGCCACCGATCGCGGCGCCGAGGCTGCGATCGATTCCCGTCTGACAGCCGACGAGATCAAAGAAGCGGCCAAGCAGATCTCGGGCGGAGGCGTCGACTACGTGTACGACCCGGTTGGCGGTGAATTCGGCGAAGTGTCGCTACGTGCGCTGAACGACGATGGCCAGTACCTGGTGATTGGCTTCGTGGCCGGGATTCCGAAACTCCCGGCCAATCAGGTGTTGTTGCGCAACCGGCGAGTGACCGGCGTGGACTGGGGAGGCTGGGCCGGAAAGAATCCCGCCGCCAACGACGCGATGCTCCAAGACGTGCTGCGCTTCGTCGCTGATGGCCGACTACGTCCGGTCGAACCGGTCACCTATCCCCTCGTCGACGCCGCACGGGCCCTTCAGGACCTCGAGGATCGCAAAGTGGCCGGCAAGATCGCCCTCGTGCCCTAATTGTTCAGTCGAGTAGGTGGCTGCGCCCAGCGATCTCGAAGGCCTGGCGTAGACGCGTGGCATCGTCACGGGTGAACGACACGAAGTCGAGAGACTTGCCCGGACGGAACCAGATCCGGGCGTCGTCGCGTCGTTCCACCGAATGCCAGCGCCTCGCCACCAGCTCGCGCTTCACCACCTTGTTGGTCTGAGTGAGCGGGAGTTCGTCGACCACTTCCACGTACGTGGGAATCCACTTCGGGCCGAGATCGCCTTGACTGGTCAAGAATCCGACGAATTCGTCGATATCGAACGTCGTTCCGAGCTGGAGTTGCAAAGCGACCATGGCTCGATCGCCCGCATCGACATCAGGAACGCCGTACACGGCGGCAAGTAGAACCTTCGGATGGCGCATCACGATACGTTCGATCGGAGCTGCCGCGAAGTTCTCTCCGTCGACGCGAAGCCAATCAGAAGTTCGGCCGGCAAAGTAGAAGAAACCTTTCTCGTCGCGGTAGGCGAGGTCGCCCGTCCAGTAGGCGCCGTTGCGAAGGCGTTCACGGTTGGCCTCGTCGTTGTTCCAGTAGCCCTCGAAGGTTCCCCCTCCGGTGTTGACGATTTCACCGGTCGCCTCTTCGCCGTTCACCAGTCGGCCCGACTCGTCGAAACGAGCTCGCGGACATTCGTTTCCGGTCTCGGGGTCGAGAACCATGATCGAGTCCTGTGCGGCGACGCCGAGCGACCCGGTCGGCATGTCGGGAACCCGCACGATCGAGGCGCCGGTCTCGGTCTGCCCGTATCCGTCGGTGAGAACGCAGCCGAATCGCGCCGCGAAACGTGCGATGTCGACCTCGGAGCCCTCGTTGCCGAATCCACGCCGAAGCGGATTGTCGGAGTCGTCGGCCCGTTCGGGAGTGGCGAGGATGTAGGTGAGCGGCTTACCCACGTAGTTGAAGTAGGTCGCGCCGTACTGCCGTACGTCGGAGAGAAATTCCGATGCCGAGAACTTGCGTCGTAGGGCCACGGCCGCACCGCTGGCAACCGATGGCGCCCACGCCGTGAAAAGAGCGTTCGAGTGGAAGAGCGGCATCGAGATGTACGTCGTGTCGTCAGCAGTCAATTGAGTGATCGCAATCATCGATTGGGTGACGAACATCAGACGACGATGAGTCGTGATGACGGCCTTCGGAGCACCGCTCGTCCCGGAGGTGAACACGAGGAGGAAGTTGTCGGTCGTGTCGACGGGGCATTCTTCGGCCGTGGGAAGCCGACTGCCGGCGAATGGTCGAAGCGCATTTCGATGGTGGTCGGTGTCGACCACGAGAACGTGATCACCACCCACCGATCCGGCCGCACCGAGGTCGAGGCCGTCGAGCAGTTCGACCTGAGACGGCTCGGTGATCACAACCTGACAGTCGGTGAACGTGATGTCGCGCTCGAGTTCGGCCCCACGTCGGGTGGGATTGATGCCGACGACCGCAGCACCGACTACCGCTGCGGCACCGAGCCACATGGTGAATTCGGGGGTGTTGTCGAGGAGGACGCCGATATGAGGAGGTGTGCCGTCCGCTCGCTCCGCCATCACCGATCGCCACCATGCCGCCCGGACGGCGACCTCGTCGCACCACGCGCGGTAGGTCCACTGACGATCGTCGAACTTGAGGGCGATCGAGTCGTCGTTCGCGCGCGCCCGAACGTGATCGGCGAACGTCACCGCGTGGGCTTCCCCGAGTGTCATCGGATCTCGCGCGCCACGGCATGGGCGGAGTGCATCGCACCTTCGATGTAGCCCACGTCCATCGCGTCACCGGCCAACCGAACGTCGAACCCGCCAGACCGCAATGCGTCGGCGACGCTGGAGTCGGCCGATACGTACGAGGCCACCACCACATCGTTTGCTGGCACCTCGAATTCGTCCTCGCCAACTCGATAGCGAACGGACGTGGTCGAAATCGACACGGGTGCGGCGTTTCGTACGAGAGTGACACCGTGTCGACTGGCCGTGCCAACGGCCGTCCATCGACGCGGCATGGCCATCGGCAGCCCGAGGTGGGCTCCCTCTTCGATCACGGTGACGGTCCGACCCCGCTCGGCCAAGAACTCGGCCAACTCGAGACCCACCAACCCTCCGCCCAGAACGACGACGTTCTTGCCGATCGGCATCCACCGTTTCGACAGGGTCCGAATTCGGGCCGGAGATGCGAGCACTCCGAGACGCCGGCCGATACCGACCACGAGTTGCGAAACCGCCCCGAGACCGGCGGCACCGTCCTCGCCGGCGATGAGAGCCCGCAACTGGTCGCCGGTCCGCACGTGCGGAAGGTCGGCGCCCGGAATCGCCGGAACTCCGCGCTTGGCACCCGTCGCCACGACCACGACATCTGGTCGGAGGTCTCCCACGGTCGCCACGTCGGCTCGGGTGTTCAGTCGGACGTCGACTCCCAGCCTTTCGATCTCGTGGGTCAGCCACGTCACGAGTTGTTCGTTGGCTGGAGTGGTGAGTTGCGAGAACCAGACCGTTCCGCCGAGGCGGTCACCCTTTTCGAGAAGAGTGACGCTCGCTCCGCGTTCGGCAGCCACGCGCGCTGCTTCCATTCCAGCCGGACCTCCACCAACCACGACGACTCGACGCGCTACGTCGAGCCTCGGCACGACGGCGAGAGACTCGTTGCCGAGGGCCGGATTGACCGCGCACTTCGGGGTTCCATCGAAGAAATTCTGTTCGACGCACACGTAGCAGTTGATACATGGTCGAACCGAAGCTCGACGTCCGGCCTTCAACTTGTTCACGAGATCGGGGTCGGCCAACAACTGTCGACCCATCGAGACGAAGTCGCAATCACCGGCGGCGATCATCTCGTCGGCGACTTCGGGCAACACGCGGCCGACGGCAATCACCGGGATGGTGACGTACTTCTTGACCGTACGGGCGAACTCCCGGTACTGACCGACTTCTGATGGCAGAGGGCCTTCGGTGAAATCGCGGAAGGGGTTGTGTGCGTTCGCCGACACGTGAATGGCGTCAGCTCCGGCCTCTTCGATGAGTGCAGCCGCTCGCGCCGTCTCGCTCGGGGTGAGGCCGTTTTCGAGTCCGTATTCGAACGAGTTGAGCCGCACGATCACTGGAAAATCGGGACCGACTTCGGCCTTCACAGCGCGCACCACCTCGCACGCGAGACGAGCGCGGTTCTCGAGCGTTCCACCCCAACGATCGTTCCGCTTGTTGTAGCCAGCCGACAGGAAGGTCGAGATCAGATAGCCGTGCGCTCCGTGGATCTCGACCGCATCGACTCCGGCCGCCTTGATACGACGGGCCGCCTGCGCGAATTGATCGACCACCCAGGCCAGATCGTCTTCATCGGCGACCTTGTACGTCGCCTTCTTGCCCTGCGACGCAGTGGCCAAGGCCATCAACTCGCTCATCGGATTGTCTTGTAAGGCCGACATGTCGAGGGAACCTTCGGGCAACGAGGGAACAAGTTGCGGACGTCCATCAGCCGAATCGACACTGGCCGTCTTGCCGTGATGGCACATCTGCATGCACAACTTGCCGCCCACCTCGTGCACCGCATCGGCCAACCGACGCAGTCCCGGGATGTAGTCGTCGCTCGAGAAGGCTGGCTGATGGCGAGACGTCGCCCCGACCGGCCACGCGACCGCCCCGGTTCCGGTGATCACCATGGCGGTACCGCCGGCGGCCCGGGCTCGATAGTGCGCGATCTCGCCCTCGGAAATGTGCCCCTCTTCGCAGAGATTCATGTCCATCGCCGGCAGGAACACGCGGTTGTCGAGTTCGAGTCCGGCGATGCGGCCAGGGGCCAGAACGTGCGAGTACGACGAGACCACCGACGTCACTCCCCTGTGTTGCTGCGCTGGATCGCTCGCTCGTCGGTTCCGAGGTAACTCGCGATCACCGCTGGATTCGAACGAATCTCCGCCGGTGCCCCCTCAGCGATCACCTGTCCCGCTTCGAGGCAGTAGATGCGATCACTGATCGACATGACCATCGGCATGTCGTGTTCGATGATCAGAATTGCGGCGCCCAATTCGTCCTTGACGGTGCGGATGAGTGGAGCGAAGGCTTCGGTTTCCTTCTGAGCCACACCGGCCGTCGGCTCGTCGAGGAGCAGGAGGCGAGAGTCGAGAGCGATGAGCGCACCAAGCTCGACGATGCGCCGCGTTCCGGTGGAGAGTTCGCCCATCAGTGAGTCGGCGTACCGACCGAGACCCAAATAACTGATCACCTCGTCGGCTTCGCGGCGCTTGCGCGCCTCGTGCGAAGGCGACGGCGGGAGAGCGAGAAGTGACGGCACGAGCATCGATCGCTGTCGAGCCTCGAGAGCCACCATGATCGTCTCGCGCACCGTGAGTGACGCGAAGAGCCGGGCGTTCTGGAAGGCCCGACCCTGGCCGAGCCGTGAGCGACGATGGGCCGACATCGCCGAGACGTCTCGGCCGAAGAGTTCGACGACGCCTGTCGACGGCACGAGTCCCGACACTGCATTCACGATGGTTGTCTTGCCTGCACCGTTGGTTCCGATCAGGCCGACGATTTCGCCCGGCCGCACTTCCATCGACACGTCGGTGACGATGGCGCGTCCACCGAGATTCACCGAGAGGCCGCGAACGACGAGGGGCGAATTGTCGGAGGCCTCGCCCGAGCGTGACGACAACGATGTGACCGCTGCGCCTTCGGCACGTACCGGCGGCTTCCAGTTGCTACGTCGAGCGATGAACGTCAGGAGGTTGTCTCGAGCCGAGTGAATGATCGACACCAGACCACTCGGGAAATAGAGAAGTACCACGAGCATGCCGATGCCGCTGGCGAACAACTCGACTTGTTTCGTTCCGTCGAACACGAGGGGTAGGGCGACGATGAGCAACGTTCCGAGAATGGCGCCGGTGATCGATCCGATGCCGCCGATCACGGCGATGGCTACGACACGGAGCGACTCGTCGAAATCGAAGAGAAGGCCATCGATCTTGAACTGGCCGTTGCGGGCGACGAGGGGCAAGAGGCCGCCCGCAAGTGCGGCCAGACCACCCGACACTCCGAAAGCCAGCAACTTCGCTCGATACGGGGCCACGGTGTATGCGGCGGCCGAGTTCTCGTTGTCACGCGTCGCAATGATCGACCGGCCGATTCCGGTACGTCGCAGTCGCCACACCAGAACGACGGCGAGACCCGCCATGAGAAGGCTGAACCAGTAGACGGCGTCGAAGTTCGTTCCCTTCACCTCCCAGAAGAGGAGGCGGAAGCCCTCGGAACGGTTCACCTTCAGTTGGGCGGTTCCACCACCACCAGGCGCGAACTTCTCGGCGAGGATGAACCACGATCTCATGGCCAAACCGAATCCGAGTGTGACAACGGCCAGGTAGAGACCCTTCACACGAAGGGCCGGAATACCGATCACGACGGCGACGGCCACACCCCATGCGACGCCGATGGCTAACGCAAGGAGATACGGGAGGTCCTGGGCGTAATAGATGGTGAGATACGCGCCGACGGCAACGAAACCGAACTGGCCGAGCGACAGCTGACCTCCCCATCCGGTCAGGACGGTGACCGACAGGGCGACGATCAGGTACACCGGAATCGCCGAGAACTTGAGCAGATCGCTGGCCTTGTCGACCTGACTCGGAACCAGTAGCGCGGCACCGACGATCAGCAGTGCACCGACGACCGACAACGAGCGATACAGCGGGTGCCGGGTGAGCTCTTGACGAGCGGCACGCGTCTTGGTGGCAAGTTGCCACGCGTCCTCCCCGGCGATCTGTCGCCGTCCGAGCGTGAAGAGCACCATCAGCAAGATCAGGAACAGCACGGCGATGTTCGATCCAGCCGGGAAGTCGCCGCTGATCGACCACGAGACGAGGAGGCGATCGATCACGCCGACCAACAATCCGCCGACGAGCGTCCAGGAGAACGAACGCATCCGGCCGATCATCGCCGCCGTGAGCGAGAGCAACAGCAACTTCGGTCCGAGCGCCGTCTGCACGGTGGCGAGAGATCCACCTTGCAATGGTGCGATCAGCAACGTGCTGAGTGCAGCGAGAAGTCCGGCCAACCCCCACACCATCGTCGAGACGCCGCGCACTCCGATACCCGCCAGTTGGGCCGCCGAAAAGTTGTCGGCCGTCGCCCTGACCCTCATGCCGAACGCACTCTTCTGGAAGAGCCAACCGAAAAAGACCATGATCACTGGAACGATGATGATCACTGTGAGCTGAGGACCGGTGAGCGAGATCCCACCGATCTCCCAAGAACCGCTGATGAGGACCGGGTAGGTCACGCTGATCGCGTCCTCTTCGGCGATCGGCAACCTCAGCTGTAACAACTGGATCACTTGGGTGAGTCCCAGAGTCGCGACGAAAAGAAGTAGTCGCGGCTGCGTGAAGAGTCGACGCAATGCCAGTTCGGCGGCCACACCGAGCAGCACACCACTCACGAGCGCAAGCGGCAGTGAAAGACCGTAGGGAATGTCGTAACGGATCTGGAACAACGCCATCAGGTAGCCGCCGAAGGCGCCGATCTGACCGTGAGCGAAGTTGATCACTCCGGTGGCTCGATAGATCAGCAGGAGTCCGAAGGCGATGAGCGCATAGACCAGTCCTTGGACGAGGCCGTCGAAGACGATGTCGTTCGAATACGTGAGGGCGATGAGCGACATCAGGCACCTGCTCCCGAAAGGAAGACTGCACGGAGAAGGTCGCCGCGTTCGAGCAGGTCCTTCGCCGGACCTTCGAACTTGACCTCACCGCGCTCCATGAACACCGCTCGATCGGCGATCGACAAAGCGACGTTCACCGACTGCTCGACGATCACCATGGTGATTCCCTGCTCCTTCAAACGTTCGACCACCTGCAGAAGGTCCTGCACGACGACCGGCGCCAAACCGAGAGACAATTCGTCGATGAGGAGCAACTCGGGCTCGAGCATGACCGCCTTGGCGAGGGCCAGCATCTGCTGTTGGCCGCCCGACAAAGATCCCGCTCGCTGATCGGCCCGTTCGCGCAGTATCGGGAAGGTCTCCTCGACGACTTTCATCCGCTCCTTACGTCGCGTCGGATCATCGATCTGTCGGCTCCAGAGCGTGAGGTTCTCGTCCACCGACATCGACGAGAAGACGGCTTCGCCGCCCGGAACAAGAATCAGCCCCATCGACGATCGGTACTGCGGGTCGACCAGTGAGATGGTGCGACCGTTCATACGGATCACACCGCGATCGGGCATCTTCAGCCCCGAGATCGCCTTCAAGATGGTGGACTTGCCGGCGCCATTCGTGCCGAGGAGTGCGAGAACCTCTCCCCGACGCACTTCGAATCCGACGTCGAACAACACCTGGAGATTGCCGTAGCTCACATCGACGTTGCGCACCTGAAGTACCGGCACGTCGTCGGGATTGGCTACCAAGCGCTCTCGTTCCTCCTGCTGCTCGCGAAGCTCTCCGATGGTCAGCGCGATGTCGCGCCGCATGTAGCGGCTTCCGTAGAGGATGAGGAGTCCACCAAGAAGTGCCGCCGGCGGAACCACCGATGTGAGGGCGGTGCGTTCACCATGCGCATCCGACAACGCGCCGGCCAGTAGGCCACCGAAGAAGCCGCCCATCAAGAAGATGTACACGCCCACCATGGCGAACGCCTGCGACCGCATCTGATACGGGATGATGGCTGACACGGCCGGACCCATCTGCGTGAAGGCCGCCCCTTGGAAGGCGTAACCGATCGTCACGAAAGCGATCATCACCGGGGCGCTCTGAAAACGAAGACCGATCGTCACGAAGAGTCCGTACAACAGAATGAACACACCCATCAGACGGAGAGCCGCCGGCGGGCTCTTGCGGAAGAG
>Ga0181594_10004704_pt1 | contig 12092 bp, 8 predicted proteins | sample 071ome_18_FD_145603 | JGI IMG/M metagenome (GOLD analysis project Ga0181594, IMG submission 145603) | Coastal salt marsh microbial communities from the Groves Creek Marsh, Skidaway Island, Georgia - 071413BT metaG (spades assembly) | ecosystem: Environmental > Aquatic > Marine > Intertidal zone... | reverse complement strand
CCCAAATAGGTTCATATGCAATCACCATGCCGGCAACTTCGGTTTTCTTGACGCCCTGCAAGCCATTCACCACTTGCCCAAGCACCTTCGCTTCAGTCTCGCCAGCCTCACGCTCGGCGAGCGACTCTCCCACACACATGATCGGCGTCATGTTGTGTTTCAAAATCGCCTTCACCTTGGCATTCACCATCTCATCGGTTTCACCGAAAATGTCGCGACGCTCACTATGTCCACAGATCACCAGTTTCACGTCAAGCTTCTCGAGGAACACCGGCGATACCTCACCAGTAAATGCACCCTTCACATCATGATGGCAATGCTGAGCCCCCAGCAAAATGTCCATACGATCGGCCTCAATCGAGGTCTGCAACGTACGGATATCGGTGAACGGCGGGTGGATGCTCACATCCACCCGCTGGTACACATCTTTCGGCAACAGCCATGCGAGCTTCTGCAAATTGCGAAGCGCCTCAAAATGATCGAGATTCATCTTCCAGTTACCGCTGATCAACGGCATGCGGGCATCAGGCATTCGGGGCACCTCTCAATGCGGTAAGGCCAGGGAGATCGCCGAGTTCAAGAAGTTCAAGACTCGCTCCCCCACCTGTAGAGACATGGTCAACTTCATCGTCGAGACGGAATTGGGCAAGAGCAGCAGCGGAATCTCCACCACCGACCACCGTGAACGCCTTCGTCTCGGCCATCGCTTCAGCAACAGTTCTCGTTCCACCAGCGAAACGCTCGTCTTCGAACATTCCCATCGGGCCGTTCCAGAACACCATGCGAGCGTCCATCACCACGTCACTGAACGCCGCCGCCGAACCAGGACCAATATCGAAGCCTTTTGATCCTTCAGGAAGGCGGGTTCCGAAGGTGGCAAACTCACCGGTCGAATCAACACCAACCATGTCGTCAGGAAGAATGATCTTGTCGCCAGCAGATTCAAGAATTCGGCGACAGGTGTCAACCATGTCAGGCTCAAACAGTGAATCACCGATCGGCTTGCCCTGAGCAGCGAAGAACGTGAAACACATCGCTCCGCCAATCACCAGCTGATCGACAACAGACAGCAATGCCTCGACCACACCAAGCTTGTCCGAAATTTTGGCGCCACCAAGCACCGCAACAAACGGGCGCTTTGGCTTGTCACGAAGCCCGGTCAACACCTCAACCTCTTGTTGCAGCAGACGACCCATCGCGGATGGAACCGACTTTGGCGGTCCAACGATTGACGCATGCGCCCGGTGCGACGCACCAAATGCATCATTCACATAAAAGTCGATGCCGTCGATGAGCGATGCAACAAACGCATCGTCATTCGCCTCTTCGCCCGGGTTGAACCGCAAATTCTCGAGCAGCTCAACCCCAGGAGCCAACTCAGCTAGACGCTGACGAACTGGCTCCATCGAATACTTGTCGACCGGCTGACCCTTCGGCCGACCAAGATGGCTTGCGCAGATGACCTGTGCACCACGCTCCAACAACCACGAAATTGTCGGTAGCGCTGCTCGGATTCGAAAATCGTCAACGACGAACTGCGAACCCGCACGCTCCTCGAGCGGCACGTTGAAATCGGTACGAACAAGTACTCGACGCCCGGTGACATCACCGAGGTCTTCGAGTGTCGGAATGCGTGACGCTCCGTCTGTCATTAGAGATCAGCGGCCGCGGCTGACGTAACGAACAAGATCGACAAGGCGATTCGAGTAACCCCACTCGTTGTCGTACCACGAGCACACCTTGACGAGATCGCCCATTGACATCGTCATTCCCGCATCAAAAATGGATGAATGCGGGTCACCAACAATGTCGCTCGACACGATGGGGTCATCGGTGTACTTCAAGATTCCCTTGAGATCACCCTTCTTCGCAGCTGCGGCGAAGACTGCGTTGATGTCCTCAACCGAGGCTTTCTTCTTCAGGGTTGCAGTCACATCGGTGATCGAACCCGTTGGTACCGGCACCCGAAGCGAAGTTCCGTCGAGACGACCCTTCATCGACGCCAACACGAGGCTCGTCGCACGAGCAGCACCGGTCGACGTTGGAATGATGTTGATCGCGGCGCCACGCGCCCGGCGCAGGTCATTGTGCGGGCCATCGACGAGCGACTGATCACCGGTGTAGGCATGGACGGTCGTCATGAGGCCCTGCTTCACACCAAACGCATCATCAAGCACCTTGATGAGCGGCACAAAACAGTTTGTGGTGCAACTTGCATTTGAAATGACCTGATGCTTTTTCTTGTCGAAGTCGGTGTGGTTCACGCCGTACACGATCGTGATGTCCGCACCATTTGATGGGGCTGACACGATGACGCGAGGCGCACCGCCTTCGAGGTGCATTGCTGCTTTGCTGCGGTCGGTGAAAATTCCCGTCGACTCAACAACGACGTCGACGCCGAGCTCACCCCACGGCAATGCCTTCGGGTCACGCTCAGACAGCACCCGAATCGTGTGATTTCCGACCTTGATTCCGCCCTTCACCACTTTCACGTTCTGGTCAAGGCGACCCATCACGGAGTCGTACTTCAATAGATGTGCCATCTGGTCGAGCGAACCGAGATCATTCACTGCAACGAACTCGACGTCCGCACCCTGAGCAAGCACCGCGCGATAAAAGTTGCGGCCAATACGTCCAAATCCGTTAACACCAACACGAACAGTCATGGGAGGTCCTTTCACATTCTTCGACCAGACGGTCGTTCGCAAGAGTAGTCAGACTCGCGGCCCGACGTGAAGATTCTTGGCGATAACTGCGGTGGAAACTTCGGACTTAGCGGCCATCAACATCGCGATGCGATGCATGCGCCTTCACATCGTGAGCCGCAAGGGTTGCAACAACCCGCTCCGCAACCGCAACCGAGCGATGTCGCCCACCGGTGCAGCCAATTGCAATCGTCAAGTAGTTCCTGCCCTCAGCCTGATAACTCGGCACGACATCAAGGAGCAACGCCTCAAGATGCGCAAGGAACCGTTGGGTGACCTCGCTGTCGAACACAAAATCTCGAACCGCAGCATCGCGACCTGTCAACGGACGCAAAGCATCATCCCAATGAGGGTTCGGCAAAAACCTCACATCCATCACGATGTCAGCGTCAAGCGGAATGCCGTGCTTGTAGCCAAATGATTCAACCGAGACCTGCATTGTGGTTGACCCGGTTTCTGAGAATGCCGCAACGATGCGATCCTTCAACTGGTGAACGTTGAGATCTGACGTGTCAATCACTAGATCTGCTGCGCCTTTCACCTCTTCAAGGGCTACTCGTTCACGTTCGATCGCTTCCAACACGCCGTCGCCATCAAGATCAAACGGATGACGGCGACGAGTTGCCTCATAGCGCTGCACCAACATTTGAGTCGAAGCATCGAGATACAGCATCGTCACTCGATGACCCGACGACTTCAAACTGTCGACATGCGGGAGCAATTCGGCATGATTGCGTCCTGACACCAGCACCAGTCGATCGATCCCCGCACCCGGTTTGGCTGCAAGTTCAACGATGGTCGGCACCAACGACGTCGGCAAATTGTCAACCACATAAAACCCGAGATCTTCGAGCACCCCGGCAGCAGCGGAACGCCCCGCCCCCGACAACCCGGTGATAACGACAATCTCAGCCACGTCCGTACCTTAGACCGGCGGTCAACAGTGCGACCTACAACTCTGTCAGCCCGCCGCTTTTCGCAGGCGCAGATGCAATAACCGAGGAACCGAGGCCGCTTCGAAGTACTCGGGTGCTTGGGCAAGAAACCGCTCTGGCGGCGCAGGCTCATCCATGCGCTCAAGCAACAACCCATTGTTGGCAAGCGCATTCAGATAACGCGACAACGGCCGATGTAAAAACCGAATATGGACGCCCAACTCAACCTCTTCGATGGTCTCTGCCTCATCGAGATAATTACCAATACGCCAATACTGCTCGGGGGGCTCCACCATGTGGTCATCGATCCACCCGCTATCAGGAGTCTGCAGCAACGGGTGATTCAACAGAAAGTTGAACGAGCCACCCGGCCGCAACACACGAGCCACCTCACTGATCGCGCCATCGACATCGTCAATGTGTTCAAACACCAGACATGCCAGAGCCGCATCGAAAGAGGCATCGGCAAACGGCAACGGACAGGCACCCGACTGCACATAACTTGGGCCACCGCCGCGTTCACCCGCAACGGTGATTTGCGCCGAAGTCGGGTCGACACCCGTCACCTTGCAGCCCGTTGCGGTAAGGGCACGCGCAATCTGCCCATCACCAGTACCGATGTCGAGAACATTCGCGACGCCAGCCAATTCGCTCACCACCAACGGAATGATCTGATCTTCATATTCGGGGTCAGCGCCCTCGGTGAAACCATCGATCCACCAATCAGCATGTTCTTCCCATAAGCGGCGCGACAGGTCTCCAGACACAGCCCACACACTACGGTTCGAACTATGAAGTTCTCCGTATGGCCAAATATCAAATACCCCGTCGACGAGGTGCTCGATCTCGCCCGTTGGCTCGATGACGGACGCTGGTACGGCATGTGGTTCGCCGATCACTACATGCCAAACACCGGCACCACAGAGGTGAACGACGGTGATTCACACGAAGTATGGGGACTTCTGCCGGCAATCGCAGTCGTCACCGAACGTCTCCGGCTTGGCCCGCTCGTTGCGCCGACCTCAATTCACCACCCTGCGCTCCTCGCGAACCGCGCGGCGACCATCGACCACGTCTCACACGGTCGTTTCGTGCTCGGACTCGGCGCAGGTTGGCAGATCAACGAGCACAATGCCTTTGGTATCGAACTCGAAGAGCCCAAAGCACGAGTTGATCGGTTTGAAGAGGCCATCCAAATCATTCGGCTCATGCTGAGCGAACAACGGACAACATTTGAGGGCTCGATCTACACGATCACCGACAGCCCTTGTGAACCAAAGCCTGTTCAGGAGCGACTCCCAATTCTCGTCGGTACCGGCGGCAACCGCATGCTACGGATCACTGCCCGCCACGCGGAGGAATGGAACACCTGGGGCCACCCAGACGGCGCAGGTGAACGCCTGAGCGCAATGCACGCAGCGTGCGAAAAAGTTGGACGCGACCCAGCGACGCTCCACACCTCAGTGCAGGTTGCCGTTCACCTCAGCGACGACTCAGCAGCCAACGCAAAGGCCCTGGAAGGCCCACTCGGTGCCCGCACGATCGCTGGCGGCGCCGATGAGCTCATTGGAATTCTCAACCAATACAAAGAACTCGGTTTCAACGAATTCATCGTTCCCGATTGGTTGATGGGCTCCGAACCAGCCGCCAGAAAAGAACACCTCGACCGCCTGCACACCGACGTCATCAGTCAACTCTGACCGATCGGCGCTATGCCGACTCAGAGTGGAACTTGTCGAAAATCGCTTGAGCCACCGCGTCGGGCAAGAACGACAGCGCCTGCAACGATTCAAGATCAGCAGCCTTCACCGCTTTGACACCACCCATCGCCTTCACAAGGCGATCACGGCGGGCTGGACCCAACCCAGGAATGCCATCAAGACTGCTGGTTGTCATCCGTTTTGAACGTCGCTCACGATGGAAGGAATTCGCAAAGCGGTGCGCTTCATCACGAATACGCTGCAACATGAATAGTGCCTCAGAACCACGCTGAATTCGCACTGGGGCAGACGACCCGGGGACGTACACCTCTTCAAAACGCTTGGCGAGGGCTGCAACCGGAATCTCATCAGCAAGTCCGAGTTCGTTCACCACCCGCTCAGCAACACCGAGCTGTCCTTTTCCTCCGTCGACCACCAACAGCTGCGGTGGATACGCAAACTTGCCGGGCTTCTCGCCGCGCTCACCAATCGGCTGATCACGCTCATCGAGATAGGCCTGCAGTCGACGAGTAAGCACCTCTTCCATCGCCGCATAATCATCATTACCCTCAATATTGACCTTGAACCGCCGGTACTCCTTCTTCGCCGGCATCCCGTCTTCCAGCACGACCATCGAGCCGACGTAATCCGTGCCATGCAGATGCGCCATGTCGTAACACTCAATGCGCAAGGGCGCCTCGGGCAGATGTAAGGCATCCTGCAATTCGGTGAGCGCTCGACTTCGTGTGTTGTGATCGCTCGCCCGCCGCATCCGATGACGAACAAACTCTTCACGAGCATTGTGCGTCACCGTCTCTAACAGTTGACGCCGATCGCCACGCTGCGGAACACGAATAGCGACCTTCGAACCACGCAGCATCTGAAGCCACTCTTCATACAGAGCGACATCATCAGGAACAGTCGGGACGAGCACCTGCTTAGGGACACCAGTCGGCGGCTCGTCGCCATACATCGATTCCATTACCCGGCCGACAAGAGCGCCATCAGAAAGATCTTCGACCTTGTCGAGCACAAACCCTTTCCGACCGACCACGCGACCACGCCGCACGAAAAACACCTGAACCGATGCCTCAAGCTCATCATCAGAAATACCGATGATGTCGATGTCTTCATCGCGCTCAGCAACCATCTGTTGACGTTCGATCGCCCGTTCAACAGACTCGAGTCGGTCACGAAGCCGTGCAGCCTTCTCGAACTCAAGGGCCTTTGCCGCCTCGCCCATCTCTTCAGTCAGCCGAGCAACGACATCGTCGGTGTCACCACCAAGGAAGCCGCAGAGTTCGTCCACCATCGTCTGGTAGTCGTCAGCTGACACCTCCCCCACACATGGCCCCGCACACTTCTCAATATGGAAGAGCAAACATGGCCGACCAAGACGTTCGTGCTGGCGGAACTTGCCAGGAGAACACGTTCGAACCGGAAATGACCGCAACAGCAAGTCAAGGGTCTCCCGAATCGCGTAGGCATGGGCATAAGGCCCGAAATACCGGACACCCTTACGCCGCACGCCCCGAGTCACCATCGCTCTTGGCCACTCCTCATCGGTGGTCACCGCAAGAAACGGGTAACTCTTATCGTCTCGCAGCCGAACGTTGAATCGCGGTCGATGCTGCTTAATAAGCGAATACTCCAGCATGAGGGCTTCAACCTCATTGCGAACAATCGTCCACTCAACCGACTCAGCGGTCTCCACCATCTGTCGGGTTCGAGGATGCAAACGATCTGCCCGCTGGAAGTAACTACTCAGTCGATGCCGGAGGCTTGACGCCTTGCCAACGTAAATGACGCGCCCATGTGCATCTTTAAATTGGTACGAGCCCGGTTCATCCGGGATCGTCCCCGAGGGCGGGCGCTCGATCACATCTCAGAGACTACGAGCAGAGACTGCACCGAGCCTTGCGCTGCCAGTACCGTGGAGATGTGGCTCAACGATTCAACTTCGGTATTCCCGGACCCCGCTCTCGTGACGGTTGGTTCAAAATCGGCAATATTGACGTAACTACAACAGCATTTCTCGTCGGCTCAGGAATCATTTCGATGTTCATCTATGCCGGCAGCATCGAGCTGTTCTCAAAACTGGTCTTCCACCCATCTGCCGTTCGACAGCTTGAGGTCTGGCGTCTCATCACCTGGCCAATCGCCACCCCTCCAACCAGCGCATGGGTTCTCATCACCCTGTTCTTCTTCTGGTACTTCGGCCACATCGTCGAAGAAATGGTTGGCCGAATTCGATTCACCCGCCTCATCATTGCCATCACAGTGGCGCCAACCCTGTTCGTCTCCATCGTTGGCAACCTCCCAACTGCAGCAGAAATGGGACTCAGCCTTCTCGGCACCGTCATGCTTGCGATATTTGCCGCCGAGAATCCTGACGCACCGTTCTTCTTCGGCATCCCGGCATGGATCATTGCCTCGGTCTTCGTTGGTATCGACATCCTTCGCTACGTCGGTGACCGCATCTGGGGGTCGCTCCTCGTCATGCTGCTTGCCATCGGCACCGCACTTGTCACCATTCGCCAGTGGGGGTTTGCTGACCGCCTCGACATGATCCCACGGTTCGCCAATAACTCACGACATAAAAAGCCAACCCGGTCATCTCGCGGAAAGGTTCGTCGGCCATCTCGTAGCCGAGGCGGGAACACCAAGGTGGTGAGCGGACCATGGGAGCCGCCCAAGGCCGACCCCGCTGCAGCCGGGCTACAAGAAGAACTCGACGGCCTCCTCGACAAGGTGTCGTCTCAGGGTCTTGATGCCCTCAGTTCAGACGAGAAGAAACGTCTTAATGAGCTGTCGAAACGGTTGCGCTAGTCGCTGCCCGCACATAGAACGCATACACCAACATGCCGCCAGCGAGCACCGTCGCTAGGTCAGCGAGAATGTGATATTCGAAGGCTTGTTTTACAAATCCTGAACCAAAAGCAGCCACCGCACCACACAAACTCAGCGTGAGGTCACCAGTTCCCTGAGCCTCGACCCTTGCGCTCACCGGCACCGACGAGGTCAACAGCGATGTGCCGGCAATCAAGCCAATATTCCAGCCAAGTCCGAGCAGGAAGAGCCCAACGAACACCAATGCGGGCACGTAACCAGCGATCTGCACCGTGATTGTGCTGATACCGAGCAGCACCGCGCCGATCAACACTGACGGCACCGCCCCCGTCTTGTCGACAAACCGCCCAACGAGCGGGGCAAGGCCGAACATCCCGACAATGTGCAGCGCAATCACCATCGCTGAAAGGTCGGCGTGACCGTGATCAGCCATATGAGGTGGGGTCATCGTCATCACACCGACCATCGAGGCCTGGGCCCCAGCCATCGCAACCAGACCCAACATCGCATGCTTTGACTTACGAATTTCACCGAACGAGTTACGCACCTGCTTGATGGGACGAGACCGTTCTGCAGTCGGATCAACTGCGTTCGACACCACCAACGGATCTGGACGAAGCAGGACCAGATACGCCAACGAACCAAGGCCAAACAGGGCAGCAGCAAACAGATACGGCCCCACGTACTCATCAAGCCCAATTGCAATACCGAACCGCTTTTCAAGCGGCGTGAACAACGGCCCAAACACGGCACCGAGCGTGCCAATCCACACGACTGCACCAATCGCTTTCGCTCGCTCATTCTCTGTTGCAAGGTCAGCCGCGGTGTATCGGGCACCGAGAGTTGCTGCCTGGCCAGAACCAAACAGGAACATGCCGATGATGAACAGCCAGAACATTCGTGTTTGACCACCTGCAGCGGCAACTAACGAGCCGAACGAGCCGACACCAAGCGCTAACGCAAGACCAGGCCGGCGACCCCGACGACGCATAAACGCAGCAAGTGGAATCGACACCATCGCTGCTCCGAATGTGAACGCCGCTGAGCCCAAACCGGCGAGGCGGTCAGAACCCAACATGTCCTTTGCCAGCAAGGAGACAACCGCCACCGTGCCCGCAACAGCAGCCTGACCTGGTACCACGGCAAGCCGCAATGTATTCAACGTTCGTCGCTGAAGTTCCTCGCGATTCTCGAGTGTGTCGATCGTTACCTGGGTCACGCGAGCAAGTCTCGCAGGAAACCACCCGTATGAGAGGCATCGACTGCGGCGACCTGTTCTGGGGTGCCCTCGGCCACGATTGTTCCGCCGCCAACTCCGCCCTCGGGGCCAAGGTCAATGAGCCAATCGGCGGTCTTGATGACATCGAGATTGTGCTCGATGACGAGAACAGTGTTGCCCTGATCGACAAGACGACCCAGCACCGTGAGCAGACGTCGAACATCCTCGAAATGGAGCCCAGTCGTCGGCTCATCAAGAAGATAAATCGTGTGCCCGGTCGAACGCTTGGCAAGTTCGGTCGCCAGTTTCACCCGCTGCGCCTCACCACCCGACAACGTCGGAGCCGACTGGCCAAGTCGAACGTACCCAAGGCCGACATCCATCAATGTCTGCAGATATCGCGCAATCGAGGGCTGATTGTTGAAAAACTCGACAGCCTCAGCCACCGGCATATTCAGGACCTCAGCGATGTTCTTGCCCTTGAACTCAACATCGAGCGTGTCACGGTTGTAGCGGGCACCCTTACAGACCTCACACGGCACGTACACATCGGGAAGGAAGTGCATTTCAATCTTGATCGTTCCGTCGCCCGAGCATGCGTCACATCGCCCGCCCTTGACGTTGAATGAGAAGCGGCCCGGCTGGTAGCCGCGCATTTTCGCCTCGTTCGTCGCTGCGAACAACTTACGAATGTGATCGAACACGCCGGTGTATGTCGCTGGATTCGATCGAGGTGTGCGCCCAATCGGTGATTGATCCATATCAATCACTTTGTCGAGATGTTCAATGCCATCAATCCGGCGGTGTTTACCGGCCGGAGTCTTCGATGAATAAATCCGCTGCATCAAGACCGGCAACAGAATGTCGCGAACAAGTGTTGACTTGCCTGAGCCCGATACGCCCGTGACGGCAACAAAGTTGCCCAGCGGAATCTCAACTTCGACATCTTGAAGATTGTGTTCTCGCGCCCCCACAATCCGAAGCGAGTTCTCCCCGCGGGGGCGGCGCATTTCAGGAACTGGAATTGATCGACGCCCGGCGAGATAATCACCGGTGACCGACCCAGCGGCCTTCGTGAGCCCCGGAACCGGACCCGAATAGACGATCTCGCCACCGTGTTCACCCGCACCCGGGCCGATGTCAACAATCCAGTCGCTCTCTCGAATCGTCTCCTCGTCGTGCTCAACCACAATCACTGTGTTGCCGAGGTCGCGCAGACGTGTCAGCGTGTCGATGAGACGGCGGTTATCTCGTTGGTGCAATCCAATCGAGGGTTCATCGAGCACGTACAGCGTGCCAACCAATCCCGAGCCGATCTGACTCGCCAGACGAATGCGCTGTGCCTCACCACCGGCAAGGGTTCCCGCAGATCGCGCCAGCGTCAGATAATCGAGCCCCACATCGAGCAGGAACCCCAAACGTGCGTTGATTTCTTTCGTGACCCGCTCGGCGATCATTCGGTCACGATCAGACAGTTCTAGTTCAGCCAAGAACGCCGCCGAATCTGCGATCGACATCTCACACACCTGCGAGATATTTCGCCCATTGATGGTGATCGCCAAAGTGAACGGCTTCAGGCGAGCCCCCTCACAAGCCGAACACGGCACCTCTCGCATGTACCCCTCGAACTGTTCGCGGGTCCAATCGCTGTCGGCCGACTCATGACGTCGCTTAATCCACGGAATAACGCCCTCAAACTCAGAGGAGAAGGTCCGAGAACGTCCGTAGCGGTTGCGGTACTTCACTGTCAGGCGGCCACTAGCACCACCAAGAAGAATCTTCTGATGTTTCGCCGGCAGGTCCTTCCAAGGGACCGAAAGATCGATCTCATTGGCTTCAGCAACCGATTCGAGCATCCGAGTGAAGTACTGAGTGTGCGCCGACCGCCATGGGGCAATCGCTCCATCGAGCACCGAGACCTCGATATCGGGGATCACAAGTTCGGGATCAACCTCGAAGGTGGTCCCGAGCCCGTCACAGGTCTCACACGCGCCATACGGAGAGTTAAACGAGAAGTTTCGCGGCGCTGGCTCATCGAAGCTGGAACCGCAGGCCGGGCAGGCAAGATGCTGGCTAAACGTCAAGGTCTCGCCCTCGTCACCGTCGCGAGGCACAATGTCAATTTGAGCGACACCGTCGGCGAGTTGCAAGGCAGTCTCTAGCGAATCTGTGAGCCGACGCTCGATGCCTTCACGTAATACAAGTCGGTCGATTACCACTTCAATGTTGTGGGTCTCGTACCGCGCAAGCCTGTCATCACCCTTTAAGAACTCGTCGATCTGAACGGTTTCACCATCAATACGAGCCCGGACATACCCCTGACCTGATAGGTCTTCCAGCAACGTTTCGTATTCACCCTTACGCCCACGAACAACCGGTGCGAGAATTTGGAAACGAGTATCTGGTTCAAGCTCGAGCACCCGATCAACGATCTGTTGCGGAGTTTGCCGCTGAAGCCGGGTGCCATCGTTCGGACAATGCTGAACACCGATACGCGCGTAGAGCAAGCGCAGATAGTCGTATACCTCGGTGATCGTGCCGACCGTAGAGCGAGGATTCCGGCTCGCCGATTTCTGATCGATGGAGATCGCCGGAGACAACCCTTCGATGACGTCGACGTCTGGCTTATCCATCTGACCCAAGAACTGCCGGGCATAGGACGACAACGACTCGACATACCGAC
>Ga0181594_10004703_pt1 | contig 12093 bp, 9 predicted proteins | sample 071ome_18_FD_145603 | JGI IMG/M metagenome (GOLD analysis project Ga0181594, IMG submission 145603) | Coastal salt marsh microbial communities from the Groves Creek Marsh, Skidaway Island, Georgia - 071413BT metaG (spades assembly) | ecosystem: Environmental > Aquatic > Marine > Intertidal zone... | reverse complement strand
GCCCAGCCCTCGAGGAAGTCCTGGTCGATGTCGCCGGAGCCGCGGTTGTCGTCGATGATCGCGTGGATGATCATGAAGCCGTCCTCGCGGTAGGCCTCCCACATCTCCTCGGAGGTCTCGGCGGCGGTCCGGCAGGGGCCACACCAGCCCGCCGAGAAGTCGAGCAGGATCACGTAGCCGTAGAAGTCGTAGAGCTCGACCTCGTTGCCGAACTGGTCGTAGGTCGTGAAGTTGGGGAAGACCTCGCCCATGGCGACGCTGGTGCTCTCGACACCGGCCTCCGCAGCCTCGTCCGAGAAGTCGCAGAACTGGGCCTCGCCGAACGGCCAGGAGAAGCCGTCGAGCGGGTCGGTGCCCTGGTCGGCCTCGAGGCCGTCGTCGAAGCCGTCACCGTCGGTGTCAGCGCTGACCGGGTCGGTTCCCGCCTCGAGCTCGTCCGGGTCGTCGATGCCGTCGCCGTCGGTGTCTGCGGAGTCCGGGTCCGTGCCGAGCTCCTCCTCCTCCGAGTCGAGCAGGCCGTCGCCGTCGGAGTCGGCGTCCTCCTCCTCGTCATCGTCCTTGTCGGACTCGAAGCAGGCGGTGGACAGGGCGAGGGTCGAGCCCAGGAGAAGCAGGTTCATCAGACGCATGGAGAGCTCCGGGAAGCAGGTCTTGGCGGGAACACTACACCAGGGTGCAGGCGATCGCGCCCGGTACATACACACCGACGGGGATCGACCGTCGATGGACCGTCCCCGCACAGGGTCGGTATCGCTGTCGACGGTCCCGGCAACGTCGGGTCGGCACAGCCCCGCTCCGCGCTTGGCCAGCACCTCCCGACCGATAGGACCTCCCCACCACAGGAGCCCCGATGCCCACCGCCACCTGGAACGACGCCCCCATCGCGAGCAGCGACGACACCCTGGTTGTCGAGGGGAACCACTACTTCCCGCCGAGCGCACTCGACACGGCCCGGCTCCGACCGTCCGACACCCGGACCACCTGCTCCTGGAAGGGCGTCGCCCACTACTACGACATCGTCGTCGACGGCGAGGTCAACCGGGACGCCGCCTGGTTCTACCCGGACCCGAAGCCCGCAGCGGCGGAGATACGGGACCGGGTCGCGTTCTGGCGAGGCGTGCGCGTGGCGTGAAGTGCCCGGCCACGCGCCCAGCAACACAGCTGCAGCAGCCCTGCAGCGGCGTGCATCCGGCAGGCGTGCTCCATTGGGGGGGAGCAACCCCTGGAGGTTCCATGTCCCCCCGCCGACTCGCCGCCGCACTCGCACTCCTGACCCTCCCCGGCTCCGCTCTCGCAGCGGACTGCTACGCGGTCACCGGGTGGAGCGGGGTGGAGCCCAGCCCCAGCGGGTGGACCGACTACGTCGGCGCGCCAGCCGAGCTCGAGCCCGTGTCGTGCACGTCCACGCCGGGAGGGACCGGCTGGCTGATGCCCGACTACATCATGGAGATGCCGGCCGAGGCCGCGGACACGTGGTTCCTCCTCTCGGAGGACGACCCGGTCCTCGCCCAGGCGGACCTGTTCGTCTGGCTCGGCTGGGACGCGGACGGCCTCCCCGTGCTGGTTCCGGACATCGTCCTCGGGACCGGTGGGGGCGGCACGATGCTGACGGCATCCGCTCCCGAGGACCCGCCGGCGCCGTGGGCGGGCGAGGCCTTCCTGGCCGTGGACACCCCCAACACCGACGCGGGCTGCCTCGTGGAGGCGACGCTGCAGGTGACCGGTGTCGACGGTACCGACGCCAGCGCGATGCAGTTCGACGTGCACCTGTGGGGTGACCACATGGACGGGATTGACAGCCTGGCCGACGCAGACCCGTTCGGCACCTCGGTGCAGGAGGCCCCGGTCGCCGGTGGGCTGCTGGAGGTCGACGGAGGCCTGCTCGTCCCCCACGAGACCGAGGGCACCGTCTACGGCGCCCGCACCACCCGGAGCGGGGAGACCGAGCTGGTCGCTGTCCCGTTCGCCTGCAGCTGCCCGACCCTCCAGGCCGACCTCGACGGAGACGGTGCGGTCGGAGTGGGCGACCTCGTCATGCTCCTGGGTGCCTACGGGACCGCGTCCGACACCGTCGACCTCGACGGCGACGGCACGGTGGGGGCCTCGGACGTGATGATCCTCTTCACCGAGTACGGACAGGTCGGCTGCTGAGGGGCCGCTCGCAGCCAGCCTGGACCGCTGGCTTCCACGCCATGCCTCAGCTGGGGTCGAACTCACACACGTAGAAGTTCCGGCTGGTCGCGGCGACGTCGTTCCACTGGCTGTTCGCCGTGCGCCCCATCTCCAGGTAGTGCTCTACCCCGCCAGAGTTGTTCGGCTCGGCACCGAAGCCCGTGTCCGGCGCCCAGTTCTGGAAGACCCAGGGCTCGCCGTTGTGCCACCGCCAGCTGCCCTCCGTGCCCTCGTCGGTCCCCCCCAGCCAGACGTAGGTACCCGGGGACGCGCCCATGGCGCTCCCGACAGCGGTGTAGACGAAGTCGTTCTCCAGCTCGCCGCTGATGGCCACGAGGATGTAGCCAGGGTCCGCATCGCAGCCGGACACAGCGTCCGTCCAGCTCACGGCGGCGTCCGTGCAGACCTGGTACGGCGTGTCCCCGAAGTGGGTGACCTCACAGGGGCAGGTGCCGTCCCCGTCATCCGCGAGGGTGGAGCAGTCGTCGTCGACCCCGTTGCAGATCTCGAGCGCATCCGGGTGGACCAGCGGATCGCCCTCGTCGCAGTCCGCACACGCCAGCGCCCCGTCCCCGTCCGCGTCGACATCCTCTCCGTCGAGGAGCAGCTCGTCACAGTCGTTGTCGACCCCGTCACAGACCTCCGGATTGCCTGGGAAGCGAGCGGGGTCGTCGTCGTCACAGTCACCCTCTCCGACGGTGACGCCATCCTCGTCGTGATCCGCGAGAGCCGGGTCGGCCGCGAAGAGCCCGATCTCCTCCTGCACCTCGTTCCCGTCGGCGTCCTCGACCGTGAGCGTCACCACGAAGCTGCCTTCTTCCAGCGGCGTCCACTCGGCCGTGGTCACGCCGCTCTGCGAGGGACCGGTCTCGTCGACGCGCTCCGGCTCTCCGCCCGAAGCCGGGGCCACCTCCCACGCGACGAGCAGTTCCGTCGCAGGCTCGTTGGGATCCCAGACCGTCCCCACCAGCGCGACCGCCTCCCCCACGGTGACCTCTGCGAGGTTCAGCGGTGCGTCGATGACCGCGGTGGGTGCCTGCGCGGCGGCAACGACGGTGACCGTGATGCTCGCGCTGTCCCGGAGACCGTCCCGGTCCACCGCCTCCAGCGTGATGGTGTGGAGGCCCTCCGTGAGCAGGGTCGGGACCAGGGTCGTGCCATCAGCGGCCAGTCCGTCGAGGCCCGCATCATCGAGAACACCGTCCAGGGAGCTCGACCAGGACAGGCGCTGCAGGTCCCCGGCGCCGTTGCCGTCGACCACCGTCCCGCGGAGCTCGACCACCGTCTCGTCGCTGACCGAGACGCCGCTCTCCGGCGAGAGGATCTCGACGACCGGCGGGAGGCTGCCCTCGGGCGTGACGACGACATCGCTCCCGCAAGAGACACCGAGGACGGACAGGAGCCAGACAGGTCCAGGGAGAGCAGGGCGGTTCGGGATCATGGAGTCAGCCTCGGCAGGAGAGACGGCGGACGGCCGTCACGGTTGCCGCCGCCTATCGGCCCGGAGTCCCGCCCGGGAGGAACCTCGCACACGGCCCTCACGACCGGGGGTCCCGTGTCTTCAGGATTCGCCGAGGTTGTCGAGGAGGAAGTCCACCAACGCGCGGACCCGGCCCAGCCGGGCACGCCTCGGGTCGTAGAGCAGGTACATGTCCGCCTCCGGCCCACGGACGCAGGACAGCTCGGCGTCCTCCACATCCACCACCTCGAGCGCGCCCGTCACGAGTGCATCCGCGATTCCCCACGTCGGCAGGAACGCGAGGCCTTGTCCGGCCAGCGCCGCGTCCCGGAGCATGATCCCGTGGTTGGTGATCAACGAAGGCTTGCAGGGAAGCTCCCGCTGCTGACCTCCGGGGCGACGCGCCAGCCAGGGAAGCACCCCGCCGGGACCGCGAAAGGCCAGCGCCGGGTGGCCCTGCAGGTCCGCGACGCGGCGGGGGCGGCCTCGGCGGTCGAGGTAGTCCGGCGCCCCGACCAGCACGAAGCGGTGTGCGTGGAGGCGCCGCGCCACGAGATAGTCCGGCGGATCCGCCGTCGCCCGGATGGCCACGTCGATCTCTCCCGTAGAGAGGTCGAGGAACCGGTAGGTGAGCTCGATGTCGCAGACGATGCGCGGGTGGCTGGCCCGGAAGCCCGCCAGCACCTCGAACAGGCGGAGGGGACCGTAGGCCGGCAGGGCCGTGAGGCGGACGGTCCCCGACGGCGCGCGGGAGTGGGCCTCCACCAGCTCATCCGCCACGCCGAGCGCACGCAACGGGCCTGCCACCTCTCCCCGGTACCACTCCCCAGCCTCGGTGAGCCGCACGGAGCGTGTGGTCCGCTCGACCAGGCGTGTCCCGAGGTCCGCCTCGAGGGCCTTCAGCGAGCGGGACACGGTCGAGGGCGGCACCCCGAAGTGCTCCGCGGTCTGTCGGAAGCTCAGCGTCTCCGAGAGCCGGAGGAAGAAGCGGATGGCCTGCAGCTTGTCCATCAAATTGTTGCTCTAATTGCAATTCGCTAGTGCAGATGACTGATCTTGGCCGAGGTTTCGCCTGGACTATTGCACAAGCGCCAATGGATTCGCTGGGAGACACGATGCGCATGTCCAGTCCTTCGATCACGATCCTCACGCTGCTGGTGTCCCTGCCGGGGTGCACGCCCAGCTATGCAGACGTGGACGAACGCGACTCGAGCAGCCCGACCACGGCTACGCTCGTGCGGCCGGGGCCCTGGCGGACCGTCGACGCCGGGATCGAGGGCGACCCGTGCGGTTTCGACGCCTACACGTCGAGCTTCGGCTACCCGACACGCGCCTTCCTGCCGACCACCTTCGAGGTCTCGGCAACGGCTGACGGCTTCCTCATCGAGGCAACGGCCTACAACCTCGTCCGCGGACCCGTGTCGTGCCCGCTCGACGGCGACCGCTTCGTGTGCGAGACCCAGGTCGTCCGCGTCCAGGACCTCTACGTCTACGAGATCGACTTCGCAGGGGAGCGGCTCGACACCGAGACCATCCGAGGAACCGCCGTCGTGCGCTTCGAGCTCGACGCGGAGTCGGAGTCGGCCCTCCGCGACGCCGGCTTCGAGATGTCGGACTGCGACCACACCGTCGACCTCGAGCTCGCATACGGGCGGTTCTGACACCGAGCTTCAGGGAGTCGCGGTAACCTCGGCCCGACCCACCACCACGGGACCCGAGCGATGCGCAGACTGGTTCTCTCCACCCTGACCGCCTGCAGCAGCGGCTCTGGCTCCCTGTCACCCGACGAGCCGTCTGGACAGGTGGAGGCCGACGACGGAGCCCCCGACAGCGACAGCGGCACCGACAGCGACACCGACGGCGACGGCGACGGCGACACCGACGGCGACACCGACGGCGACACCAGCGTCCCCGCGTGGGCCGGAGCATGGACCGGCACGCTGGTGATGGAGGTTCCTGCCTGGACATGGACGGTCTGCGAGGGACCGGTCGAGCTGGAGGTCGACGCCGTCACTGGAGCCTTCGCGAGCACGACGCCCTGCCAGGACCCCGAGAGTGGACGCACCCACACGCTGACCCTCGAGGGCGCAGTCGCCGAGGCCGGGACCATCGAGGGGGAGAACACCTTCGAGTTCATCTACGAGGACGGCCGCACGTCCGTCTTCGGCGGAACCGCCTGGGGCACGGCCGCGGAGGAGACCCTCCGGCTCGGCCTCCAGACCGTCGTGACCGACGAGTCCGGGGAGCCCTTCATCACCATCGAGGGGCGCGGGGAGCTCGTCCGCTGAGCGGACCGGTCCCTCTGGCTGGGAGCCTTGCGGACCGGCGAGGCCCGCCACGCCCGGTGCCCCGCGCCTACGCGGACGACCCGCCGGCGGACCACGGACCCGGGGGCATGACGTTCCGGACATAGCCCGCGACGTCCTCCATCTGCCCCTGGTCGAGACTGACCGAGAGCGGATCCCGCGGGTTCCGGCCCTCGCCGGGGGCGCCCTGCGATGCTTCCCAGAGCCGCTCGCTCTCGTGATCGACGCGGAGCAACCGCTTGGCGAGCGTCTTCGCTTCCCAGTCGGACAGCCCGGCCGCCCAGTGCAGCACGGCGTCGGTAGACACCCCGAGGTGCCCCGCCAGTCCGGCCAGTGCAGGCCCGACCCCGATCAGGTCGTCGTTCGCATCCCGGAAGCGGTGCGACAGCTGGTCAGCAGCGGCATCGCTCATGCCCATCGACCCGAAGGCCGCCATGAGGAAGGGCTGGGTGCGCTGCTCGAACTGCAGCGTGGGGTCGTTCATCGAGAAGGCCCGGAACAGCTCCATCCCGACGCCGACGATCCCCCCGATCGCCAGCCCTGCGACGGCCCCGCCTGGACCGAAGAACGCTCCGATCGCCATTCCCGCGAGCGGGGCTGCAGCTGCGGCCGCCCCATACGCATCTCCTCGGTCGATCGCCTCGAGCGTGTCCCACGCACTGAAGAAGACGCCGGCGACCACGCCGGCCTTCTTCAGCACCTGCCCCATGAACGGCTTCGAGCTGAACATCCTGGACGTGTTCGCAAGCCCTGCCCCGTCGACCACGGCCTCGAGGTGGGCCCGAACGCTCGTGGGGTCCTGGATGATGTTGACGACGCCGCCCGCCAGACCCGCGGCCGCTCCTGCCCGTCCCCACCGCGTCGCTCCGTCGAGCGACGGGTTCCGACTCCGGGCACGCGCGTCCAGCGTCTTGAGCCCAGAGCCGGACGCGTCGAGGAACGACTCCACTCCCGGCTCCATCGCAGCGACCGCGAACGCAGAGATGGTCGATCCGGTCGCAAAGGAGAGCCCCATGCTCTCGAACCGTCCCTTCAGGGCTGGCCGGTCGGAGAGGAAGTGCTTGCTGGTCTCCTTGAACGCCTTCCCGATCTTCGACTGGAGGGCACCGAGCGAGCCAAGCGCGTCCAGCTCCCCGATGATCCCACCGCCTTCCTCGTACTCCGCCCAGGCCTCGGCGATGCCCTCCTGGATCTGCTCTGCCGTCTGCGCGATGGCGGGATCATCCGTGCAGGTAGCGAGGTCCCCCAGCATCCTGTCCAGCGATGACACGTCTCCCTGCCTCGCCGCGGCGTCCGTCTGGACGGAGATGGCCTCCATCAGCATCGCGTCATGCGCCGTGTCGGCGTCCATGCCAGGGGCGGTCCTGCTCCCGATCCCCATGTCCGCGAGACCATCCCGCATGCGCATGAGACGCTGGGAACCGTCGAGGAACGACTCACGACCCGCAGCACTCCTCGACATGGCATCGACGACCACCGCGGAGCCCGCCTCGGTCCGTGCGAGCGCCGGCACCAGCGCGACCGCAGCCACGAAGGACGACCGCTCCGTGTCCTCCCCGAGCCCCGCGGGGGCCGTCATTCCGTAGCTTGCGCCCTCCAGCGTCGCAGCGAGCACCGCTGTCGCCTCGTCCAGCTCGGCGTAGTCCCCCTCGTGATGCTGGAGGAACGCCTCCACTCCCGCCTGCTGTGCGCTCTCGTCGAGTGCACCGCTCCACGTCGTCTGGACGAGCGCCAGCTCGGCATTGCGGGCATCCACCTCGGCACGAGCCTCCTCGTAGCGCTCGCGCACGACCGCCACGGACTCTGCCGCTCGCTCGTGGACCTCGCCAGCGAGCTCCGCATGCCCGTCGTCCTGCAGCGAGCGGGCCATGGCGGTCGCCAGCAGCGCACCATCTCCGCCCTCGATGGCGTCCTGCATCGCGCCAAGCACCCGACCCTGGGCGCGACCCCGGTCCGACGCGAGCACGTCCGGGAGCTCACGGGCCATGGTGTCGGTCAGGAGCCGCACCTGGTCCGAGCCGACGGAGTTCGCGACCCGGGTGAGCGCCGAGACTGCCCGCCCGGTCTCCTCGCGGCTGAGGTGCTCGAGCTGGCGGGTCAGCTGGGCGAGCTCGGCCTGTGCACCGCGCAGCACGGCGGCCTGCACCTCGGGGGGCTGACCCGCGATGAGGTGGGACAGCTGCTCCGTGGCCGTCACGGTCGCGAGCCGGGCCTCTGCCGTGGTTCCGCTCGCGCGACGAGTCGCGGCACGGAAGGAGGCCAGGAGACCGGCAGCGACCTGCTCGGAGGTTCGAGGCTGGTCCCGGGTGGCGCTCCGGGCTGCCCGCTCCGCGGCATCGGCCGAGACCGGGCCCGACCGACGAGCGGGGCTGCCGAGCCCCATGGCCGCAGCCGCCCCGAAGTCCGCGAGGCCGTCCACCGCGTGCAGGAGCCAACCGGCGGCAGCCCCTGCTGCCGCCCCGGTACGTCCAGCTCCCTGCGAGGAGCCTTCCCGTGACGAGAGGGCGTCCGCCCGCGCCCCGTTGCCCCGACCGTGCCGACGCCCGCTCGCAGTGGTCGTGTCGGCAGATGACCGGCGACCTCGGGCTGACCGTCGACGCTGCATCGGGCTCCGGACGGGACAGGCCCCAGCCTGGAGCCATCTACGCATCCAGACCCTAAGCTCGTCCCCGCTCGTTCTCAAGCAACGATATCGACCCCTCACGGATCGTGCGTACGGAACTCGCCGGTCTGGTTTGCCCGCACGAAGTCGCTGACCGCAGCTGTCGTCCCGACGATGTCGACATGGGGGGCGTACTGGCTCCGCGTGTTGCCTGAGCCTCCCTGCGTGCCGAAGACCGTGCCGCCCTTGATGATCTGCCCCTTCCGGAGATCCCGGACGCTGTCGAGGTGGTGCACGGAGATGCGCCGCCCCGTCTCCACGTCCTCCAGAGCGATGAACTTGCCGTAGCCACCTGAGCCCTGGAAGGTGTGCTGGATGTCGATGACCCGAGCGTCGAACGGGGTCACCAGCTCGAGGCCGCGGGCCGAGCCCGCGACCCCCCGGCCGCTCGCGTCGGCGCGCTCGAAGGTGAAGTCATACGCCTGCAGGTCCTGGTTCGCCGCGTTGCGGATGTTGTTCGCAGCCCACGAGCGGGACCGATCGGCGTGGTGGGAGAGGAAGTCCCCCGCCGACCACGCACCGTCACCCTGCAGCGGTGTAGAGGTCACGCCCCCGCGACCACCTCGGCGTCCGGTGCTCCACACCGCGTTCTTCCGTCCGGTGGTCCGTCGGCCCGCAGGCCGCCCTGCCTGGCCCCCCGCGCTACGCAGCGCGCGGTCCTGCTCGCGAGCATCGACATCCGAAGCACCGACCGGTTGGCGATCTGCAGTCCGGGCCCGCACCTCATCGAGCAGACGCGGGGTGTCCACACGCTCCGCGACCATCGAGGCACCAAGTGCCGGTCGCCAGCTGGCTACGGTGGTCCGCGGCACCTCCGGCGCGATCCGTCGGAGCTCGCTGGTGGTCGGGACCGCACGGCGGGCGGCCACGAGCGCCCGCTGGGTCGGCTCGTCGACCAGCCCGGTGGCCCGCACCCCGTGCGAGGCCTGGAACCACGCCGTGCTGTCCCGTCCGTCGAAGCCGAGTCGTCGAAGATCCGAGCGCACGTCCACCCCGCCCTTGAACGGTGAGGGCCCGGCCGGAGTGATCCCGCCGGCCGCAGGCCCCCCGCCCGGGCGCCTCACCCCCGTTCCCGGCACGCCGCGCTCGATCCGCGACACCTGCGGCGCCCCGGTCCGCCCCTCCTCCTCGGTACCCCTGCGCTCGGGCGCCCCGGTCCGCTCCTCCACCTCCGTCCCGCTGCGCTCGGGCGGCGTGGCTCGGGTCTCCTCCTCCGTGACCGCAGTGCCCGGGGCGCCGGTCCTGGCCGACGAGGCCGTGCTCGCCACGATCGGTGCCGAGGGACGCTCCTCGGTGGTCGACACGGTCGGCGCCGACGGCGCCGCGCGGCCCTCGATGATGCTGTCGAGGATCTCGATGAGCGAGAGGGCCGGGATCTCCTCGATGAGCACCTTGGGAAGTTCGGGAGCAGACCGGGTCTCTCCCGTCTTCCGCCCGAGGGAGTCCTTGCGGCTCGAGTTCCCTCTCCCTCCACCGCCTCCTGACGGTCGGGAGGGAGCCGGGGCCGGCGCAGGGGCTCGGGAGTAGGAACGGGATCTGGATCCACCGCACATTGGGCACCTCCGGTCTGGAGGTCCATCCTTCCGTGTCGACACGGTGACAGCGATGACGCGTCGATGACCCCGCTCCAACGAGAAGCGAGGTCATCGACGCGTCATCGCGCGGCCTCCTCCCACTGGCGAGTCTGGACAGGTCCCCGCCGCATCGCCCGCGGACGGGGGCGGAGGTCCCATGCCCATCCCCGCTCGCCTGCTCCCCCTGCTGGTGCTCCTGACACCCACCGTGACGTGGGCACAGGAAGCGCCACTCGTCCCGCTCGGCGCCTTCAACGTCCACGGGTTCCGGACCGCGCTCCCCTCTGCTGACAGCGCCTCTCCGTACGGACTGACCAGTCTGCAGGATCTCCAGGCCGGGAGCTGGAGCGCACAGGCGACCACCGAGGTGGCAGCGTGGCCGATGCTCATGCGCGCCCCAGCAGACGGTGGTGCGCTTCCGCTGGTCAGGGACTTCGTCGCGGTGGGCGTGTCTGCAGCCGTGACCCCGATCGATCGCGTCCGAGTTGGCGTCGACGTGCCCTACTACGCGACCACCACCCAGCCCTGGGGCCAGACGAAGGGAGGCCTCATCGGGGATCCCCGTCTCCGCGTGGTGTACGGCCAGGGCGCTGACGATGCCGGAGTGGGCGGCGGGGTGACCGGCTGGCTCGACGTTCCGGCAGGCACGCCAGAGTCCTACCTCGGCGCGCCCGGGATCGAGGGAGGCGCGGCCCTCGTCGGGGACGCCAGGGCCGGGGGCCTCCGCGCCTCGACCGAGGTCGGACTGAAGCGCGACGCAGCCGTCAGCCTCGGCGGACCGGGGACCGCGTGGACGGCGAGCGCAGCCGTCGGCTGGGCGTTCGCCGAGCGGGCCGGGATCTCGACCGAGCTGCGCGCAGACGGCGCCACACCGTCCACAGCCGATGTCCGGGTCACTCCGCGAGCAGAGGTCGCTGGCGTGGGTCGGTACCGGTTCGGAGAGAGCCTCGTCTTCTCCGCAGGCGGCGCCGTCGGCGTCGCGACCCAGGCCAGCAGCGCCGCCCGACGCGGTTTCGTGAGCATCGGCTGGGTCCGATCCCCGACCACGGCCCGGCCCGCTCCCAGGGTGGCAGGGGCACAGCCAGCCCGGACCAGGACCCGCGAGGCGCAGAGCCCCCCGGTGACGGTCGGGCCCGAGCCGCAGGTCGAGACGGGACTCACGATCAACACGACGTGGCGAGGGCAGGTGCCGGACCTCCTCCTCGTACGGACCCGGGTCGGGGACGACTGGGACGTCCTCGAGCTCCCGGGCGCGGCACCCCTGCGACTCGACGTCCCGGCTGGAGAAGCGTGGAGCGTGCGGGTGGAGAGCGGCGGATGCCTGGCCGCGGAGCGCTCCGGGATCGGCACCGGAGCCCCCGGCACCCTCGAGCTCCCCCTCCTGCCAGGGCGAAGGGGACTCGTTCGCTACCTCGCGGTCGACGCCGAGGGGAAGCCGCTGTCCCACGCCGTCGTCCGTCTCGAAGGCGGAGAGGAGGCCTGCCGGAGCAGCGAGGCGCTCGCCCTCGACGCCGAGGGACGCGGGTCCCACACCACTGGGGCAGGGATCTACACCCTCGTGGCCATGCACGAGGGCCAGGAGCTCCGCCAGGAGATGGAGGTCCGGGACGGCTACGACCAGGAAGTCGTGCTGGCCTTCGGAGCCGCTGCCGGGGTCCTCTCGGCCCGCTGATCCATCGACAGGAAGGCATGCGAGCGAGCGCCCTCCGGACACCGGGGGGCGCTTCGCTGCATGAGGGGGCGTCACCTCCGATGCCGTGTGGGATGTCATCTCCGATGACGAGTCCATGGAGCATTCACGAGAGCGGCCTCCTGATCGAGCGTGTCACGCCTGTCTCGTGTGTCATCCGCGTGTCATCGATCTCCCGCCTCCGACCTCCTACCGTGGAGTCATCGGCGGATCGCCCCCGTCGACTGGAG